>SDBT01005866.1_pt1 | contig 20536 bp, 21 predicted proteins | sample 2277101 | NCBI WGS metagenome assembly SDBT01 (sample SAMN10404973, study PRJNA504765) | marine sediment metagenome | isolation source: marine sediment core GS10_PC15, 103 cmbsf | place: Arctic Ocean: Southern Knipovich Ridge | collected 2010 | reverse complement strand
GTTCAATACCGTGATGACCGTTCATTTGTCATGGCGGACATACCCGGGATCATCGAAGGTGCCAGTGATGGGAAGGGGCTGGGTATCAGGTTTCTGCGGCATATTGAAAGAAATTCCATCCTGCTATTCCTGGTGCCTGCAGACAGCCGGGATATACAGCAGGAGTACAGGATATTGCTGAAAGAATTACAGAGTTATAACCCGGAATTACTTGATAAAAAAAGAATACTTGCCATTTCGAAGTCTGACCTGCTGGATGATGAATTAAAGGATGAGATCAGGGAAGATATTCCGGAGGTCCCGTGGCAGTTCATCTCTTCTGTCTCGGGGGAGGGGATCAGCAGCCTGAAAGACAGGATCTGGCAGGAACTGAATGCGTAATCATGCTCGAAACACTCAATCAATGGGATACGCAATTATTCCTTTTCCTGAACGGTCTGCATGCACCTTTCATGGACAGGGTGATGTGGCTGGTCAGTGGTAAGATACAGTGGTTGCCTTTGTATCTTTTTATTCTGGGACTCCTCATCTACAGGTTCCGGTGGAGGGCCGGATGGATATTACTGGGCGTTGCCGTCCTGATTACCATGAGCGACCAGGCTTCTGTACACCTGTTCAAAGAAACCATTCAAAGGTTACGGCCATGCCACCAGGCCGATATCGCGGGACTGGTCCACCTGGTGAATGATTATTGCGGGGGCATGTATGGTTTTGTTTCCAGCCACGCATCCAACTCTTTTGCCATAGCCGTGTTTACAGGCCTGTTTATCAGCAAGCGGTATTACTGGACAGGTATCATGGTATGGGCCACCCTGGTGGGATACAGCAGGATCTACCTGGGTGTTCATTTCCCCGGGGATATCATCGGCGGGGCCATACTTGGAAGCCTGCTGGCCTATGGATTATACCCGGTCATGACCTCAATTAAAGCACTGAAGCTAAACCATTGACCATGCTCATCCTGGATTCGCCATCAACCGATCCATATTTCAACATTGCAGCCGAAGAATACCTGCTGAAGGAAACTGATGGTGATTTTACCTTTATCTATGTCAATGACCCTTCCATCATCATCGGGAAGCATCAGAATGCATATGCTGAAATTAACCTGCCTTATATCCTGGAAAACAGTATCCCTGTGGTCAGGAGGATATCAGGAGGGGGAACGGTATGGCATGATCCCGGCAATGTGAATTATTCCTTCATACTGAACGGGAAAGAAGGGCAACTGGTCAATTTTCGGGAATATGCCACGCCCGTGCTGACCTATCTGCAAAATCTTAAGATCCCTGCCGAATTTGGAAGCCGGAACGAGATCCTGGTTGAAGGGAGGAAAATATCCGGTAATGCCGAACATGTTTACCGGAACCGCGTCCTGCATCATGGTACCCTGCTGTTTTCATCTGATCTTCATGCACTACAGTCTTCCCTTGGGACGGAGCCGGGAAAGTACAGGGACAGGGCCGTCCAGTCTGTCCGGAGCAAGGTGGTGAACATTCTGGATCTCCTGGGATCCAGAGTCAGTGTGTCAGCATTCCGGAGAGACCTTATAGTTCACCTGTCAGGATTCTTTAAGGGTTCGGACAGGTATGAGTTTAGTGGGACCGACATGGATCGGGTCAGGGAACTTGTCAGTCAGAAGTACAGCACCTGGCAATGGAATATAGGCTATTCACCCAGGTACAGGATGACCCGGAAGATGAACTGGAATGCCAAACAGGTCATGATCCACCTGGAAGTGGAAAAGGGAAAGATCACGGAAATTGAAATAAAATCGGATGATGCTGACCGTGAACTCTTTGACCGGCTGTCCGATATACTGGCCGGTGTGGATCATGAACCCGGTGAAATACGGGAAAGATTGTCGGGGCCGGGCCTTGTCAATCCCCGGTTGATTGATTATTTTGTGAAGGCTATTTTCTGATTAAGCAAAATACGGCAGAAATGAAAAAAGCTGGATTGATCATTTACAGTGTATTGCTGTGGACTTTCTTCCTGGTTACCGCGGTGGTTATGATTATCATCGACCTGGTAATCTGGTTTCTTACACGCTGGTTTGACCGAAGGCTGGTGGTACTTCACCTGTTTTCCTGTTTCTGGGGGTCCCTTTACATCTGGTTTAACCCACTCTGGAGGGTACGTATCAAAGGACGCCGGAATATCCCCTGGAGAAGATCCTGTGTTATTGTTTCCAATCATCAGTCCATGCTCGACATCCTGGTGTTGTACCATTTGTTTGTTCCCTATAAATGGGTGTCCAAGAAAGAAAATTTCAGCATCCCCATCATAGGCTGGAATATGCGGCTTAATGATTACCTGGAGATTCAGAGGGGACAGAAAAGCAGCTACGAACAACTCACGGAAAATGTCAGTCATTGCCTCGGTAAGGGAAGTTCCATTCTGATCTTTCCCGAAGGAACACGGTACCCCGGGGGCCACCTGGGCCCCTTCAGGGAAGGTGCTTTCAGGATGGCCCTTGACAATAGGGTAGATATCGTCCCCATCGTACTGGATGGTACTGCAAAGGCCCTGCCCAAAAAAGGCGCCATCCTGAAAGGATTTGCCAGGATAGATGTCAGGGTACTTGAGCCAATCCCTTTCAGCCTGTTCGCAGATATGAGTCCCCGGGAACTACAAATCTATGTCCGGGACCTCATGGCAGGAACCTATTCCAGCCTCCATTCTGATCGTTGAAAAAGTCTGATTTGTTTGATTTACAGAAGGGTTCATGAGCAACTCATGTTAATTCCCCTGTTGATAAAGAAATTCCGGTCAGAGGGATCTTTTATCTATATTTGTGCAGATCGAAAAAGCAATGACAGCGCAGTATACAGAAGAACATATACGGACTTTAGAATGGAGGGAACACATTCGTAAGCGCCCCGGAATGTATATAGGAAAACTGGGGGACGGGTCCTCCCGGGATGATGGCATTTATATTCTGCTCAAGGAGGTTCTGGATAATTCGATAGATGAATTCATGATGGGTTTCGGCAAGACTATCGAGATCAATATCCATGAAAAAAGCATACAGGTGAGGGATTTTGGACGTGGGATCCCCCTGGGCAAGATGGTGGAGGCTGCATCAAAGATGAACACCGGGGCTAAATATGATTCCAAGGTTTTCAAGAAATCAGTTGGACTGAACGGGGTTGGTATCAAGGCAGTCAACGCCCTCTCATCAAGGTTTGAAATTCAGTCCATCCGTGAGGGCAAGATGAAATCGGCAGATTTTGAAGCGGGTGTTCTGCTGGAAGAGGCAAAGGATTCCAAAACAGAACTGGCCAACGGGACAATCGTTTCTTTTGTCCCTGATAAGGAACTCTTCGGGAACTACCATTATATCCTGGAATACATTGAGGCCCTTATCAAAAATTATATCTATCTCAACGCGGGACTGACAATCGTACTGAATGGTGAGAAGTACCAGTCAAAAAATGGCTTGCTGGACCTGCTGAATGAGAATATGGATAATGAAGGGCTCTACCCCATCATTCACCTCAGGAATGGTGATATTGAAATGGCCATGACCCATGGCAACCAGTATACGGATGAGTACTTTCCTTTTGTCAACGGCCAGCATACAACCCAGGGGGGGACTCACCTGATAGTATTCAAGGAAGCTATTGTAAGAACGGTGCGGGAATTCTACAAAAAGGACTTTGATCCCTCTGACATTCGCCAGTCTGTCATTGTAGCCTTCAGCCTTAAAATTGAAGAGCCGATTTTTGAATCGCAAACGAAAACCAAACTGGGATCCAAGGACATGGGACCGAAAGGCCCCAGTGTAAGGAATTACATTACTGATTTCCTGAAAAAAGACCTGGATGATTACCTGCATAAGCATCCCGAGACAGCTGAGATCCTGCTCAGGAAGATCCTGGAATCTGAGAAAGAACGAAAGGCGATCTCGGGTATCAAGAAGCTGGCCAGGGAAAGGGCCAAGAAGGCAAGTCTGCATAATAAGAAGCTTAGGGACTGTAAGGCCCATTACAATACCAATCATGATCGCAGAATGGAAACGACCGTTTTTATCACGGAGGGAGATTCGGCCAGTGGTTCCATTACCAAATCACGGGATGTGGCGACCCAGGCAGTCTTTAGCCTGAAAGGGAAACCTCTGAATACCTATGGACTTACCAAGAAGATCGTCTATGAGAATGAAGAGTTCAATCTCCTGCAGTCTGCCCTGAATATTGAGGAAGGATTGGATAACCTGCGTTATAATAACGTGGTGATCGCTACTGATGCAGATGTGGACGGGATGCATATCCGGCTGCTGCTGATCACCTTCTTCTTGCAATTTTTTCCTAACCTGGTTCGCAAGGGACATCTGTACATTTTACAGACTCCCCTTTTCAGGGTCCGGAACAAGAAAAAAACCCATTATTGCTATTCACAGGAGGAGAAATTATCGGCCATGGCAAAACTGGGAGGCAATCCCGAGATCACCAGGTTCAAGGGACTGGGAGAGATCTCCCCTGACGAGTTTAAGAATTTTATAGGAAAGAAAATAAGGCTGGAGCCTGTATCCCTTAGCAGAAGTGATGCAGTTGCTGATTTGCTGGCATTTTATATGGGAAAAAACACCCCTGAACGACAAAACTTCATCATAGATAACCTGCGTGTTGAAGAAGACCTTGTTGAGGCCTGATCTACAATTCCCCAAGATTGTTTTCGTTAGATACCTATGAGTATAGAGGAGCTGGAAAATATAGAGAACACTGAAGAGTCCATGGACGATGGTCCAATTGATCCGGATGAAGAAGTTACATCTGACTCAGATGACCTGCATACGGTGGTCCACCTCTCTGGCATGTACCAGGAATGGTTCCTGGATTATGCCTCCTATGTGATCCTTGAGCGTGCGGTACCTCATCTGAACGACGGATTGAAACCTGTGCAACGCCGGATCATGCATTCCATGAAAAGACTGGATGACGGGCGGTATAATAAGGTGGCAAACATCATCGGGCATACCATGCAATTCCACCCGCATGGTGACGCGTCGATAGGGGATGCCCTGGTCCAACTGGGACAAAAAGAACTGTTGGTGGATATGCAGGGGAACTGGGGAAATATCCTGACCGGCGATGGCGCTGCTGCTCCGCGCTACATAGAGGCAAGGCTGTCAAAATTTGCCCTGGAGGTGGTTTTCAACCCGAAGACGACCGAGTGGAAACTATCCTATGATGGCCGCAACAAGGAACCTGTAACCCTTCCCGTGAAATTTCCGCTTCTCCTGAACCAGGGGGTGGAAGGGATTGCTGTGGGACTTGCATCAAAGATCCTTCCCCATAATTTCAATGAATTGGTTGATGCCAGTATACTTCATCTTAAAGGAAATGAGTTCGAGATCCTGCCGGATTTCCCGACCGGAGGGATGGCCGATTTTTCAAGGTACAATGACGGGATCCGGGGCGGGGCTGTAAAAGTACGTGCAAGGATTGAAAAACCGGACAAGAAGCACCTGGTCATCACAGAGGTCCCCTTTGGCAAAACTACCATGACCCTGATAGAGTCTATTGTAAAGGCCAACGAAAAGGGAAAGATAAAGATCAAGAAGATCGACGATAATACGGCAGCAAATGTGGAGATAATCGTGCAGCTGGCCTCCGGGATATCTTCTGACAAGACCCTCGATGCACTCTATGCTTTTACTGATTGCGAGGTCTCTGTTTCTCCGAACTCCTGCATCATAGAAGAGGAGAAACCTGTTTTTATGGGTGTCAGGGAGATGTTGCAGCGTTCTGTGGACAACACAGTTGCCCTCCTGAAGCTTGAGTTGGAGATCAGGCTGAATGAACTCGAGGCCGACTGGCATTTTTCATCCCTGGAAAAGATCTTTATTGAAAAGAGGATCTACCGGGATATTGAAGAATGTGAAACATGGGAGTCCATTATTGAGACGATTGACAAAGGGCTCGAACCCTATAAGAAACTGCTGCGAAGGGAAGTCACACATGACGATATAGTTAAGCTGACCGAGATAAGGATAAAGAGGATCTCGAAATTTGATTCATTCAAGGCTGATGACCATATAAAAGGCATTGAAGAAGAGATCGAAGAGGTTAAGAATCACCTGAACAATATCATCCCCTTTGCCATCAATTACTATAAGCAGATAAAGAAGAAATTCGGGAAGGGGAAAGAAAGGCGCACCGAGATCCGGAATTTTGACACCATTGTGGCAACCAAGGTGGTGGCTGCCAACCAGAAACTCTATGTGAACAGGAAAGAGGGATTCTTCGGCACCTCCCTGAAGAAAGATGAATTGGTCAGTGATTGTTCTGATATAGACGAGATACTGACAATCAGAAGAGATGGTTCATTCCAGGTGACCAAAGTCGATGAAAAGGTTTTCGCCGGTAAGGATATAATCCATATTGCCGTTTTTAAGAAAAATGATTCCCGGACCATATACAATCTTGTATACCGGGATGGCAAAAGCGGTGCTGCCATGATGAAACGCTGTGCTATTACCGGGATCACCAGGGAAAAGGAATACAACCTGACAAAGCATAATCAGAATTCCAGGATACTTTACTTCAGTGCCAATCCAAATGGAGAAGCCGAGACCATCAAAGTGACCCTGAAACCCAAGCCCAGGATCCGCAACCTGAATTTTGAGATGGATTTCAGTGAACTGGCGATCAAGGGGCGGGATGCACATGGCAACATCCTGACAAAGAATGCTGTTCATAAGGTTGTCATGAAAGAAAAGGGGCTGTCCACACTGGGTGGCCGCAAGATCTGGTTCGATGAAGATGTACTCAGGCTGAATGCAGACGGACGTGGAAGATTACTCGGGGAATTCGCCGGTGACGACCACCTCCTGGTGATTACCAAATCCGGCAAGTTCAGGCTCAGTACTTTCGACCTGGAGAACCATTTCGAAGACGATATTTATATCCTTGAAAAACATAAGCCGAAAAAGATATATTCAGTCATTTACTTTGATGCGGAACAGGACTATTATTATGTGAAAAGATTTGAACTGGAGCCGAATGAGAAACTGCTCAGTTTTGTCGGAGATCATCCGGAGTCCAGGATGATCAGTATCACCGAGGTCGAGTATCCCCGTTTCGAGATCAATTTTGGCGGTAAAAATAAGGACCGTAAACCTGAGATCATCGAAGTAGCAGAGTTTATAGGTATCAAGAGCTATAAGGCAAAAGGGAAACGCCTTTCAAAGTACCAGGTTGAACTGGTAAAGGAACTGGAACCTATCAGGGGACTGAAAGATAAAGAAGAGGAAATAGAGGAAGCCCCGGAAGTCGATGAGATCGATGAGATCATTGAGGAATCCGATGAGGAGGATACAAACGGGCAAATGACCCTGGATCTTTAATACTAAGCCCATGATTATTTTCCTGGTTGGATTTATGGGATCGGGTAAGTCTACTGTCGGGCAAAGGCTGGCAGGCCGGCTCGGTTATTCCTTTATCGACATGGACGCCAGGCTCGAAGGTGAACACGGGATGACCATCAATGAAATCTTTGAGAAACTCGGGGAGAAAGCCTTCCGTGAAATGGAAAGCAATTTGTTGAAAGAAATGGTTTCACTGCAGGATGCCGTTATCTCCACCGGGGGCGGACTTCCCTGTTCCGGTAACAATATGGACCTGATCAACCGGAAGGGCGTATCCATATACCTCAGGATGGAACCGGCAGCATTGCTTAACCGGCTCACAAGGGGAAAAAGCCGCCGTCCCCTGATCCGTCATCTGTCCCGGCAGGAGCTGGAAACGTTCATCCAGGAGAAACTCAGGGAAAGGGAACCTGTTTACCTGAGAGCCCATCATATCATCAGCGGACTGAATTTTAATATGGACGAACTCGTGGAGATCCTTTAACGGAACTCCTTCATTGTATCCAGCTGAAGATACCTGGATAGCCACCTGGTCCCCAGGTAGAAGGGGATGGTATCCACCAGGGCCGACACCATTTTGAACATGTAGTTGCTAAGGACCAGGATGAGCAATCCATGGAAGATTGTTTCTCCCGGAGCGATCTGGATGGCATTCCTGGCAGTCAGCCAGGTAACGGTGATAACAGCTATGGAATCAACCATCTGGCTGGTCAGGGTTGATCCGTTGTTCCTGAGCCATAACATTTTCCCGTGGGTCCGCTTCCGTATCAGATGGAATATATGCACATCCACAAACTGGGCTGTCAGGTATGCGATCATGGAGGCAATAGTGGCACTGACCGTCCATTTTCTTATCTGGAAATAAACCCTGGACGGATCATCCAGTGCCGGCAATCCGTTTTCCATGAGCTCGGGCTTGGGAGGCAGGATACCGCCAATCCAGAGGATGAAAATGACCCAAATATTCAATAACAGGCCAACCCAGACAACTGTATTGGCCCTCTTCTTGCCATATAATTCACTGATAAAATCCGTACAGAGAAAAGTAAGGGGATATGGCAGCACACCGACAAAAACAATAAAGGGTATCCTGACTCCGGCAATGGTAAAGGAAAGATCGATCTGCCGGGAAATTCCCAGGATATTCAGCATCGCGAGAGTCCCGAGGAAAAAGCCTGACAATATGATAAATACGACTTCGCGCCGCCTTTGAATTTCAGGTGTGGCGTTATCACCAAAATCGAGCATGTTTTTTATCTGTAATTTAAATCAAATCTAGCAACATTTTCAGGAAATGACCCGTAATAGAAATATATTGCTTAGTTCAGGAAAAACTGAGCGTTATCCAGATAAAACAGCGATTGATCAAACATTTCCGAATACCTGGTCCTAAGTCCTTAACTTTACCTAAAGTTTCATTAAACCATGGCCGATGAATCTACAAAATCTACACCTTATCAGACCTGCACTTAAATCCCTTGTTTTGACTATCCTGTTATCAGTGGGTTTTGCAGCCACTAATGCCCAGGACATGATCATCGGCCACAACCAGGCCCATCTCGAAGACCTGAAAAGCGTCCCGCCGGAATGGATCGATTCGGCCAAGGCCAAACTTAAGGTTGCCTATTTTCATACTTCCCACGGCAGCCAGATAAACTCAGGACTGACCCCCCTGGATGCCTTCATGGGAGGAAATGACATCTACATCCGAAGCGAGGAAGGTGGTCCGGGGATCTTGTATTTTGATGATCATTACGGTCCGGATTTAAGCAACAGGGAAGGTGTCTTTGACGATGAAACAAGAGCTTTCCTGGATAATCCGGCCAACAAGGATGTCAATGTAATTATGTGGTCCTGGTGCCAGATCCTTGGCCATGACGGAGGTGAAGATCCGGGGTATTGTTCAAATATGGAGGATCTGATCGCCGAATACGGTCCGGGTGGCACAAAGATCACCGGCGGCGAACGTACGGTGCCCGTCCAGTTTGTATTTATGACCGGGCATCTCAATGGACAGGGTGAAGGGGGCAGCACTGATGTGATCAATACTTTTATCCGTGATCATTGCATTGCCAATGACAGGATACTCTATGATTTTGCAGACATTGAGAGCTATGACCCGGATGATAATTATTTCCTTGATGATTTTGCCGATGATGAGTGTAATTACCTGGTAGACGGGGCACGGACAGGGAACTGGGCCACTGAATGGATAGCAGGCAGGCTAATGATGGACGGGGAAGATGATGCCGCTCACAATGAGCCCAACGGGGGACAATGGTATGATTGTTCTCCGGCACACACGCATGCCGTGAACGGGAACATGAAAGCATATGCTACCTGGTATATGTTCGCCAGGATGGCTGGCTGGGAAGGCGATACAAGCAATCAGACCACCGGGATCTCCTCTTTCACCAGGACGGCTGAGCTAAAACATATACAGGTATTTCCCAATCCTTCAAGTGATTTCATCCGGGTTCAGGGGGACATCGAATTTCCTACGGTCATACGAATTTATAATATGACAGGCCGGCTGATCAGGGAAGAGAGGCTTGAATCAGGGGAACGGCAGGTAGATGTATCCGGACTGCAGGAAGGTCTGTTCATCATTCGTCTCACCGGGAAAAGGGATAACAGGACAGGGAGCTTTATCAAAAAGTAAACCCGGGCTGTTTGTTATTCCACTGCCTGGTTTTCGAGGAAGCGTAAACCAAAGGTCCTGCCAAAATCCATAAGGGCTTCTTTCTGTTCCTCACTTGGAAAGAACTTGGTGGCCAATCCGTCCTGCACGATCTCGAGTTTCATGTTTTTCAGGTGTTCCTCAATGAGCGGAACAGCCTCACCACTCCAGCCATAGGAGCCAAAAGAAGCCGCCAGTTTACCTTTATCACGGATGGGATTGATCACTGAGAACATCCTGTAAACAGGCAGCAGGGTATTGCGGTTGATCGTAGGTGATCCTATAAGGAGGCCGCCGGACCGGACGATCATTTCCTCCAGTTCACCCAGCTGTATGTTTTCAATATCCACTACCTCTACCTCGATATCACCGGTTTCCCTTATCCCTGATGCTATGCTTTCAGCCATTTCTCCGGTATATCCATAGGCCGATACATAGGCTATCAGGATCCTTTTCTCGTTACCATCCTGGGACTCAAGGTATTCACCGGCCAGTTCAGCAGATAGCCTGACTTTCTCCTGCCAGCTTGACCTGAGTATGGGGCCGTGGCCCGGACAGATCATGGAGATGTCCAGGGCATCGATTTTGTCTATGGCTTTCAGCATGAATTTGCTGAAGGGTTTAAGTATAACATCGAAATAATACCTGAATGCATCATGGAAATCCCCAACCAGGTCATCGAATATCCTTTCATCACTGTAATGGGATCCGAATGAGTCGCAGGTAAAAAGCAGATTGTCCTCTTCAAGATAAGTGTAAATGGTATCAGGCCAGTGCAGGTTGGATGCCCCGATGAACCTGAGGGTTTTATTGCCAAGGTCCAGTGAATCACCGTCTTTGACCTTCATTGATTGAAAAGGTCTGCCAATCATCTCTGACAGGTAGTTCAGGGCCTGGCCACTGCCTATAACCGTAGCATCCGGTGCCATATCGAGCAGGTATGTCAGGCTGCCGGAATGATCAGGTTCAGTGTGATTGCAAACAATATAGTCAATCTCAGCAGGATCCGTGAGAGTGCTTAATTTTTGAATGAAATCCTTTTGAAAAGTTTTCTTTACCGTATCGATGACCACCTTCTTATCTGCATTAATGAAATAGGCATTATAGGTAGTCCCATTTTGTGTTTCCATGACAATGTCGAATGTCACTATAGCTTTGTCGAGGACACCAACCCAGGAAACAGCATCATTGAGAGATAAAACTTTGGTTTGGCTCATCTTCCGTTTTTTCTTTAAAAATAATCAAATACATTATAAATGTTTACAATTAATTTAACACGCTTGAAATAGAAGGATGATTAATGAATATTGATCATTATCAAATCAAAAACCGCCTCAGTTTTGATTTGAGGCGGCTTTAATATACTTGAAGATCCTGAATTATTTCTTTTCGGGATCAGCTTTTTTCTTTGATTTGTCGTCGCACTTAGACTTGCAACAAGCTGAACTTTTCGTCGTACATTCCTTATCACTCTTTACAGCAGTCTTTTTCTTCGTTTCTTTATCTTTTGTCTGTTCAGTCTTTGGACTGTCCGGGGCAGCATAAACAGGTGCTGTAGAAACGCCCAGAAAGGCAACCAGTGCGATAAGTAAAATAAGCTTTTTCATAGTTTGATTAAATTTGGGATTAAAGAATATTAAAATTCGATTTATCCAAATATACGGGATGGGACGCAGGGGGTTTGTTAATGAAATGTTAAAGTCCGGATTTTGCCAGAGCTGTGATGAGTCCCCTGACCTGCTGGCCGGGTTTTACAAGTATCTCCGTACCCACGGGAAGGAATATATCCACTCTTGACCCGAAGCGGATAAAGCCCATCTCATCGCCCAGCTTAACATTTTTTACCGCTGTAGCGTAGCTGATGATCCTCCTGGCTACGATCCCGGCGATCTGCCTGATCAGGATTTCAGTTCCAACTGTTGTTTTGATTACCAGGGTATTTCTTTCATTCAGGGTGGATGATTTCGGATGGCGGGCGATCAGGTACTTTCCCGGATGGTATTGATAGTAGGACAGGTTACCCTCAACAGGGTACCAGTTGATATGGACATTCCAGACTGACATAAAAACGGATACCTGTATCCTTTCATCATTGAAATACTCACTTTCAGTGCACTTTTCTATCACTACCACCTTTCCGTCCGCAGGTGCATAGACGAACCCTTCCTGTGGGACTGTACGTTTTGGATCCCTGAAGAAACTCAGGATGAACAGCCATAAAAGGAGGGAAGCAATAATGGCGGGAACCACTACCCAGGGGGGTGCCCCGGTGAATAATATGATGGAGGTATTAAGGATGGCCAGTATGACAAAAAGTATGATTGATATACGGCGTCCTTCTTTGTGTATCATAGAACCAGGATTAGATAAATGCTTACAAATGGAGTTGCCATCAGCAGCGAATCAAACCTGTCAAGGATGCCTCCATGACCCGGCAGCAACTTGCCACTGTCCTTTTTTCCGGTCCGGCGTTTCAGCCAGGATTCAAAAAGATCACCCAGGGTACCGGAGACAACCACTACAATGGCCAGACCGATCCAACCTGGGACTGACAAATCAGTATTGAACCTGCTCAGGACAATGGCCAGGATGATGGCAGATACAGCACCGCCAATGCTTCCTTCCCAGGTCTTTTTCGGGGAGATCCTCAACCACAGAGGATGCTTCCCGGCAAGCCTCCCGGACACATAGGCCATGGTATCATAGGTCCAGATCAGGTAACATACATAGAGGATCCATGAAGGTGAATATGCCTCCAATGTTCCCTGTTGAAAGGCCAGGCAATGCAGGCAGCAAAATCCGGCACCCAGGTAGAGAAACCCGGCAGTACAGACAGGGATACCCCTGCCGGCGGTAAAGGTTTTTGCCGAGGCGTCAAAAATGATCATCACAAGCAGGGAAATTGCCGGGATGAACATAAAATATGCAGGCAATTGCCCGTTTAGCATAAAGTAGACGATGATGAATGAGCCGGCAAGCAGCAGGGCTCCGGGGATCTTAATGCCGGGTTTACGTTCAGGATAAAATAAACCGGTGAATTCAAACCAGCCTGCAATGCAAACCAGTGAGAATAAAGCGAGATACAAATAAGGATGCAGGACGAGGGCAAGTATGATCACCACAAGGAACAGGATACCGGTAATCGATCTGGTGATGGTTTCTTTCAAGAGTCGAACTCTTTGGCAAGCATTTTTGCTTTGATTACATGAACGTTCTTAACGTATATTTCAATTTCCCCGAAGGACTTGTAGGAAGAATCCATCTTGTTGATGATAACGGCCTCGATCTCATGATCTGCCAGCACCTGTTTGAGGATCTCGGCCTGGAACATCTTATCTGTTGAATAAACTTGAATCCAGTCTTTTTCCATCAGGCAGTTTTACTTCTTGGTGTCTCTTCTTTTTTCTCTTTTTTTGTCAGTTTGGGTTCTGCTTCTGAAGCTTTCTCCTTTGGAGTTGAGGATTTTCTTCTGCTCCTGGGTTTGCCATCAAGATCAGTCCGGTGGTTTTTCCGGGGACCGAAGATCTTTTCCACATCCTCGCTGAATATCACTTCTTTATCCAGCAACTGGGTGGCCAGTTTAATAAGGCCATCCATATTTTCCCTGAGTGTTTTCTTGGCCCTTTCATATTGCTCTTTAATGATACGGTTCACTTCCTCATCTATCACTTCCGCTGTTTTTTCTGAGTAGGGTTTGTTGAATACAAACTCGCTCTGTCCCGTAGAATCATAAAAACTGAGATTTCCTATCTTGTCACTCATGCCAAAATAGGATACCATTGCATAGGCCTGTTTCGTAACTTTTTCCAGGTCATTCAGAGCGCCGGTGGAGATCTTGTTAAAATTCAATTCCTCTGATGCCCGTCCGCCAAGGGCTGCACACAACTCATCCAGTAACTGTTCCGTGGTGGTGATATGGCGCTCTTCCGGCAGGTACCAGGCTGCACCCAGCGCCTTGCCCCGGGGGATAATGGTAACCTTGATAAGGGGATTGGCATGTTCGAGAAGCCAGGAAACGGTAGCATGCCCTGCTTCATGGAAGGCTATGGTTCTCTTCTCCTCAAGGGTAATGATCTTATTCTTTTTCTCGAGTCCACCGATTATCCTGTCGACAGCATCAAGAAAATCCTGTCTTCCAACTGATTTCTTGTTCCCCCGGGCAGCGATCAGGGCGGCCTCGTTACATACATTCGCTATATCGGCCCCGGAGAATCCCGGGGTTTGCTTTGAAAGAAAATCAACATCCAGGTTCTTCTGGAGTTTCAGGGGGCGAAGGTGTACCTGGAAGATCTCTTTTCTTTCCTTAAGGTCAGGCAATTCAACATGGATCTGGCGGTCAAAACGGCCGGCCCTTAATAATGCCATGTCCAGTACATCTGCCCGGTTGGTAGCAGCCAGGATAATAACCCCCGTATTGGTGTCAAAACCATCCATCTCGGTCAGCAGCTGGTTCAAAGTGTTCTCCCTCTCATCATTGGCGCCAAAATTGGAATTTTTCCCGCGGGCCCGTCCGACAGCATCAATCTCGTCAATGAAAACAATGCAGGGAGCTTTTTCCTTGGCCTGTTTGAAAAGGTCCCGGACACGGGATGCACCGACACCGACAAACATTTCCACGAAGTCAGAACCCGAAATGGAGAAGAACGGTACATTGGCTTCACCTGCAACTGCTTTGGCAAGCAGGGTTTTTCCTGTACCCGGGGGACCTATAAGCAGGGCGCCTTTGGGTATTTTCCCGCCGAGTTCAGTATATTTTGAGGGATTCTTAAGGAAATCCACGATCTCCCTAATCTCTACCTTGGCCTCCTCGAGTCCGGCTACATCCTTGAAATCAATCTTTACACTTGAGTCTTTGTCGAATATCCTGGCTTTGGATTTTCCTACATTGAAGATATTCCCTGCCCCACCTCCTCCGGCACCTGAACTCATTCGCCGGAATATGAATAGCCAAACGGCAACCAGCAGCAGAATGGGGAGCAGCCATCCAAACATTTCCCCGAAAATATTCCGTTTTGTTTCATAGGTGACCGGAATTTGTTCTTTTTCCGGAAAATTTTGCAGGGCAACCTGCAATTGTTGTTCAAATACCTCTACAGAACCGATCGTAAAGTAAAACTGCGGTCCGGATTTAGCCATTGGAGAAAAACCTTTGCCTTCCTGATCCTTGTATTTTCCAGAGGCAAGTTTGTCCGGTTTGATATATACCTCGACCCGTTCCTTATTGACAATGATGATCTTCTCCACGTCATAACTCTGCAACATCTCCTTCTCGAATCGCTGCCTTGTGATCTCCTCCACTCCGCTTCCCAGGTTCAGGAAATAGGTCCCGATGATTGCCAGGCCTATGATACCATAGATCCAGTAAACATTGAACTTGGGCCGGGGAGTAATACCTTTTCCCGGTTTATCGTCTGATTTGGGAGGCAGATCCTTTTGATTTTTCTTATCTGTCATAGTCTTTTATTTCAATTTCAGCATCCGCCCACAGTTCCTCCAGCTTATAATAATCCCTGGTTTCCTGCTGAAATATATGCACCACGATGCTGTTGTAATCGAGCAATACCCATTGCGCATTCTTATATCCTTCTGTATGCAAGGGCCGGATTTTATACTGCTTTCTCAGGTAATCTTCAATATGTGCGGCAATGGCTTTGACCTGTGTATTCGAATCGCCATGTGCTATGATAAAAAAATCACAGACTGAATTATCTGTATTTGTAAGGTTAATCTGTACAATGTCTGAACCCTTTTTCTCCTGAATGCAATCTATTATTGTCCTGCCTAATTTACCCGGGGCGCTCTCCTGAGTTTTATTCATCCGCTGATTTATCGCAAAAGTAATGATTTTTAATGATTCTTACTGATGTGAATCTTCAAAAGGCATGCCATTTAAACGGAAAATAACGAACTTTGTACATCCGGGGATATGAAATACAAAATTTGTCAGAAGATTATGATTATCAGAAAATTAAGCAATGAGGTCAGGCAATACCGGGAAATTGATTCCACCAACGGGGAGATGAACCGCCTGCTCATGACTGAAGACCTGGCAGAAGGGTGCATCATCAGGACACAGTACCAGCATGCAGGCAAGGGACATGCAGGAAACAGCTGGCAAAGTGAAAGGGGGATGAATCTGTTATTCAGTATGTTGCTGAAACCTGATTTTCTATCTCCTGAACAGGCTTTCCATCTTTCGAGAATTGCCAGCCTCTCACTGCATGAGGTTATTGACAACCAGTGTGATGAAGCACAAATAAAATGGCCCAACGACATGTTGGTCGGGGATAACAAAATGGCAGGCATATTGATTGAGAACATGATCATCAGCCATACCATCAGCCATAGTATTATCGGTATCGGGGTCAATGTAAATCAGACAACTTTTGATCCTTCCATTCCCGCCCCGACTTCCCTGAAGATTGAAAAAGGGTGCCATATTGACATGAACAGCCTGCTGAAAGAATTCAGAAGTTCCATGGAGAGATGGTACAATACACTCATTACGGGTAATGAGAGATTGGTCATGGAGTCATATAATCAAAGGCTTTACCGGTTGGGGGTTACAGCATACTACCGGTCAGATGCGGGTAAATTCACTGCTATTATCAGGGATGTGCTTCCTTCCGGGGAGCTGGTACTGGAATCCGGGAAGGGGGACATTTTGACATTTGGGTTCAAGGAAGTGGAATATCTGGGGATCATTCCGCCTGATCATAACTGATCTTTTCAGCCTGTTCAATCAGGGTATCGATAAAGTTCTTCAGGGGTTTCCTGACCATGGTTGCCATCATGGGGTTCAGATTTACTTCTGTTGTGATTTTTATCCTTGAATCCCCAGGTTCAATCTCCTTGATCTGTATCCATAACAGCAGGTCGAACGTGGTTTCTTCATCGCTGGATATCTTGATCAGCTTGTGAGGTTCTTTCTCGATGATCCGGAGTCCGGCCTGGCCTATCCCTTCAACTTTAAACCTGCAGGTATCATCGGTTGATTCAAAATCCTTAACCTTATCCTCAGGGATCAATTGATTGAAATTGTTGAAATTGGAGATATAGTTGAATATTTTCTCTGCAGGCTGTTTAACAACCCCTATTCTGCTTTCAATTCTTGTCATGCGTATAATTTTCAGGATTTTGGGCGCCACCGGGCCGGGTCTTTGCGCCAGCCTTCCAGTGTTTTAAGGAATTCAGGCTGAATATACCCGGTATGGACAGCCTGCTCAATCAGATCATGGTAGTTTCCCAGGCTGTGCAGTTCTATATCCGCCTGCTTGAAATTTTCGAGCGCCAGTGGAAATCCATAGGTGAAAATGGAAGCCATCCCGAGTACATTCATTCCGGCTTTACGCAATGCACTTACTGCATTCAGGCTGCTTCCCCCGGTTGAAACAAGGTCCTCGATCACGACCACCGTCTTTCCCACGGAAACATCTCCTTCGATCAGGTTTGCCATCCCATGTGATTTCTGGGAAGATCTGACATAAATGAGAGGCAATCTCATTTCCCCGGCCACCAGGGCGGCATGTGCAATGGCACCCGTGGCAACCCCGGCAATTATATCCGCTTGCATGAATGATGCCTGTATTTCCCGGATGAATGAATCTCTTATGAAATCCCTGATTTCCGGGTAAGAAAGGGTTTTACGGTTATCACAGTAAATGGGTGAAGTCCATCCGGAAGCCCATGTAAACGGGTTTGCAGGATCTATGATAATTGCTTTACTTTGTAATAAGTACGAGGCTAGTTTAACCGAGGTCTTCATTCAGCAAATGTATAAAGTTTTTTTCAACGGACGAACCATTTATCTTGATGATACCCTGCCTGATATGACCAAAGTCGGAAGGGATTATGTTTGTGCTTTTGAGAATATCACGGATCTCCGGCCCCAGTTAAAGCAATTTCTGGATCCCACCAGAAAGGGAAACCTGTACATTTTCCACGATGACCAGGATGCCCTGTTCAAGACCTTCCGTCAATGTTTCAATAATATTGATGCTGCTGGCGGACTGGTCCTCAATGAGCGGGGAGAGATCCTTTTAATTAAACGGCGTGGTAAATGGGACCTTCCCAAAGGTAAAGCCGAACCGGGCGAGTCACCGGAACAGACAGCCCTGCGGGAAGTGGAAGAAGAATGTAGTCTCACCGGCCTTATCCTGCAACGTTTCCTTATCAGTACTTATCATATTTATAAACTCAATAATGACCTGATGTTGAAAAAAACCGAGTGGTTTGAAATGAAATACAAGGGTGAATCGGCACCCATCCCCCTGGCCAAGGAGGATATCAGTGAGGTTCGCTGGATCAAGCGTGTCAGGTTAAATGAAGTTTATGATAATACCCATACCTCCATTATTGATGTCATCAAAACGATCCTTCCCGCCTGATGATTAATGTCAGCCTACCGGGTTTGTAATTGCCTGAAAGTCGCTTCAAAATTTTCCACTGGTGATGGGGCCGGTGACAGGATCAGCTTGCCTTCGGGACCTATCAGGAAGTAGGATGGGTAGGTCTGGATATCATAATCATCGATGACCTGCGGCTGGTTTGAGAAATGCAGGAATGTCCATGGATAACTGTTGTTCTTCATCAGGACCTGCATGCTTTGAAAACTATCATCCACAAGGATGGTCAGTATCCTGACCTGGTCCTGCAGGCGTTGCTGAAGGACCTTCAGGTATTCGTATTCCTTGATACAATAATAACTGAATGAATTGCAAAAAACCAGGTATATGTATTCTCCCTGGAAATCGGACAGGTGAACCAGCGTGCTGTCATGATCATACAGTGCAAAATCCGGTGGGACATAACCCGGCAGCAACTTGTTGATCTCCAGCATAATGTCCCTGACCATCGTTCTGTGTAAGTCTATGCTGGTGTTTACCTGTAAAGAATCAAGCAGCTGCAACATAGAGGACCGGATATTCTTTTGATCAAAGAAACCATCATAAAATTCCTTCAACAGGATTAACTCGCGCAGTGAGTCATTACTGAGAGAGGCATCCCGGACCAGGATTTCATTCAACCCGGAATAATCCTTATCCCTGTTCAGGACCAGGGGCAGGTTTCGTTTCGGGTACTTTTCACTGAACCGGTCAAAAAAATCATTGAATATTTCATTGAACAGTTCCATATAGGCAGGATTCTGGTACCTCACAGGCCTGTCCAGGAAAAAGTCCTCTATGATCCGCTGGCTGTTGACCTGGTTGCCGTAATGATTCAGCAGACCTATCCGGTAGTCCATGTAGGCCGAAAAGAATGGGGAAGGGATATCCTTGAAAGTGGTTTGCAGATTCCCGACAGCATCCTTCAGCTCCTTCTGGTTGATCCTGTCAGTGTATGCATTAACAGCGAATTTGTAGTAGTATGGATAAAAATAATCGTTGAAAGCATGTATCAGGAAATTAAGTTCTTCATCCTTTCCCGGGACAGTCAGCTCGCCTGTCGTGCCCCTTACTTTTAATGATATATGCACGGATGTTTCTTCAAAAAACTGGTTTGCCTCGTCAGCCATGGATTTTTGCCGTTTCCGGGGCAGCCTGATCTCGTAAACCATGCCTGGTTCTGCATACATGTAACAATTATAAACGCCAAGATGTGAGAATATCAACCTGGGTTTTTCCAGTGTAAGGGTGCATTCGAAAATACCACTGTCGCCTACAACGCAGGATGCAATTTCTTTTTCACTGAACGTGATCATGTTCGAGTAGCTAAAAAAGACAAGGCTGTCACCGGCATAATCAACTGACTTTCCGGTGATCTTTACAGTCGCTCCGTCTGCATGTCCATACCCCCATAACAGGCATGTCAGGAACACAATGATACCGGGAAGTGTTTTATTCATGCCTGGGAAATTTTGACAGGTCAATGGCCTTTGGGATGAACTGGCTGGCATCTCCGCCCAGCCGGATAATATCCCTGACAATGGATGAATTGATCGGGGTATGTTCAGGAATGGTTAGCAGGAATACTGACTCAAGCTCCGGATACATGGCCTTATTGGTCTGGGCGATGGCCCTTTCATACTCAAAGTCAGATGATGTCCGGAGTCCCCTGAGAAGATACCGGGCCCCCTTCTGCCGGCAGAATTCAACCGTTAATCCCTGGAAATTCTCTACCCTTACCCGGTCATTTTCACTGAAGACCTGCCGTATCATCTGAATGCGTTGCTCCATGGAAAAATAGGCTTTCTTATTTGTATTGGAGCCAATGGCCACGATGATCTCATCAAACAACGGCAATGCCCTTGTGATGACTGATTCATGACCAATGGTAAAGGGATCAAAGGATCCGGGGAAAATGGCGATCTTATTACTCATAACAGGAATTGCTTGAATACAAAGCTACTTAATTTCCTTCTCTTTGGTTGAGCTGACGAACAGGATATTCCCGATGTCTTCATAATCTGAAAAGATCTTGATCCCTTCAGCCTTGATCAGCTCACTCCTGAAGCCAATGATGGTGAGATCTGCATCTACCGATTT
>SDBT01005865.1_pt1 | contig 20540 bp, 16 predicted proteins | sample 2277101 | NCBI WGS metagenome assembly SDBT01 (sample SAMN10404973, study PRJNA504765) | marine sediment metagenome | isolation source: marine sediment core GS10_PC15, 103 cmbsf | place: Arctic Ocean: Southern Knipovich Ridge | collected 2010 | reverse complement strand
CACCTCGACCGGGTCTTTGAAGATTACCGGGTAGATGTGGAGCAGTTAGATGATGTGGTTGTGATCGGTGTAAAATACTAATAACAATCCCAGTAGGTGGTAATCCCACCAACGGTAACCGGATTGGATTCCTGTTTTTCAATTAGGGCATCTCCACAAAACGGAAGGGGAGTGCCAAAGGTTTTGTTGCCATCAGCATCAACGGTAACAAGTTCACAGGTTCCACATTCTTCGAGTAATTCGCATGCAGAAAGCATTCCCAGGGAGAATATAAACAGGGCCGGGATAAGAAAATTTCTTTTTTCCATGAGTTATCTCACAATTATGCTGTTAAAGATAGCAAGATACAGGGATAATCTGTGGTTGTATACGATGCTTATGAATAAAAGTTCCAAAACATTGTGAGCTTATTCGTAAATTCGAAGAATGAATTTACTTGAACAATGACCTGGTTAAGACGCAAAATATTTCGGTTATTTGGATGGATCATACTGAGTTTCTTTTCACTGATCCTGCTTATCACCCTGGCGTTTTATCTGAACAGGGGTTGGATCATGTACCAGGCTGTGGATTATCTCAATGAAAATCAACCGGGTGAAGTGCAGATAGGGAAGATCAACCTGATCCCGTTCATGAACTTTCCCGATGTAGCCCTTCAGCTTCGCAACGTAACCTTTTATGAAAAAGCTGTTGACAGTGATTCGCTATACCAGGAACCCATACTTTCATTAAATGAGATATTTGTAACCCTGGATGTAATCGATCTGATAAGGGGGACTTACCAGTTGTCCCGGGTAAGACTGGCAGACGGGTTTTTGAGGGTCGAAATATATGAAGACTCTGTGACCAACCTTGAATATGCACTTGGTATGAGGTTTGATGAAGGTGCAGAAAAGGATAGTGTGGCTGCCCTGCCCTCCCTGAGCATCGATCTGGACAGGCTGGAGCTTTCCAATATACTTTTGATGGCGCGGGACCGGACCAGTGATAATCACATCAATTTGAAGGTAAACCGGCTGGAAAGCAGTTTTAGTTATCTTCCCGATTTCATTAAAGTAGGAGTTGAACTTGATGTTGATGTAAATAGCCTTAAATACCTGACATACTTGTCAGAGACGACCAGGAATATACAGTTTCAAAGCGAAGTTTCATTTGATCCGGTCAACAAAAAGATTGAGATAAATCCCAGTTCCCTGATGTTCTCCGGCCTGGTGCTTGAAACATGGGGATCCTATAATTTTATGGACGTACCACAGGTTGATTTTGCGTTCAGGGCAAAGAACACCGGATTGGAGGTGTTGAATTATCTGTTTCGGGGGATCCTGGATCTTGATGAAATAGAGCAAATCGGCTCGGGAAGTATGTACCTGAGTGGGAATGTGAATGGAAAATTGGGGAAACAACTGCCGGTAATCCGCATCAACGGTACTGCCGATAAGATTGGATTCAGGATAAAGTCCATACAGAAGAATGTCACTGATATCTCTTTTACTGTCTATGCAACAAACGGGAGAAAAGCAGATCTCAGTGAGGGGCTGATTCAGGTTGAAGGATTCAGTGCAACATTTCCTGAGGGAATCATTAACGCCAGTATTTCAGCTAAAAACATGGTTACACCTGAAGTAAGCATTGAATTAGAGGGTGTTGTAAATCTGGAAGGATTGGAGCAGATGATCCATACCGATGTGGTTACCGGCCTGCATGGGAATGTGAGGCTCAGTGGACGGATCAGTGGTGTAGTTAACAAAGGTTCAGGAGATTTACTGAACGATGCAGGATCAATGAGGGCCATTCTTACAGATGCGGGTTTTGTTTTCAATAAAGACACAGTGAACGGGATCAACGGAGAGCTTTTTTTAAAGGAGAACATCATAGGGACGAATGAGTTAGAGCTGGTGTACAATGGCAATAAACTCGTTCTGGGCGCAAAGGTTGAAAACCTCCTGCTTTACCTGCTGGATTTTGAACGCGATGTTAAAGCAGAAATCTCCATTGATTCCGAGGTGCTTTTTCCGGCTACACTGATCAGGGACACTTCAGTGGCAAGATTACTTGGTAAAGAATTACGGGGACTGCATTTCAGTGCAGGTGCAATGATAACAAAAAAGGATCTGGATGCTTTTTTGCAGGACGACTCCATTCCCGAGGTACAGCTTTCTCTGGATAGTTTCGGAATTGAACTACCGGCATATGCAGATATTTCAAACATGAATGCGTCCCTGACTTTTGGACCGGATTCGCTGACATTGCACCATCTGAACGGGATGATCGGGGAAAGTGGATTCAGTTTTTCCGGTCTGGTTTCAAATTATGGTGCTCTTAATGGTCAGGATTCCGGTGCAGTTGTAAATATCGATTATGATCTGTCGTCTGATTTGATGAGGGCGGAGGACTTTTTTACGTTCAATGATGATTTCATGCTTCCGGAGATTTACCAGACAGAATACCTGGAAGATTTCCGGCTTAAAGGCTCTCTGGAGATACCGGTGTCCGGATTGCTTAACGATAGTTTATCACTGGACTTTGGGTTGAATATCATGGATCTGGGCTGGAATTTCAGGTATTATCCCCTTACGTTTGATCAGTTCCTGGTAAAGATCAGAAGGGAGGGCAACACATTATTCATTGATGATTTTCGAGGAAGAATTGGTGAAAGTAACCTGAAGTTGTCAGCCACCCTGGAAAATTTCACGGATTCAGTCAAAGAAAACATTTCCGGAAGTCTTGTTCTGGAATCAGATCTGCTGGATTTCAATGAGCTGTTGAATTACCAGTTGCCGGAAGAGTTAAAAGATACTGCCGGAGTGGATTCGACCCAGGTGCGCGAACCACCTAGTCTCAACCAGATTAATTATCCGGACTTTAGTTTTGAAGTGGACATTGGAGAATTGCGTTACGGGGAATATAATATATTTGGATTGAAGGGGAAGCTGAGGGTTTCAAAAGAGAAGATTTTTTACCTGGACCGGCTGGTCACTTCGGGTGAAAGTGGAGGAGAGATTGAATTCAACGGCCAGTTTAATGTATCCAATCCATGGTTCTATACTTTTAGTGCTGAATTTGACATGGAAGATATGAACATCAATGACCTGGATTTTGAAATGCAATCGGGTGAAGAAACCTACAAACTGAAAGAAAATTTTGCAGGTTTAGTAAGTGCGAATGGCCTTGCCGAGATCTTTATCACCCCGGATCTGAAAGTCGATATGTCCAACACAACTGCTGTTTTTAACGTGCGTATAAAGGATGGAGCGCTGATCAATTTTGCCCCCCTTCAGGCCGCCGGGAAGTACCTGGATAACAAAGATCTGAACCATGTGAAGTTTGCCACGTTCCAAAATAGTTTCCCTCTTACTCTTGTGGATTCCAGGATCATCATTCCGCTGACGGTAGTGGAATCAACCCTCGGTCAAATGCTGATTGAAGGTGAACAGGGCCTGGATAACAGTTATCTGTACCTGCTTCGTGTTCCCACCTGGCTGGTTAAAGGAGCTGCAAAAAGTGTATTAACAAATGCCGGGGATGAAGAAGGGGAGGACCAGATCCATAAGATGAAAGGGGGAAATTTTTTGAGATTGACTGTCTATGGAAAGGGTGAGGAATCGGAGGTTAAACTGGGAGATAAAAGGGAGAAGTATCAGAGATGAGAGAAATTCGCTTTGCTTTGGGTTACAAATCTCACCGGCTGTGGGGAAATATCCTTCGTGCCCAGTTTCTTGAAAAGGAAGACGGAAAGGAGTTTTTTATTCCCGGGGAATATATTCAGAATGATCGGTCCACAGAGGCCTATAACCGTCTGACTCCCATGCAACAGGAGGTTGTCCGGATTGTCGATGCCTATAGTGACAGGAATCTTTTCCGTGTATTTTCCAAAAAGAAAACGGTAAAGGAGTTTCAGGACAGCATTGATAAGGAAACCATCAGGAACCATATCCGGCCTTTCATTGAAAAACACTTATTCAGGGCACTGGAGATTGCACGTGATAACCGGATCAGCATTTTCGTGATGGACAAAGGCAGCAAGAATGTCTTCCCGGAGGATTTCCTGAACATTGAAAAGTATCCGGCCGATCCGGTTTTCAGTTTTCAATATAAAGAGGTATTGTCCTATTCCCTGAGTTTGATCCATGGAGAAAACAAATTGATGCTCCATAAAGGATTTGTGGAAATTGTCAGTTATTCACCCACCACCATCATCCTGGGAAATTCCCTGTTTTTCATCAATGAGATCGATGGAAAGAAACTACAACCCTTCCTGGATAAGGAGCGGGTTCTCATCCCGGGGGAGATGGAGAAGAAATATTTTGCCTCGTTTGTAAGAAATACCCTGCGCGATTTCAATACACTTACGGAAGGATTCAATATTAAAGAGCTGGCTCCCTCCAAATATGCAGAACTGGTGCTGGAGGTGGGGCTGAACAACCAGGCGGTATGGATCCTTGCTTTTTTCTATAACAACCAGATGATCTATTCCGACAGCAGGTTAAAACGATTTGTCAATTATACTGGGGACGGAAAGTCACATGGATTTGAAAGCTTTTACCGTGATGATGGCTGGGAGGCAGAGGTTGTAGCTGTACTGAATGAACTGGGACTCAGGTCTCGTGACCAGAAAATCTTTCAGTTAAATCAAAAGTTTAATAAAGGAGACGAAAACGGCTTATATACAGCGATTAATTTCTTGAATGAATCTGGCCAGTTAATGACTGATTCTGGAATACGGGTGAGGCACAGGTTGCAAAACAACTATTACCTCGGGAAGATTGATCTCGATCTTGAGTCACGGGAACAGGAGGACTGGTTTGATGTATACGCAGTGGTCAGGTTCGGGGATCACAAGGTTCCGTTTCTTGCATTGAGAAAACATATTCTCCGTGGAATAAGGGAGTATATGTTGCCTGACGGTGAAATAGCTGTTCTGCCCGAAGAGTGGTTTGCCCGGTACAGGGATATGTTTGAATTTGGCAAACAGGAGGGGGACCGGATCAAGATTCATAAACAGCACTTTTCCATGGTGGAGGGTCCCATGCGTGAGTTTCATACCGAAACCCTGGCACGGTTGGAGAAGCTCAATGAAGTTGAGTCACTTCCTGCTACGGTTTTACCCAAAGGTCTGAATGCTGAACTTCGCTCTTACCAGAAGGAGGGTTATCAATGGTTGTGTTTCCTGCAGCAAAATGGTTTTGGAGGATGCCTGGCCGATGATATGGGACTGGGCAAGACCCTGCAGACCATAGCAGTCCTGTTGAGATCAAAAGAAGTGGGACCGGTCACCGGAAAGGATACTGCCAGTGAAGTCATACCTCCTGCTGGTGGTCAGCTTTCCATGTTTAACAGTGAAACATCGGGCAGGCATACATCGTTAATCGTTCTGCCTGCATCATTGATTCATAACTGGCTGAGTGAATGTGCCCGGTTTGCACCCGGATTAAAAGTCTATTCTTATGTTGGGAATCAGAGGAACAGGGAACTGACCAATTTTTCCTATTATGACGTGGTGTTATCCACTTACCATACTGTCCGCCACGACATAGAACAGCTTTCTGCATTTCAATTCCACTACATAGTTCTGGATGAGAGCCAGATGATCAAGAACCCTTCCTCCAAACTCTACCAGTCCATGATTGAACTTCGTTCGGAACATAAAATTGTGCTTACGGGTACTCCCATTGAGAACTCCCTTATCGATCTGTGGTCCCAGATTAACTTTGTAAATCCCGGGTTGCTTGGTACACTGAATTTCTTCAAGAGAAGTTTTGTTCACCCCATAGAGAAAAAGCAGGATGAACAAAGGGAAAAAAAGCTCAGGGAGTTGATCAATCCGTTTATCCTCAGGCGAACCAAACGGGAGGTGGCACTGGAATTGCCTGCTGTTTACGAACAGATACGTTACTGTAATATGACCGAGGCTCAACGAAGGCTCTATGAAGAGGAGAAATCTGTGGCCCGGAATTCGATCCTTGAAAATCTGGAGGCAGCAGGGTCGGAAAACACCTCTTTCATGGTATTGCAGGCGCTAACACGACTCAGGCAAATTGCCAATCATCCGGCGATGGTTGGAGAACAGAACGGGATTGATTCAGGAAAGTTTACTGAAGTATACCGGAACATCGAAAGTGTACTCTCCGAAGGACATAAAGTGCTGATGTTTTCTTCATTCGTGAAGCACCTGGATCTTTTCAGGGAACGATTGGACAAAGATGGATTGAACTATGCATACCTTACAGGATCTCAGAATCGGCGTCAGCGCGAAAATGCTGTAAATGAGTTTCAGACAAACCAACACTGCAAAGTGTTCTTAATTTCTCTTAAAGCCGGGGGAGTGGGATTGAACCTTACCTCCGCAGACTATGTTTTTATTCTGGATCCATGGTGGAATCCGGCAGCAGAATTACAGGCACTCAGCCGTGCGCACCGGATCGGACAGAAGAACAATGTATTTGTATACAGGTTCATTTCCAGTGATACCATTGAAGAGAAAATCCAGCATTTGCAGGCTCGAAAGCGCGAACTTTCCGAATTGGTTGTCACTTCAAACAATCCACTGAGGAATTTTTCTGAAAAAGAGATGCTTGATCTGTTAAGCTGATTGGTCAGAATTGATAAGTGACGGTGGCCATGGCTCCCCCGGTCAAAGGGGCAATGCCAATATTCCATGAGGCATGGGATGCATTTTGCATTTCCCGTGCAGTCTCAGCCCGGGAAAAGGCATATGTGGTCATGGCAATGATGCTGGCCGATCCCAGTACACCACTGGCAATGGTAAGCGGCAGTGATGCTCCCCAATCGGTGGTAAACCCATACAGTGCAAGGCTGGTTGGGATGATGGAAAGCACATACAGGGTCCAACCCAGCTTTGCCCGGGGCCTGGCAATCACATCAAGGATATCAACCGACCTTCCACCGGCAAAGATGATTGGAGGGGCGGCAATGATCATGGCCGATGCAGGGATTCCAAGATAACCTGCATTCCATTCGCTTAGCAGGGCCGAAACAAACATCAAACCAAGCACAGAAGGAGCTGTGATATAACCGATGCTCACTGCTGCATCGGCCCATCCGGTGGTTATTATCTCTTGAAGGATGGTATCTTTTTCATTCAGCAGCTGTCCTTCCAGTGGACTGCTGATCAGAAAAATCACCAGAATGGCGGTACTCAGGCGGGTATACACCCATATAGCCGGATTGCTATTCATAGGTAAAAGAGATTTTCATACAAGTTATGTATTTTCAATAAATATAAGGGCACCTCTAAAAACCAGTTTTGTTCATGAGAGCGTGCGAAAAAAGAGATAGCAAGGCGGAAGGCAAAATATTCCGTAGATGTAGCCAAGCTACATTAAGGAAAGATTTTGTCTGACAACGCTGTTATCTTTTTTTGCAGCCGCTCGTAATAATAAGTGGTTTTTAGAGGTGCCCATAATCACAGACGTTTTCTACCTTTATCTCATGCGAGAATGTTTGATGAAAGAAGTGAGCTATAAGACCAGCCGATCCTCGGGACCGGGTGGTCAGCATGTGAACAGAACCGAATCGCGTGTTGAGCTTTACTGGCATTCTGCGGAATCCGTTTGTTTAAATGTTTTTCAACTGAATCTGATCAGACAGCGATTGGGATCAAGGTTAACTGAAAAGGGGTTGCTCATTATGACTTGCGATAAGCACCGTTCACAGCATCAGAACAAGCAGGAGGTTAACGAAAGATTCCTCCGGCTGATCTCCATCAGCCTGGTACCTGTCAAAAAGCGCCATCCAACAAGACCTACCCGTTCAAGCATTGAAAAAAGGATAAGTAACAAAAAAAAGAGGGGTGACCTCAAACGGTCAAGAAGGAGCAGGACTGATGAGTAGCCTTCGGTTTATAATGTAAGGCTAATTGTTTCTGAACCATGTTATGGTCTCTGTTATGGCCTCATTTATCCGGTACGATGCAATTTTCAAACTGATAAAAATTCTCAATCAGTTTTTTCACCACAGGTAGCACAACTCCATAGTTACTGAGGTAATAAGTCTTTGTTCCTGTTTTTCACAGGTAGAAATATCCCGATCAATCCTTTAACCCCGACTGTCATCACAATATGGTATAACAGGTATAAGCAATTGTTTGTCCTTTCAGGACGAGGGCGGAATCAACCATACGATTTACTTTTTTGGGGTTAGAAGCATTAAATAAATGCTATGCTAATATAGCAATTATTGAATTGTCGGAAAATAAGGAACCTTCGTATCTTTGAGATGTTCGTTTCATCAGTTACTAATTTCCATGGACGCTTCTTCCGGTATATGAACAGGGATCCGAAAATATCTGTGGTCCTGCCATTTTACAATGCTGAAAACACCCTCGACCGGGCAATCTCCAGCATCCATCATCAGGATATGGTAGGGTTCGAATGCATCCTGGTCGATAACAATTCCAATGATGGAAGCATGAAAATAGCCCTTGAATGGGAGCAAAGAGACAGCCGCTTCAGGGTGGTAAATGAGAAAAAACAAGGAGTTATGTTTGCTTCCAACAGAGGATCAGAGCTTGTCCGCGGAGAATACATTGCACGGATGGATGCCGATGACAGGGCATACCCCGGGCGTCTCAGGCTGCAGGCGGATTTCCTGGATAGTAATCCGGAATATGGCGCCGTGGCCGGATTGGTGGAACATGTGGGAGATCCTGACCTCACTGAAGGATTTCGGAGGTTCGTGGAATGGAGCAATTCGATTCGCAGTTACAGAGAAATATATAACCGCCGGTTTATTGAAGCTCCCATTGTCAATCCTTCAGCCATGTGGAGAAGGAAAACAATGGAGGATCATGGTTTGTATCTAAGTGGTGATTTTCCGGAAGATTATGAGATGTGGTTGCGCTGGCTGGACCGGGGAGTGAAAATTGCCAAAATACCTGAGGTTATCCTTGATTGGCATGATTCTGAGACCCGTCTTACCAGGACAGACAAAATTTACAGCGACAGGGCTTTCTATGAAATAAAGAGCAGGTACCTGGCAAAGTGGTTGTCTGAAAACAATCCGTTTCATCCGGAGGTGGTTATCTGGGGAGCCAGCAGAATCTCACGGCGGCGGGCCAGGATCCTTGAGCAGCACGGAGTTAAGATAACCACCTACATTGATACCAAGAGAAGCCGCCAGATTGGGAAAGAGGTGATCTATTATAAGGATCTTCCTTCATCGGGGGCCTGTTTTGTGCTGACTTACATCAGGCAGATGGATAACCGTGAGAAGATCCAGACATTTCTCGAAAGCAGGGGTTATACCGAAGGAGTGAACTACCTGCTGGTTTCCTGATCCTTCCTGTTTGCACGGGCATCCCGGAAGCTTTTGATAAAATGGATCAGCGCAACCAGGGTTGTGATAAACATGAACCCAACCCTGATGATCGCTAAGGTGTCTGATCTGCCAATGGCACCTGCCATTGGTTTAATGAGGGCCACCAATGTAAGGAAGGTAAGTACAACAACAATATGTGCAATGGTCCGGTTCTCCTTTCGCAATCCCCGGTTAAAGAGTAAAAGGATAACCCCTATGGCAACCGGGATCAGGGCAGTAAAAGAGGGAGTTTCTGATCCGAAATAACTCCAGAGTCCCAACAAGATCAGAACACATGCATTGATTAAACTGGCAACGTAGGTTTTCATATGGATTGATTTATAGTAAAACAGATCAGAAAGTGGATTGTTTGATACAGAATATACGGATCTGCAATACTTATATAAACATTGGCCATTGGTGACAATCAAATAAATGATTAATTTAGGTTTCTCATAAAACTCAATGTATGGAACGACGATCTTTTATTAAACGAAGCGCGGCAGCCTCGGCAGCACTGGTTGCCGGCAGCATGGTACATGCAACTGCAGGGGCAGGGATACAATCCCCTGCAGGGAAACACGATTTCAATTTGAAATACGCCCCGCATTTCGGGATGTTTAAACACAATGCCGGGGAGGACCTGATGGATCAGCTCCAGTTTATGGCCGATGCAGGATTCACAGCCCTGGAAGACAACGGAATGAAGAACAAGGAGATTTCCATGCAGGAAAAAATTGCCGGTAAAATGGCCAAACTGGGAATGGAGATGGGAGTTTTTGTGGCCCATACCATCTACTGGAATGAGCCCAGTCTGACAACCGGAGATAAGGAATATCTGGATGAATTCCTGAAGGAGATTAAGGAATCTGTGGAAGTTGCAAAACGGGTTAATGCCACCTGGATGACGGTGGTTCCCGGACATGTGGATCTTCAGAAAGACATGGGGTACCAGACCAGCAATGTGGTGAATGCTTTGAGACTTGCCAGTGAGATCCTTGAACCACACGGATTGATAATGGTGCTGGAATCACTGAACTTTTATAACCACCCCGGACTGTTCCTGAAGAAGATTCCCCAGGCATACCAGGTCTGCCAGGCGGTTGGCAGTCCTTCCTGTAAGATCCTGGATGATCTGTACCACCAGCAGATCCAGGAAGGAAACCTGATTCCCAACATGGACCGGGCGTGGGAAGAGATCGCTTACTTCCAGGTGGGTGACAATCCGGGGCGTAAAGAACCTACCACCGGTGAGATCAATTACCTGAATGTATTCAGGCATATCCACGAAAAAGGGTTTACCGGCATTGTGGGTATGGAACACGGTAATTCCATGAAAGGCAAGGAAGGAGAACTGGCAGTGATCAAAGCATATGCCAGCGTGGATCAGTTTTAACAGAGAGATCGCCTTTTTCAGAGCGACGAAAACAATATCCTGGAGATAGAAAAATGGAGGCTGCCCTTTTGAGGCAGCCTCTAATTTAATTGTGATGATTTGGGCACCTGTGGTTATTCCGGAGCTGATCCTGGAACCGGGATTACGGCTTTCATATCAACCGGACCAAGTGCGAGTTCACCCTCCGGACCAAGTTTTAATCCGGAACCCATCATCTCTTCCCAGGTTACTTTCGTACCGGTATATGCCGCCTGGCGTCCCATAATGGCTGTTAGGTTCGTTCTGGCAGTTTCTTCGGCTTCCACAATTTGATTTCCTGTTCGAATGGCCGCCACCAGATCGATATGTTCCTGGACATAATCATTAACCTGTACAGAATCGCCATTTTCATCCACAGGAGGAACATATTGATATAAAACATTGCCATCAGGATCCCAGATGAATTCTGCACCATTTGTATATCCATTGGTTCCCCTCAGAAGCTCACTTACATTGTTTGCGCAGTCATTGATCTGGCGGCACATGCTGTTCATGTGTACTTTTTTATCGTATACAAAATCAACACTGAAATTGTCAAAACAATCGCCAGTTACTCTTCTCTGCCTGGAGCCCATACCCACCGCCTCCAGAGGAACTTTACCCACGAACCAGTTGCTCACATCGATGTTGTGGATATGCTGCTCTACAATATGATCCCCTGAGAGCCACGTCCAGTTCACCCAGTCACGGATCATAAATTCCATTTCGGTCCATCCGGCCAGTTGTTCCCTGTGCCAAAGCTTGGACTGGTTCCAGTAAACATTGGTTGAGACAATGTCACCAATGATCCCGGATCTGATGCGAGCCAGTACATTCTGGTAATCCCAGGAGTGACGTCTCTGGGTACCGGTCACCACACAAAGACCGGCAGCTTCCGCCTGCTTTGAGGCTGCCATAACAGCTCGCGCTCCAACCGGATCAACAGCCACCGGTTTCTCCATAAACACATGCTTGCGGGCCTCTACACATGCCTGGAAATGTTCCGGGCGGAAAAAGGGAGGAGTAGCCAGAATAACAATATCCACATCGGTTTCAAGCAATTTCTTGTATGCATCAAATCCGACGAAGCAATTGGCATCGTCCAGTTCGACATCCTTTTCATCTATTAATTTCTTGCGAATACCGTCCACCCTGTCCTGGAATACATCTGCCACGGCTATGATGCTCAGATTCGGACCGGCATCGAGGAAGTTAATGGCAGCACCGCTTCCACGTCCGCCACAACCTACGACACCAGCCTTCAGTGGCTGTCCGTCAGGGGCGGTGTCAAGAATTGTTGGTAATACCAATTCACCGGTTTTTTCGGCCGGTGAGCAGGCCCGTACAAGCTGGCTTACACCGATGGCTCCGATGGCTCCGATGGCGGCTGTGTTTTCCAAAAATCTGCGTCGACTTGTTTTGTTGGTTGATTTCATATTTGACATTCTTTTATGAGTGATGAAATGATCGAGAAAGTTAGTTATTTTTTAGTTAATAAAGGTTCGTTGTATTCACAAACTACCCTGAAACCCACATAGGTACAATCGGAATACCACCAGAGGCTTTTGGGAATTTGCGGATCGGTCTTCAGCCATGAAACGGTCCTGGTGAAATTTCTTGAAGCACACCGTACGTTCTCTGCACCATCCCTGTATGATCCGCCACGGATCACATGCTCTTCGCCCGAGCCAGGTCCGGCTGGATTTGTCTGAACACCTTCAGGGTATTTTTCGTATATGGCCTCGTCATACCAGTCAGAGCAGAATTCGGCCACATTTCCAAGCATATTGATCAACCCCAGGGGATTCTCCTGGACCGACGCTGGCACTGTTGTTTTTGCAGCGCTGTTTTCCGTGTATATGACAAAACTGTTGATGTGCGAAGTGTCTATTCCAAATAGTTTATTCCGGATCCCCTGTTTCACATACCTTTTTGGATCTCCTTCAAAGAAGTAGGGGGTGGAGGATCCTCCCCTGGCGGCATACTCCCACTCAGCTTCAGTGGGCAACCTGTAGGTCTTGCCTGTGATATCTGTCAGCCACTGGCAATATACCTGTGCAGCATGGTGGGTCATGGTAATTGCCGGCATTCTGCCCTTGCCCCATCCCTGGTCGGGAGCCCCCCATGGCGGAGTGGGTCCGGAGATACCATCCACCTCTGCCTGCCCCACATTGAGGTATGCATCAGCGGTTTTACCCAGGGCACCGGTTTGCTTGAAGAAGGCAAGGTATTCATCCCATGAAACCTCAATCCTACCCATGAAGAAGGGACTGATCGAAACATCAATTTGCGGACCTTCGCTGTCTTTTCGGAAAGGTTCATTTTCCGGACTTCCCATCACATAGGATCCTCCGTCTATGGCAACCATCTCAAAACTGACAGGTGAACCGGGTATGTATTCTGTAAAATCATTGAGTCCATCAATAATTCCGGGTTCTGAATAAATCTCCGTATCAACCACCTCCCCAATACCGAAGTCGGTATTTTTTGCATGGATCCTGTCGGGATCATGATGACCCACGGTAATGTGGCAATTGATGCAATGCAGCTCTCCTTCCTGCTGCTCATAATAAAGATGCGCTTCACGGCCCTCCCTGGTAAGCCCAAGCGGAAAATTGTTCTGGTGACAATGGATGCAGGAGGACTCAAAAACGTGGCCTTTTGCATATTCGATCTGAGACATGGCTTCCCAGTTGAGACTTTCTGGATCCTTGAATAATTTCCCCCATACATCCCGGATACCTGTCCGGGTTTTTTCTGCCAGGTAACCTTCACCATGCGGGGGCAGGTGACAATCCACACAGTGCACGTGGATTCCCCTGTTATTGTCATAATGGGTGGAGAGTTTCCAGCTCTGGGTTGATTGTGGATGAATATGACATGAAGCACAAAAGTCATTTGTGGAAGTTACCCTCACAGCCTTATTGCCAAGGAAAATGAGTACAGCTGCCACCAGCATACCTGCAATGAACAGGGATTTCCCGAAATACCGTCTTTTTCGTCTCATAATCAGGGAGGTTAAAGAAAGTGATTTTTACAGGTAATTTCAAGTGAGACGTCCGGTGTACACTTATTTAAATGCATTCTATTGATACATATGAATCAGTAGTTGTGAAACCCTGGGCACAATAGTAGCGTATAAGCATCTGAGAATGTAGCAACGTCAGCCAGTTATTTAATAACCCGGTCAAGCTCCGGTAACAGGTTTGAAAATCAAATGTGATTATTGCGTAAGCGATGAATAATGCAAATATTATGGATGAAATGTACCCCAAAGAAAAATGCAGGCAACTCTCTGAAAATGAACACCTTTTCCTTTCCCTGCTTGTTGAAAAAGGAGGCCCTGAACTTCACGAATACAAGGAGTTTTCAGCAATAGTCAATAACCTGGAAGATGATGAACTGGATTGTTTTCGAGAGATCATCCGTAGGTCATTGAATGAGAACACCCTGATCGGACATGGATTTGTAAAACCTTTCGGATATCCGGGAGATTTTTCACTTATTCACAATATATACCGGAATTATATAAATCCTGACACCCGCTACAGTAACTGGGACATGTTCTTCCAGGATCAGGCGGGGGCACACGCCGTTCGCAACAGGAAAGACTATTTTCTCAAGCGCTGCAGGGAAATTGACCAAACAGGTGGTGGAGAAAAACGGGTTTTAATCCTGGGTTCCGGACCGGCAACTGATGTGAATGAATACTTCCATAACAATCCGGACAGCCGGATCCACTTTGATCTGGTGGATTTCGATCAGAATGCAATCGATTTTTCAAAATCCCAGAATGAACAATTCAAAGAATCAATTGATTATTTCAAGGACAAACACTTCATCTACATGGTTAACAAGTACTACAAATACCTTGCTGAAGGAGGGGAGTTTATCATTGGAAACTTCTCAAACAGCAATCCCACGCGACGACTTATGGAAGTACTGTCTGACTGGTACCTGAATCACCGTTCGAAGAGCGACCTGGTCAGGATGGCCATTGAAGCTGAGGCGTGTGAGGAGTTTATCGAGGTGGAGAGGGAGGAGCTGGGTGTCAATCTGTTCCTGAGAATTAAAACAGCATAATAACATGGATTGGAGAAATTTGTTCAAAAACAATCTGTTTGGATTGCCAACCACTGGTCAGAATGACTGGAAGCTGAACAGCCTTACACTGGCCTTCAGTGGGAAGATCCGGGAATACGAAAAGGATTTCAGGAAGGATTATTTCAACCGCTCTCTCAATCCATTCAGATTTTCTCTCATACTTGCAATCTTTTTCTTTGGGGTATTTGCACTCCTTGATGCTTTATTACTCCCTGATCTGAAAAATTTTTTCTGGTTCATTCGTTTCGGGATCATTACTCCGGTACTGATATTTGTCCTCATTTTCTCCTTTACACCGGCATTTAAGAGATACATGCAACTGGTTATTACAATGATCATGTACCTGACCGGGCTAGCCATTATCGTCATGATCATTTATGCAGCCAATGTTGCAGATCATTACACCTATTATGCGGGACTCCTCCTGATCTTTATATTTGGATACACCTTTATTAAAGCACGATTTATTTATGCCACCATAGCAGGTTGGTCCATCGTAGCGTCTTATGAAATTGCTGCGGTCTGGATCTCCGATACACCCATTGAGATCCTGATTAACAACAACTTCTTTTTCATTAGCGCCAATGTGATCGGTATGTTTATAGGTTACTTTATGGAGCATTCTGCACGCAGGGACTTTTATATGAGAAGACTGCTTGAAAAAGAACAACAAAAGGTGAAAGCAGCCAACAGTGCTCTTGAAAAGCGGGTGCAGGAAAGGACAAGACAACTCACTTTTGCCAACAGGGATCTTAAGAAGGAAATTGAAGTCAGCAAACAGCACGAAAAAGAAAAGACAAAGTTGGAAGGTCAGCTGCTGCAGCTGCAAAAAATGGAAACCATTGGAACGCTTGCAGGAGGTATTGCCCATGATTTCAACAACATCCTGACGCCCATTCTCGGTTATACTGAGATGGCCCTGGAGGAACTTTCTGAAGAGAGTGTATTGAGGTATGACATGGAGCAGATCAACAGTGCAGCCACACGTGGCAAAGACCTGGTTCAGCAAATCCTTACTTTCAGCCGCCAGGTAGACTTTGATAAGAAGCCGCTTAAAATGGATGAAATAGTCCAGGAAGTATTGAAGCTAATACGCGCCTCCTTTCCATCCAATATCGAAATTCGTCAGGAGCTGGATTCGGAGAGCGGAATCGTTCTTGCCGATGCTACCCAGATGCACCAGATCATCATGAATCTCTGTACCAATGCTTACCATGCGATGATGGATAACGGCGGTGTGCTTCACGTAAAACTGGATACGATAAAGATAGGGGATAGGCAGGTCAATGGTTCTGACAATATCCAGAAGGGATCATATGTCCGGCTTACCATTGCAGATACGGGACATGGCATGGACAAGCGGACCATGGAAAGGATTTTTGAACCTTTCTTTACAAAAAAAGAGGTTGGGTCTGGTTCTGGACTGGGTCTGTCCGTGGTTCATGGGATTGTTAGTAATAACCATGGTGCCATTGAGGTGGAAAGCGAGCTGGAGAAAGGGTCCACATTCACGATCTATTTGCCGCAACATTCGGAAGTCTATGTGCCTGATAGGAATGATTCACAGAAAATACAGAAAGGGAATGGCAGCATTCTGTTTGTTGATGACGAGAAAGAGATTACATTTATGGGCAAAAGGATGCTTGAAAGTCTTGGATACACGGTGGATATAAAAACGGATGGTATAGCAGCATTGCAGGAATTCAGAAAGGATCCGGATAAATATGATCTTCTTGTAACGGATCAGGCCATGCCAAAGATGCTGGGAACGGAATTAATCGGGCAGGCAAAACAAATACGACCCGATCTGAAGACCATCATCATTACTGGTTATCAGGATTCCATTCCAAAAAATGCAAAAGAGCATTACGAAATCGACAATATTATTACGAAACCTCTGATATTAAGTGATTTCAGCGAATTAATTCGTAAAGTTTTAAGTCAAAAAAACATCAAAAAAGCTTCCTGATGAAAAGAATATTGATCATTGATGATGAGCCCTATATTCTAATGATGCTCAAAAAGATGCTTGAGAGGGCGGGTTATGAGGTTGATCTTGCATCGAATGGTAACGAGGGTCTGGATCTTTTCAGGAAGGCCCCCTCGGACCTGGTTATTACCGATATTATCATGCCAGATAAAGAGGGCCTGGAAACCATCCGTGAAATGAAACGTTTGCAACCGGAAATAAAGATTATTGCCATGTCGGGTGGAGGAAAAATTTCTGCAGAGAATTACCTTGAAGCTGCAAAAATATTTGGTGCTTCCAGGAGCATTGAAAAACCATTTACCCAGCAAACGATGGTATCCTCGGTAAAAGAACTATTGGGAGACTCCCCTGAGAAAAACTTGACTTTCCCCGGTGAAAACAGAAACAGTGGTTTAGAAAAGGAGAAAGGCTGACAGAAGCGTTGTTACAATAATCAGAATCCTGTAGACCTTTTCAGGTAAGAGACGTACCACCCATATTCCCAGGAATGCTCCGGCAGCAATGGCCGGGATCATGAAAACATCCAGAAGGAAGGATTCGGTTGTGATGGTTTTCCAGGACCAGACATGCAGCGGTACCTTTGACAGATTCACAATAAAGAAGAACCAGGCACCCGTACCTATATAACTGTTTTTAGGCAACCTCATGGAAAGCAGGTAGAGGGCCATGACAGGTCCGGCTGCATTTCCGATCATGGTTGCAAAACCACCCAGCAGTCCAAGGCTTGCTGCAAACCACCTGGATTCAGGAATTTTTAATTTGCTTGATCTCACATCCCGCCATACCAGGATAACAATTCCTGCTATCACGATAACCGACAGCAACCGGTTAAAGGTGATGTCTGAGAGAGACTTTCCAACCATTGCTGCAACCAGGATCCCGATCGCAGCCCAGGGTAGCAATCGAATGATGTGTTTCCATTGAGCATGGCGGCTATACCATACAACAGCAAAGACATCGGCAAAGATCAGGATTGGCAGTAGCAGTCCAACCGAAGGCCTGCCACCAAATGCTGAAGCAAGGATAGGAACAACCATCAGACCTACACCCGACAGTCCTGTTTTTGCCATGCCGATGAGCAGGCCACTGAGGCCCAACAGGATCCATTGGAGTGATGTCAGGTCGTATGATTGAAAAATATCTGTCAAGCGGTATTAGAGATGAGCCGAATAATCGATCAGGCTTTGCCATTTTCCGGAGTGTGGGGAAGTGGTATTCCCGGCTTCAACCTCAGCAAAGGCAATGATATTATCAGCAAAACAATTTGTGTGGTTACTCATCCATTCTTTCCAGTTACAGGCAAAATATTTCTGCCCGTTGATTTCGGTTTCAACAATCATGTTGGACAGAATGGTGACATCGGCGGTTTTGTCTTTGTTGAATTCAGGAGGCATAAAGATCCCAATGGATTCGATGGATGATAACTCAGCAGACGATTTGCTTAAGCTCTCTCCAAAATGGAATGGCATATCCACTGCCGGAATCAGCCCTTCAGAAAAACCGGCAGGGAAAATTTCGCTAATTGAATAGACTTTCAGCAAATCTGACAGGATCAATGGGTCCTTGCCTGAGATAACGGCAGGTTTCCTTGATTTCAAATACCCCCTGTATGTTTCCCCAATTCGAATAATGCCTCGAATGGGAATGTGCATATGAAGTGCTGTGGACAGGATGATGTTGTTGAATTCAATGAACAGTTTAAAAACAACACTGTTCAGATCGGCCAGGTTTTCCTCCTTGAACAGCTTTGAGATAAGAAGAATGCGACCGGACAGGTTGATGAACTCAGGCTCAATAATACGAAATCCCCATGAATAGTTCTTTTTTCGGGCATTGTATATCTCTTGCCCGATCCGCTCCAAAAATACCTGGATTTTTGAGATTTCTCCTGACGTAATCATTTCATCGAAATCAAAGATTTCAATGCAGGAACTAACCTGTGAATGTGGCTTGATATGATCGTTTACCGGTTGGAAAATATTGTTATTCGATTCAGACATTTGTTGGAGTTTTTCGTTTTTTAACGTACCGGTTATACCTTGATAAAAATTTTCTTCCGGTACATGATCAGGGCAGGAATAAAGATGATCAACATGTAGATCACTGCATAGAGTATGGATGCAAATCTGGGATCAGATCCAATTTGTGTCATACCATTCATGAACCACTCGTTCATCGATACTCCGCAAATTTTGAGCCCGTAAAATACTATTGTAAGCATTCCTGCCAGAACATAAGATGTGATGGCATTGGCGCCATAAACCCTTCCGAGGAAAGTCCACCGCGTGTATCCCCATACGTCCACAATCAGAATGCAGGTTGCCAGGGCCAGTGTCCCCAGTCCGGATGTATAAAGCACATAGGAACTGGTCCAGAGGTTTTTATTGATAGGAAAAACCCAATTCCAGAGACCCCCGGCAAGAAACATGGAAAATCCGGCAAAATAGAGCCATACAAGCCTTTTGTTTTTATCCTTAACGGACAGGTAGAGCTTCCCGATAAGCATTCCGGTGATCCCTGATGCAATGGCAGTGAAGGTACTCAGGATTCCCTCGGGGTCCCAGATCCCCTCCCACAATACGCCCGGAAGGAGAAGCTTATCCAGGTAGTTGGCCCAGTTCATGCCAGGAACAGAAAGATCGGATTTTCCGATACCGGGAACGGGAATATAGGCCATGATGATCCAGTACAGGAGGAGGATTGTTGCGCCAATTTTCACCTGCTGCTTCCAGTTTGTGTTCAGGAACAGGAGTGCACAGACCAGGAAAACCACTGAAATGCGAGGCAACACCCCTGTCCATCGAATGGCACTGAAATCGAATTCAGGCCACAGCCAGAGGAAGATTCCCAGCAGATAAATATTAACAGACCGAATGATGATTTTTCTGTAGAGACTCTTTATGGGAACACTGGCATCGAGGCGTTTGGAATAAGCCAGAGCGATGGATATTCCTACTATAAACAGAAAGAATGGGAAAACGAGATCAGTAATTGTGCAACCATGCCACTCCGAATGTTCCAGGGGGCTGTATACATATGACCATGAACCGGGATCATTTACGATGACCATGGCAGCGATGGTAAATCCCCGCAGCGCATCAAGGGAAATCAATCGTTTGGTTTTCATTTAGTAATTTTGTTGGTGTACTAAACTAATAAAAGAAAAGCATACGTACCATGAAAAAAGTTATCTTCTTACTGCTTATATCATTTTTACTCTGTTTCTGTAACAACATGACGGATCAAAAACACCCTGCTGGCACAGATATTTCCCTGGAATGGGAATTTACCGGAAACAACACTTCACCCCAATCCCACAGTGCTGTCTTTACCCTGGAGAACACCGGTCATGTAAAAATCGTCCATGTGAACGGAGATCTTATACGGATCACGCCTTCTACAGGTTTTAATCTTGCGCCCGGGCAATCGATCCGGATTGAATACGATAAACGGGAATGGCTGATAAAGGAAAATGAATCACCCCTGGGTCCCTATTTTGTCTTCACCGATTCAGTGGGCAATGAGCTGGCTGTGGTACCTGTCCAAAACTATTCTATTAAACCATTTCCGTCACTGGATAAGATCTTTCTGCCTGAATCTTCCATTCCACTTCCTTCAGCAGAATGGGCTTGAACGGGAAGCCCAATACCTGGAGGGTATGTTTGAATCAGTAATGGGAGAAATTCCTGCAGTGATGGAGGGCAATACCGGGGGGCC
>SDBT01005864.1_pt1 | contig 20540 bp, 38 predicted proteins | sample 2277101 | NCBI WGS metagenome assembly SDBT01 (sample SAMN10404973, study PRJNA504765) | marine sediment metagenome | isolation source: marine sediment core GS10_PC15, 103 cmbsf | place: Arctic Ocean: Southern Knipovich Ridge | collected 2010 | reverse complement strand
ATTTGACAGTAGTTTTTATTATTTAACGAGTATAGCCTAACATTATATGCAGTAATCCGGAAGTCCCTAAAATATAAGGGATAAACAGGATAGCCCCTAATAATGTAGCGTGTATCCTCATCTTATTGGATATCAACTGAATACCATACCCCAATCCGACCATCAAGATTATACTAGAACTGTAATATATCCTTGCAATCCCATAAACATTAGAAAGATAGGGGGATATTAAACCAGCAAGTATCAAGGTATAAGCCGCCACAGCCAGCCAGTCCCGCTTCCGTCTTGTCAGCGTCGTTAGGACAGCCGTCATTGGCATCTATGGTCCCATCTCCGTCTGTATCAACGTCAGAGACTTCACAGCCGCCTATTCCCGGTTCTATCTTATTGGGGTCATTGGGGCAGTTGTCATTGCAGTCAGGAGTTCCATCATTATCTGTATCGTCGTCGGCTACATTGCAACCACAGATTCCGGGTACGATCTTATCGGGGTCTACGTCGCATTCGTCCACACAATCGACCACAGCATCAAGATCGGAATCGGAATCAGGAACTCCACAGCCACACGACCCAGGATCGAACTTGTTGGGATCATCGATGCAGATTTCTTGACAATCGAATTTGCCATCCCCGTCTGTATTGACATCAGGAACGTAGCAGCCACAAACTCCAACTGCCTGCTTATCTGGGTCGTCTGGACATCCATCATCTACATCCGGAGTTCCGTCGTTGTCTCTGTCACATTCATCGTTGTCACAATCGTCGGGAACTCCGTCCGCGTCACAATCTGCTTCGCAATCGTCAGGAACGAGATTGATGTTACAGTCAGCTATGGTTCCTCCAAGGTCAGGGTTAATATCACAACGATCAGCAATGCCGTTGTTATTGCAGTCGCCCTCAGCAGGATCGCATAACGGCGTCACGGAGGCATAGACATCATCGTAGTATGATTCGTTCGTTCCTGAACCCCATCCATTAGGCATGCCTATGGCACTATTAAAGATAAAGAGGGCAGGCTGATCGACCAAGTCTGGAGCGAAGTTATACGTTCCAACCAAGTTATCTCCACGGCTAATCGTGTACGTTCGATGGACAAAATCGTAATCGATTTTCCACTTTTCCCAACCCCCAAAATTATAAGTACCCATGGGTTCCACTTCATGGGCTTCATGATGTGCTTTAACTATGGTGTTGTGATCCCACATTACTCCTACATTCTGGTTTTGCCACACCCCCAGAACTACAAATCCAAATCCCCCCGAATCACCGTTGATCCATGACCCAGATAACTGATCGATGTAGACCCACGCTCGAAGCGTAGCTTTTTCCAATGGCTGATACTTGCTGGGAATAGGGATTCGGATTGACGAAGAAAATCCAGTACCGTTCGCCCCTTCATAGGATACCCTGTCAGCAAGAGCATGGGTTCCGCTAACAGAAGGAACGTCAACCCTCACTCCAACAAAGTGATCCGGGCCTTCGCAACACCACGAACCATCTCCAGAACTCCCCCACAGCCCTCTGCTATGCATATACGGTGGGAACGTCAAAACTTCTGGTAGGTCTTCGTGATCAGTATTCACCAAAACCACTTCGGGACCAGACCCATAAGCCATTGCCGACAATAGTCCAACGAGTACAAATTTCATCATTTTCAAAGCTCCTTTGCCCCTTCCATGTCGATGGATATGGGGGACATTGTTCGCCTTTGACGGGAAGACAAACAGTTTCAATGGTCCCATTACGAATTCCCGTCAATTGGTTGATAAGCAATTTCCTTATGCTTAGACCGAAAAATCATCCGAACCTCATGTCCAGCCAGTAGGTCAACGATTGCATTACGAACACGTGCTTTTTCTATTTCGTCGTCGGTCAGTAGTTGAGGGACGAGCTTGGCGAGTTGGTGACGATCTTCGTCGGGAATGATCTGACCATAATGCCAGAAAATTTGCACGAACTCCATCAACGATGTAGCAATGGCTTTACGGCTGGCTTGGCATTCTTCGCAGGGCATTACGTTCTCACAAAGTAGCAGCCTTCCAGTCCATTCATTTTCTGATCGAAGACAAAATGCGTCGAACCCAACTGACCGCGTTCTCGTATTGCAGGGGCGATGGACAGTCCGATTAGTTCCTGAGCCATGCGAAGAAGTTGATCACGGTCGCCTTCGATTTTTAGCTCGTTTCCGACGATTTTGAGTCGCATTTCACCTGCCTCACAATAGCCACCACGTCTTCGACCGGAATAATGAACAGTTTGTTGTCATGCTCCAATTCCACAGGTAGAGAACCGGAAGGGTTCACGATTACCCTGTCGTACTCTCTGAGCGGGTAGTCGATGTCATTCTCCACTAGAGCGGAGATTGCCACGATACGACCCGTCAGGACAGGAGTTTCGACGCCGTCTGGGAGTACAATGCCACCCCTGGTCTCTTTCTTGTTGTCATCTTTGCGGACAAGGACGCGAAATCCAACAGGTTCAATCACTTCCATTGTCTTTGCTTTCTTAGCCTGATCGGGCATTTTTCTTTTTCCGTTTCTTTCTCGGTGCCGGCAATGCGGAACAGGGGATATCGTTACAATGACGTACTTTGCCGCACAGTTCACATGGACCCGTTGATTTCCTTATCCCTTCGGGGTAGTTCATTTCTTTGCCGCACGGGTTACAGTAGAACATTGCTATCCCCTATCCATGTCTCGCCCAGCCCTCGCCGTCGCTCTCCCAGAACCAGCCGAGTTCTTCCATGCGTTTCGCATCCTCTTCCGACCATTCTTCTTTGTGCTGGTCAGAGCGAGCGTAGATGATCTCGTGTCCACCCTCTACTGCGAACTGGGTTTCCTCTCCATGTTCGCAGTATTTGGCAATGAGTTGCAAACCTTGGATAACGGCTCCAATACTGTATTCCAGTTTCCGTTCTGTGCTCATCCGTATCTCACTTCTCCAAAGAGACAGCATTGCAAAAACACGTCAGCGGTCTCTGCATCACCATCTTCGATCATCATGTTCGCAAAATGGCGAGGATGCTTATCCGCCATGACCTTGAGTCCATTTTCCAAATCGGAACTTCCAGGCATACGCAGAGTATGGAATGCGCCACGCTCAGCTTCGCCTCCGTCGCCACTCACCACAATGATGATCGAGGAAAGGGCTAGAACGATGTTGTCACCACAACTGGTTAAGCCTACAACTGGCCTGTTTTCTCCTCTGCTGTACAGGCGAAATTTATCGATCCAGTAGTTCGATCCACCTTCAAAGGCAGAGATGAGCGTATCACTCACCAACTGCCCGGTGATCTTCACCGGAACCATCACTTGAATATCTTCGGTCGTTGTCATTAGTCTCCCTCTATGACCATGATAACTCCACCGCCCATTACCACCAGAGATAATATCGAGAGCCAACAGAGACTCACGTTATGGGGATATACAGAGATGCCCCCTGGTGTGGTCACAGAGACCCCTGATTGAGTATCGTCCAGGATGGTTTCTCGCAACTTCATAAGCAGGTTCGATTTTTCCAGAGGCGTTGAATCCGGTGATAGTTCTTGTAGCTCCGTCAGAGCGTCTTGTAGATTGTTCGCCCAAAATCCCACGTCAGCATCGGGAGTCTTCCAGAGAATCGACGTATGTCCTGAGTTGAGATGATGATCCTCGATGTACTTGACACCGATTGCCAGTCGTTCCCCTGCCTGATCAATGGAGTTGGCATCGGCTGCGTTCTTGAGGAATCCTTCGCAATGTCGGTCGAAGTTAATGGCCGCCACAGTACGGTAGCCAGCCCAAACCAAGAAAATCAGGATTCCAACAACTACACCAACTGCGCCAAGACCTCTCATAATTCGTTCCTTTCCAGAATTTCTCTGGTATCCTCGTCTTTCCACGGCCAGCGAACAATCCTCCGCAGGAAGTTTCGCCACTTTACAAAGTTGCTACCACGTTGATAGGCAACCACTTCACTGACTTTTGTTTCCATTCTCCAGTAGTCGGTTCCACGTCCACCACGGCTCACAATCCATACTTCGTTTTCGTGAACAACTAATCCACGCGGTATCGCTCTGCCGTAGTCATGGACATCAAAGACAGTTGTAGTGACCTTCTTTGGATATTCGTGCCATTGGCACGGCAAGTGAAGAATGGCATTTTCAACATCCTGCACTGGTCTGAGCCTCTGCTTTCTTGATAAACTCTGCTGCCCACTCATCACTGACCCACGTCTTTGACGTTCCGTCTATGGTAATGTAGAAGCGTTTGCCGTATACTCGCCTACTCACCCTTCGGAGATAAGTAGTTCGCATACATGTAGTGCAACATATTCCAGAAGAAATTCGATACGGCGGTCCCGGTCCATGATCTTCCTCAATGCTCGCTACAAGTTCACTTTCCATTCCATCGAATCCAGTAGCAGGCGATTCCGCTTGAACGAGCCTGTTATGCTCCCCTCGCGCACCAATCTTGAAGAGTTCGATGGTGACGAGATCGAGGCGGCTGAGGTATTCGCCTGCATAAAGCACATCGCAAAACTCAGGCTTTACTGCCGATTTGGGTTTTACCACTTGTATCATTTCAAACGCTCTCCGACAGACGACAAAGGGAAGCTGATTACGTCTCCATCGTCCATGCGAAAATGGACGTGTGGTTCTCCTGATCCATAGTCATCAGGGTCAAGGCTCACAAACACTGCTGAACCGTTAAACCACGTGCTCATATCTTGATCGGTATCCATGAAGGAAATTTTGTATTCCCCCTCAACCACCAGTTCGCATTCGTTGTCTGATTGGAGTTTCGCCAACTCTGCCTTCCGCCATGTGATCTCTGCCAAGACGAGCGTGATGGTTTCTTTCATCAGAACCATGTCTGACTCGTCTTGGAAACCACGCTCAAGAATCGCCTTAAGTTGTTCTTCTGTTTCGGCGATCTCTGTCCACGCGGCATCTTGGGACGCAATAGCTTTAAGACGGCTGTCCATCGTTTTCTCCCGGTTCATCAGGCGGTACAGGCTGACTGTTTCCGTTCACTTCCTTGAGATACGCAACGCAAAGCTGTTGTTCAACTTCTCTCAAGCGACGAAACTGGCTCCAATCGGTTACGGAGTCATCACCCTTGACAAGTGAATGCTTGGCATCGCCAAGGATCGCGTCCATTCGCTGTAGAATCGGATGCATGGTATCTACGTCGAAAGGCATTCCCAGCGACTCAAGAGTCATGCGAATGCCATGAGCAAAAGCGAAGAACACATCACGATCCATGTTATCCTCCATGCCTGCTGGTTGGATACTTAATGTCCAAATCCCGTGTTTCCATGATGGAAGTATATCACGAGCGGGGATAAATGTCAAGAGGAATTGTGGGGCTGGCCGTTAAATACTTCGAGCCATAATACCGTGATTTCGGTGTTTCGTGCGGAAGATCGCGTATGAGGCCCGGATAATTTCGAGTGCAGCCTCGTCGTCGGGAACAAGGTGGACAAGAGGGTTGTTGCTCTCTGCTCTGGCTACGGCTTTGCGAGTCCATTGTCTCGCGTTGTGAATATCCTTGAGGACACTGGGAACCTTCATGCCCGATTCGAGGAACATTTGTTCCAGAGCCTTAAGCCGGGGATCGCTTTGGTGATCGGCGTATTCTATGCCAAGGTCTCCAACCAGAACGATCATGTAGCGAGTGGGAGTCTGGATAGACTTGACGATTTCCAACAGAGACATAAGCCCGGTTGTTTCGCCAGTGACCTTGAACATGAGCACAGGATTTCGTTCAAGGTGGCGGACTTCGTTTTCTATATCTGCTTCGCACCAGCCTCTACCATGTCTCCATAGAAATTTGCGGATCAAAGAAAGGGATTCCCTCTTTAGCGAGTTCTATGTAGAATGGCTCTCTCCATGTGGAGCCTCCACAGGTTCCAAAGAGGCCCACAGCTTCATTGAAGTTTGGCAGCGTGACATTATCCTTGATTCCTCCGACGTACACGTGCAGGGGCTTCCCGCTCAAACTTCATTTTGGCTCGTTCTTTCATTTCTGCATCAGAAATATCAAGGAACGTCGAGCCACAGTATTTACAACGATCTTTGTTTGTTTTACGACCTTGTCCATATTCGGAGGGCCACGCAAACCAAGATTCTTCACAATCTCGGCAAGTGATCTTACGCTTGCCAAGATTGGTTTTGCCAGTTGGTCTTCGAGGCATCGTTACGTCATCCTGGATGCGGGTAGTTCTTTTGCCTGCGTTTGAGCCCGAATGCCATGATGCCGCTAATCAGGTAGACGCCAGCAAGCGTCAAGGGGGCTCCTATGTCGAATGTCTTTCGACCCGAGAGCGGTTGACCCTCAGCGACTTGCATGGTCACAAGCTCGCCGTCAGGCTGCGTGAGCGTGATCTGCGTACCTGGGGCGATAACGGAGTCAACGGTATACTTCCACGGCGTTTGGAAGTCTGTTTGGCCAAGTAGAGCGGCAATAGAGCCTACGCCTACAACAAGCCAGAGTCCGAGTTTTGCGAATGTCTTGATCATGGGAACTTCTCCTCTTTGGTATTATATTCGCTTTCTTCCGCGAATATTCCTCAATCGCCTACTTTATTCGGATGTGCGGATCACAACGGCATCCTGCAAACCCGCGACGCTGCTCTTCCTCTTATCACTCAGAACCACGAGGCCATGTGATGTGTATGGAGTCCAAGAAACAATAGCGGGTATCCCCGTGATTTTCACAGGTTCACTCCTGGGATTGTCGTAAACTACTCTGTCTTGTCTGCAACTTCGGCCTTGATCGATAATACTTGTGACTCGAATTTGCCGTTTATCACATTGCTCAAGAAAATGCGATAGACCCTCAACGCTGTCCAATCCGGTTGTTTCCGAAACCAGGGCTTTCAAGCCTTGGTACGCCATGACGCCGATAGGATGCAAGGTGCCGATCGAGAACGTCTTTCCATCCGCCGCTGTGGCGAAATGGATACTCGCTCCCTGTAGACCCTTTGAATCATTCAGAACTTCAACTCCTCCAGCAGCCATGAAGAGACGTTCGAGTTCTGCTGCCTCCTCCCTCTGCCGTATGTTATCCATTATCATCGTTGCCATCGCTGGAGAGGGCGACGCATACATCGAGACTGTCGTCGCAGACGCTGTAGTCGCCGTCGAGGTCGAAGCAGTCGGATTCGCCTTCTCAAGAGCCGCGATGAACAAGTTGGCCGACATAACAATTGCTATGACCACGTTTGCTACGCCAATGACGCTAGTTATAGCAGCACGCCAGACGTGAGACTCACCAACTACCCTTTGGGCTGCCTGCTCTTTTGTCTGGTTGTCGCTCCCATGATGACAAGCCTTCCCTTTGCATGCACCAGCAAGGGAAATTTGTCGGAACGCGAAGGCTCCAAAAAAGAGTGCCGCCAGCACGTGCCCAATGACGTACCCATGTGGTCCGAATTGGGTAAGAAACCCGTTCAGTCCGTCGAAGTTAATCGTTACCGGGTCCATATTAATGCCTTCCTTCCGTTGCACAAGCGACCTTCTCTACAGTCTGCTTGCCGAATTGAGCAATGAGACGTTCACAATGACCGTCTTCGTCGAGCGGAGCCCCACAAGTACATTTGTTTGCTATCTCCCCGCTGACACCTGTAGCGGCTACGACGTGATCGGCTTGGACTTGTTCTCTGAGAAGACGAGCTTCTTCTTTCGTTTCTTCGAGTCGTTCTTGAGCTTCGATAAGCCGATCCTTGCCTGCTGTGAGTTCGTGGACGCAGTTCACGAATGAATCTACCGATACCGATTCAGAACAACGTGCCTCCATCCGTTGCTCTGTGCCGTTGTCTGCCAGCACGATGGACCTATTGAACATGGAGTTGGATGAACAAAGGGTGACAATGAAAGCTACAATCCCCAAAATCCCAGACACGATACCTGCGACGGTGTGAGAGCCTTGTTCATCTCCCTTGGTTATGCCAGCCAATCGGATGTGCCGACGTGAAAACAAACCGAGAAATCCTGTTCCCAAGACATATGCCGCAAGCCATGCGTACGGTCCCCATACTACATCGGGAAGGTTAATCGTTACTGGGTCCATGTCTTAATTCTCCAAAAAACAACCTTCGATCATCCATGTGGCAGTATACCTCAAGACCAAACAAATGTCAAGAGCTACAGGTTTTCCATCATCTCATCCAGGTCTTCAACTTCGCCGGTATCATCGGGCTTACCGAAGACGCTGGCGACCAGTGCTTGCTTCGAGGCTGTGGGTTTGCCAACAAACGAGTCGGCGGAAGCGTCATCGAACTCCCACAATGTCACGCGAGGAACGAATTGTAATTGTTGTTCGAGCAACACGAGAGGGGTATGACGAGCCCGCGTTTCGACAATAGCGTGGATCATCTTTTCGCTACCACCAGCCAGCCCCGACCCCATACCGCTGGGAATATGCACATTACATCGGAGCAAGACGGCTCGTTCAAAGGTGGTTTTGAGGCATTGGTCAAGAGCCTTGTAATCCACCAAACAACCATTGGGATCAGCCGCTTTGTCGATCCCGTTTTGAGCGACCATGTTGGCTACCCACAAATTGGGCTCCACTTCACAGAACTGAGTTTCTCCCAAAGGCATGACCTTCGAATGCCTTTGGGCCATCTCTTTGTATGCTTTACGAGGAATCAGAGATAGCTGATCAACGGCAAGTACAAATCCTTTGCCCCACGCTCCGACATGGTTACATAGGTGAGCGATAATGACACCCCATCCGGCTATAGAACCAGCCGATGGTTGGGGCTTTGCCGACGTAGCTGAGCCTTTTTGAGTTTCAACGATCATATCGTATCTCCTTTGAAGAAAGGATACCACAGACAGCCATAAATGTCAAGCTAAATTCCTTTGCCTGTAAATACATTTTGGGCCAGGGTGTTTTCATCTTTAGGCAGTTTGTTCCGTATTTTTTTCAGACTGAATCTTTAGGATCGCAGTCTCTACTACTTCTCGGGTTTCTTCAAAATTTGCTACATGTGCAGGCCGTCCAGTGAGAAATTGCAGGAGAGTCTCAATTGCCTGATCCAACGGTGACAAATCCCATGTTGAACTATAGCGGTGAAAAACAGTACGAGCGGCTAACATCCACCGTTGATAAAAATCTGTGTGGTATTCATTGAATCGGTAGATTGCTGATTTTTCATCTTCTCTCAAAAAATAGCACGTAAAGTGCCCTACCAACTCCAGAATAAATGCATGCTTTGTGAGTTCTGGGTTTAATTCGGACGCCTTCGAGATACGCCATGCCAGTTCACATAGTTGACAGAAGCCATTGAATGTTTCTTCGGGAACCAGAATGAAACGCAACTCAGTAAGGCTGTTTGTTTTGTTTGAGTCATGCGGACGAGCTTTTTTACAATACGCTTCAAATGCACGCCGAAATGCCTGCAAACACAAAGCCTTGTCTCTCTTAGCAGCTTGACAAAGCGTCAATCCCAATTGTGAGTATCCGATATAGACAACTCGGTGACGATCATAGTTGTTCAAAATTCCTATCTGCGACAACCACCTTCGCACATCCAGTAGGTGCTTTTTAGCATTTTTGACATCTCCCAAGCCTGCTTCGTTGAGAAATCGGGGAATTGACAATCTACGAAATGCCCAAATCGTATGTCCCTCCACTTTGTAATCATCATGATTAGCCAAGTTGTTCAGCATTATATACGTAGCCAAACGAGCTACTAACACTGGAGAGAGCTTTGAAAATTCATCGCTTGGATTTTCAATGTCACATAACATATGTCGTTCCTATAGAGCGTTCAAAAATCCCCAAATTCTGTCCCAAACCGATGTTTCGCCTCGACGCTTCCACCCTTTGCCCCAAGCCCGTCGCTGCAATATAAGCATAATCGCTCTGCTGTAGATCGCGGGTATTTGTCGTTGCGTTGCGAGAATGTTTTGCAGATGCTCGGTGTCAAGTTCGTAGAGAAACTTGGACGCTGCTGGTCGTCCATACGTTCCCCAAATGAGCTTGTCTGCAAAGGCACATAATGGATCGTTTTTCTTTAGACCCATTTCGTCCATGTGGCACTGCGGCGGAAACTCATCCGCTTGCTGGACGTATTTCACACCTTCGTCAATCACAGAGTTTATACCTCCGAGTCGCAGGTTGTCGATAACCTCTTGAGGAGTCATTTTGCCGTTCATTCCTTCCGTTCCGCAAAGGGCAGAGAGACGCGAGCCCTAATGTACCGATTATCGAAAGCCCTATCTCTGAGGTTCTGCCCAGAGAATGTCGATCCAGCAACCAGGGTTGCATACACCGATTCCAAGCACGCTAAAACCGCCATAGCAAAAAATCTGCTCTGGATTCAACGTAATCGGAGTCATTAGTCTGCCTCTCCTACCATCGTTGCTCCGTGAATCTGACGGAATTTACCACTGCCAAAAATACCACTGCGTTCACCACGCGTGTCTATCTCAAAAATTCGTCCAGTCCCCTCGTTGCTTCTCAACTCTCCGAAAATGTCGGCAGTTCGGTAGTTGCCATCAATGAAGCTGTCTTCGATCTCGAAAGTCTCATGTGGGCATTTAATGAGTGTATGTTCCTCTCCTGTTCCACAGGCTCCAGCGTCACTGTCTTCGATGACCTTTGCATAGACGCGGTAGATGTTCCCAAGTTCATTGGAGGCGAAGTAGGTGGTAAGAACTTGAATCTTCGCGGTAGAAAAATGGAGCGGATTGACAATGAAATTGTCGGATACCTGCGCTCCACAGCCACGAATACCCCATACCCCCAAGACGCCAAGGACGAGGAGGACTCCAAGGACGAGGATCAACTCAATGAGGGAAAATCCGTTCTTACGCATTACCAAGACCCTTTTCCACATTTCGGGCAGAATTTCGCATTCCGCCGCCAAACAACCGCCTTACAGAGGGCTCCATACCGCGACAGTCTCCGCGTCAGCCGTCTCGGCTTCCGTCTCGTCAGCGCCACTACCAAAGCTCCGTAGAGTAGGATGGTCGGGTCCACAATGCTATCCTCCCCACCTTCGGATATCGTCGGCGGACCAATGCCACCGATTGCCGATGGGAGCAACGAGCCGAGATAGCACAAACCACGGGAAACCCAGCGTCATGCGCCCCACAAACAGTAGGAGCATTTTGAAGGGTCCAACTCCATAAGCGGTGCCGCCTCCAATTCTGCTCATGTTGTGCCGACGCACTTCCAAGGCAGAGTGGTAATGCGTTACCAGCCCAAACATGACGTGCAGAAACATATAGCCTGTCACGCCGTAAGCGATGATTTGATCCACAGTCACAGTTACAGGTGTCATGATGAGTTCGCCTCCCTATCAAAGTTTCCAGTTCCAACAGTGGGATCTGTGATCCCGCACATTCCCAGAGCCTTGTCTGGGTCACGAATGGGGTGGTTCGGTTTACAGTCGTCACATTGACAATATGAACCATGCTTTTCTTCGCTTTCCACCGAGATACCGAAGCGAGCAAGAGCCTCAGTCAACTCTGCATCGCTGTGATCGTACCATGCCCCGTTGTCACTTGTGGCATAAACGAGGTAATCGCCGTTGTGCTTATGAATGGACTTCTTGACTGATCGCCCACGCACATAATCCAAATAAGTCTCGCCAACGCTTTCGAGCTTGTCGAGCCAATACTTCAAGTCTTCGTCAGTCAAGGGAGCGTTGGAATCACTAAGGAATCCCATTCCTTGGGCTGACGAAATCTCATGAAGCACCCGGATCAAGTTTGCCGGGTCTATTGGTCCGAAGTTGATCCATCCCTGCGAATAATCTTCGTTTGACACTCTTACGGTTCCTTAAAGAGTTGGTCCAAGTTAGAACTAATCATTAGCCCATCTTCGACCGCGAGACATCCGATGTTGATCGTATCCGTCACAACCTCGGGCATCGTCGCAAGTTCCTTGCTGGAAATAAACCAAACATCCCGGTTCTCGTCCATGACCCACGCTGCACAATCGTCGTCGTCCGTGGGCAATCTGACCACGACGTACTCGACCGAGTGGGCAAGGCGCGAAAGATAACGACGACAAGTCCCTTCTATCTTCCAGACTTTGGCAGGACCGAGCACATTGAAAATTGCTGCAAAGCAGTCGGAGGCTTCGGTACTGGCAAGAGCCTCCTCCTCGCTAGAATGTTCGCTGCGATAAACGGTAAAACGTCGTCCTTTCATGGTTGAAGTGTACCCGATCCTGCGATAAATGTCAAGGGAAAATCTTGATCCTCTTTACTGACGCAATCATCCGTGGCCAAACCACTTATTCACCTTCCGGACAAACCAATTGGGCCAGAATAAATGATCGTAGGCACTCTCCCGCAAACGATCCCAAGTAACCTCCCACATTAGCAGCGGAGGGTTATTTTTGTAAGTCAGACAGATCAAGTGGTTTGTTGTACCATCGCGATCAAACATGTGAATTTTTTCACGTTCTTCGATCTCTTGATCTGTCAGTATTCTTTTTTGTTCTTCGTGGAAAATCACAGTTCGTATCTGAATGCCCTTGTACTCAAAAGTCTCATCGTCCAGGTAGTGGCACTCTTTAGCTGTCCAATCGTTCCACTTGTGAAATAGTCTGAAGAACTCGTCGAAGTCATCGCTGGGCATGCTCATCATTTGCATGTCTCCATTGCGATCAGTCCACGAAAAATCGTGGTGATCGCCTGCGCCACCAAAGACGTAGAGCGATTCAGGATTGCATAGACATCGAATGTAACTCATCAGGTTGTCACTTTCACTGCTGCGTGAGCATTCCAAAACTCAACAGACCGTTGGTACGCCTCACGATCAATAGGTACGGCTGAGCCGCCTTCATCGAAGCCAAGGGCATTCCTCATGGCTGTGACAGGTGGCATAGGCTCTTCGTCACTATGCATCTGTCCAAGAATGGCCACGACGCCCCAATCTGCCTCAATGGGAGTCCCTTCCTTTGCGAGTTGTTCCTTGCTGTACAAAACCAGTCCAAGATACTTCGCTTTCGGGACATTCGGTACGCCCTCAAACCATCTCACCAGAACCGGAAGTTCCTCTGGTCTGCGATTTTTGTAGCAAGACCTGAGAAATTTTTCGTTCCGTGGAGTTATTTCGAGCGTCCCTGTTCGAGCGTCTGTCCAGTTGTCGATGAACAACAGCTTGCAAAATGGGGCATAGCCATCATGCATGACAACGGGTTGGGTTGCACGAGCGTTTGATTGAAAGACTTCGGGCGAGACGGGGATCGTCGTCCCCGCTCTGTCTGGATCAAAATGGCTATCAATAGCGAATTGAGTGAGTTCGAAGTTCATCAATGCCTCCATATCTGCTGAGTCAGCAAGCCGTCAGCACATAATCCTGCCGCCATTTCTGTACGGTCAATTGCTTCGGGAGAGATTGCCAGGAAAGCGGAGTTGCCCACGACGACGTGCTGATGTTCTGGCTTAATAATCGTGTCGTCTGGCACTGCAATAATGCCGCAGACCATCATGAGTTTACGACCATCGGCGGTCTTGTTCGGAAGACCATTGGCGTCTTTGCCCAAAACGTCGCGAAAAACAATTGTCCTGTGATTCCTTCCATCTATCCCTCACCATGACGCCGTCTTGTCTCGGCGTTAATGCTCTGGAGAGCGCTCTTGATTTCACGTGCCAGCCGAAAACGAATCGTTTCGCGTTCGTAGTTTTCGGTAATATGAGTGGGCATTTCGATTGCCTTGGCACAGATATCCAGTTGCTCAAAGCTGCACGTCAGCGTCCGATCGTCCGAAGACCTCATGTTTATGTTCCTGTGGTTCTTCCAGCCGTACAGGAAACCACCATGAGCCGCTGCGGCTTTCACGCAACCGTCATAGTGAGCCAACATACAGAGTTCAATAACGTTGAATTCCTCGTCGGTGAAGAGGACTTCGATGTGAACTTTGTACCTGAAATTACTGGTTTTCATCGCATTGCTCCCGCCTGGCTTCGTCAAGTCGGCGTTGTGCTTCCGCCATGACTTCCTCGTTGATCTCGCCGCCGAATCCCATATCAACGGAGACATCTTCGGCGTATCGTTTCATTGCACCCATTACTTCTTCACCCTTGTCACTTCGAGGTTGTGTTCTGCGAGCCTGAACTTCAGACCAACTCCATGAACGATGACCCGGACATAAGCTGCGACATGCTGTTCTGTCCACTTATCATTGTGACAACTCTCACTACTGGTGATCGTTGTGGTCGTGATGATTGCTTGCTCCGTATGTCCGTTAGGGAACTTAATTTCGACTCGTTGCCCCTTCCTTAGAGGCTTCCCGTCGAGTACATCCTTCGTTCCGTCGCAGCCACAGGTTTCGGTTTTCACTCTGGACATTCACTTTAACCTCCACATCAAGTACGCCCCACGGACGCCCCACTGTCCTACGAGAAGTGTACCACAGACTCGAATAAATGTCAAGCGATCACCTGAATAAATGTCAATAAAAAGAGCCGCCCCACAACGGGACGGCTCCAGGTCAACCACGGTCACAGACTTACAGCTTGAAGGACGAGCTAAACGGTACGGCAAAGCCGTCCGCAGCCGCTTTGTCGGCTTTGGCTCGAACCTTCGCGTCCAAAACACGCTTGCCGAAGAACGCTTCCTTCGGGAGGATCAGAGCTTGGACAGCAACAGCATCGTCAAAACTGTTCCCGAGGGCTTCCTGCATGGCTCCGACAACGGCTTCAATCTGGTCGTCGGTCAGCTTGCTGGTGTCGATTTCGACGGTTCGCTGCGGAGCGAAAAGATCGTCGAAATCTTTGCCGAATGCAGAATGAAGAGGATCACTCGCCTCATCTTCCTGCATTTTCTTGCAGCGTCGAGTCTGGACGTATTGCAATGAAAGCGGTCGAGCATCCTCGCCATCAGGGGTCAGAGTTCCCACAAGCCGAACGGACGTATGCAACGTAGCATCCTCGCGACAACGTCCCTCGAACAATTCGGTGGCATCATCACGAAACGCTCCCTCTGCGATTTTCAGGGCGCTATCGGCTCGCTTCACGGCGCTCTTGGCTTCCATGATTTCCGCGATTGCCTCAAGCTGTACCTCATCAGAAACGTTGATCTGAGGAGTTGTGCTTTTGGACTTCGTGGAACCTTTCTTGCCAATGCCACCGAGAATCGACGCTGCACCACCCTTACTGGCCGTTTTGGTACGGGTTTTCGTTTTCGCCATAGTCGTTTCTCCAAAAGAGTACAGGGTTGACCTTTTTAACTACCTTAGCTTACTCCATCCTTGAATAAATGTCAAGGACAATTACCGCTTCTTTGTCGCGGGATTTCGTTGACCAGCCGCAATTCTATCTCGGCCAATGCAAGTGTACGAATGGTACAGCCACCGCAAGTAAAGAATTGGCCTAAGATTTTACTCTTAGACCACGCCATGGTGCGAGCAAACGCCTGCTAAGCCGCTATTGGTCGTATATAACAAGAACACCGGCGCGAGAAAGAGATACAGCCAGTTCTTATCCTGGATGTCCCCACCCAAAATGTCTCTCAATCGCCGCATCAACGTACCGAATCACGAAGATGAAAAGGTCGTACAAAAAATGAACGACAACGAGAAGCAAGCACAAAAGCGAGGCTGCGGCCACGCCGATCCACTGCTCAATTCCCTTTGGTTTTTTCTGTTCGTCTTTCTTGCGGCGATTAGTCGTCAGTCTGACTGGGACTTTCAGTGGACTCATTCTCTTGTTCCATTCGATCCTTCGCGGAAGCCTGAGCCTCTGCCTGAAGTTGCGCGGGGTCTACGAACTCGACAATGGGACAAACACCATTTTTGATAGCAACAATATACGACCACAGTATGCCGACCGGTCCCACAATGTCAATTTCACGGCTCCCAATCTTATTCTTGACAGTGACACATTTTTCAATAACCCAAACAACGGGATAAAAGACAAAAAGAAGATGGAAGAGCGGATTCGTAGGCTGAGGTTTCATATTGCTACATTCTTGACAGTACAAGTTCTCCGCCGAATTGTTGTTATATTTACAGTATTCGCACTTCCACGGAGGTAGCTTCTTGGCTGCTTCGTGTGCTCGGGCTCTGCGCTGTTCCTGAGCCTCGCTGTATCCGTTGAATTTGTTGGTGAGGAACTTTCCGAATCTCTTTGATAAGGGTAGTTTGGAGATGCCGATGAATAGAAGACATATCGCAACAGATATGATACCCACTCCGGCAATCCACGCGACTACGGTTCCTGTCCAACACAGCACGTTGTACCAGAGTTCACCACTCGTGAATAACCAAACTGTTCCTAGATACGCGCAATGACAGCCGAAGCCGATCCAGTACAATCCCATGAACAGTTGTGAGAAAACCCAAGCCACGCAATAAAGAATCGCTGCCCCGATGTCAACTATGTTCCATAGACTGAAGCCGACAACGCCTAAGAGTGTCCCTACTATCACCGCTGCCCCGACAACGCCAATCACCACTCCCACACCCATGATGCAGAAATCAATGGCAGTCCGCATGGGACTTTCAACAAAGTCTGTCGGACCTGAATCTAACGCCTCTATCCACTTAGTTTTTCCGTCCAAGTATTTAACTATTGCATCTGTCCACGGGTTTTGGAGTTTGCAAGCCATTCTGCCCAACTTCATACAAATCCACCCAAGCACGAGAGCCCATGCAAATGCGACAATGAAGATAGAGCCCCAGAACATCGTCTGACAGTAGGGGCAGAGACTTGTTCTCTGCTGTTTATCCGTACAGCCCCACATATATCGTATAAACATGTAGTAGCGGTAGTGAAAAGAGTTAATGTTGAATGCGAGATTAGCCATCACTGTTCTCTCCCGTCTTCGTCACTGCCTCCATGACACGGACTGGCTCTTCGGAATTCTCAGGTTCCTCGCACACGACATTCCACACTTCGGCGGCTTTGAGTAGGGAACACGCCTGCCTGAGCTTCCCCTCGACGTGGATTTTGTCCGTTTTGAGTGAGCCCAGTTTTCCAGAGATGCGTTCCGCCTCCGACTTCCACTCATCTCGTTCTTGTTCTAAAAGCGTGTATCCATGCCCTTGAATGTAGTTAAATGATAGCACACAAACACCGAAAAACGCAGCGAGCCCTATCAGGAACTTAGCCATCCTCATCAGATTTTTCCTTCCTTTTGAACTTGCTCAATAGACTAGATTTGACTCTGCTTACACCTGCCTTGGCTTTTTTCCAAGCAGCACTACCCACTGTTCCTACACCCTCAGCCACTCCAGTCGTAACGCCTTTGCCTGCCGCATGGACTCCCGATCCAATTCCTTTCAGGATACTTTTGCGGACATGAACATCTGTCTTGCTAAATCGATGATCGTCTTTGGTTCCCGAAATCGAATCTCTACCAATAGATTTAACAGAGACCGAGTTAGAAAGTTCCCCAACTACAAGGACAGAGGTAAGGGACTGATCCCAACTGTCGGTCACATCCAGAGTGGCTTCGTAAGTGCCTACTTCCGGTGGACTATGTTTTGCGTCCACAAGAATGTCTTTGGCCGTGGAGTAACAAAGGGCTTGAGTTGCACGATCTTCTCTGCTTCGCTGCATAGCATCTTGAATCGCTCTGACAGTATAGGTGCCTACGGCTCCTAAGCAGACCAGACCGACTGAGACGAGGAAAAGTTGCGGAGAGGAGTCCGTTTGCATCTTCGATTTTCCTGTTCCCTTCCGGAGTTTCATCTTCTGAATAACAAGAAACACGAGGAGGATTTTCCAGATAGACTTTTCCGCCAAAACCCAAACTCCCCTGAAATCGATACTCCAATCTATCTACCTGTTGAGCATTATGAACGAAAACTTCCCGATCATCATCTGATCGGTTCGCGTCACAAACCGCAACGAGTACCGCCCAAACTACTTCGGCTTGGAGTAAGGTCAACTTCACTTTTATCTCGCAATCCGACGCTTCCACGCTCGGAACAACCTCAGAGCCTCCTCCAGGTCTCGCCCAAAATACTCACGCTTGCCGGTATCCGGATCATTGTGAGTGGAGTAGTACCGTCCGTCCGTTTCGAGTGGAGATTTTGGTCCTGATAACCCCTGAACCACACGTCCTTCAAATTGAACATACTGCGGAGGTCGTCCCGAATTGTTGCTACACTGTCTGGTCATAGTTGCCATGTCTCAATCTTTCTCCCATTAGAGTGTACTGCATCTGTGAGTAAATGTCAAGCCAAATGGGGATAAATGCAAGGCAAACACGGCTCAAGAAATGTGGATACAAAAAGAAGGGCCGCGATAAATGGGATCGCGACGGGCGATCGATCACAAAGATAATGAACGATCTTAGGCAAAGACAATATTTGTTCTACCCAGAATAGACAATATTACCGCAGTAAAACTGCCGTAATCTAACTGGGAATAACTAGGAATGCCAAAAACCCCCGTCTTCAAATCGTGAGTCATTACATCTGCACCGCAGTCCGAACAAATAGACGAACTACAGAAAGGGGGAAATCGTTTCCCGCCAAAAGGATTAAATCTTCTCACGAATTGAAAAGATCTGCCTTTGTTACTCCACTGATGATCACAATTCCGTTCATAATGAAGCTTGAGGCATTCGTCATGTGGGAGCCCACACTGATTTCCACAAGTGAAGCCGCAGGCACAGCGGCAACCTATATGCCGTCTTGCCAGAGTCCTGATCAACTTGTTTTTCGCTTCAGCTTCTCACACGCACAAGCGAAAGCTGGGAGAACAATCATGATTACCAAATACAGTGGACGAAACACTAGCAACTCACACATGCCTGTCATGATTGGGGCAACGGTAACAGCCTCGAAAAACGCTGTCATTATAGGAAACAAAAGAAACACCAATGACAGCAGGTAAGCTTGCACAGCAGCATTAGCCGAAGAACTCCAGGGGGCTTCATCGATTAGGTAGCGGATCGTTTTAGTAACGAGCACGATAACTAGCATAGAAGCCCCAAGTCCTACCACGGCAACCGTGGACATAAAGAGAGGCGAAGCCAGATTTTCTCTCAAAGTTCGGAGACCGAGCACCACCCAGAGCACGATAAAACCTAAATGGGCAACCAGGGCGAAATTTTCTGGAACTTCAGTCCAGTCGTAAAGTCGTTTCAGACCAAACATGGCTGATCTCCCTCAATGAATCGACGAAACTTCGGAAGGTGGAATTTGCAGAATCCCAACCATACGCAACCAACAGCCACAATAACAAATACCAAAATCATGATCGCGACGTAACACATAACGGCTCGGCCCCCAAGGTCCACTAATCCGCCATCACGAACAACGGCATGACTTCCGCTACTGGTTACAATCTGGAGTTCTAACAACCCATCTCTTCCTCCTCTGCATCCACAAGAGCCACCGCTACCATCTGCCGATTTGCAGTGGTTGCCGTTGTGCCGAACAGAATCGGGGTCACCCTCTGGGTAGTCCATGTTTGGTTGCACATAAATTCGCCCGTTCTCGGCCCATGCTTCAACAGTTCCAGTGATCAGTTCATCACCTTCTTCCAGCAGAATGGACATTTCATATATTCCATCCCGATTCAGAACAGGTTCTCCGACGGTGATAGTCACTCCAACCGAATGTCCGTCTTCTGGGTCGTTGTACGCAAAGGTATGCGTTATATCTCCGTTCTCGTCTCTGTCGGGGATTCTCAGTTCTGCCTTGGCATTCATGATCGCCTGTTCCAGATCAGGATTTAACAAATGAATGCTTTTGACCAGAGGCTGAGGTCTGGCAGACGCAATCGAGGCGGGAACCGCAGTAACCAACAGCGAGATACACAGGGACGCTCGTACTTTCCAATATAAGTTCATCGGAATCTCCTTAAAAGGCCAACCTCAAAAAATCAACGAAAAGCCACCGAAATTATACCACATCTCGGGGGGATGTCAACTGGTAAACTGCCAAGCTCACGCATTATCGGACTTCGGCAAAAATTGCCGAGCCTTATCACCACGTCTCCCCAAAACCACGTACCTTTCTCGACAAGGCCAAAGGCGCAGTTGGTGGTGCTTCTTGTGTCGTCATGCCTCTCCCTCAAAATGGAACATCGTTGTTCATCTCGTCTTGGTCAAACCACGCACGATCCTGTTCTGTCAACTCACTGGGCGATGCCGCCGTGATGCTCGAACCAATCGTCACCGTCGGTATAACCTGGCGATGGAATTGAATGTGCCGAGCCGTCCCTGCCCATCTTGCCGCCACGTTCCGCTGTCATGGCTACGCATTTGGTCAGGTCGGTGGCATAGAACTCAGTTGTGGTTTCACAACCACGACCGAGAGCCCGCGACAATAAGGCAGCCTGATCCGCAGTAAGCGGCTCCTGAAAAACAGGGTGGGCGATGCCGCCGAGCTGAGCCATTTTATTCGAGAACAAACGGCGTCGAGATGGATAGTCTTTGATCTCCTTCCAAAACTGGAACCACGGTCCCGGCAACTGCTGTTCCAGGTTGTAATCACTAATGTCGTGATTGGTCGCGAAGGTACTGCCGATATCCAGATGCGGGGAAAGAAGAGCAAACATGGCACGATAGGTCTCGTCTCCATCGGTCTTCTTCGCTACCTTCGTCATTAGCTCTTCGGCGGCTTCGACGC
>SDBT01005863.1_pt1 | contig 20543 bp, 21 predicted proteins | sample 2277101 | NCBI WGS metagenome assembly SDBT01 (sample SAMN10404973, study PRJNA504765) | marine sediment metagenome | isolation source: marine sediment core GS10_PC15, 103 cmbsf | place: Arctic Ocean: Southern Knipovich Ridge | collected 2010 | reverse complement strand
TTAAGCACAGTGACTACGAATGTCACAAATCATTCGTGCTATTCGTTTATTCGTGTCATTCGTGATTTTCCTTCTTTTCTCTGCAATTCCGTGTTCAGATTTTATAATTTCCTAGACAATGAAAAATAAACTGACAATCTACATACTCATATTAGCAATGATATTGCTCTTTGCCAGCATATCTGCTGCTGCTCCATATTTTCGCGGCACGGGGCTGATGAATATCCCTACAGCGTATGTGGCACAGGAGGGTATTTTTGACGCAGGGGTGCATACTGCTATTTTAGATCAGAAGCGCGATGAATTGGCTGTCAGAATAGATTTTGGCGTGTTTAATTTCATTGAGCTTGGGATGATGGGACTAAGAACGGGACAAAATGATTATGTTCTGGGAAATCTCAAGATACTGCTCTTTCGTGAATCAGGTTCCACGCCGTCCCTATCAATAGGAGTGGATAACTTCGGTGAGAAAGCTGGGAACAGCTCGGAGAGTTACGAACGCTCTATCTATGGAGTGATGAGTAAAAAATTTAATCTGCCTATCGTACACATTATTGGTGGACATCTGGGCATTGGCAACCACAGGTATGTGGCAGAGACGTCCACAGGTAAGTATCTTCACGGGGTATTTGTGGGATTGACCAGAGATTTCTATCTGTCTTTTCTGGATAGCCGATTACGTTTGATGTGCGAAGCGGACGGGAGGGACCTGAACGTTGGACTGCAATATGCAATGGCCGGTGGATTGTCGATCAACTTCGCTGTTGGGCAGTTGAGTCTTGCCTCCGAAGACATTAAGTATCATCTCGGCGTAAGTTTTACAAACGAACCTGTAATTGATGATATTGACCAACTTTCTAAACAGGTCAGGAAAGCTGTTACACTGATAAATCAAGCACGTTCAGATACTGATAAATGATATAAAAGTCGATCTTTGTAGACTCCAGATCGAAAAAGGGCATCCATACGAATTTTTGCGGGACGGTTCATTTCTCGGCATAATTAAGGTAACACTTTCTGAATGCCGCTGAAAATCCCCCCAATCCCCTTTTCAAGGGGGAGCTATAGGCTTATTCACTGCAATAGTTTACAGGCTTGTCATGTACCACAAGTCTATAAACCCTTATATAAAGCAGGTTTGTTGCTCATTACTTATAAAGCAAATACAGAGCAACTTCCTGCTCCCCTTGAAAAGGGGGTTGGGGGATTTTCGAGGGCGTAATATATATCGTAATCAAAAGTGTTACCACAATTGTGAACCATGCCATTTTTCCCATAGAATATGCTTGACATCAGAAACCAGTTTTGATAAACTTAGGAAAAGCCGAAGAAAACATGTTGGCGTGTCAAGGATCTATTTTGATCCTCGACCGTAAGTCTTTATAATATAAGCGTTTTTCAGCGGCGCTTTTGTGCCGCGGAGCAGTGTTATTTATTTTCGGTTTTCATCAGGCTTTTGGAGGGGGGTGTGGATCAGGCCAGATAGACTATATACTAACTGGCTTTTCATGGATCTATTTCATAACAAGGGCAATGCTGCGATAAATGTTTCGAGTGATAATAGGGCGTGGCACGTCCGAATCAACGATGGTGTAGTGATAGGTTTAATCATAAACGAAGGAGGAAAGAGATGAGAAAGGTATCGTGGCTAGTAGCTGGGGTCAGTTTACTGCTGTGCATGGCGTTGATAAGTTGCGGGTATGCTAAGAGAGATGAAGTCGAAGCACAACTCGCAGATCAGAAGATGGATGCTGACCAGAAGATTCAGCTCGCTCAAGATGCTGCCGCAGCCGCCGCTACGAAGGCAGACGCGGCTCTATCGACAGCGAGAGAGGAAATTGGGACAGCTAAGGCAGAAGCTATTGCTGCCGCAGAGGAAAAAGATGCAGCGGCTATGGCTAAAGCAAAGAGCAGCATGGAAGCCGGCGATATGGCGGTCAAACGCTCTGCTGAAGCGGCGGCTGCTAAAGCGCTGTCAGATGCTAACGCTGCTGCTATGGCTGAGGATGAAAAAGTAAAACAGGCTGCGAAAGCGGCAGCTAATAAAGCCATGAGCGCTGCGGAGGAAGCTGATAGAAAGGCTGCTCAGGCGGCCAGAGAAGCTGAATTGGCGAAGACACTTCCTGAAGCGCCGGTGACGACAGTGTTTACCGTGTACTTTGATCTTGGTCAGACAAAGCTGAAAAAAGAAGGCCTGGCTGAGTTGGAGCGGGCTGCAAGCGCGATCAAAGCCTGTTCTAATCCCGTTGTAAGGATCGAAGGACATACGGATAACGTACCCGTTATCAAGAGCGGGAGATTCAATAACAATATGCAGCTATCGCAAGCCAGAGCTAAAGTTGTCAAAGATCAGTTGGTAGGGAAACTGGGTATTTCAGCAGGATCTATCCAAGAAGCTATAGGCGTTGCTTTTTATAGTCCGGCTGCCAACTCGGGCAAGATGAACAGAAGAGTCGAAGTTAGCGTTACAGAATAATAAGCAATTTGTGCATGGCATCCATGTTGTTAGTAAATCAGCGTTGGATGTTTGAGCTTCGACTTCGTGATGGCGTACCGGGAGTATATCAGAGCGAACTCTCTTGTAAGATGAGGAAATACTCATATAGGAGCTTAGAGGTTCTGATCTCCTTCAGAATAGTAATGCCTCATCGATCGGCTCTTGCTCCTGCACACGACGGAATTGATCAGAAAGCATTGTGTCAAAGTATATTCTTGCAGCTTTGGCACAATGCCTTTTTTTTGGCGGCTATTTTGGCCTACGCAAGAATAATAGCTGCATGGTAACTTAAAACTTGCTGAGAATAACTAATGGTCGATATTCATTGTCACATCCTCCCAGGTGTTGACGACGGTTCCAGATCTATTGCGGAGTCTCTGGAGATGCTGCGGAAAGCATCGGCAGGGGGTGTGGAAACTGTAATTGCTACGCCGCATCTAATCAGGGGGGCGTATGAGACAGAGTTTTCTGAGCGAGAGCAAATGGTGGCTGACCTGCAAAGAGCAGCAGACGAAAACGGGATCGATATACAGGTTAAATCAGGAGTCGAATATTACCTTTCCCCGCAAATATTAGATGATACCAGCAAATTAAGTGAGTTCACGCTCAATAATAACGGCAAATATATTCTTGTGGAACTGCCCATGCCGATTATTCCACCAGGTGTGGAGGATGTTATTTTTGGTCTGAACGTACAAGGAATAAGCCCCGTATTGGCACATCCCGAACGCAATTCCAGGGTGTGCCGAGACCCTGATGTCCTTTATGAACTTGTGAAGAAAGGACTTATCACACAGATTAACGTGGGCAGTATACTGGGTTACTATGGCCGCGAAAGCAAGAAAATCGCGCAGGTATTATTAATCAATAATCTGGCTCACGTGGTGGCATCGGATATGCACTCAGCCAGTTCCGCTACCATGAATCAGGCCATACCATCAGTAGAAAAGCTGTTAGGTAAGGAACGAACCAAACGCCTGTTTATCGAGAATCCGAGTTGTATTCTCAAAGGCGAAACCATATATGAAGAGCCGCCGAAGCAACCCGGATCTGCGCGAAGAGGCCTAAAGGGTCTCTTCTCACGACGCAAGAAATAGCGCAGGAATATTACGAATAATAGGAACTTAAGAATAATCACAGGTGATTCATGAGACGAAGCTTGAAAACTGGATTGGTTCATATATATACCGGTGATGGAAAAGGTAAATCTACCGCCGCCCTGGGGCAGGTACTTCGCTCTCTAGGTTATGGATTGAGAACATACATCGTACAGTTCCTGAAGAATACAGATAGCTTCAGTGGCGAGATCAGATCGCTATCTCAATTCCATGATAGCGTCAAACTGGTCAGATACCATCAGGTTCATCCCATCTTTGATCCCGGGGTGGATGTAAATCAGCTTCGCGCGTCAGTGGCTGAAGCCCTGGATGAAGCTCGAAAAGCAATGTTGAGCGGCAACTATGATATTGTGGTTCTGGACGAGATCAATAACGCTGTTGCGGATGGATTTGCGGATATTGAGGCTGTTGTTGAGTTTATAATATCCAAACCAGAGAAAGTGGAACTGATCCTGACAGGCAGAAGCGCACAGCAGAAAGTAATGGATCTGTCGGACTACGTAACCGAAATGAAGTGCATCAAACACCCTTTCCAGAAAGGGATTTCAGCCCGTCGGGGGATAGAGTTCTAATGAGAATACTAGCACTGGATGTGGGAGATGTTCGCATAGGCGTGGCAGTTAGTGACCCATTGAGAGTCATAGCACGCGGGTTGGCATCTATCACACGCATTAACACCAAAGAGGATGTAAAAACTATCAATGATCTGGCAAACCAGCATGAAGTGATAGAAATAGTTGTGGGATTGCCGAAAATGATGAGTGGTGAAATAGGAATACAGGCTCAGAAAGTGCTGGATTTTGTTGAATTATTGAAAGCAGAAATCGAAGTTCCCATAGTTTTGTGGGATGAAAGATTGACGACTGTTTCAGCCAACAGAGTTTTGATAGAAGCAGATATGAGTCGCAAAAAAAGGAAGAAAGTCGTGGATAAAGTGGCTGCGGTGCTAATCTTACAGGGGTATCTGGATAGCCGTCCACAGGGAAAATAACAGACTTCATCTACTTGTAAAGCACTGGATAGTGTAGTCCTTAGCTTTTTAACTTCACGTGGAGTGGAAAATGCAGAAGAGATTGATTGTATCAGATCCCGCAGTGATGATGGGCAAGCCGGTTATCGCTGGCACACGTATAACCGTTGAGCTTGTTTTAGAGAAGCTAGCGGCGGGCGAAACAGTCGAGCAGGTACTGGAAGCCCATCCCCTGTTAACTCGCGAGGCGGTTCAGGCCGCTCTGGCATTTGCTGCTGAAGTCTTACGGGCCGATGTGGTTTACCCAATTGCTGAGGCTGTAACGTGAAGTTTTTAGCAGATGAGAGTGTGGATCGGCAAATTGTTGATCGCCTTCGCCGCGATGGTTATCAGGTATGGTATGTTGCCGAAATAGAGCCGGGAATTTCTGACGATACTGTACTTGATCTAGCCAATCTGGAAGAAGCCCTGCTGTTGACGGCGGATAAAGACTTCGGTGAGCTAATCTTTCGTCGGCGTCGCATCTCACCAGGCGTTGTTCTTATTCGACTGGCGGGTATATCTCCAACGCTTAAAGTAGAGATAGTTTCCACAGCCGTCGCCGAGCACATGGCAGAATTATCGCATGCCTTTGCTGTTATCACACCGGGGAGCATTCGCATTCGACAGCAACTTGCATAGTAAACAGCTTTAATGTGCTTCGGTTCTGCGCAAATATACAGAGCGATATACATCTGGAGGACAGTCTTGAGACTTGCGTTCAGAAAGTTCGGGAAACTCACGCCATTGCTGCGTGGCCTGAAATCCAGTTTGCTGTGGCGGAAATCTGTTCTGGCGCTGGGACTGTGTGTTTGTATTATACTGATTTTTTGTTTGTGTATCTTGCACCTGTTAAGTCCTGTAGGTGGCCCCGACGCAACTGAAGAGGTGCGGGTTAGTTCTGGCATGAGCGCGACGGAGATCGGTTTTCTTCTGGCGAAAAAAGGTCTTATAAGAAACCCTTTGCTGTTTCGACTGGCTAGCGCACTGAACGGGAGCAGTCGATCTCTTCAGGCAGGAGAATATGCCCTCAATACGGACATGAGCACGCTTCAGATATTACGCAAAATAACGGAGGGCGAAGCAGTTCTGGATCGATTCACGATTCCGGAGGGATTTACCTTATCTCAGATTGCCGGGTTATGGGAAGAAAGAGGATTTGGTGTGGCTGCGGATTTTGTTGAAGCTTCGCGCGATCCGGACACACGGGGGAAATATGGTATCAGCTTTGATAGTCTTGAGGGTTATCTGTTTCCGGATACCTATCTGTTTCCGCGCGGTATATCAGAACGACAGGCTATAAATGAAATGCTGCATCAATTCAGCAATAAGGTGTCAAATTTGGTGGGAAATGAGAGTATAGCGCGCCATTCTGATGATTCGGAACTTGCTCTCTCTCGTCATGAGGTTATATCGCTGGCCTCCATTATCGAGAAAGAGGCAAAGATCGATGATGAGAAACCGATAATATCAGCAGTATTTCACAATCGTTTGAGACGAGGATACAAACTGGAGTCGTGCGCTACAGTTCTATACGGTCTTGGTTATCCAGATAGAAAGCTGACGGATGAGGATCTGAAAGATACTGGTTCTCCCTATAACACATACGTCCATAAAGGTTTACCGCCCGGGCCAATCTGCAATCCGGGTTTGATATCAATTTCCGCAGCGCTCAACCCCTCAGAGGACAATTATCTCTATTTCGTCTCTAAAAATGATGGCACTCACTATTTTGCGGTAAAATACAGAGATTTTCTGAATGCAAAGAAAAAATATCAGGATGGGTAGTGCTCTGACACAGTAAATATTATGGATATATTCGTAGAACATGCCACTGGCTTGTTTACCAACGGGCTGGCAGGCGAATGGCACTGATTTAAGGAAAAGTGATGGTCATTTATAGCAGATTCTTAGCTCCGTTAGGAGCGTTATGTTTATATATACGAGCTTCGGCAAAAATTGTAGAAACCCAGTAATCACAGGGGTTCTAAGGGATGTTCTTTAGAATTTACCTACATTTCATCCGAAATGGGAATCTGCGCCTGGTGATTCCAGAAGTACCGATAGATGCGCGTCAATGCTGGGAAAATCGGCTGAAAACGCCATAGACAATGATATGAATTTCTGGTAAAATAGATTCGAATAGAATATGGTTTTGTAGGTGGTAAGTTGTTTGCTATAGCCTTTTTCCTCTTCGGGGAGGTGGTCTCATGGTTGGCTATTCTTATTTCGATTATGATCAGATGACTCTGTTGGGAATCGAAGTCCACAGCGACGAATTGGAACTCCTCCAGCAGGTAGTAGATACGTATGATTGGAAATCAATGGAAAAGGAAGTAGAACCGAAGTTCAGAGAATCTGCTTTAGACTTCCGAGATCAGAAACACTCTTTTGTATGTGCCCGTAAGGATGAGCTGGATGAAGATTTGCAGGAGAGTTTTCCCTTTCTGGATGAGATGGCGGAAACCGAGGAGGCGGCGTCCGATAGGAATCCAAAGCGAGCAGGCAGGAACGGTCAGGAATTCATCTCATATCTCAAAGCGTTTCTGTTAGCTCCTGTGCTGAGAGCGGAGCAGAACTCTGAAGCGATAGCCGCAGTCATAGCCGGGAATCCAGCGTTCTATGTAGCCTGTGGGTTCACTCATCATCCTGCATCCAGAACGTTGAGATACTTTGACCAGATTATGTGTGAGTATGGCCTGTGGGATCTGGTGCATGACCTGTCATACAAAAGGAATGTAGAGGACGAGGTGATTGATGAGTCAGAAGAACATATCCTGAATATTGACAACACTCACCTGCGCGGCTACTCTACACCTGGGAAATATATCAAAGAATGTAGAGAGTGTGAGTTGTCTGAGGATTGTGAAGACAAAGTATCAACAGATGAAACTGCAGATTGGTACATCAAAGGAAAATACAAATGTTACTATGCGCATCAGATCGGGATGTCCCAGTTGGCAGGCAGCGGCGCTCCTGTGGGCTGTGTGGTATTGAACGGGAAGCAATACGAGCCAGATTCTCTTGAGCCACTTCTGAAAGATTTGACAGAGAAGCATCCTGAGTTGGACATAGAGAAAGTGAACGCTGATGGTATATTCAACGGGCAGCCCTGTCGTGATAAAATACATGAGATTCTGGGAGAGGATGTGGAATTGTTCTCTTCGGTAAATGCGAGAAGACGGAAAGACATAGAAAATCCCGCCCGCGGGATCGCTAAGATCACAAAATACGGCAATGTGCAGTGCATCGCTGGTCACAATATGGTATTCCTGTCGAAAGACTACAACTTGGATGCCTACATTTTGGGGTGTCCCATCTTGAATGAAGAAGCGAGGAAGAAGCTTGAGCATATGGATATGGAAGTGCCAGAGCAGCACGAATGCGAGAAGAAGGCAGAATGCAGTCCCAATTCTGAGATTGGCAGGATCTACCGTGCGAAACGGAAGATGCTCACCCAGATTGATTGGGACAACCCACAGTTCAGCTATCGTTTCAAACTGATTCATTCTCTCCGAACGAAGATAGAGCGTTTATTCTCCCGTATGAAAGAAAGGTTCAAGATGCGACGCGTCTACAAACGTGGAGTTGGCAATATTCTAGGCCACATACACAAATTCATGAATCTCATCCATATTCTCGCAAATGTAACGGGAACCTATGGGGTTTAGGATTCAGAACGCGGAGGTGATGGAAAATGGAAAAGGCTTAAGGCGGAGTCCGCCACAAAGGGAAGAAATTGTAGGAGAAGTGAGATTTTTGTTGACTTGGTAGCGGAGTCTTTGTAAAATACCGATGGTCAGAGTTTACAGTACCTACAGCGAAAGCTGTTGGATTCTGATTAGTGCCGTTGGTGCCATACAATAATGAGAGGGAAGAAATCATAGAAAAAGAAAACCCTCCGTTGATCTATCAATGAAAGTTTGGTAAGGTGCCAAGGCCTAATTTCAGAAAATGGTAGCAGATGCTAATAATTCAGGTTTTCGTCGTTGATAGGTAAAGAAAAGGAGTTTTGGGTGAAAAAGAAATATGAAATATGGAAAAATATCTCAGGAATCATATCTCTGCTACTCCTTATAGGTTTTCCGTTTCTCAGCATAGATGCGGACGAGATACCGCCACGCGTCCTGCACCATATGCTGGGCTACAAGTTTGAGTTGGAAGATCTGAAGGCAATCAATGGGAAGAAGGCTTTGCCTATCAAGATCCAGCACCCCAATCCCAGTAACTACATGTATCTAAGACTGGAATTAGAGTATATAGATGATTTTACAGAACTTGTCATCCCGGATATTCCTGCTGGCGCTTACGATGTGCTGGTCGGTTATCTTGGAAGGGCCGACTTCGGCGTCATGAAGATGCACATCAACGGCGACCAGCTAGGGCCAGAGATCGACACGTATGCAGGGCATCGCCAAGGTGCACTGAAAGCTGCCTATATGGGGCAGATCACCTTTCAGGAGAGCGGTTCTAAGCGCCTACGATTCGCTGTTATCGGTAAGAATGAAGGAAGCGAAGGCTATGGGATTGGCATTGATTACATAGAATTCCGCAAGCATCCGTCTTCCTATCTGGAAATGGTGAAAGGCTTCGCTGAAACCCTCCTCAGCGATGCCAATGACGTCTACGGCGACAAACGTACTGGAATGCTTCTTTCCATTATGAATCGCAAGCCCTCAGAGGTCTATGAATTGCGGTTGCCACCAGAGCCGGGCGGTATAAGAGCCGGAGACCGCGACTCTATGCACGGCTCTAACATGAATATGATGCAGAACATCTATCGATCATTTTATGCGCTCTCAGAACTGACCGGCAATGACAAATACGCTTCAGCGGCAGATCGCGCTCTGAAGGATTTCATAGATCTGGCTCAGTCACCTATCACAGGGCTTCTAGCATGGGGTGAACACATCAGTTTCGACCTGATGAGCGACAGCGGAGGTCACATTGTTAACAGGCCCACGGGTGGTAAGTACTATCAGTTGTTCGTGGAGAACGGTACGTTGGCCTGGGCTATTGACGATGCGGTTAAGAAAACTCAGGTCAATTTCCCCATCAAAGCAGGCCAGTGGTATCACGTTGTAGCCATAAGAGAAAATGGAAAAGAGATAAGGCTCTATGTGAATGGGAAGCATGCACTCAGCGCGAAGGATGAAACAGACACGGACATAACTTCCGATACTGCACTGTACATTGGTGACAAATCCACAGGTCAGCGAGCTTTCAAGGGTTGGATTGACGAAGTGGGCATCTACAACCGTGTCTTGACCAGGAATGAAGTGCTGCAGAGCTATTCCGCATATATGGACGCGTCCAGGACACAGATAGCTGAAGAAGGGCTGGTCAGCTACTGGACCTTCCATGAGTCCGACATAGAGGGGAAAAACGTCAAAGATATACGCGGAAGTAATGATGGAACTATTTCTGGCGATCCCAGGATAGTCGCGGGCAATACTGGCGATGCACTGGAGTTTGACGGCGATGATCGTATCGTTTTCGGAAATGATCCGTCTGTTCTGTTAAGCGGCACAGATTTCAGCATTGTGGCATCCTTCAAAGCGGATACTGTAGGAGTTGGCCTGCCGGATAGCACAAGTTATTTGGTAGGTACATACAGCGAAGACGCCGATACAGTTATTTATCATGAGATGAAACGGAAGATGGTCTTCTGGGACTATTACTACAAGGTCAATCCCCAGGCCGCGCTAAGATTCGCTCGCGGGCTTTGGGAGCATCAGATCCATAACCGGGAAACCGGCGATTTCAGCCGTCATGCAGGATACAACCAGCACAGAACAGGGAGCGGTTACGACTTCCCAAAAGAGGCGGGCTACACGATCGAGGTGTGGGCGCAGGCCTACCGAGATTCTCAGGAAGAAGTTTTCCTGGAAGCCATTGACATGCTCTCGCAACGTTACATAAATAAACTGAACCACATCTACCAGATAGAGCATGATACCAGGCGCCCGGAACAGAGCAGTCCCATCGAGAATTTGTCATTGGCCATTTGCAGCGCGAATGCGGCCAAATGGCTACCGGAGGGAGACTTGCGTTCGCGGCTTAAGAAGTTAGCAAAATCCATTGACAAGGGCTTTCATCTGCTGGAGCATGACATAAAGGGGCCGGGGTTCATATATATATGCCACACCGAAACCGGCAAGCCATATCCCCGCGAGAGCCATCAGGCAGTAGGCTACGCTGTGGATTGGGAACTGAAGTATGGCCGCAAGACTAATGCTCAGGTGGCTTTGCTCTGCTACACACGTATGCTCCAGCTTCCGGAAGGAGGGACGCGGTACAAATATCGTGATGCTATTCTCACTACTGCCGACAAATATCTACATTCGGATCCCGATGTAAACAATGTCGATATCTGGCCGGGCGAGTACGGCATGGCAGTATTTCTACAGATTGTGGCCTATAGGCTTACCGGGGAAGCGAAGTATTTAAGCAGGGCACGGCACTTCGCTAATGAAGCGATCTTGCACTATTTCGATCCGGATAGCCTTCTGCCCAAAGCTACCAACTGGGTTCGGCATTACGAGTGCGTCACCAGATGTGACACACTGATCCTTAGCCTGCTGGCTTTGCATGTGGCAGAGAATGACCTGTTGGTTGAGATACCAATCAGTGACATTGACCGATGAACCCAAAACCCAACTTCCACAGGCAGTATAAAGTGGAACCTTAGAGGAGGATGAAGATCATGTGTAGTAGAATGTTGAGCTGGATTCTTGTGTCAGCTTTTGTACTGACCTTTTGCGCGTATACAGGTATGTCCCAGGCGCAGGTTGTGGAGGAAGGGCTGGTCAGCTACTGGACTTTTGATGAAGCTGACATTGGCGGGGAGACGCTCAAAGACATCTTTGGGAACAACGACGGTACAATCTCCGGCGACCCTAAAGCGGTTGATGGGAGGATTGGTAAAGCCCTTGAGTTTGACGGCAACGACCATATCGCTTTCGGGAATGATGCCTCTGTTCATACAGTAACACTAAATACACACAAGCTCCGTAGGAGCGAAATATTCCCATGCTAGTGAATGTCTTAACATGCCGCCCCTACGGGGCTTGGGATTCAATGGAAACGTCACATCTATAAACATTCCACCCCTACGGGGTTGAGGCCACAAGCCTATTTAGTGCCTTAGTGACTTCGTGCCTTTGTGTTAGGATGCTACATCGCATTTCCTTAAGTCAGTGCCATTCGGCTGGCAGGCTCGTTCTACCAAAATGAAACTTTCAGGCGTTTGAGGTGTTTTTATAAAGATAGGAAGATTTATGATATTGATTAGTGCTTGTCTGGTAGGCGTAAACTGCACGTTTAATGGCACCAGCCATCTGAAACAGAAATTTATCAGGCGAATGGTTCAGGGCGAGATGCTGCCTGTATGTCCTGAGCAATTGGGGGGGTTGCCCACACCGCGGCCGCCATCTGAGATTGCAGGTGGTACGGGTGAGGATGTTCTGGACGGAAAGGCAAAAATCTATACAAAAGAAGGTGATGATGTTACTTCGGCTTTTCTCCGTGGAGCGAATGGGATTCTTTATTTAGCGAAGCTTGTGGAAGCTGACTCGATCATTCTGAAGCAAAACAGCCCCGCCTGCGGCTGTGGCCAAATCCACGATGGTAGCTTTAACGGAACCATCAGGAAAGGGAATGGTGTGACAGCGGCGCTCCTACTGCGGGAGAAGTTTCGAATATTAGCCGACTAGTTTATATTATTTTGGAGGAGCGATGAACTCTCAGAAAACTATTGGGAAAGAGGCAACGATTGCCGGTATTGGTATACATCTAGGAGTGGAATCTTGTCTGACGTTTAAGCCTGCGCCACCAAATTCTGGTCTGATTTTTGTGCGCACGGATCTCCCCGACTCTCCACGAATTAGCGCGAATATCGCCAGCGCTATGAACGGGGTTGCTCGACGGACAAGTGTGGGCAGTCAGAAAGTGAATATACACACTGTTGAGCACGTTATGGCTGCTCTGGCCGGACTTCGGATCGACAACGTTACCATTGAGATAGACGCGCCGGAACCTCCAGTGGTAGATGGAAGTGCTCTTCCATTTGCTGAAGTTTTGAGGGACGCAGGTATTGTGGAACAAGACGCTCCGCGTCGGGAGCTACAACTTGCTGAGACGATTTCAGTGAGCGATGAGGACAGAGAATTAACACTAATACCTGGTGATAGATGCAGAGTGACTTACACCTTTAAATCCCAGTCTCCACCAATAACACAGTTAGTCTCGCTGGAGATCACCGAAGACACATTTGTCAGCGAGATTGCTCCAGCAAGGACTTTTTGCTTCCAGCACGAAGTTGACGCGCTGAAAGCTCAAGGACTTGGCAAAGGCGGTACCGAAAATGTTGTGATAATCGATGATAATGGAGTGCCAGATCACCCACACCGGCTTGATGATGAGATGGCCAGACATAAGATTCTGGATCTTATAGGGGATTTATATCTTCTGGGAAGTATTCCACGTGCCCACATAATAGCGCTCAGATCGGGACACGATTTAAACACGAAGCTCATACAGAAGATAGCCGAATCAGACCAGAAATACCGCAGAATAAGCAATGCGCCAACCATAGAGCCGATGGGCATAAATGAGATAAAGAGCATACTTCCGCATCGTTTTCCATTTCTTCTGGTTGATCGGGTCATCGAATTGGAGGAGGACAAAAGAGCTGTTGGTATAAAGAACGTCACAGTTAATGAGGAATTCTTCCAGGGACACTTCCCGCAAGAACCTATTATGCCCGGAATGCTCCAGGTGGAGGCTCTGGCACAACTCGCCGGTATACTCCTATCCAAGAACAAGGAAGACGATTCTATAGGCCTCTTCAGATCCATTGAGAAGGTCAAATTCCGCCGACAGGTGGTTCCGGGTGATCAGTTAAGACTGGAGGTCGAGATACTTAGAAAGAGAAGGAACATAACCAGGTTCAGCGGGCAGGCATTTGTTAATGCTAAACTGGTAGTTGAGGCAGAATTTACGGTAGTTTTGTGAGTAACCGCAACGAAGATTGGGCAATAATGTCACTCATCATATATTGCGTTTCATAGGTGTATTGACTGAAAGGGGGCATTCTGGATGCTGGATACTAGTATCGAGCGTCGAAAATCAAGTGTTCAGAATCAGAAATTGATGAAAATTCACGAAACGGCCATCATCCATCCGGGAGTTCAGTTAGGCGAGGATGTGGAGGTCGGGCCTTACAGCATAATTGACGAAAATGTCACGATAGGTAACGGAACGAAAATTGGCCCTCATGTACACCTGGAAGGCTGGACTACTATTGGCAAAGACTGTAGAATTTTCACAGGCGCTGTTATAGGTAACGAATCGAAGGATCTTAAGTATAATCAGGGCGATAGGAGTTTTGTTGTCATAGGCGATAGGAACGTAATACGCGAATACGCTTCCATATCGCGAGCTACAGGAAAAGATGATGTCACAGAAATAGGAGACGATAATCTGCTGATGACCTGTGCCCACGTCGCCCACGACTGCAAAATAGGGAACAAAACTATACTGGCCAGCTTCGCGGCTCTCGGTGGACACGTAACTATCCATGATAGGGCTATTATAGGTGCACATTCCGCCACGCACCAATTCGTCAGAGTAGGTACTATGGCGTTCACTGGCGCATGTGCAAAACTCGTTCAGGATGTCCCACCGTATATGATCGCGGATGGGTATCCGGCGCGCGTTCGTGGCATTAACGTTATTGGGCTGAGAAGGAACGGAATATCACCGCAAATCCGGCTGCTCCTGAAAAGGGCTTACAGACTACTCTTTCGATCCCACCTTAACAGAACTCAGGCTGTAAAACGAGTACGAGAAGAATTGGAGATGTGCCCGGAGATCGAGAATCTGCTGGGGTTCATTGAGACCAGTCAGAGAGGTATCGGCGTTTGAAGCTCGGTATGATCGCAGGAGCAGGCGCTCTGCCAGTGATCCTGGCACAAGAGGCAAAGCGCGCAGGCAGAGAGCTACTCATCATCAGCATTACAAGGGAATTTGATGAGCGGCTAAGCTCTCTGACATCAGAATTCTACCAAATCGGCGCAGGAAAACTAAAGAGGATTATTGACACTCTCGCAAAGATGAACGTGGGAGAACTTGCCGTTATAGGTAGAGTGTCTAAAGACCTGCTCTTCAAACCCATGCACCTGGACACCAAAGCTATAAAGATATTAGCCAAACTCAGGAACAAGAGTGATTCTTCTATATTCGATGCCTTTGCTGTAGAGATGGATTTAGTTGGCATTGAGATTATCGACCAGCGTCTTTACCTGGGCAAATTATTGCCGCAAAAAGGTGTCATAACAAAGACGAAGCTTTCCAAAGATCAGTCGCGGGATGTAGAATATGGAATGGCTTTGGCGAGAGAGAGCGCCAGGCTGGGAATCGGTCAAACTGTGGTAGTTAGAGATCAAGTGCCGCTGGCTGTCGAGGCCATTGAAGGTACGGACGAAGCTATTCGCAGGGGTGGAAGGTTGTGCAAGGGCAAAGCAGTGGTGGCAAAGGCCGCCCGGCCAGAGCACGACTTCCGATTTGACGTTCCCACAATAGGGCCGGATACTATCGACGTACTTATAGAATCAAAAACGTCAGCTCTAGCCATCGAATCGGGAAAGGCATTTCTTCTGGAGCCTGAGGAAACCATTCGTAAGGCTAATAAGGCCGGGATTTCCCTGGTAGTTGTGTGATGAGCACAAAAATTATGATGGTCGCCGGCGAGGCGTCCGCCGATGTTCACTGTGCGCGTCTGGCTGCAAAAATCAAGGAAATCTGCCCATCAGCAACACTCTTTGGCATGGGTGGATCCCTGATGGCTGAAGCCGGTGTCCAGTTGGAATACAACATATCCGATTCGGCTGTCATGGGCATTACAGAGGTTGTGGGAAAGCTGCCTCTTATGTTGAGCAGGCTTAAGGGACTGAAACTCCTCATGGCTCAACGAAAGCCAGATGTGATTGTCCTTGTGGACTTTCCCGACTTTAACATGCGGCTGCTCCCCTTCGCATACAGCCATAACATACCTGTCGTGTATTACATCCCACCAAAGGCATGGGCATGGCGGAAAAAGCGAGCCGCCAAGCTTGCTAAATACGTGTCAGTTGTAGCATCCATCTTCCCATTTGAGGCGGATTTTTACAGAAAAGCTGGTGCGAACGTCCATTACGTTGGACATCCGCTATTGGATTTTGCCGAAGCCTCGCTGAGTAAGGCAGCGGCCTGCGAGAAATTCTGCCTGGACATGGATAGACCTATTATCGGTCTCATGCCCGGCAGCAGAAAGAAAGAAGTAGAAAGCCTGCTGCCCGTTATAGTAGAATCAGCGAAGCTGATCAGGGCGGAAATTCCTAAATGCCAATTTATCCTGCCAGTAGCTCACACCATCCCGCGCGAGATGATTCCCGATTTTGGTCTGCCTATCGTGGCTGTTGACGGCTCACAGGTGTATAACGTGATGAATGCTTGTGATTTGATGATCCTTTCTTCGGGCACCGCTACCCTTGAATCCGCCTATATGCTAACACCTATGATTGTCATATACAAGGTATCCACTATCTCGTGGATCACTATGAATATTCTGATCAGACTCAAATCTTCCGCATTGCCCAACATCATCGCGAATAAAATGATAGTCCCAGAGCTGCTTCAGGACAAAGCAGAGCCGCACGCTATCTCCCGGATAGCTATCAGAATGATGAAGAACCCCCAGGAACTGGAGGCACAAAAAGCAAAACTGCAAAAGGTGCGCGAATTGCTGTGTCAACCCGGCGCAGTTGAGAGAACGGCAAGACTTGTGCTTCAGTTCGTTAAGTGCCTGTAAAGAAACAACTTCCCTTTTTTTGTAGGGGTGGGTGCAGCGCTTTGTCAGGTTTTGTTATTGTGTTCCAGTGTTATTACTAATTTTCCTTGGGCGTGTCCTTCCCCAAAATACCGGAGAGCTTCAGGAACCTCACTTAACGTGTAACGTCTATCTATAACAGGTACTACTTTGCCGGCTTCAAAAAGCTCTTTCATAAAAGCCAAATCTATTTTGTTTGGTTTATGCATCAGGAGACCCATTTTCTTACTCTCTCTCATTGAAATCCATGGTCCCAGGAACATGACCTGGAAGATTCGAGTCATGGAACCTCCGGCCACGACATAAATTCCCTTGGGGCTTAATGCACGCTTGCAATCGAAAATCGAACGATATGCCGCAACATCAAGAATCAGGTCATAACGCTGCCCATTTTTGGTGAAATCCTCTTGAGTGTAATCAATGACCTGGTCTGCACCAATCGAGCGCATCATGTCCAATTTCCTCGTGCTGTCCACGCCGGTCACTTCAGCCCCGAATGATTTGGCAATCTGCACCGCAAACGTACCCGCACCACCACCCGCACCATTAATCAAAACCTTTTGTCCTGGCTGAATCTGTCCTTTATCGCGAAGGCCCTGCAGGGCGATGACTGCCGCTTGAGGTATAGCCGCTGCTTCCTCGAATGTCATACTGGCCGGTTTCAGCGCTAATACATTTTCACTAGCACATACATACTCGGCAAAACCGCCCCAACCACACCTGGATATGTCCCCGAATACCTCATCACCTGGCTGAAACTGCTTAAAGTTTCTGCCAACCGCTTCGACCCGCCCAGCTATGTCAACTCCGAGTATCTTGATTCTGGGTTTTAGAAGCCCAAATATTAGGCGGTTCACGAATGGCTTACCTCTCAGGAGGTCCCAGTCCCATGAATTTACGGATGCCGCATGAACTTTTACCAGTACCTCATTGTCCTTGGGAGTAGGCTTCTCTACCTCTTTGAGCTGAAGAACATCCGGTGGCCCGTATTTTGTGTATACAATCGCTTTCATAAGTATTCCTCCAGGATTGCTTTGATCCGGCCATTTTCAGAATAGTTTACCACAATCAATACATACTGCAAGGCTGCAAAATCTAACAATGGGAGGTTTGCAGAAATAACAGACTAGATGGCCGCGAAGGCAACTCCCGTCAGCCGCCCGCGAGGGACAGCCGGAACGCGGCCATCTCCTGGGCGTTGCGAACCAGCAGAACGTCGCCGACCAGCACTGGGTGGTTCCAGGTCTTGCCCTCGATTGCCGGGAACCGTGCGAGTTCCGTAAACTGGTCGGGGACCGCCTCGACCAGCGCCAGCTCACCCTTCTCCGACAGCACCAGCAGCAAGTCCTGGTCGGCCAACAGGACGAACTGACCGCGGCCGTAGCGTCTGCCCTTCCATTTGCGCGTGCCGTCCTCGACGTCGATGCACGCAAGAAAGGGGCCGTAGAAGCCGTAGGCATGGCCATTGTGAATAACTGAGTCGTTGAAATAGGGCTTCAGCCGCTTCGACGTCCAGCGCTCTTCGACGGTCCATCCATCGGGGCCGTGCGCAACCGTGATGCGGCGCACGCCGCTTCCTTCATCGGCGCTGATCAGGATGTCGCCGTTCGCGATTAGGGCTGGCTGCACGATGGGGTGGCCCGGCCACGGGTGCTCCCAGAGCAACGTGCCGTCGGCCGGCGTGACGCTGGTCGCGCCAGCTTCGTTCAACAACAGAATCTGTGCGACGCCGTCGATACTCAACAGATGTGGCGAACTGTAGCAATCGCCACCGGTCGGATTGGACCAGCGCGGATCGCCGGTGGCGAGGTCATAGGCGATGAGCGAGCCGGCGGCGGCAACGATGACGACGTCGTCCACCACCAACGGCGAGCTTGAGAAGCCCCATATCGGGACCTTCGTATTGGTGTCGGTCGCCGCATTACGTGACCACACAACACTGCCGTCACCGGCATTGAGCACGTTCAGGATTCCGGTCGCGCCGAATGTGTAAACGCGACCATTGCTGAGGGTCGGCGTCCCGCGCGGACCGGCGCCGGATTGCGACTCCCAGAACCGGGCCGTGTCGCTGTGTCTCCACACCGGCTTGCCGGTGGTCACGTTGTAGCAGGAGACAATCTCGTCGTCACCGCGCTGCTCCTGGGTGTAGAGGAGGCCGCCGCTTACTGCGAAGGACGACCAGCCCGGCCCGATCGGCCGTCGCCACAGATCGACCGGTGGCGACGCAGACCAGTCGGTCTCGATCCGCACGCCGCGAATTATGCCGTCGCGATCTGGTCCGCGAAAGCCGGGCCAGTCGGCTTCTGTCTCCGCTGCTACCGGAGCCGACGGGAGCGCCAGCGGTTCATCGCCGGCTTGGGCCAGGAGCCGCTCCTCAGGAGTCTCCGCCCACCGCCACGCGAAATCCGAATCGCCGTCGCCGGTTACGCCACCGGTCCGGACAAGTGTCCACACTCCGCACGCCAGCAGGATGGTCGCGACCATCGCTGCACGCCGAGGTCCGTCAGAGAGGCGACGGCTGGCCACCGCCCAGGCGACGAAAGCGAGGCTCAGGACTGGGATGGCGTAGACGAAGAACAGAATCCCCATCCCCGCCGTCGCAATCGACTCGTGGAGGATGTACCGTGTCGCGAACAGCGCGACGATCATCAAAACGACGGCGCCCCAGCGCTCGGCTCGAGGTGCCCGGCTGAAGAACGCCCACCACACGACGATAGCCAACCCGCCCAGGAGTCCGCCAAACACTCCGAATGCAATAGCCCCAGGAATAACAATAGGGATTACAAACCTGGCCAGCCACTGCAGTATCACGATGACCACGCCGGGCCACAGCCGGAGCGGCTTCTGCCGAGTCGGTTCGTCGGATAGTTCTTGTTTTCTTCTTTTTAACATTGCCTATTCCTCATCCTATTCTGAAATTTAGGTTCATAGTGCCTATGTAACATTGTTGCCTAACAACCTGAGTTCAATTGCATCGGGGGTCTGTTGAAAGGCGTCCGACCAACCAAAACCCGTCGCAACCCAGAAACATTAATAAAAACCACAGCTCCCCGCTAAATCCAAAAACTTGGTCACCTTTCCTGTTTGACCTCTATCTTAGCAGAAACCCGAGTTATTGTCTATCGTGTTTTTAGCTGACTTTCCCAGCATTGACGCGCATTTATCAGTCCTTATTGGAACATCAGGTGCAGCTTCCCATTTCGGATGAAGTGTAGGTGAATTCCAAAGAACGTCACTTAGTATCCCGTATTTACTGGGTTTCTGTAATTATTGCCGAAGCTCAGATACTTTACGTCGAACCCACATTAAGCAGTAGCTCTTCAATCCCCCCATGATGATAGGTATCCGGACAAAGAGGCACTTACATCCCGTTCTCAGGAAAATCAACTATTCTAGTAGTCAGACACACTAGATTTTTATGAATAAGCAATTAGTAGAACGAGGCTGCCAGCCCGTTGGTAAACAAGCCAGCGGCATGTTCTACGAATATATCCATAATATTCACTGTGTCTGACTACCTAGGACGCTTGACATGAAAATACAAGTGTGTTATCCTGCATGAAGGAGTGAAACTGCGGAGTTCTTGAAAATATTGACATGGGATAGTGTCTGGTAAAGTTACACCTGTGTTCGATGAGTTCGCTATCCCTGATCCACGGAGATCCTCAAGAAAGAACAAAGGAGAAAGGGATTCACCACAGAGGCATAGAGGGCACAGAGAAGGCGAGAAAGTGAGAAAGTGAGAAAGTGAGAAAGTGGGAAAGTGAGAAAGTGAGAAAGTGAGAAAGTGAGAAAGTGGGAAAGTGGGAAAGTGGGAAAGTGGGAAAGTGGGAAAGTGGGAAAGTGGGAAAGTGGGAAAGTGGGAAAGTGAGAAAGTGAGAAAGTGAGAAAGTGGGAAGGTGGGAAAGTGAGAAGGTGGGAAAGTGAGAAAGTGAGAATATAACATGCCGGTTCCCTGGGAGCGCAGGCATCTTGCCTGCATTGTTAAGCACAGTGACTACGAATGTCACAAATCATTCGTGCTATTCGTTTATTCGTGTCATTCGTGAT
>SDBT01005862.1_pt1 | contig 20547 bp, 17 predicted proteins | sample 2277101 | NCBI WGS metagenome assembly SDBT01 (sample SAMN10404973, study PRJNA504765) | marine sediment metagenome | isolation source: marine sediment core GS10_PC15, 103 cmbsf | place: Arctic Ocean: Southern Knipovich Ridge | collected 2010 | reverse complement strand
CGAAAGGCCATGCTGCTGGATCACCTCGAGGTCGCCGGGCGCCTGATTCGGTGCATGGTCGGCAGCGGGGGATCTGCGGACGTGATTGCGCTCGTCGAGGGGTCCCCGCGGCCGGTTCTGGAGCGGTTCGCCGCACAGCTGGGGCGCCGGCTGGAGCGCGAGGAGATCATCCGCAGCGCCACCGAGCGGGTGGGCCTGATGTTCTTCCTCGAGCACGCCTACCTGATGATCCCGCCGGACGTCCTGGAAAAGATCTCCGACCTCCCCTCCCCCCGGCCCCCTCCCCCAGGGGGAGAGGGAGGGGGAGGAGACTGGTGGGAGGGGTGGCTGGAAGACCCGCCCGAATTGAGCAGCGTGGACATGGATCTCAAGACCGCCGAGGAGATCCTGCACCTGGTTCTGTTCCTCTGCGAGCAGTGGCAGCGCTGGCTTACAGCCCCGGCGGCGCCCGAGTCCATCGACTGGCGTGCGGTGCTGGCCCGGCACGGGGCCGAGTCCATGGCATCCGAGTACTTCACCTCCCGGGACGGCGAGATGCTGTTCATCTTCGTCAGGCCGGCCGAGACCTCCGGGGAGTTCGACGAGGTACGGCCGTTCATCGAGACCGTGAAGCGAGTCAGGGCCGAGCTGGACGAGGAGTGGAAGTCCGCCGGCAGGCAGGCGCCCCGGGTGGGCCTGACCGGGCTGCCGGCGACCACCTTCGAGGAGTACACGGCCATCACTAACGACATCCTGTTCACCGTCACCACGGCCGGGGTCCTGATCCTCCTGCTGATCCTTCTCTGGCTGCGCTCGGTGCGCTGGGCGCTGGTGGTGTTCGTGCCCATGGCCCTGGGGGTGGTCTGGAACATCGGGCTGGCCTATCTGGTGGTGGGCCACCTGACCATGATCACCTCCGGGTTCACCGCCATCCTGTTCGGACTTGGGGTGGACTACGGCATCTTCATGAGCACGCGGATCATCGAGGAGCGGCGCCGGGAGCAAGACCTGAAGCGGGCCATCGCCCGGGGCGCCGCCGCCTCGGCCCGGGCCTTGCTGACCGCAGGCGGCGCGACCATGCTCGTCTTCGGCGCGCTGGCCCTGGTGGAGTTCAGCGGGTTCGCCGAGCTGGGCAAGGTGGCGGGCTGCGGTGTGGGGCTGGTGCTCCTGAGCACGTTCGTCATCCAGCCGGTCCTGTTCTCCCTGTTGCCCCCCAGGGTGGAAGGCGGGCGGGCGCGCCCGGCCGGGACGCGGCCCGCGCCCGGGGTGAAGATCTCCAGGCCCATCAACGTCCTTCTGGTACTGGCGGCGGTGTCCGCGGCGGTGGCAGGAGGCGTGGCGGTGCGCACGATCCCGTTCGACTACGGCGTGTTGTCGATGCTTCCGGAAGGCTCGGAAGCGGCCCGGTACCAGCGCCGCATGCTGGAGAAGAGCGACTACCAGGGCGAGGTGGTGATCTTCACCGCCGACAGCATCGATTCTGCCCGCCGCATGGCCGAGCGAGTCTCTGAGCTGCCCTCGGTGGCCCGGGTGCAGGGCATCACCGACCTGTTTCCCTCCGACGCGGCCGAGCGCGCCGAGCTGGCGCGCAAGATCGGCAAGCAGATCGCCGGATCGGAGTACGCCCGGCGGATTCGCGAGCTCGGCCGGATCCGGCTCGGCCACGAGGCCGACGAACGCATCGACAAGACCGTCGAGAAGATCCGCGAGCTGGTAGAGGACGGCCAGGAGCAGGCCTTCTCCGCCGGTCACGGCCACCTGGTCCGGGTGATGGAGCGGATCCTCGAGACCCTGGAGGCGATCCAGGACAAGCGGGAATCCGAGCCGAAGCTGGCCCGCGAACGCACCCGGCTCTACGTCCAGACCATGGTCGACGCCGGCAAGTCGGCCCTGGACGTGCTCGCGGCCTGGAAGACGGCCGGGGAGCTGACACCCGCCGACCTGCCGCCGGCGATCAGGGACCGCTTCTTCGGTTTGAGGTGCACGGTGGCCTTCTATGCCTTCCCGGCCGGCGACATCTACGATCAGCAAAAGCTGCACACCCTGATGGAGCAGGTCTACAGCGTCTCCGACCAGGCCACGGGGTTCCCGACCACCCACCACCTGTTCTCCCGACTGGTGGTCGATTCCTACCGCGCCGGCACCCTGATGGCCATCCTGGCGGCCATGATCTGGATCTCCCTGGTTCTGCGCCGGCTGCGCGGAATTATCATCGCCTTGCTGCCGCTGCTGGTGGGCGGCGGCTGGATGATGGGTATCATGGCGTATTGCGACATGGCCTTCAACTTCGCCAACATCCTGGGCCTGCCGCTGGTCATTGGCCTGGCGGTGGACTACGGGGTCTGGTTCGCCCACCGAAAGCGGGAGTTCCCCGACCTGGACGGCTGGCAGGTGGCCAGGCTGGCGGGCAAAGCCATCCTGCTGGCGGCCGGCACCACCCTGGCCGGGCTGGGAGCCATCACCATGGCATCCTACCGGGGGATTGCGTCCATGGGCGTGGCCATCACCATCGGCCTGCTCTGTTGCGTCACGGCCGCCTTGCTGATATCACCTGCGATAACGCAGCTGTTGTTCCGGAGAAAGTCATGAGACCGGCCGTGCTGGTTTTCGTTCTTTTCGCCCTGGGGACGACCTCCGGTCCGGCGGGGGCCGGCAGCGGCTTCGAGGTCCTGGTGTGCTACCCGGGAGGGGGCACGGTCAAGGCCAGGCAGGCCAAGCCGGCCATGGACAAGATGCTCGGCGTGCTGCAATCGCTGGGCGGCTGGCCCAAGGGCACCTTCCGCCACGAGTTCACCTCCAAGGTGGACGAGTGCCGCAAGCTGCTGGCCGAGAAGAAGCCCGCGTTCGTGATCTCCTCCCTGGGCCTGTTCCTCGAGCACCGCACCACCCACCACCTGACGCCCCTGGCCCGGCCCAGGATCGCGGGAAGCAGCGACGAGATCTTCCGGGTGCTGGTCAAGAAGGGCGGCTACGAGACACTGGCCGACCTGAAGGGAAAGTCCCTGGGCGGCTCGCTGCTGGCCGAGCCTGCGTTCCTGCGGCGGGTGGTGTTCAAGGGCGGGATCGATCCGGCCGCGCACTTCCAGCTCAAGCCGACCGGACGGGCCCTGCGGGCGCTGCGCAAGCTGGCCAGGGGCAAGCTCGACGCCGTGCTGGTCAACGAACAGCAATTCAGGGCGCTCGCCGGACTGCCCTTCGCCCAAGACCTCGAGCCCGTGTTCACCTCGGACCCGCTTCCCCAGGTGGGCCTGGCGGCCGACGAGAAGAAGACCACCCCGGCCGATCGCAAGCGCCTGACCGGGGCTCTTTCGAAGATGTGCGACCACGAACAGGGCAAGGAGATCTGCGAGATGTTCGGCCTCGAGGCCTTCGTCCCCGCGGATCCCGGAGCCTATGAGGCGGTCATCCAGCTGTGGAACTCGGAGTGAGATCGACCCGGCCGGCCCTGCTGCCGTGGTTCATCGCGCTGGCGCTCGCGGCCGGCGGGTGCTCGATATTCGCGTCGCTGCCCGACGACCTGTACAATCTCCACGGGCTGGAGACATGCCCGGAGTTCCAGGAGGAACGACTGGCCGAGCAGGCGCGCGGCTTTACGCACACCACCCCGTCGTCCGAGCTCAAGTGCGCCCTGGGCCAGCTTCGCGCGGCCCGTCCTTCGGACATCCACGAGACATCGGTGCCGGCCAATATCTGCTACCTCCTGGCCGACCGCCACCGCAACGCAACCGACCGGGAGTGCCTGGCCGCCGAGGGGGTGCGCTGGGCCGAGATCGCCCTGGACGGCGACCCTTCCCTGGCCCTGTACGGCATCCGCAAGGACGGCACCCGCGAGGAGGGCCGGACCAGCTACTACCTGGCCGTCAACCTCGGCATCGCGGTCCGAGACCACACCGCCCTGGCGATCAAGAACCTGGGAACGATTTCTCGGGAGCTCAAGAACGCCGTCAAGCTGTACCCGGACGAGGAGCACGGCGGCCCGCTTCGGGTGCTGGGCTTGCTCTACCTGATGGCCCCGCCCTGGCCCAAGGGCATCGGCGACGGCGACCGCGCCCTGGAGATCCTCGAGTGGGCCGTCGAGCAGTACCCCGAACACCCCCTCAACCACCTCTTCTACGCCCAGGCCCTGTTGGAAATGGAAGAAGATGACGCCGGGAAAAAGGTCAAGCAACACCTCGAGCTCGGCAATCGGCTGCTCGAGGACGGCAAATGGGGCGACGCCAGCGACCGCTGGCGCAAGCTTTTCGAGGACCTGGCATCCGAGGCCGACGTCAACCTGCTGCCGCTGAAAAAATAGAAACCGGGGCGACCCTTGACTGGGTGGGCGGTCTTGAGCCGACAAAATGACCTGAAAGTCTTCATTTCGACCCGCAGCTCCACCTGCGACGAGTGCGGCGAGGGACTGGGCCGCAAGGCCTGGATCACGCTCGCAGGCAACCGCGGGGCGCTATGCCTGGCCTGTGCGGACTTGGACCATCTTGTTTTTCTGCCCTCCGGCGACGCGGCCCTCACGCGCCGCGCCCGAAAGTACTCCACGCTGTCAGCCATAATTCTGAAGTGGAGCCGTACTCGAAAACGGTACGAGCGACAGGGACTCCTGGTGGAGGAAGAAGCGTTGCGTCAGGCGGAGCATGATTGCCTGGCCGACAGCGAGGCCCGGACCCGTAGACGCCGGCGCGAAGCAGAACGGCGAACGGAGCTTGACCTGCATTTCATACAGCATTTTGCAAACCGCGTGAGGGAGCTTTACCCCAGCAGCCCTCCCGGCCGTGAGCATGTCATCGCCGAGCACGCTTGCCTAAAGTACAGCGGCCGGATCGGCCGCACGGCCGCGGCCAAGAGCCTTGATGAAGAGGCGGTGAGACTGGCGGTGATCGCTCACATCCGTCATGCCGAGACCGAATACGACGAGCTTCTTGCTGGAGGCACGGACCGTCTTGACGCCAGGGACGCGGTCCGCGCCGACGTCCAGCTCATCTTGAAGGCCTGGGGGCCGCCCGGCCATTAAGAGCTTCCCTACAAATTCGTCGGGAGGGTCTGTCGACGTTTTCCTGCGCCCCTTCGGGGCGCGCGCATGGGGAAACCGGGAAGCCGGTGGGAAACCGGTGACGGTTTTTAAAATGTCAAATCTGTAACGACCCCAGAATCTCCCACCCCACGCCCGAGACGCACCTCCGGCAACGTATGGCATGGTCGAGGCGCGCACGCTTGAGATCGCGCCCGCCAGATATGGCGCGCGCTCACCCGATCTGCCGAGTGTGGGCGGTCAAATGGCACACCTGGCCAAAGACCCCGCTCACTCTCATTCAAGGCGTTGTCAAAGACCCGTCAAGCCTAGCCTGGCGCCTCGGCCAGGAGAGCTATCTGCTCCCTCGCACGAATAATTACCTCCAGGGCCGGATGACCCTTGCTCAGCCGGATCCACACCTGCCGCCCGCTCTCCACCACCCTCCCGGCCGTGTTTATCAGATGAAAACGCAGCGCCTTCAACCGCCTGGTCGCCCATCCCTCGCCCAACACCAGCCTCTTCATCGCCACCGTCAGATTCAACGCCAGCACCATCACCTGCCACCAGGCAGCGTTGACTCCAAATTTCCCCGACGGCAACTGGCCCCCCGCCAGATCCTCCTTCATCACCGCGTGCACCTGCTCGCTGTAACCGCAGCGCTTCCGATACCACCGGATCAACTCATCTCCTGCCAGCTTCCTGTTGGTCACCACCCCGAACACCTTGTACGCTTTCTTCTTCCCTTCTTGCTCGAACTCCATCGTGGGGAAAGGAAGCTTCTGCTGCTTCTGCTCCATTCCCGGCAACTCCAACTGCCTCAACGGCTCCCGGGTGGCCAGATACCGATACTCCGGCCCATCCTTCTTGCGCCCCACCCAGTTTGGCACGAAGCACACCTCAGCCCATTGCTGCCCCGTCTCCACCCATCTCTCCTCTACATCGTCCCATCGCCTCAACTCCTTCCAATCCGACTCTTCCAGCTCTCCGACCGCCTTCTTGAACTCATCGGTCACGTCCGCTCCCACCGCGAACTCGATCACCCCGAAACGCTCGCTCTTGCACTCCGCACAGTACTTCAGCAGATCCTGCTGGTACCCCGCCGTGTCACTGCGCAGGTACACCTTCTCCACACCCTCCGGAAGGCTGTCCAGCGCCTCGCGCAGCACCCGCAGCTGCTCGAAGCCCGCCGGTACATTGCCGTCGCGAAACTCCGTGTGCATCACCAAACCCTGCTCGGCCCAGTACGTGTTCAGTGGCTGATACGCCTTGTAATGCTTGTAGCAGTACAACGCTTCCGCCTTGTGCGTCTCCACCAGCGTCGCATCCTGGTCCAGCGTCGCCTCCCGCTGTGGGGCCCGCCGCTGGATGGATTCCACCAGTTGCCTCTGCACTCCCATCAACTCCTTCAGCAGAACATTCGGCTTCTGCACATACGCCTTGCCCTTGCCTGTTCGTTTCGCCTCCTCCCTTCTCCTCTCCTTCTCCTCCTCCTCTCCGGGATCATGGAAATCCTCCAACCTGCGGAAGGCTGACGACTTCGAAGGCAGCTTCCTCATCTTCAACTTGTTCAGTTTCCTCTGCAACGCACGCCGTTGCTGCCGGCTGTATCCTTGCCGGTGGGCCAGCTCCAATACCTTCGCAAAGCCCAAATCCGCGTTGAGTCGGTCGAGATCCTCGACGCACTCGCCCCCGGCCAAGTTGACCAGTATCAACGACAGCACCACGTCCGACACGCTCCAGCCCTCCATGTGGCCCGATAGGTCTAGAGTCCGACGCAGGCCGGCGATGACACCCAGGCAGCTCATCAGATCGAGGAACAACGGCAGGCCGCCCAGGGCCGTCAGCTTGCTGTCCGTGGGGTCTTCTTCGTACTTGAAAGGAAGCAGAGATTGTGGCATGGTTCGATCACCTCGTTGGTGAAGGTTGTCTTTGACCACGTCAACCCTAACATCTCGGATTCCGAGAAACAACGAGGTACCCTTACTTTTTTGGTGGGAGATCTAGGGACCGGAAGCAGGTCAAGAATTAACATTTTAATAACCGTCACCGTTCTCTACGAAGTGTTGTAAAGCAAATCACCACCCAACTCTCCCTTAAGTGCTGACAGGTATGACTGTATCGATCGGATGCATTGTTCCGGGTTCGTCATGTTTCCCTCTGAGAAGATCACTCCCAGCGTCCTATTGGCCCCCCTGACGCATAGAAAGGCCGAGGCAATGGCCTCCACACCGCCCGACTCGACAAGCATTTTCACCGCGACCTCCAAGCTGACGATCCTGCCGGCAACTGCTTTCCGAACATCTTCCAATTCGGGATTACTTGACAGCGAGATGAGGCAACGGCGGTCGCCGGTAGTCAACAGACATGACTCGTCTTCGACCAAGTATGCAAGAAGCAGGGCCTCTCCTTCGTCGATGTCAGCAGAGGAGATCAGCTTTTCGACCAGCTCATCGTCTTTCGGCCGGTCCTCGATTTTCTGAACTTTCTCGGCCGCTTTCAACGCAGAGAGGCGTGCCTCATCAGAGTATCGTCGCTTGAACGACCTTCCTCTCTGCAACTGATGAGGCAGCGCAGGGAGACAGCGAATCTCGCTCTGGTCAAACCCCAAAAGGCCCGCGAGTTGTTCGAGGACACCCGCCGCCGACAGGAGAATGAAGATGTCGGAATCGACGAATAGACAGCGTTTTGCCATCCATTTCCCTAGCTGACAGCGGTCAACGTCGAGATGAAACGCTCGGCTGTTTCCGAAAGCTCGCTCATGTCGAGGTGCTTACCCAGAGATCTGACGATGATCTCTCTGCCGCCCTTGTCGAGTCGAAGGTATTTTAGGGCTTCTTGCGCTACTCCATACCGACGATGGATTCTTCCGAACACAAGGGCATAGTGGCCGGGATCAATCCCCCTTTTGTCGGCAATCGCCTCTGCCCAATTGGCAAGGATCCGACCACCGATGCCATACGCCCCTGGGATGGGCAGTGAAGCACCTGACAGTATGCCAAGAGCGTAGTCGTTTGCGGCCATCTCTTCCAGGTCGTCGTCCATGCCGATGAGATCTGTGTCCGCCCTGAGCATCTGTTCACCAGTAACATGGCCCAGCATGATGTGGGCCAGTTCATGGGCCAGGATGAAAGCCAACCAGGAAGGGCTGTCTCTTCCGGAAGCAAGAACGATGAACGGGCGCCCCTCGATATTCAGCGCGCTGCCATCGACCCTTTTACCGAGTGAGGGCAGTCCTCCAACATGCACAACGGGAATTCCACTCCTCCAGCAGAAATCGACCAGGGATGTCAGATCGACGAGGGTTGCATGCCGCAGGATTTCCTGCCGGACGTCACTTGAGGTCAAGTCGCCGGAATACGCGGGAACTTCCCTGATCCGTCCAGCCAGGATCCGCGCCACCTTCTGGATGATCAACAGAGCGGGGGCGGTCTTTCGCGCATCGATGTTCCGGTTGTGCTTGAGGCGAACGTCTTGGAGGGAGATTGGAGGGAGATCTGCTTCCGGGTCTCGCAACATTCGGATCGGGAACCCGAGCAGCTTGGAGATCGCCGCCTCGGCGAGCGCCCTGTTCGCCGGGACCTCGGCCATGCTGTCCTGCCACCAGTCAGGGAAGACGGCATCTCGCAGGAACTTGGCGTTGAAGCCGAGCTTCGCAAGCCGACCATACAGGTCTTTCATGTGGCTAGCGTACGCGAAGATACACCTCCGTTGTATTCCGTCGAGCCTGTCCTTAATTCCTCGATCAGAATATGACACATCCGACAACGTCGTCAACCCGGCCGAAGCAAACGCCAACCTGCCTTCGCGGGCCATAGCCCGCTACGGCGGGCGACGGCCTGCTGCCGCTGGAAGAAAAGTAGTGCTCAGTTTCCCTCCGGATCCGTCTTGACATCGACCGGCTCGAAGTCCAGGGTCTGGTTTGTGGTGAACTCGCCGGGGGTGGCGTACTTGGTGTCGAAGGAGTCGCGTTCGATCACCAGGGCGCGGCCGGTGTGGGGACCGTCGGGGCAGAAGCCGGCGTGGGGGGCGGAGACCAGGACGGGTATTTTGGGCTGGAGTTCCAGCTTTTCGATCCGGCGGTTCCTGGCCAGCACCAGGGTCATGCGGCCCTCGAGCAGGCAAAAGAGTTCGGGGCAGTCGTGCTGCTCCAGCTCCATTATTTGCACGGCGCTGGTCTGGGCCGGGCTGTAGAGGCCCGCCCGCCAGCGGTCGCGGTCACCGCACAGCGCCTGCCAGACCTCGTCTCCGTCCTTGGGCGAGATCGGCTCGTCGAACTTCACGATCGGGAATGAGGGATGGCGGGTCTGGGCGGTTCTCATTTCGCGCTCCTCGTATTTCGTCTGTGGCCGATCAGTCCGATCAGGGTAAAGATGATACCGGCGACGATCATGACGACGCTCCACCAGACGGCCGGGCGGATCTCGGCCAGCACGGTCGGACGCTCGTCGCCCGCCAGGCCGGCTGTGAGGATTATCAGGCCGTACACGCCCAGGATCAGGCCCACGAAGAACCAGATCGGCAGTGGCTCGGGGTTGGTCCGGTTTTCCATCTCCGACTGCTCCTTACCAGAAATAGACGTTCAGGACGATCAGAACCAGGAGACTGACGCTGGCCCAGAAGACCGGCCTGCCGAGCAGGCCGGTCTTCGAGTCGTCGGTCCGTGCGGTCAGTCCCTTGACCAGCCCGACCAGCTCGCCCTCGGGCTTGGGCTCGGTCACGGCGCTGATGCCGATGGTGAGCGTGAAGCAGACCACCCAGGCCCAGATCGCCTGCCACATGTTGCAGCTCATGGCCGAGGGCGACTCGGAGAAGGTCAGGGCGTAGACCAGGCCGTCGGGGAATAACTCCAGCTTGAATCCCAGGAAGATGAAGAACGAGATCAGCATGCCGGCGATCAGGCCCCAGAACGCGCCGGCCGAGGTTATCCTCTTTGCGAACATGCCCAGCAGCATGGTGGCGAACAGCGGCGCGTTGACCCAGGAGAAGATGGCCTGGATGTAGTCCATGATGGTGCTGAACTGCATGGCCAGGTAGGCGGTGCCCACCGACAGGAGGATGCCCGCGATGGTGGCTATCCGGCCGACCCGGACCAGGTGCTCGTCCGAGGCGTCCTTCGCGAACAGCACCCGGTAGATGTCATAGGTCCAGACCGTGTTGAAGGCCGAGATGTTGCCGGCCTGGCCGGCCATGAACCCGGCCAGCAGCGCGGTGATGCCCAGGCCCACCAGACCGGCCGGGTAGTAGCGGGCGATCAGCAGCGGCAGGGCGGTATCGTGCCAGGGCTCGCCGGTCTGGGGGTGGAGCAGGAGCTGAAAATCCGCGCCGGCGGTCTGCGCGAGCTTGTAGGCCACCAGCCCGGCCACCACGATGATGAACGGCAGGGCCATCTTGAAGAACGAGGCCGTGATCGGGGTCAGCCTGGCCGAGCGCAGGTCCTTGGACGAGAACGCCCGCTGGACCACCAGGAAGTCGGTGGTCCAGTATCCGAACGACAGCACGAACCCCAGCCCCATGACGATCCCGGCCCAGGTCACGCCCATGGAGTTGTTCTCGGCGCTGCCGGCCGTGGACCACAGCCGGCTCATGGAATCGGGCAAACCCGAAAAGACCTTGTCCAGCCCGCCCAGCTCGACCACCCCCAGCACGGCCACCAGGAACAGCCCGAACCATATCAAGAAAAACTGCACGATCTCGGTGAAGATAGCCGACATCAGCCCGCCCAGGGCGATGTAGCAGCCCACCGACGCGGCCGAGATCCACATGCTCAGGTGCCAGTCCCAGCCCAGGATGGTCCGGAGCACCAGGGCCATCAGGTACAGGTTGATGCCCGACATCAGCAGCGTCATGACCCCGAAGGAGAAGGCGTTGAGCAGCCGGGTGCGCTCGTCGAAGCGCAGCTTGAGGTAGCCGGGCACCGAGTGAATCCGGCTGGAGTAGTAGAACGGCATCATGAACAGGCCGAGGAACAGCATGGCCGGGATGGCGCCGATCCAGTAGAAGTGCGACACGAACATGCCGTACTTCATGGTGCCGCCGGTCCAGCCGAGGATCTCGAGGGCCCCCAGGTTGGCCGACAGGAAGGCCAGCCCGGCCACCCAGGAGCTGTTGCGCCTGCCGGCCAGGAAGAAGTCCTCCCCGGTCCGGGTGAAGCGCCTCAGGTACAGTCCGATGCCGATGATGGCGACGAAGTACAGGCCGATGATCAGCCAGTCGACGAACTGCAGCTGGATGGTTGCCATGTGGCTCCTAGTAGCGAAAGATGACCGATATCTCGCACATCCACAAGGGATCGGTCGCGCCCACTTCGATTTGCTCGAGCATGGCCGAGCCGGCGGCGCCGGGCACCAGCCCGCCGAAGGCCAGGTGGATCAGCACGCTCTTGTCGAGATAGAACTCCGAGATCAGGTCGAACTCGAACCCGGCGAAGGTCTCGTCCAGCGCGTTTTCCGGCTTGAGCACGGTGGCGGCGCCCAGCACCAGGTGCAGGTTGAACCAGTCGTCCACCCGCCAGGTGGCCTTGACGTCGGCGATGAACAACCCGGCCCGGTTGTTGTAGAACCCGCCCCGCAGGGGCCCCATGCGCTCGTCGAAGTTGTCGTACCAGTCGCGGATCTCGTCCTCGGTCAGCATGATGGTGGCCGAGCGGTTCTTGCCCGAGGACCGGAAGGCGTGCTGCATGTCGTTGTCCGGGTGCGCGTCGTCCGGGCTCAGGGCCAGCAGGTTGATCTCGACCACCGAGGGCCAGAGCTTGAAGTGCTCGGTGATGTCCCAGCGCAGGTGTCCCTGGGCCGCCCAGCCGATCAGGTGCTGGATGTGCCCGTCCGGGGTCTGGCCCTCGGCCTGGCCCACCTGCAGCATGGCGTCCAGCTCCATGACCAGCTCGTCATCTCCGGCCTCGAGGTGCACGTTGGGACACAGCAGCCAGCGCTCCTGGCCGGGCAGGTGGCCGTCGTACAGGTTGTGCAGGCCCACGGCCATGAACCAGCCGCGATCGATCCGGAGATCGAACCGCGCGCCGTAGACGAAGATGTCCCGGGCGAAGTTGTTATCGGTGACATCGATGCCCTCGTGGCTGCCTTCCGGGACCTGGCCCACGAACAGGCCCAGCCGGTCCTCGTCATCGCCGACCCAGAACTGGGCCGCGCCGATCCAGTGGTTGATGAAAAGACCCGTGGGGTCGATGAAGCGGCCGTATCCCAGCTTGAAGCCCGCGATGTCCGCCTCGCCCGAGGCGTACAGCTCGCGGTGCTTCATCACGAACACCGACGGGCTGGTCATGTCCTCCTGGTCGGGGTTGTTGCGCGACCAGAAGTTGAGCCCGATCTCGGCCTCGTAGTGCAGGCGCAGCGAATCGAAGAGGTGGTAGGTGAACAGCGGCCGGAAGATCGAGGCGAAGACGCCCGAGCTCTGGCCGTCCTCATCCCACAGCGGCTCGGAGTCGTCGAAGTCGGTGTCGCTGCGGTACAGGAACAGGTTCTGCATCTCGGCGAAGATATCCACGTCGCCCGGGCTGCGGCCTTCCCAGGGCGGCTCGTAGTCGGTTTGCGTCTGGGCCAGGGCGGCCGGCGCGGCCGTGAGGACCAGGAGGGCGCATGCGATGGCGCTGCGGATCATGACGGCCTCCGCTAGCGGGTGATGACCCGCTCACCCTTGAAGAAGTATTGCCAGCCCTTGTTCTCGTTCTTCGGCAGCGGCGGCAGGATGCGCAGCCGGTGCTCCACGCCGGGCTCGTCCCGGCCGGGCATGTGGTAGAGCACGTGGCGCTCCTGATCGTAGTGGCAGTGCCCGTCCGAGATCCAGACGTAGAAGCCGTCCGGGTAGAGATCGTCGGGGATGACGATCTCGGTCGGCGCCGCGGTCTCCTTTGAGGCGTAGACCACCTCGAACTCGCCCACCTTGTCCACCTCGCCCTTGTCGGGATCGAAGTAGTGCAGCTTCGAGTAGTAGTGGGTGGAAATCGGCTTGCCGGCTAGGGCCCGCGCGTGCGGCCGGCTCCAGGCGAGCTCTCCGCGGATTTTTTCATTGGGGTCGAGGATCGAAAAATCCTCGTGGTTCCACCCGTCGCCTATCTCGTAGGTGTTCTCCGGCGAGTAGCACCACTGGATGCGGCTTGCGAACATGCGCTCGAAGGCCTCGTAGTAGTTGTCCAGGATATGGGCCGACACCAGGTAGTCGTCGTCGCGTGATTGCTCGATGCCGTTGAAGTTGAAGTAGGTGCCGAACTCGCCGAACACGACCGGGATGTTGCCCAGCGAGTAGGCGGCCAGGAACGAGGCCTCCTCGAGGGCGGGCTGGTAGTCGCGGTAGCGCACCTCCGAAGCGCTGAAGGTCCGCGGGGGCATGTTGAAGCCGATCATGGGGTAGATGTCCGGGTACCAGTGGGGGGCGTAGACCACCTGGGGCAGGCCCTCGGGGTGGGTCATGGGCTCCTCGAACTGCCCGGCGATGCCGCCCGTGCCAGTGCCGAACAGGGAGTCGACGCTCATGCTGCTCTCGATGAAGATGATCGCGTCTTGATCTACGTCCAGGATGGCTCGCCCCACCCGCTCGTAGAAAGGCCGCATGAACTTGTCGTCGAAGCCCATGTTGAGGTCCAGAAGCGCCATCACGTCCAGCTCGTCCAGTCCCCACAGGGCCAGGGTCTCGGGCTCGGTGTCGGGCGGCAGCAGGCGCAGGTCGACGAGCGCCTGGTACATCTGCCCGCCGGTCTCCTCCCCTAAAAGGCCCACCAGCGCCCCCCGGGCGCCGTCCACCACACCGGCCTGGATCATACCCGCCGCTGCGGTCAGCATCAGGAAGTTGCCGCCCGGCTCGTTCATGATGTCGTAGCCGATCACGTTGGGCTGGTGGGCCACCCGTTCGGCCACCTGGGCCCAGGCGCCGGCATAGGCCTGCTGCAGGTAGTCCTTGACGTTTTCACCTCCCACCTCGAGGTCAGGGAAGGCCTTGTCGCCGGCCAGGAAGCAGGCGAAGCAGCGGGCCATGTCCAGCGACAGGATGTACGACACGCCCCAGAGGGTGAACGGCAGCACGTCGCTGGTCTCGTTCACCGGGAATGGATTCTGCGGTTCTATGAGATAGCCGGAGATTAGCTCAACCACCCAGTCGGGAAGCTCACCGGTGTCCTCGAGGCCTAGCAACCGCTGGAACAGGTCCCAGAGATCCAACATGCCATCCACGGTCAGACCGCTCAGGATACGCGGGGTGCCCCAGTGCTCTGAGTCCAGGTCCTTCTCCTGCAGGCAGGCCTCGACCGCCCAGCGAGGAGCGCCGTCTCCCTGCACGCTGTCGTTGTACTCTCCGATGGAGGAGTTGGGCACCAGCGCCAGGAGCATACTCTCCAGCGATCCCGGCTCGCCGTACTTCGGAGAGTTGTTGAAGCGAACCATCAGGTGGCGGCTGAACATGTCCTGGTGCATGTCCATCAGCACGTGGATGCCGTGCACCCTCGCCCTGTCGACGATCTCGCCGATGTAGTCCAGGTAATCCTCGTTGTAGACCCCGGGCGCGTCAGGCTCGATGGCCTCCCAGATCACCAGCAGGCGGATGGTGTCGATCCCGTTCGCACGCATGATCTCGAAGTGCCTGTCGGCATCCTCGAGCGGGAACGGCTTTTCCATGTAGCCCGTATCGGGGTCCGGCACCTTGGTGGAGCCGGACAGGTTGACGCCGTGGAAGAACACGTAGCGGCCGTAGTCGTCGCGCAGGTAGGTGCGGTCCACCTTCAACGGGGTCAAGGGCAGGGGATCGATCGGCGGCGGGTCGCCGTCGATGCAGCCGGCCGTCCCGATTCCCAGCAAGAGTAGTACCGTCAGGATCTTTCGCATGGGGTCCTCCCTCTGAGGGTCAGACAGTATCATTTTCTCGGCGTCAAGAAAATGATACTATCCGACCCATGACACGCATGGCATTATTACTTTCCTGCCTGGCCCTGTCGGCGCCCGTTGCGGTCCTGGCCGAGGAGGGCATGTGGACCTTCGACAACCCGCCTTCCGAGCTGCTTGCGAAGAAGCACGGGTTCGCGCCCGACGGCAAGTGGCTGGACCACGTGCGGCTCAGCTCGGTGCGCTTCATGGACGGCGGCTCGGGGTCGTTCGCCAGCCCCCACGGGCTGGTGGTCACCAACCACCACGTGGCCGCCGGCCAGCTGCAGAAGATGTCCACGGCCGAAAACGACTACATGGCCAAAGGCTTCTACGCGAAAGAGCTGGCCGACGAGATCGAGTGCCCGGACCTGGAGGTCAACGTGCTGGTCTCAACCCGGGACGTGACCGGCCGGGTCCTGGCAGCGGTTGAGAAGGGCATGAGCGCGGCCGATGCGCTCAAGGCCCGCCTGGCCGCGCGGGCCAGGATCGAAAAGGAGAGCAAGGCGGAAACCGGCCTGCGCTCGGACGTGATCGGCCTGTACCACGGCGGCCAGTACTGGCTGTACCGCTACGAGAAGTACACCGACGTGCGGCTGGTCATGGCGCCCGAGCGCCAGGCGGCGTTCTTCGGAGGGGACTCGGACAACTTCACCTATCCCCGCTACGACCTGGACGTGGCCTTCTTCCGGGTCTACAGAGACAAAAAACCGATCCGCAGCGAGCACTTCCTGGCGTGGAACCCGGCGGGCGGCGCCGACGGCGAGCTGGTGTTCATCACCGGGCATCCCGGAAGGACACACCGGCTGTACACGGTCAGGCAGCTCGAGCACAACCGCGACTTTCTCTACCCCATGCTCCTGAAATACCTCGACCGGTCCATGGCGGCGCTTCGCGAGTATGCCGGGCGCGGCCCCGAGCAGCACCGCCGGGCCCTGGGTCACCTGTTCGGCCTGGGCAACGCAAAAAAGGCCTACAGCGGAGAGCACCGGAGCATGAAGAGACCGGAGCTTTTCGAGCAACGCCGCCGGGCCGAGGCCGAGCTGCGCGCTTCTGTCGGGGCCGACCCGGCCCTGCAGGAGAAGTACGGCCGGGCCTGGGGGCAGATCGAAGAAACCTACCAGGAGTACGGCGACGAGCTGGAGCGCAGGACCTATCACAAGCTCTTGCGCTCCAACCTGGCCTCCAAGGCGATCACCATCGTCAAGTACGTGAAGGAGGTCACCAGGCCGGACGCGGATCGACTGGACGGCTTCCACGACTCCGAGCTGGACTCGCTCAGGTTCCGCCTGTTCTCGCCCGCGCCCGTGTACCGCGACCTGGAGGCGGTGCTGCTGGAGACGGCCGTTCGGTTCGCACTCGACCACCTCCCCGAGAACGATCCTTTCGCAACCGTGCTGCGCGAGCTTGGCGATCCGCGAAAGGCCTCCGAGAAACTGTGCAGCGCCACCGGGCTGGACATGCCGGCGTTGCGCATCCAGCTGGCCGAGGGCGGCGTCGAGGCGGTCGAGAAGTCCGGCGACCCGCTGATCGCGCTCGCCCGCAAGCTCGCACCCATCATTATCGAAGACGAGGAGTGGACCAAGGAGCACGTCCGGAGCGTGACCACCCCGGCCAGGGAGCGGATCGCCCGGGCCCGCTTCGCCATCCACGGCACGGGCGCCTACCCGGACGCCACCTTCTCGCTCAGGATGACCTTCGGGCCGGTTGCGGGCTACCCCATGAACGGCACCCGGGCCCCGTACCGCACCACCCTGTACGGTCTGTACGACCGGGCACTGGGCTTCGACGCCAAGGGCGCCTGGTCGCTGCCCGAACGCTTCTGGGAGCGCCGCAAGTACCTGGACCTGTCAACCACGGTCAACTTCGTAGCCGAGTGCGACATCATCGGCGGCAACTCGGGCTCGCCGGTGATCGACAGGAACGCTCAGCTTGTCGGGGTGGTCTTCGACGGCAACATCGAGAGCCTGTCGAACCGCTTCATGTTCGACGCCGTGCACAGCCGCGCGGTGGCCGTCCACGCGGCCTACGTCTTAGAAGCGCTCCGCAAGCTGTACGACGCCGCCGACCTGGCCGACGAGATAACGACTTATTGACATATTGAGAACCGTCCCCCAGTCTGTGGGCCTGGATGAGGCGGCTGGCACCGGGGCCGCGGAAGAATCCGACATCCCAACACCCGCCGGTCCACGCACCGACCAATCCCGCGCCGAATCCCCCAATCCACTCCCCGCAGAACCGATGCTCGAGCCCCGACCACAGGCGACTTCCAAGACCCAGAAGAAACCCCGGCGCGCCAGTTACCTCTGGGCGATGCTAATCGCACGCGTCTACAAATCCTTGCCATTGCTCTGCCGCTGCGGGCAGCCCATGAAGATCGTGGCCTTCATCACCGAAACGGACACCATCGAAAAAATCCTCGAGCATATCGGCGAGCCAACCGAACCGCCGATAATCTCCCCGGCCAGGGACCCTCCACAGGCTGACTTCGACTTTCATGACCCTGAGCCGACCTGGGTATGATTCCTTCATCGGCTTACCGGGACTACCTCGAGCCCGCCGGTCCCGCATGCGGGACCGGCGGGGTTGATGGTGGTGCGCCGCGAACCAGGCATGCAGGTCTGAAACTGGGCGTGATGCCGTTCTCCCTCGCTTGACTCCTCGCTTGACTCCAATCCATGCGCTATGCTTCAATTCCAACTTGGAACTCAGGGGCAAGGGCATGGTATCCGAAAAGGCCGTTTGTTTTTCCTATCCATCCACGTCGTACAGGAGGATCGTGGTGCCCACCGCTAGACTTCCGTTGAAATATAACAAGATGCTGCAACCCAACAAATTCACGCTGGAAGAGTGTGAGTTATCTATCCATCTAACGACCTGTTCGGCAGAAGAGAAAGGAAAAGCAAATGTTCTCACCAGAAGCTGACTTGTTTTTTCAACAACCGGCCACATCCCCCAGTATCCCGGGCGAATTTGGCATCCTGTACATTCTTCGCCGCGATGCACTGCAGTGTCTCGGCATCGATCCCAACACAGGCGCGAAGAGCATGGCCCCTGCTATTTGGCCGGGCACAATGACCGTGCTGGCTGGGATAGACCTCCTCGGGAAATTCCATCCTGGCAATGACAAGCCCGGAGGAGTTGGCCAGCGGTTCCAGGATTTCGTGTCCCAGTACTTCCAGCCGATCAGTCAGGGCGACGAGAACGCCATCTATCAACTGCGCAATGCCCTACTTCATTCCTTTGGCCTCTACTCGGAAACGAAATCGGAGACGTTTCGTTTCACCGTCGCGTGTTCCGGTGGCGACCTTGTAACTCGCATGGACAAAGAGAAAGTGTTTGTTGATCTCGCCACACTGCACGCCAAGTTCGAGCACGCCGTCACGGAGTACCAGTGCGACTTGGGGGGCTGTTCCAAGCTCCAAAGGAACTTCAGAAACATGTTTCAGAAGTATGGTTTCACCCACATCGGACCATAGATATGGCTTTCGACAGTGGCATAGGCATTTTCGAACCTCCTCGTTAATATCGCAGACCAACTCCGTGACTACCATCTGGTTCCGCATGGTTGAGCTGAGTACTCAGCATGACGATGACGTAATCGGCCTCGTCGATTCTCTGCTGAATTAAAGGAACCCAGCGGTCCACGTTGTTCTGGTCCTTTCCTTTCGGGAATTCGTCCGAATTGTTCGGGTCGACCTCAGCCATCCCGTACTTGCGATCGTATAGAGCCTGCGAGAGGGCCACAGCTGCAAGTCGCGACTTTTCGCAGCCGTAATTGCGAAGCACCAACGCGGTTACTGGCACATCATGATCCTCCGAGGTATCATCCTGTCACACGTCGTCAGCAGAGACCATTGCTCGGACATTTTTATTTCTCCTCCCCCACCAGGAACAACCACCAGGATAACGGGCCGTAGCCGTTAATTTTCTCTCTTTTCCCTTATTAGCTCAACTCTTACTGTATGCCCATAAAAATGCCAAGAGCTCGCTTCAATTTGAGCATCAAGTCCATGCTCACCACAGAATTCTACCAATGCTCTAAGCTCATCCAGAGACATACCATAATTGTGGTATACATATGAATGTGGTTTGCCTCCCTTCATCCAGAGTTCTGGGTGATCTGTAAACAATGTACTCTGTTCAATAGGGATGTTTTTTTCAACCAATTTAGAAAGTGACACACCTTCGCTTGAGTGTTCCACACCTTTTGATTTCTTCCATTCTTTTTCCAAGTAATCTGCCAATGCCTCTGCACACGCCCTAGTTGCATTCTCTAAAGATTCAGAATCCGCAAGCTCTTGGACCTTTCTAACTGTGTCAGAGTAAAGGTCAGTCCTTTCTCCATTTTCCATATATACTCTAGGCATCTCTCCTCCTGGTAACTGTATAATTGTTGGTAGAAAATAAATTTTTCTCACAATTTCTAGGTCAGTGGCATAGGCATTTTCGAACCTCCTCGTTAATGACTATCTGGCCCTCGGAAGCCCTCGGAGGCCGGATCCGCTCCCGTCGCCATTCCCGGAGATCCCCGGGCAGCTCGTCGCCGCCCCGTTCGACCAGGTGCAGCCCGGCCAGGTACAGGCCCTCGAATCCCCGGTGGCCCGCAGCCACGGGAGGCTAAGAACCAGAAATAAGCGAATAAAGAAGTTTTTTCTTTCTCAAAAACCTACTTTTTTTCACTGGATCTTTTATCTTTCTAACTTTTCTCAGATCCTTTATTTTCACCCACCATGAGACTCTATCGCGCTCTTCGATGCGCATCTCCTTCACCCGAAATTTTTCTCTGCGTAAAGTTGTATCGACGACATCAATTACTACTCCAAGATAGTGGTCTAGCTCATGGGTGAGAACCACAGACCTGCACAACACACTGATATTGTAGGATGTGTCGTCGTTTTCGTGTATATAGATCGTTGTGCCATTCTTCCCACAGCTATCGTCGCGTGATCTTATTTTCTCGCCGATCTCTTTCCCAATTTCCTGGATTTCGCTTCTCGTTCGAGCAAAGGAAACTATGCTCGCCGACAATAAGAACATCACTAGCACCATTCTGAGTTTCATTTTCTCTCTCCTTAACTTCGGTCAGGTGCGTTTCTAGCACCTTCCCGCTTTGTGGCTTGATTCTCATCCCAAACCTCGACGGTTAGACCAGTACCAGATCCTAGCCCGAACTGTCAACTATCAACGAGGAGGTTCGAAAATGCTTATGCCACTGTTTCCCGCTTCAGGTGCTGCGTTACTTCAGGCCAGTACATCGCCAGCCTTGCTTCCAGCCGGTTGATGCCGTCGTAGTACTGCTCGTGGTAGATGTCCATCGTCCTGACCACCGCCGAGATCTCCCGTACCTCATCGCTCTTTGGCTCCCAACGACGGCTGGCTCCATCCAGGTGCATCTTGGCGATGATGGCCGCGCACTTCGGGTCGTGCAGGCTGGGAACACCGTCGTAGACCTCCCTCGCGTCGTGTACCCGCTTTCCGCTCACCTGGAACACCGGCACCCCCTCCTTGTGCAACCCCGCCTGCAAAGCAGCGCCGTACGTCCCACTCGACTCCATCGCAACCTCAACTGTCACTTACCCCGGCAAGCAGTTATGCTGGGCATCGGATCTGGCGGAGGGCGATGGAGACAAGGCGGAGTGAGGTTCTTGGCCGTGCTATCGCGGCTCATCGCCACCCTTCTGCCTTGACACCGGCCGC
>SDBT01005861.1_pt1 | contig 20547 bp, 31 predicted proteins | sample 2277101 | NCBI WGS metagenome assembly SDBT01 (sample SAMN10404973, study PRJNA504765) | marine sediment metagenome | isolation source: marine sediment core GS10_PC15, 103 cmbsf | place: Arctic Ocean: Southern Knipovich Ridge | collected 2010 | reverse complement strand
TAAACATCATCCATCTTTTGAATCATCTTGTCATACTGTAAGTGTCGGTGCTGTAAGTTAATCTGTTTATACTTAAATTTATGGGCACTCTCAGTATAAAGGTAAAAGAACAAATGACGTTTTATTCTCTGTTTAATCCAGTATATACTAAAAGGATTTGCAACTGGATACGACCATCCCGTTTCTCTTGAGGCATCTTCTGCGGCATTATCATAATCGGCATCGACCAAATATGAAGTCAGCCCCTTTACCTCTTCTTTCACGGTGGCGATAAATTCAACTTTCGTCATTTTATCTATTCCTTCTTACTATAACTTTCCTTTTCACAGGCGCTTTCGTCCCTCTCGTTTTCACGGACGGAGCGTCTTTACCACTATTAAACAGGAGCTTAATGTTGTTCTCATTGAAAACGATTCTTTTACTTAATTCATCAACCTGGGCTCCCGCATCTGGAGTCTCTTTTTCCTCAAGAGCATCAAGGCGCTTACCAACCAAAGTAACTGAAATCTTAAGATCAGTTACCAAGCCTGTTAGGGCTTCTAATCGAATCTGAAACTCCTCAATGGTCTCCGCTAACTTGCGTTTTTCAATCAAAATCTGGTCGGCTCTTTCTTGTTCCAAAGAAGCTTTCTCTAAAGCCTCTTTTTCTTTATGCTGAGCCTCCGCAAGAGAATTATCAGACAAGGGTTGTTTTAGGTTATCTTTCTTAGCTTCGTCCTTGTGAGAAAGAACCTCGACCGTTCCTGTCCGTAATACAATTTCCTGTAAGAGAACTGGGTGCAGGGGTTCATCTCCCTCAGGGTAAATCTCCCCTGCTTCCCAGCAATCTCGACCGCTTTGAACGGTTTTTATCATTTTTACTCTTTCGATAGTCATATCGATTGCCTCCTTTTATTAACAAGTCCTATTTATTAGGGACCTGTAGTGGTTGTTGTACTGGTCGTACTGGTCGTACTGGTCGTACTTGAAGAACTTGAACTCGAACTGGTTGAGCTTGTCGTACTGGTCGTGCTACTTGTCGTGCTGGTCGTGCTCAACGTGCTCGAAGTTGAACTGGTTGTACTCTGCGTACTGGTTGAAGAACCACTTGTGGACGTGGTACTTGTGGTTGTAGTCGTGGTGGTTAAGGACTCGCCTTCGGTGATCCGGACATCGATAATATAGATAGCATCACGGTTATACAGAACGGGTAGCCCCTTATCCTGTACTCGGATCCATGTTACTTCAGGGTCCCAATCGTCATGCTTGTCCGTATAAATACCCCAATGGCGGCCAACACCAAACGGCGCCTGGAAGAACTCACAAATCGGATTCCCGTCAACCTTTGTCGCCATCATTACAAACTTATCATCCGGGACATAATACTTCCTCATAGTGACGTAATCTTCCTGCGCCCTATAGGGATTTGCCAATCCCTGGGTGATTTGAACTCTGGCGTTAATATAGTCAACGGAGAGAATCTTGCGGTCTTCAAACGAGCCGGCACTGTAATCATGGAAACGTAATGTTTCACCAGCAACGATGTCTGAGACATCATCCACCGCAATCCATGTTTGAACTTGGGCATTGACAGGGCCGGTTAACCACGCCTTGACCTCATACATCTCATCATAAACAATGAAATTGCTTATGTCTAAAAGTCCCCCGATAATTCCGGGGTTCACGCCAACAATGTCGTGCAACTTGCCTTTATAAAGACCTCCGTCTCCAAAGGCATTCTTCTGCAAAATCGCACGTATCGTTGTATCGTTTGCCAGGTAAGTCAGGGTACGTGAATTACAAATGGCAAGGTCTACTTTGCCACCACAGTCTTCTTTGATAATACGCTTACCATTCTGGATATCGGTAAGTATGGCTTTGCTTGCTCCATTGAACCAATTCTTAGCGGCCGCAAGAGTAACATTATGGTTAGCCGGTATCCCGTAGTTGACCGTAGCTTGGAAACCTCCCCGCATTTGGTAAGTAAAAAAGCCGGAAAAGAGCAATTGGGCGTACATCCACTCTTTTCTCCGATTCGATCGGTTGATCAATCCGGAAAGCTCTTTCGCCAACCTTACATTAGCTTTCTTGTAATCAGCGTGAGTACCTTCCTTACGTAAATTGTTTAAGAACTCTTCATCGAAGGGCATTTTCTCCTTCCAATAAGCGGCCTCAGCTCTGTTCTGGGCGATCCCGTGGGGTGCTGTTTGGGGCGCAGGAGAACCCGGCGGAACAAATGGGGTCATTCCTCTGCCACCTCGCTGGCTTTCCCACATGATGGAACTTGAAGGCGACTCGGTTTCAGGAAAAAGATTCGATAACAGAAGATCGGGCGGCTTCATAAAAGACGTAACGAACTTCTGTATGACCTCTAATCTGAGTTCTGGTATATCAGTACTTCCTCTTGGCATATCACTTCACCTCCTTTCATAGTGAATTTAACGTAGATAAATAAACTGACCGAATGTTGATACTCCTAAATCAACGATGGCTGCCGCATCAAGATTAGTCAAAAGGCCCTCATAAAGGACACAATTGCCCAAAATCAATGTGGTCACGGCACCCTTCGATTTTTCTCCGACCCCGGTATTGACTGTCTTTTCCAAGATGCCAACGCAATCGGAGTAATTATTAGCAGACACACCCGCTTCCGCAAAAACATGTGCTCTACGGGCAGTGGTAAACGTGGTGCCCCCTATGGCCGTTGTAAACGAAATCATGGCACGGCTGGCATCACTTGAACGATCAATTGCCGTGATGGCTCCCAAATTCTCAGAGCCGGTGACGTTATCATTGATGATAAGATCATCACCAACGATAAACTTATAACTGGCATCCATGGTAACATAAACAACACTGGCTAACGTAACACCATCAGTTACGAGGTATGCTCTCCCCGAATCCTGAATGGCCGCCGGAAAAGCGGTGGGGTTATAAGGTAAAAGTAAGTCAAGACCTCCCCCTGCCGATATGTTTCTGGAAAGGGCTGATCCTGCTCGAATAATACCATAACCAGCCTGCAACGTTACGGGCACTTTCAGTGCAGCCAGATGTTCGGAGTGGTACAGCTTTTTATAATCCCATTGTACTCCGTAATCTACTGCCGGTATGTCGAACGGTGTTTCTCTTGGCATAGTACTTCACCTCCTCTCAAAATGAATTAATATTATCAAATGGCATCACCATTTCCCACTTATTTGGGAAAACTTAATTACGCTGTTTTTTTATCTTCCTCCTTTTTCTGTGGCTGTCCTGCAAGAGCAAGCAGGCCGCCGGCTATTTCGGTGTTTTCATCATCGATTTTTTTCTCGGAAAGAGAGGTGGCTGTATCAACTTCCGTTGAGGCGCCAAGACCCTTTACCGACTCTTCAACAACCCCTTTATCTACCCAGTCCTTGATTTCGGCATCAATGGACTTGCCGAACTCTTCCACGTTTAGGATGGAATCCTTAACAAACTTGGAATGCGGGACTTGGTTTCTCACCTTATCATACAGGTGCTCGGGAATGTCACTCTCAGCCAATTTGGCAGCCCACATGGAATTAGCCTGACTTCTAAGCTCCTGCTCGGATCGAATGGTATCATTTTTCTCCAATTTGAGGACTCTTGTATTCTGATCATCAAGCTCTTTATCCTTGTCGGCAAGTTTGGTCTTGAAGTCGTCCCTCTCTTTGGAAAAAGCTGTTTCCATTTCGGCCTTTACAGCATCCTTAACCTTCGTGACAAGATCAGGATGTTCCTTTGTAAGCTGTTCGATGTTTTCAATGGTCACGTTCTTCACCTCCTTTTTTGTTGTTTTATTAATATCATCCTGAGAAAGAGATGTTTTCTCTTCCTCAAGTTCTATGTCCACTTCCTCTTTCGAGAAAGCGGAAGCTTGTGTCTGTCGATCCCAACCAAACACACACACTGAAGCTTCATTGAAACGCCACTTGCGTATAATTGATCCCGGTCCCTTCAATTTAAATCCATTCACTTCTGCCGAAACTCCTTCTTCAAGTCGCTCAATGGAAAATGGAGTAAAATACACACTGGACTCATAAGGGAAGCCCTCTGCGGATAGCCTTTGAAAATCTTCACTTTCTTTTGTACTAACAAAAGTCGTTTTATTTTCATTGATCATCAATTTAAAATCATCTGTGACAATGGGCTTTACCGTAAAAGCTATTTTCTCACTTTCCATATGTTGATTAAGGATGGGAAATTTAGATTTATCAAAAACAACTCCCGCCAAATCAAGTACAACGTTATCCCAATACCAATGTCCCTTGATTGCTTTGCCACTATAAGCAATCATTTTCAGCTTTGGTTTCTTATCCTCGCCCTCTGCAAATTCAACGTGTGCATGACTTTCGGTGGCTACTAAACGCATGGCTCCCATAGGTATTTTCATTGTTTTCTTTTCCATGGTAATCTCCTTGAAAAGTTAGAATTGGCTTCTCTTGCCTTCTGCATCATGCCAAGCATAGGCCTCTACATGGTTGCCTGTGCCAGTACACTCCCAATAAAGAGTCTTACTGATATGTTCAAAAGGACCATACACTTCTTGTCCATAAGCATCGTTCGATCTTGCTCTGGCAACCACTCTACCTTCTTCATTGTCTTCAAAAACCCTAAGGGAACCCATCCCCTGAGTGGTTGGGCCACATAAAAGAAGTCCCAACAATTCATTCTTCCTTAATTTTATTACTCCATTACCAGATTCTTCATCGTCAATGACAAGCCTTAAGAATCCTCTCATTTTGGCGTCTCCTTCTTTTTCTTAGGTTTCGTTTTCTTTGGCTCTCCCTCTACCTTTTCCTGCAAAGACTCGGCATCAACACTGTATATCAATTCAGGATAGTTTTCATCTTCAGTGGCCTTACGCAACCTGTTACGGGCATAACCTCCCAATCCCATCCTCTTGGCAACTTCTGAAGCAGGAACTCCCAAAGACTCGGTAACGGGTCCGTGTTTCGTTCCAAGCATTCCCTTTGCTCTCCCCTCAAAATTAGCTGTCTCGGAGATAGGATATGAAATATCAACCAACTGTGAAGCTATTCGTTTCTTTTTCTTGAAAACAGGCTCTCCCTTATCATCAAACTTATATGCTTCGTTCACCTCAAAATGGGTGGGAAAGTTATTGAGCTTGCTTCTTAAATGAAAAATGCTTCCCCAAAAATCAAACTTTTGAAAAAGGTCGAAAGAGGCTACTTCATCCGAAGTTCTATCAGACATGGGACCACGTGAAGCTTTTACAGAAGCGAATGTTCCTTTGGATGTTCCAGTCGTAACGTCTGCCGCTTCATTTAATCCGGAAGTCACCATCTGCATAATATCAGTGTCTTGGTCCTTTATGGGCGGCAAATTGGGACTCGCTGCCTCGCAGGTCATTCCCGGAGGAAGAACAAGGGAGCCACCGGGAGTCTTCTTCTGCAAGATGGCTGTCTTAGCTCTCTCTTCATCGGAAAGCGTGAGCCATAATTTAAAGTCTCTCGGATTCTCAAATGAGAACACCCACATATAAGCTCCCGCCGATTTTTTATGGTCGATTTCATACTTCTTTAAATTCTCATAATGGTTAAGCCATTGTAATATGGTACGTAAATAGCCTACTGTCCTGCGTGTGATTAGACCACGATCCCATGAAATTATAAACCTGTAATAACCACCAAAGGGTTTGAATTTCTTTTTACGGCTCCTTGAGGACTGTTGCAGCTTCCTATTATATGAAGTGTATTCGGAATGGTTGACATATCCTTTCCCGGAAGCAGGCAAGTCAGCAAGTTCGGGAAAGTGGGCTATGTTAATGCTTGGCACTTGATGGGTGAGAATACCATATTCATTGCAAACATTATAAAATAAAGGGAAGTAAGTCTTTGTGGGATGATAAATAATTCCTGTATCATCTCTACCATGCTGTGCTATCAAAACGGGGTCCATAAAATCAACTTCAATGAAACCACTCAAATGGCAAGTGAGTACAATAAAAAGCTCCCCTTCTATCAAAGCCCTGCCCACATACTTCGGCCAATATGCCCAAAGACGGTTCCTTACGTCAAGCTGAATCTCATCGATTAAATCCTGGATCTTTTCAACCCCCGAAGTGGTTTCGTATCCCCAACCGGTCAGCCTCCCCACTGTTCCTCTAATCGCTGTGTTCACTTGGGGATTGGCGTGATACTTATTCCAACACTCACTTTGGAGATACTCTCTTGTAAATTTGGGGTCACCTTTTTTTGGACCCAACGATATGGGGAAGCCGTCTTCATCTTTGGCTCCTTCTGCCAAATCAGAACTGACATTATATTGCCAAGGAGCCGAAAACTTCATTCTGGATAATACCTCATCGGGCATATCCATTATAAATTTGTCAACGTCTTTTTTCGACATCTCGGGTGTCGAATCCATTAAATGAGCCATAACCTTTTCTCTCACAAAACCTAATTAGGTTAAAATATAAATACCTATATACACTATTACCAAAAGCTTGTCAAGCCCACTGGGAAATAAATATCAGTACCTACCCGACATTGTTTTATCAGGATGAAAAGAACCAAATGATACCATGGACTTACGTAACCTGAAATCATCTACTGTAAGTTCTCTTCCTCCGTAGATTGACCACCCGATTGTGTAAACAGAATCATCCTGTATGCCGTACTTTTCATCTTTCTCTGGAGACCCGAACCATTTTCTTTCCGTGTCATGGTCAAAAACTTCCATCTCTTCAACAAGCACATTTTCTTTTTTTGAACCATGCACCACAATTTTAGGAGTTTTAAAAAGGCCTCCTTTAATAATGTTATAGTATTCAGTAAAGGCTTCCTTCTGTCTTCCATAATTCGGGTAGATAGGCTCGAACTTAATATGCCGATCATCACACCAATCCTGCATATCCCATGTCCCGTACCGCTCACTGCATAAAGTATCTATGCCATCAAACTCTTGATCACACAATTCCAACACTTCTTTAATTAAATCAAGGGAATGGTTTTTCACATCAGCGATCATGAGCAAAAAATAAATGTAACGAGGAGCAGTGGCTAATAAACTTGTCAAGTGAGGATTGCTTTTACTGCCCGGAAGACCCTTCGCTATGACTCCCACAATCGTCCTCGCCTTCCCACGTGTGGCTGTCGGGTCACCTCTATCAATAGAAGCAAGTAAAGCAAAATGAGTGTCAAAAAGATTCTCAAGGGCGTCAAGGGCATTTATTGTCGCCATTTTAGATGTCCCTAAATGGTCGGATAATTCATAAATTTTATCGATTTTCCGCAATCTTTCATAGATTTTGACCACTTTTAAGTTCATTTCATCGATATCGGCGGGTATTCCCTTCTCTATACAGTCATTTCGTGATGTTATGAGCGTATTTTTCTCATCAAGTACCGTAAAAATGTCGGGACTGTTCAAAATACCGTTGTCTAAGCCATAAAATGACATGGTTTCGATCATTTCATCGGTAAAAACTCTCGAAGTGCCCGCCGACCAGATATTCAAGAAATAACGTTCAAACTCGCCGAAAGGGAACTTCGCCTTATAATCGTTAAGCTGATCCGCCGTCATATTGGGATGCCAATAGTCTGTGACATCACCGAGCTTGCTGTGGCGATACGAATAAAATAAAGTCTTCACTTTTTTGTCAACAAAACTCAAATATAAATGATATAATACGTGACTCTTCTCTGAGACTGTCGAATCAATAACTCCAAGAGCGTTTGGAACGTTTCTGATCGACCCGTCAAGCTGGACATAGAACTTAGGGTTCTTCATGTCAAACATCTCGGAGAAAGTATATCCAGTGATATTAGACAAAATGCCTGTAAAAGAAGAAATAGAACGGATAATAGAGTCAACATATCCTTTCTCATCCGTAAAGCGTATCTCTTTCATCTGGATATTTTTTTCACCGATCTGAGAGAGTAGTCTGGGTGAGTGCTTTATAATGTCAGCCATAATATCAAAGTGGACAAACTTGGTTTGCTCTTTTGAATTGGCTCCTAACATAATCTGTTGCCGGGGCCAGCAAAAGAATTTCCATAATTGAATCAGACAAGCCAAAAAAGATTTGCCCTCACCACGCATCCAGCAGAGAATAATCAAAGTGTACTTAAATCTGCCGTGTTCCATAACAAGGCATTTTCTTAGAATCCTTTTCTGCTCTTCCCATATATGCTTGTAGCTTCGACCAGTAACCGGGTGGGGAGTATCAGGCAAGTCTCTCATGGGAACCCAGGTTTTGATGTCCCCGATAGCATCCACATCGGTGCTGATTGGAGTAATCTCGGCATAACAACGATCCTCCACCCACTTGATCATCCCTTCAGCGCCTTCCCTGTATTCGGAAATTTTGCAATCCCTGACTTTAATTTCTCCACCACGCCCCCTGTCCGCCTTCATGGCCTTGCGGGCACGTGGCACTGCTTTTCTAATGATTGTTTTATTCATGTCAACTCGCACTCCTTTTCACCGGTCTTTTTTTCTTGACCGCAACTGTTTCACCGTCACTATCACCAAGCACAATGTCGGCATCGGGTGCGTGTTTCGCCGCCTCGGGCATTTCAGTCTCAATAAAATATTCCGACAGTCCCAAAGACCGCCACGTTTGCTCCAACAATTTGATGTGCTCCCTCATCTCTTTATAAAGCGGATTTATAAAAGACTTCCCTTTACTGTCCTCATCCAATATATCGGTAATTCCAACTTCAGCGATTTTCAACCTGCACAAATTCTGGTAGATTGGCATCAAATGCAAACCGATCCTCAAAAGAATCGGCTCATCCAAAACGGAAATATAATTCCGGTAGATGCTGCTTGTAACGGCCCGTAGGTAGGTCTTCTCCACTTTACATTTCAAACCCGGACGATTCTTAACCCAATATTCACACAGATCGTAAGCGGGACAGCGTTCCCCCCGGCAGGGCTTTACCGTCTCCCACGACATCATCTGCTTCATGCCCGTGTGGTCACGACCCTTAACGACATGCATTCTACCAAGCTCCATATCATACCTTTTCGGTAAGTCCGGGTCCTCAGATGGAACCTCCCTGCTTTTAGCAAGGGTACTTTTACAGCAGTCTTTGAACAACCTTTTGGTCTCCGAATTTTCCATACATGCGTCACATTGACCATCATCAATATTCTGATTGCCAAATGACGGACACAATTCAATGGACATAATTAATTACCTCCTTTAAAACTAAACAATGGAATACTCATTTAAAACCTCAGCCATGTACTCCGCTGTTATTTCATCCTTACCAATTAATTTGATTCCACTAAATGCTTCAGTCATGGTGGAAAGAGAAGTAAGAACCAAACCTCCTACATCTATATTTTTATTATTCAAGCTAACCACCATCTTTGTTGCAGTTACAAAACATTGTATAATTATACTTTGCGTTTCAGGGTGTGTCTTTGCTTTTTCAAAGAACCCCTTATATGTCATTTCATCCATAATAAACCTCCCTTTCTTATAGTTAAAGATTGATTCCAAAGCACGTGTAATGACATCCAAGAGCGGTTCTTTATATCTCCTGAGCCACACATTACACATTGGTGATACGGATTGCTTACATAGCATACTGGACAAAGCAGGTCAAGTCCTCATTTAGGTTCCGGTGGTTGGGTTGGGAAATCAAAGGGTTGGTATGGGTCCGGTGGTTGGTGGAGGAATAGTTGTGGAATTTACACGAAATATTTTGCGGGGGAGACTCACTCGGGCAAAAATATGATCTGCTTTTCAGATAAATCGAGAGGGGTCTGATAATGTATATTATGTAAACTTATCTGCAATGTGCTGATAATACAACGTTAATTGACATTACATTTATTATATTATCATATTTAAACTGATTCAATTGATTCAGTGCTTGTCAAGTGCTGTATCTATTGACTTAACAAGCAATCAATGTGAACACGTGCATATCAAGAGTTAATGAGCATGCATGCACTTGACGTCACGTGTCAAACACATTCACACTCATTGATTTTTAAATCGCCCAAGTATTATGTCAACTCAATACAACTCTATTTATTGTAGTTACTAACTTCAAAGTTTGCTGATTCATAATTGACATTCACATTGATTAATCAGATTGCTTGACTCTTGACTTTGAAAATATCTTGACTTGATTATTATTCTGTTTTGATCGCTTGATTGATTTATCTGATTATTCTGTTTTGATTGCTTGAATATGTCTTGATTGATATTTTGTTTTTTGTAATGCTATCTGTTTTATTTTGTATTGCTTGATTGATATATTCTGTTTTTGAGATTGCTTGAATATAGAAGTTTATAAAATGTAGTTGTATTGTATGCTGTATGCTATTTTAAGCGACTAACTATTGATATCTTGATAGTTGTATTGTATTGATTGATTATATTGTAATGTGCTGTTATTATTAACAATAGATTGATTATAATTGACTTGATTATAATTCAGTGTATAGCGTAGTATGCTTAAAAATTGAGTTGTTTATAATGTCTTGAATAGATTGATTAATTTGACGTTGTGTTATTTTGACATATCAATAGATAGTCGCTTAGAATCGCTTACAGCACATTTGACAGTGCTTTTGATAGTTGTTTTGAGATTGATAAGTGCTGTAAGACTCTTGACTTGAATGTTTTGTTTTTTGTAGTTGCTTGTCACTGATATTTGATTGCTTGATTTGTCAGCACTCTCGTTTTATCCTGTTTTGTTATTTTGATATTCATTTTTTTATTTTTAGTTGTTTTTGCTTTATACATCATTTTTTGCAGTATGATTTTAACTTGTTTTGTCGATTGCTTATCAAGTCTTATGTTCATTGACTTTATAAAGTGTTTTTCTTGTCAAGTGCTGATATCATTGACTTGATACGTGCTACAAACTTTGATGCCCTTGCTACAATTATTTGAGTTAAAAGCTTATAATCATATACTTGTCTTGTATTGAATCTATTGACTTGATACGTTAAAAGCTTGTTAAGTCTTATATTCATTGACTTTATAAAGCTACACATATTTGATTATTTCATAATACTCTTGACTTTGATTTATTTATTTTTATTTTTTATTTAGTTGTATATCAGTTAGTTATGATATGATTACAATTTAATTGATTATAATTAATTAGCTTGTCACAATTCTTGCTTGCTATATGAGTTATGAATTCATCTAATCATAGCAATCGAAGTCAAAAATCAGTTTATCTGATTAATCACAGTATTCAGAATGTATGCAAGTCGTGTGAAAAGCTTACTTGCAATTCTGTTCGTCTGTTCGCTTCGAGCGTAAATGTGTTATGTACTGTCAAGAGTTTTTCAGACTTGAAAGTGTAATGCTACTTTGATTAAGTGATTTCGACTTTTAAAAATAAGCAAGCTTGACATGTCTCAGTTTTTCATTTTTTATCAAGTATGTTTTGTCAATTGACATAATTTTTTTATTTTATGAATATTGAGTAGTAAGATAAAAAAATTGACAATTTTGTTTGATCTAATTGACAGTTTAAGACTTTGAATATTGACAAAACATTTTATAAACGTGTATTTGAAAAACAAGCTTTGATCATTCTGTGAGTCAAGCAAGCTTCGAAGTCATATCATTCAAAGCAATACACTTGTATTAGTATGTCGAATTGAATCGCTTAAAAGCTAACTGATAGCGATTCAACACATATATTTTACGATAGCACTTTCAGCACTTAAAAAATATATGTAATTTTTATGAGCATATAAATCATAATATTGAATAATATAAATATTGCTTTGCACGTAACAGTACAGCAATTTGTTAGTCTGTATTGATATGATTGTTTTTCTTATCTTCTTATCTTCTTTTAAAATCATTAACAGCAAAGCAAGTGCGCTATGTGCTTAACAAGATAACAAGATAAACAAGCTTGAAAGTGAGTATATTATGAATAATCATTTTAGTAACATTGCTAAAAAAGTGCTTGACAATGATAATAATATTGAGAAGTCAATGTAAATGAAAGTTTGCTTGATATCGTTATGTATGAACTAAATGCATCGATTAATAATGCTAACATTGACAGTATTATAAATAACTTAGAATATGACAGAAAAAATGAAATTGATTATACTGCAAACTTGAACAAATTAATTCATTTTTTACGTACATTTTAATTGAGTAGACAACAAAAAACATTTAATTAAGCTTGTTATCTTGTTAAGTACATAGCATTGCAATATTGTTTGATGAGTTGATAAGTGACAAGCTTGAAAGTGAGATATAATATGTTTTATTCGCATTTTTTAGATTTAGCATTGATAAGTGATTATAACAAGTACACGTATTTAACATTCACTGATAGCACTTACAATGTGATTAATCATTGTTTTGACTTATCACAAAAGTCAATTTTATATGATTATATGATTCAAGATTTTTATAAATCACAATAATAATCAATTTAAATTAATCAATTCAAAAAAATGAAAGTGAGATAAAATGAATAAAACTTACAGTGTATATTTTAAAAGCAGTTGCATTTCAGATTCATGTACTTCAAAATTAATAAAAACATTTGATTCAAAAACAGACGCGCGTACATTTAAAAACAGAAGAAATAAACAACTTTCAAAATTTGAAAAACAGTATTATAAAATGAAATATTTTGTCAAATAATTAAAAATCCCCCCAACAAAACAATTAATAAGCTTGTCAACTTATCAAACAATATTGCAAGTTTTTTGCACTTGCTTTGCTTGTTTTTGATTGCTGTGTGATTGATAAGACAAATAAGACAAAATAAGCTTGAAAGTGAGATATCAAAATGAAAAAAACATACAATGTATATTTTAAAAGTAGCAACATAGTAGATGCATGTTCTTCAAAATTAATAAGAACATTTGACTCAAAAACAGACGCAATAAACAACTGTCAAAATTTGAAAAAACATACTATAAAATGAAGTACTTTTTAAAAAGTGTTATTTCAGATTAATCAATTCAATTCAATTCATCAAAAAATCCACGAATCATAAATAAGCTTGTTATCTTGTTAAGTGCATAACAGTTTTATGCACTTGCTTTGCTTGTTTTTGATTGCTGTGTGATTGATAAGACAAATAAGCTTGAAAGTGAGTTTATAATGATAGAGTCTGAAAAAAATAAAATATTTGAAGATTTTTCTGTACAGTTTGATAACGACGTAAATGATGTCATAAAAGAATTATTGCAAGCTTTTGACATTTTAAGTTTTCAAGTTGACTCACATAAAAAACGAGTTGAACTTACAAAATTTAAGCATGTAATTGAGTTAGAGTTATTGAATATTGAAGACTTGTATATTGCTGAAAAAAGCATTACTGAAGTCAATGAAGTTTACAATATTGTAACTCGAAAAACAGCACTGCAATATAAAATAGTGCATTTTGCAAGTTTGCATTTTATGCGATTATTATTGATTAATTTTGTCGATTATAATTATTTTTTCGAGTCAAGTATAAATTACTAAATAACAATTAATAAGCTTATTTGTCTTATCAATCACATAGCACATTTGTATGCATTACAAGCAAGCGAAGCAAGCTTGAAAGTGAGTTAATAAAATGAATGAAAGTGATAAAAAACTTGTAATATTTATAATTAACAATTTTCTAATAGAACAAAAACCTGTAGCAGACTGTAATAATCTGAAGTATTTTGAAACTTCACATATTTTAGAATGCTTTGATACTGCAATCGACTCAAAAAAATTGACTGAAAACACTGTTAAACGAGTCAAAAACATTAAATATTCACTTGTACTTCATCATTTAGAGCATGATAAATCTTATTTTGTATAATCAAATTAATCAATTCAAATAAGCTTGCTTGCTTGTAATGCATACAAAAAAATTAATCAAAAGTTGTGATAAGTTGATAAGTGACAAGCTGAAAGTGAGTTAAAATGAATTTTGACAAATTAAAAAAAGCACTTGAAAACAGAATAAATAAGTTTGACAATAAAAAAGTCAAGCACATTTTGTGTGCTATCAGTAACAGAATGAGAGTCAAAGCATTAAAAGAAGTTATTTTTAATAACGATTGCATTGATTTACTAATTGATAGACTGAGCACTTCAATTAGTATCAATTGCAAGTATGAAAAAACAATTAAAATCAAAATAGATAAAAATGAGCAGACGCAAGATGAAGTTTTTGCACGTGCTGATTCACTCATTATTATTGAAGAGTACAGTTTGATTTTAAAATGTCTTGAAAAAAATGATTTAAGAGTATTAAACAAAATACACTTCAATTAAACAATTAATTAGCTTGTCAACTTATCACAACTTTTGATCAAAATGCATTATTCAAGTAGTTTGTACAATGCAATGAATTGATAAAAATATGTAATATTGTCAATTGATTGCAATATATAAGCATATCGCATAAATATTGCAAAACCCTAAAAGGAGGTAAGCATATCATGAATAAGAAAAAGAATAATACCCAAGTTGACTTTGCATCTATGTGCCCATCATTTGGAAATCAGGAAATCAGTGACGGCCAGTGTAAATCTTGCAAGAAAAGCAAGAAAACCTTATTTGGCGCTTGTACGTTCACAACTACAGCCGCCAAAGTCACTGCAAAAACAACCAGCAAAACCAAAGCAGCCGGGACTCCGCACGTACCCAAAGCCAAGCTGAGAGCAGAGCACCTGTTAAAAGTATTCAGCAACGGGAAAAGCCCCTTGACCCGGAAAGAAATCGCTGCCGAATTGAAGAAATTCGGCGACAGTGAAAATGAAGCAAGATACCAAGCCGCGATGTCCGTGTATTATCTTGCCGCATTCAAAGCGATAACCGAGACCGATGGGAAATTCGCAATCGTAGCCTAAGTTGCAGATTGATTGTAAACTAAGTGATATAAGCACCCAGTACAAAATGCCCAGAAATTTGGCGACCCGTACAATTTCTGTTTATATCACTTTGAGTATAATCAATACCGATTATATTGACACAAAAAAGGAGATAAAAAAAATGAATGATTAGAATTGATTAGATACTGGGCAATATTTGTTTAATCGCAAGTATTGCCTTGTATACAATCAATATGGTTGTATAGAAAATAAAAGGAGGTAAGAAAATGGCAGAAAATTTTACAGAAAAACAGGCCTCAGAAAATTCTTCAGAAAATCGCCGTGACACGATGAGATCAGTGTTGGGAAAATTGCTCAACCTGGCCATGCATGAAGGCACGCCCGAACATGAAGCGGCTGCCGCCATGAGCCGTGCCACAGAAATTATGGTAAAGTATAACATTGTCCAGTCTGAAGCAATTCGGTCAGAAAATGTAAGGATAGAAGACACCATGATAGAAGCCGAAGAGAGTACGTTCTATAAATTCCGAAGCCAATCATGGGAAGCCACTCTGGGCAACGGTATTGCTAAAGCTTTCGATTGCCAAATAATGTTGAGAAAAGCCTCAGATTGGGGCGGGGAAAATGATAAAATTGTCTTCGTGGGCAATAACCGTGACATTGCAGATGTCCTGTTCTTCTTCGGTTACCTGAGGATGATGGTTGGTGGCGAAGCAAGAAAACGGTACAAGAAAATCGGTGACCGCCAAGACTTCGCAGCCGGGGCTTCTACCCGAATCGGTGACCGCCAAGACTTCGCAGCCGGGGCTTCTACCCGAATCGGTGACCGTTTAGGTGAATTGTATAAACTCCAAGCAAAAATGCTCCCAGGTGACACAATGGCGCTGGTTATTGTAAAGAAAGGCGCCGTTAGCACCTATATCAAGAAAAAGTACCCGAAGATGGGAACTTTTTCAGCCAAAAGCGTTCGCAATGGCGGTGCATACAGTTCAGGCGGTAGCTACGGCAACACGGTTGGTTTGAGCAAAGGCCACTCAGCCCCCGCTCCCCAACAGCTTAACGGGTAGAAATTTACCCAGAAATTTACCCAGAAATTTATACATACGGGTGCCAGAAATTTGCGCCCGTGTGTATATGTGAGTGATCAAATTAGGTTGCTCAGAAAATAAAAGGAGGTAAGAAATTATGGAGGTAAAAACAATTATAATCAAAATTGGTTCGGAAGTTAATATTAACATATTCCACAACCTAATAAACTTGATTGATTCCCTTGACATAAGTTATAATGTTTCCGAGATCGATGACCGATCCTTTGAATTGATTGTGTATATATAATCACCAATCACATCGAAGAAATCAACTAACCCTCAATTACTATGCATCCTTGTGGGTGCATAGTTGTGGATGATTAATTAAGATCATTCAGAAAATAAAAGGAGGTAAGAAAATGCCAAGTTTTTGTATCTGTGGGTCAGATAAATATATCTCCCAAATTTGTGGAGGGGATTTTTGTTCAGCGGAACAACCATCAAAGTGGCTACTAATTCCCACTCGACAAAAGAAAAATTCTGGCAATGTTTGTCCATCTTGTCAGAAAACAGTGGAGAAACCCGCTACAACCCCCACCTCTATCATCAAGCGTATCAAGCAGGAACAACATGGTTTTATCTCAGAAAAGGACTTAGTTGTCCTTGTTGCAGAAAAGCGTCTCCATCCCTGTCTGGTGCGTTGTGGTTCAGGACGATTTACAGCCCCCGCACAGGATATCCAACATTTCATCGATATTATAACAAAAGATGGTCGGGATTACGTACGAGATGTCAGCCTGTGTGCCGGGTAATTAACCCTCAATTTTGGTGTATCTGAAAAGGTACGCCAACGTGGATGGTTAATAATGACCATTCAGAAAATAAAAGGAGGTAAGAAAAATGGGAAATGCAGGAATAGATTATGGGCGTGGTTTAACCAACATAGACCCTAAGACAGGCATCCGATTTGGTGTTATTTCATTTAATGCTATTTCACATGGCTGAAACAAAAGAGCAACTGCAAAAAAAGTACGATGCCCTACATAAAAAAGCCTTAGAGGCCGGTATCATTGAGAAGAATCCAACACTTGTTGAAACAATCAGTGCGATTGAATCCGATGCAATGGTTGAAGTCACTGAAATAATAACAATGTGTGAAAAGGAGACCGGGAGAAAATTTCCTTCAAGTTCTTCTTTGCCTGTAAACTGTGATATCATTACTGATCTTGAAAGCAGAAGGGCAAATTTGAAGGAAACAGTCCAACAGTTGACCAAGTACGCCTACTCATACTATAATTTTGCCGATTCCTATTCATTTAGAAAATGGGCAGGAGATATCGTCAGTAGGGAATGGGGCAAAACACATAAGAAGAGGCCTCAATTATAGGCGCATTTCTCAGTGGGAGAACAAACAACCCTCCCGCTGAGAAAATTTATTAATGTTGAACACTGCTTATCCCTGTTATGTTGAAAATCTTACCTCCTAAGTTAGACAATCGACTGCGGGGGTAAGTAGTGTTGAACGTTAATAAAAAGGAGGTGAGAAATTATGAATCTTTACAAAGCAGAAGTATACACTAAAGAAGACAAGGATAGGGTGTGTATAAATTTCATATGCCCTAACTGCCTCCCACTGGTATTGGTAGATCACAATGTAACATTAACAGGCATAGTAGACACTACGGGAGAAAAACCATACTGGTGTGACAACTGTGGCGGGGGAGACGATCACCCTGACTACCACAAGAAATTAAAAGAGGTGTTAGAAAAGAAAGGAGAAATAACACTATGAAAACTATTGCCCAAATAAAAAATAAAATTAAGTCTTTCAAAAGTAAATTATCGAAAAAAGAAGTTTACGAAAACTTTGGAGATAAAGAGCAAATGTTTTTTGATGATTTTATTGGTAGTATCTGGGATTATTCTTCTGATGATATAATTATAATAAGAGAAGTGGCAAGAAGTTTCTTTGAGTGGTGTATTAATTACACTGGAAGGGAGGACCAATGAACTTAGCACAAACAACCGGATTCACTTCCATTATGGAGGGTGGCAAAGTACTCATAACTGGCTTAGAAAAATACCCCATTATTGGCAATGACATTACAGAACAGGAGGCGGAAAGGATTATTTTCAGTTTCAAGGGCCTTATGAAATATTGGGACTGCATTAAAAAAGCAGAGATAACACAAGATATTTTGGGCAGGGGGCTCTGTTTGGGTGGGAGCAGCTAAAGTAATGAGTGGAGACTACATGAGCACATACGGATTTGAGTACAATCCCCCATATGAATTCCATGCTTGGGTAGTTGATAATGGCAATATCATTGATTTGGCTCTCCCCGGTGTAATTGAAAAAGGGCTGATCACTAAAGACGATGTTGGGTATTATCTTGTAAAAAGGAAGCCCGTAATTCTTGCGGGCACAGAACCCAACTGGATATCGTATAAACAATTTGAACTAATAAAATAGGAGGTGTATAATGTGTGGAATTGACAAAGAAATGACCGTTAGAATAGCAAAGGCCCTTGAGAAAATCGCCGAGAAAGATTTTGGAAATAAAACCATTCATGCTCACAGAATAACGGCTCTGCGAACTATTGAGGACACTAAAAAATTAGTGGGGGAAAATCTCACCGAGATAAAATGTCTAAGGGGAGACCACACATTCAAAAGCGTTGACATCTGGCATGTAGAAACATTCCTAAACAATATCTTAAAAAGTTTAAATAAATAGGCTAATCTTTTTTCTTGACAAAGCGGATCAAGTGTGATTATATTATAATAAATTCAACTCACTTTGAAAGGAGGTGTTTCCCATGCGAAAAATACAAGTGTCATTCTCAATTGAACCTGATATCCTTAAAGAAATAGACAAGTTAAGGGACAAAGAAAACAGATCACGGAACTATGTGGTCAATCGTTTGCTGGAAAAAGCAATCGGGAAATCAAAAGTTATCAAACGAGCATAGGTGACTTATGCAATGCAGATATTGCCAAATTTTCGTTCATCTAAATGATAGTACCTTATTCAAACATAAAAACCGTGTTTACGTTGAAAAGACCTGTGTACATTCAAGAAAAAAAGTTGTCAATGAATCAGACGCCTGCAAAAAGTTTCAACCCGCTCTATTCTTCTTCTGTTTAGAAAATGACCAGCAGTATCATATAAACATCTGTATATCAAGACAACAAAAGGGCTCTTGTGATTATTGCACACAGGGAACTATGGTAAAAGAAGTGGCGGAACTGGCAGGCCTCACAACAGCTTCAAAAATAATCGACAGAGAAAATCAAGTGCATCAACCAATTATTCAGAAAAAGACAGAGCAGAAAATAGTAGCCAGGCAACAAATAGTAACCAGGGAGGCTTAAACATGAGTTCATATGATTATAAATTAGTGGCGGCACTGTCGGTCGTAAACACAGAAAATTACCTCAACCCGGATGATCCTCAAGTGATGTCTGAAATGCCAGAAAGAAACACGCCCGAAAGACTTCTCTTGTGGAAAGAGAAAATAACAAGCATGACTGGAGAGGCTCAGCAGGTGGTCAGTATTCTCCTTAATGCTCCACAAGAGCTAATCGACCTGATACCACCAACTAAAGAACACATTGACAAACACAAATTAAAGGGCTATTTAAAAGGCAAGGGCTGGAAACTAAACACAATATTGAAAACCTATTCAGAAATCATAAAAATGTTACAGGAGGAGTAAAATGTTTTATCATTGGACATACTGGCAAGCAATGGCGAGTGCTGAATTTGCTAATGAAGGAGCCGCTCTTGATATTGTTAGTTTTCATTTAAGACTATTGTTGTGGAAACTGAGGAAGAAAAAAACAAAACTAATAACATTTACATGGGGAGAGCCATATAAAAATACAAGAATAGAGGAAACAATAATAAAAATGCAAGTGGGGAGGAAATAATAATATGAGCATCAAGACCGCTTCTTTTATTAAAATGAAAATGAAAATCGTGGAGTTGTTCTTGGCTGAAAAATTAGCCTGTGTTCCTCTAAAGGAAATACCAAAACGCTGTTCAAAAGAGATGCATGCTGACGGTAAAGAGGTGTACAAAGTCGATGGAAATGAAGTCTTAGAGGTATCTACAACAACAACGGCAGAAGGCAATCCTGCTTTCAGATTTAGTGCTTTCAAGCTCTCGAAATCAGATCACGACATGCTGGCAGAAATAGTTAAAGAGGTAAGTGATGATCACAGCAAGAATAGTGGTTAATAAAAAAGTTTATCCTTGTGAGTTTATCAGACAAAACAATAAAACAACCGTTGTCAGACTATTTGATAACCGTGGTGAAATCAAATTAAAGACAAAACGGATAGACATAGAAATCTATCCTGAGGGCGTTATATATAAAGGAATGGTTAAAAAACCATACATTTGGTATTAGAAGGAGGGGAAATGAAAAATAAAAAAATACCGCTAATATTTGAAGACATTGTAAAGGAACTAATAAAAGAAATCACAAAAGAATTTTTAAGCTCACTCAAACAATGTCCGGAATGCAACACATGGTTCATACATCTTTCCAAAAGAGAAAGAGCATGTTGTACACCACTATGTGCCTCCCGGAGATCAAGTAGGAAAAGACGGGAATGTTTTGATAAAAATACTCTGATAAGCACACCCAATGAAAGTATAAAAATAAAAGATTTGAAAATTGGAAATATTGTTTTAACTCAAAAAGGACCGAAAAAAATAAAGAATACTATTGAA
>SDBT01005860.1_pt1 | contig 20549 bp, 23 predicted proteins | sample 2277101 | NCBI WGS metagenome assembly SDBT01 (sample SAMN10404973, study PRJNA504765) | marine sediment metagenome | isolation source: marine sediment core GS10_PC15, 103 cmbsf | place: Arctic Ocean: Southern Knipovich Ridge | collected 2010 | reverse complement strand
CTTGGAGAAGTCCCATAGCCTTATATTCTGTACTCTCGCCATAAAAATTCAAGAAATGAGTCCAGCTGCGAACTCAATAACACTATATATTTGTCACCTGCCCCTGCATACAGAAGCATTTTATTATCCTTAATTATGATTCCCATGGGGAAGATAACTGCAGGAATGTCTACTGGATACGTTTCATTGCCATATAATTCCCATGGTTTCGAAGGAAGATAAATAGGATATTTTGTACGGCAAAGCACTTTAGTGGGATCGTGCAAATCAAGAAGAGCAGCACATATTGAATAACCTCTTTTGATTTTTGAAGATAGACCATAAACACGGCCGATTGAAGTATCAATTTCACCTACAGCATGATAAATTAATAACCATCCTCTTTTTGTCCGAATGGGGGGAAGCCCCGGCCCAATCTTCTCTTTCTCATGAGGAAAATGTCCAACTTCAAGAAAAATCGTTTTCTCTCGTCGCTCATATATTTTATTCCACAATGAGCGATATCTGTAAGGATGAAGCAATTGATTTATTCCAGCTTCGAGAACATCCATATGAATGTTTTTTCCGAAGCGAAGTAATATGTATTGTTTACCAGTTACAATTTCGGGAAAAATTACAGCATAGCGCATATCGATATTTTCTATAATGCCATGGTATGTAATGTCGATAAAATCTTGAGTAGAATAGATAGCAATCCGATCACCAGGGTTTCCTTTGAAACGTTGGAATGGAGGACTTACTTTTCCACATCCAATTAACAAATATTTTCGATCAATTTTAATGATCCTTACGTCTTCAATTCCATAAAGGAAATCTTTGTGACCTGTACCGTCCCCTTTGATTAAAATATCGTTATACCTTTTAAAATTAAGACCATCATCACTAATAAGGATCCAAATCTTGGATATATAATTCTTAAATCCAAATCTTTCTATTTGAAGCGACTCATCGAAGAATTTGCCTCTTTGGTACTCAGCATGGACTCTAGGAGTTAAAATAATTTTATCGTTGAATATTGTTGCTCCACCATTAAAAATTGCTCCTATTTGATAGATCTCATTCTCATACCAAGTTAATCCTGAAGCCCTTGGCCTAACAATTGGATTTTTTTCATATGACTGTAATTTGAAGATGGATGTACCTGAACTGAGTTTCTCTACGGTTCCTTCACCTAGTTTTTGGAAAGTCTGGTCGAGAGAGGCCATTTCATATTTCCTCATTTAGTGAAAATCCCCTAACTGTAAAGATTTACTTGGTTCGTGCTTATATAAACAAGCTATTGGGTAATAATTTATTGTTTTTTTCTCTTTATGTACAGCTCAAATTTCTTTTGGACTTTTTCGACTATCATTTGGGTGATTGTAATAATTTTTGGTATAATTCAAAGGTTTTTTTAGCAACGACTATCCATGACGTCTCTTTAGCGAATGTAGCAATTTTTTTACTCATTTGATCCACCACCTGGGGTTTCTGGATGGTTTGAATATACCTTAGATAGTTACCATCCGTAACCTCACAAAATGGAATTTTACATGTTAATTCTTTGAATTTAGGGGAAGAAGATACTAGTAACGGTTTATGTAAGCTCGCTGCGAGATGTAAAATACCTGACGAAGAGAAGTACTCTTGTTCGTAAGGTAGAATGATGCAATCCGCCTCTGCAATTAGAGCGAGAAGCTCTGAAGTGGTTAAATAACGAGGAATTAAGGTCAACGTCGCATTTGCTTTTCGTTGCAGGAATTTAATTTGTTGGAAAACCGTAGGATCTTTAATCATTCCTGCTACTATAATTTCAAGATTGGGCTTGCAGATTATGGAGGAAAGAGCTTTGTGATATGTTTTACCTGCTCTTAGAAATCCGACCAAAGCGATTTTAAACGAGTCAGTCACAAAGAAACCAATTTTTTTAGGATATGGATGAATGATAGGAGTACCATGAGGGATTACAACTATTTTTCTTGGATCGATGCCTTTTGATAAAAGGAATGCTTTGGCGTTTTCTTGATGAACTATAAATGTGTTAACCAGTTTTGCACATTCTTTAAGCATTTGAATAGAGGATGGATCGATTTTCACTGAATGGAGGGTGATAACGATTATTTTGCTGGTATGTAAATTCAAATTGGCTAGTAATTCCAAAAAATGATGATGTGATGGAAAAAAACTAGTTTCATATTGAAAATGAATAATTTTGCTGGGAAACTGCGGGATAATTTCAATTAATGGGTCTTTAAACTTGCTAGGAGTAACTAAATTCAAAATTGTTTCATCAATCGACGATGTTCGTGAAATTTTCTCTTCTTGACAATTTTGTGGACTAGATAGCCAGATTGCATGTGTTTTTACTAGACTGTTTTTATTTAGACCTTTTAAAAGAAAGGTGGTATAATCTGCGATACCACCAAATGCTTCTGAAACAAAACATACCGTGATTGCCAAACTTTAACCTCTTACTAAATTTGTACTTACTATTACATTAAAAAATGTAACACTAGCTTCAACAAAAATATAATCTAAAAATAAGAAACTCCATACAATCAATGTTCGACTCGAAGATAAAGATATGATCAAATTTTACTTATATAAGAAAAATAGGATTTATTAGCAAAAACTAAAAATTCGAACAAAAATCAACTAGTTGGAGTATCCTTAAGGCTGTCTGTTCAGGTAATTCTGTGAGCTTATTAATCGGTTTCGAAGTTCAGACGCTTTAATCCACTCTGAATCAGCAAAAAACGTTTGCCTGACTATATAATTGGCTTCATTAAAGAGATTTTTTGATAAATGGCAGTATTTTCTTAGAACAGGATTCGATTTTAACCAAATGCACTCTGAACGGATAACACGTGTTTGTGGCCTCAATACTTATCCCTTAAAATTATACTATTTCTAGGAGTCTCAATTGAGGATTTTCTATTTGCTTAATAAAGACATAAATATCCATATTTTTCCCTTATTTCTTATCCAGATTTAATCTGCATCTTCATCCATTTGAAATATTTCGCCTATTCCATATTTTTATTACAAACTGTAGATAAGGCTTTGAATACATTATCAAGAGATATAGAAAAGAGGTTAAGCTGATTTTGGTTTCAGAATTAGAATTCAGCATTAATCTGATGATTTAAGTCAATTTATGAGAACATTTTATCTAGATGATATTTTTAAAGACTAGAAAGTAAAATGAAATGCTTAAATAAATACAAAAATACTATGAATCAACATCAAACTGAAATGATTTAGAAGTATTTAAAGTCAAATAAACAATAATTTTTGGAGTAAAAAAACATGAATTTAAAAAAACTCGTACATAAAAGAAGAGGAGTAAGCCCTATTCTGGCTGCTGTTCTATTAATTGGTTTAGCTATTACCGCGGGGGCAGTCCTCTTCGTTGTAGTTATTCCGATGATCACAGCCCCGGGTGGGGGTATTGTAATAGATGGTACATCCGAATTTCCTACTAATACTACTGTTAAGGTAGTTTTGAGAAATGAAGGCTCTGAAGGAATCCTTATAACAAATATTACTGTTACTATTGATGGTACACTTATTAGGTGTAATGATTTCTTCGAATTTACTGTTAATTCAGGATCAAGTAATTTTGAGACATTTTCATTTACAAATAATGATGCTACCCCAATTACTGGATTCTTCACTGTTACTTTCGGCGATGATGCAACAGAAGTCAGAAGCAAAAATTTTACATTCTAGATCTCCCAGACTAAACAAAATTTTCTTTTCCCTTTTTTTTTCTATTAATAATTCCATTCAAATTTCATTCTAACTCTTCTATCTCTATCCTCTTCCTCTCAATAAACATATTATGGGTATTTTTTTCGCTCTCTATTCAAAAAAATCTAAATTAGGCGTTTTTACAAATCCTATTTTAATCTAGATGCATCAGCACGACTTCTGACATATTTGTTGATGACCATTTTGCCATCTGTTAAAATTCTCCTCATATTCACCCCGAAATCGCTCCAGTACTCTATTAGAGCATTTCTTTGTTCTAGAGTTTTTACCATTTCAATATTTAGAAAGAATGAAATGTGATATCCTTCTTCTGGTTCTCTGATTACTTTTATTTTCGCTCCTGGATTTCTCCACAAATCGGTTCTAATTCGTTCAAATATAAACTCCTCAACAGGATCACCAAATTGAAGTTTTAATGAAACTATTGCTGAATTTCCCTGTTTTATCAGTAATCCATCTTTAAAGGGAATTTCTTCACGAAGAACATCCATACAACACTCATGATCAGGATCTAAAACACAAATCGGTTCTACAGCTCCTGTTACGCAGTCTACGGATCGTAATTGCAAATCTGATTCTTTTAAAGTCAATGAGACACTCTCCAACTGTATTAATCATATACTCTGATTCCTATATAATTGGTAAGTCTTTCAGAGCGACGATTGTTCTAACTAGTATCTGCAAAAATTTCGACATTGATTTGTATTTCCAAAAAAAATAACAAATTCAAGTTATATTTAATGTGAACTACCCCTAGCTAAAGCAAGGAGCTCCCTGCGAGTCCGCTGAACCCCAAAGGGGAAGATTTCTCTTTACCGTTGGCTGTGTGTCGCAGAAAACCTTTCCACTTATGTAAGAAAGATTCCTCATTCACAGAGGATTGATACAATAGGTTTTTCTCTTGGAGGAACTTACTCATAATATTAACAGCAGAGTTTAAGTCTCTATCCATTTGATTACCACAATTGCACTTAATAGTCCTTTCAGATAGTTTCCGATCTTTTTTCAAGCCACATATACAGCAGGTCTTGGTAGTATCCTTTTCATCAATTTTTACAACTTTCTTACCTAGTTTTTCGGCTTTATATGTCAGGAATTGTACAAACCTGCTTATGTGTCCAGTATTTTGGAGTGAATAGTTTAATGTCTTTTGGTGATTGAATTTCTTAAATTTCTTCTTCCTAGCCATTTGTTTAACCGCTAGATCGCCAACAATGAGAGTGTTAGCTTTAGTATTAGTCAATACCACTTTAGAAATCTTGTGTTGAAAGTCTTTCAACTGACTAGATTGTTTTCTTTTTATCTCTACTAACTTATGATTGTACCAGTGCCATTTACGGCTCTTTTTCCTGCAATGGTCACGTTTGGATTGCACTTCAGCTATTTTCTTTCGCCAATAATTATCAGGGCGTTTATTAGGTATTTGAAGAAATCGCGACTGTAAATTAACAGCAGAAACAAGATTATTTATCCCTAAATCAATCGCTTGGTACAATCCATTATCATGATACGGTCTAGAGGGGGATATTTCACAATTAACCGCTAAAAACCACCGCTCTTTATAGTCTGATAAGAGTTCTATTTGTTTAATCTTTCCTTTGGGTTTAAATCCTAGTTCAAATGTCAGGTCTGCTCGCGAAGGATGTTTATGTGATAAATTTATCTGATTTTCATGGTATTTAAAGCCGCTCTGATTATAACACAGAGTAAAAAAATAATTCTTCCCCCTGAATCTTGGTGGACGAGCAGTATTATTTCCATTCTTTATTAACGAAAAAAACGATTTATAAGCGGTATCAAGTTTCTTTAGGGTCATTTGGAGGACTTTGGAGTAGACCCAGCCATATTCAGGATGTTTTCTCTTAAGAGTTGGTAATTGGTTTTGCTGGTCAATATATCTAACATATTCCCTCTCTTTGGAAGATAGGTATTTGTTTTCATTCCAATCGTTTTTTCGCTCAGCTAAAGCCAAATTATAGAGCAACCGGCATTTCTCTGATAAAACCCAGAGTACCTTTTGCTGTTCCTCGGTTGGATAAACTTGGATTTTATAGGTGTGAAACATCGTATTTTTATCCCTGAGATTCAACATATTCTTTTAATTGGTCAAGAGTCACCTGCCCGGTCGTACATAAGAAATAACTTGGACTCCAAAGATAGTTAGTCACCTGAAATAAAGTTCAATTGTTGTTACTTCATTTCTACCTATAAATTAGGTCAGCAATCCGATTACTTTGTGTTTCTTTTCTCAGTAATAGATTATAAACTATTAGCTATCTGTTCAAACTAATTCTGTTTATTCCCATCTGGAAATCCTTTATAGTATTTCCCTTACGGCATATTTATCCTATCTTGACAGGAGATGTTTATAAAATGCTACCATTCATCCCTCACTTGAAAGAAAGGGACTTCTGGCGAAGTTAATTTAAAAGTCACGTACTTCTAACATTTTCGTTTTCGTTGAAGTAATGAGATAATGCATCAAACCAAGCTTAACATCAGAGTTTGTTATCAAGACTAATATAGTACTATCAACTTTAGAAATCAACCCTAGCCCTAATGGAGTTTGTACATGGATATAATCGATTTTGTTTCCGAGTTTTAGTTGTAAACAAGCACTAGCAAATGTACTTACTATACCCGCTACCATAGCGGACACTAATGTTTCAATATCATCCGAAACAGGTTTTGTTCTTGCCACCATTATTGGAAAACCCTCTTCGCTTACCAATAGAGCTGATTCCACCCCCTGTACCGCTCCAAGACCATCTAATATCTTTTGAACTCTTTCTGTAGATGATTGTAAATTCTGTTCATTAGTAGTATTATTATACATTGCCATTTTTACCACGTTTGTTATTTGCTCATTCTTCACAAAGTTCATTTGTTATTTCTTTTTTAAACTCCATAGAATTTCGAGTGAAAGTATTTATTTCTCTGCACCAATTTTATACCCAAGAGGTCATCAACTAGCTTTTTTCTTCTTAGAATTCGATGAGAAAGAATAATACGAGTCTATTAATGAGAGAAGAATTTATTATCCACTTTCAATGCAAGGCAAATAGATAGCGAGGTTGCTTGAATGAGTGAAAACATCCGAATGCAGAGATGTAATCCATGCCGAAGTGCAGTTATGCCAAGTGAACATGGAACAACACGTTTTCCATGCCCATCTTGTGGAATGATACCAATTATACGTTGTGAGCGATGTAGAAAATTCGGTAATCAATATACATGTCCTAATTGTAGTTTTACTGGTCCTTAGGATTATTCTCTCCCATTTTATATGATTATGAAGCAAACAATAATTATAGTACTGATAGAGGAATAGTTATGTCAAATGTTTTATCAATTTTGAGAGTAATTCCCAGTTCACCTGAAGTCGATCGTGAAGCGATTGTAACCCGTGCTCAAACAGAATTAAGTAAAGGACTTACATTAGAAATTTTAAAAAAGGAAGAAGAACCCCTTTTCTTCGGTTTATATGCAATTAAGCTTTTTGTTAAAACTACTGATTCTGATGAAGGAACTGAGACGCTACAGACTTTTGAAAATCGACTTCTTGCATTAGATGAAATAGATAATTGTGAGATAGAGCTTCAAACTATTATTGATTACTAAAAGAATACTAATATCAATTTTCCTTTTTATTTTTCAACTTATTTTTGCTTAATGCTAAACTTCATTTTACCCTGAAGTATGCACACAATTTTTTTTAACTATTGAATTGTATTATTTCAATTAGAAAGGAATTTTAAATAAGGGTGAATGATCTTTCTTGAGGTTGATAATATTCAACCCAATTTTTGTGACTATGTGCTTTAACCAAAGAAGTAAAAATACAGAAATAGTTTGGCTGAAATATGTCTAAAAATTGTTGATCTTTAAGTAGAGACCTCAATAAGTGCACCAGAAAATTTAAAATAAAGAGAGAAAATGAAATGGTCAAAGAAGTCGTTCTTAAGGTAGCTGAAGCTAGACAGCGCGATGTAGGCCGAGGAAAAATTCGCATGGATGATATCAACATGCGTGAGATTGGTATTACTACTGGTGATGTTGTTGAAATTCGTGGAAGACAAAAAACAGGAGCTATTGCTTGGCCTGCTTATATCGAAGATCAAGGAGCTGGTATTGTACGAATGGATGGGGTTATTCGTCGAAATGCAAAAGTATCTTTGGAAGAGAACGTTCGTATCCGAAAAGCTCAGATAAAAGTCGCAAAAACTGTCAACATTGCACCTACTCGTCAGATATCACTTGATTATGGTTTTGAGGCATTTGTTAAACGTAAACTCCTTGGATATCCTGTTTCGAAGAATGATACTGTATTGATCCCTATACTAGGCAGATCTATCCCATTTGTTGTTAATTCGATCACTCCAGCAGATATTGTTCTCATCACCGATACGACTAAATTGAATGTTTCGGAAAAACCAATTTCGGAAACCGAAACTGGCATGCCAGGAGTTAGTTACGAGGATATTGGAGGTCTTTCAGATGCAATACAGAAAATTCGCGAAATGGTCGAATTACCTTTAAAACACCCAGAATTATTCAAAAAACTTGGCATTGATCCTCCAAAAGGAGTTTTATTACATGGCCCACCTGGAACAGGAAAAACACTGATTGCCAAAGCAGTAGCGAATGAATCAGAAACCCATTTCATTCCAATTCAGGGACCAGAAATTATGTCGAAATTTTACGGTGAGAGCGAGGCAAGATTGAGAGAAATATTCAAAGAGGCGGAAGACAATGCCCCTAGTATTATTTTCATTGATGAAATAGACGCAATCGCGCCTAAACGAGAAGAAGTTTCTGGAGAAGTTGAACGAAGGGTAGTAGCTCAAATCTTAGCATTGATGGATGGTCTTGAGAGTAGAGGGGAGACAATTGTTATCGGAGCAACAAATCGCCCAAATGCTGTGGATCCTGCCTTGCGCCGTCCAGGACGATTTGATAGAGAAATTGAAATTGGTGTGCCAGATCAAAATGAAAGATTAGAGATATTACAAATTCATACACGTAGGATGCCTGGAATTGAGGAGGTTGATATAGAAAAGCTTGCCTTAATAACTCATGGGTTTGTAGGGGCTGATCTCGCAGCTCTCGGTCGAGAAGCAGCAATGAAAAAATTAAGAGAAATACTGCCTGATATTAATCTAACGGATGATACAATTCCTCCTGCAGTTCTTGATAATCTGAAGGTAGAAAATCGTCATTTCGAGGATGCACTAAAGGAGATTTATCCATCAGCGATTAGAGAAGTTTTCATTGAAATTCCAAATGTAAAATGGACAGATATTGGCGGAATGGATACCATTAAACAAGAATTGGTTGAAATCGTTGAATGGCCGCTGAAACATAAGGATGCTTTTGCACGAATAGGCATCAGCCCTCCGAGAGCTGTTTTACTTTTCGGAGCACCAGGAACAGGAAAAACCCTTTTAGCAAAAGCTTTAGCAACCGAAAGTAAAATAAATTTTATAAGCGTTAAAGGACCTGAACTTCTTTCTAAATGGGTAGGGGAAAGTGAGAAGGCTATAAGGGAGGTATTTCGGAAAGCTCGAACTGCATCGCCTGCTCTTATTTTCTTTGACGAAATTGATGCTGTTGCAAGCCGTCGAGGAAGTGGAGATTCATCTGGAGTTAACGAACGTGTGATTAGTCAACTTTTAACAGAATTAGCTGGAATAGAACCATTACGTGATGTTGTAATCCTTGCTGCGACGAATCGCCCTGATATGATTGACCCTGCTTTGCTTAGACCTGGAAGATTTGATCGTGTTGTACATGTCCCTCCACCCGATGAAAAAAGCCGAAAATTGATTCTCAGCATTCACACTAAATCAATGCCGTTAACTGATGATGTAGATCTTGATCGATTAGCTAAGGAAACAGAATTCTATGTGGGAGCTGATATTGAAGCAATTTGCCGTGAAGCAGGTATGCTTGCCCTACGAGAAGGTTTGGATACAAATATTGTAGAATGGAGACATTTTGAGGTAGCTTTATCTAGAGTACATCCGTCTTGTACTCAGGAAATGATAAAGTGGTATGAAACACAAGAATCGCAATTCAGAAGAAGAATAGGAATTGATTCTCAGCAAACTATCCCATTATTTGGGTGATGGGACATTTTTAGCTAGAAATGAAATTGTGTACAGATCACTTTTCTCGATGTTATCGAAATTTCAAAGAAACATTCTTTAAATTGAAATTACTAAAGTATTCATTGTGGCATTTTTAGAATTATCATAATAGTTCATTCTTTCTATGGCCATATTAGAAATCCTACCATCATTATTTTCCCTTCATTGATGTAAAAAACATTCATTTTGAATATTACAAGGTGACATTTATTATGGCACAAAAATATCCTTATTGGAGACCTTTCCCACTAACTTTTTCAGTTATGAACATTGTTGAACGTCGTGAAGGCGTTTTATTAGAAAATGATCTTATTCGCTTACTAGAAAGTGATATTGGTGATTTCTCGCAACGAGAGTTAAATCGAGCACTAATGAAACTAGAAACCAAGGGATTAATTCACGTTCAATATATAAAGAAGAACCAACGTGTGATTAAGCAGATTTCCTCAAAACAAAAGTTTCTTGCTATCGGTGAAGACTAAGAATTATTATTGTATTTATTTGAAGAAAAATAATAAAATCACCCTTTAGTGAGGTTAGGGGGTAATTTCCTTAATTGGAGAAGTCCTTCAGGACTGTTTTAATCTCTAGTGTTTCCAGAATCTGACATACTGGGCAAATTTCCCGTGTTGATATTTCATTGCACTTTCTGCAGAGGTATGGGGGTTCTAGATTTGAACTATGGGGGAAGTATTCTATTAACGAATCATGCATTTTCACAATATTGAGTAACGTACTGGGACGTTTTTTTTCCATCTCCGATAGAAATAACCTTATGTCATTCCTCATGGCGGAGGATGAATAAGGACAGGGGTATGAATGATAACCTAAATTATTCGCAAATGCATATAATACTATTTCAGGTTCAGATGTATGGACAAAAGGTCTTATCCGAGGAATTAACATCTGATATTTCTTGATTGGATTACGAATTAGACGCATAAACTTCGCAGAATCACCTCGCAACACATTCATTAATATTGATTGAGCTTCATCATCTAGATTATGTGCTGTAACAATTTTAGTTGCATTAATTTTACGAGCTGCAAAATTTATCGCACGACGGCGTAAAATACCACAAATTGCGCATGCTGAAATTGTCATTTCTTTTTCATTTTTACGTTTCACTATTTCATCTAATGAAGCTCCATAAATATCATCAAAGGAAACTGTGACTTGAGGAATATTATATTTATCAGAGAATTTCTTTGTGATTTCGATACTCTCATTTCTATATCCATCAATCCCCTCATCAATAGTTATTGCTGTTATCGTACAGTCTTGAAATCTATTTTTTAGCTTATTAAGGATATATAGAAGGACTGTGCTATCTTTTCCTCCTGAATATCCAAATCCGATGTGATCGTTCTGTTCTAGCATGTTATAGTGATTAATTACTTTCCTTACTCGATTTTCAAACAACTCTGTGAAATGTTGCTTGCAGTAATACTTCTTAGATCGTACGTCACGAGTAAATGGGGAATTTTTACAACAACTAATGGGGACCATAATTATCAACAAAAAAAAAATCTACTATTGCTGAATCTGAACAATGAAATCTGGACAAACCTTATCTGCAGTCTGAATCCCACGTTGGATTGCCTCTTCTGCCAATCTTTGAACATCTTCTAATGAAAAAGTAGTCAATTCTAAATAAAGTCGAATATTTATGACAATTTCAGCTTCATTCGTCAATTCGATGTCAATATCGATCAAATCTTGCTCTAATTCCTCACCAACCTTTGCAATCAAAAAATGATGAATATTAGAATAAATTTCATCAATAATTTCGTCAATTTCAATTGCCATTTAAAAATCCACGCTGTTTAGCAGGTGGTTACAAAGGGTGAATAATAACTTATAATTATCCAGAATGAAACGGAAAGATAGATTTCTCACAATTGGGGAAGTAATGGATTAAATATATGGTAAAGAATATCTAGTTAATCGACTGGGGTTCGCCAAATTGTTCGCTTAATCGAGCTTGTAATTCCTCTAGACGTTTCACGTTTTGCGCTTCCTGTGATGTGAAACTCTTTTGTTTGAGTTCTAAAAGTTCCGCACGATCTGCTAACTCTTTTAGAACCTCACCCACTTTCTTGGGAAACATAATAGTACCAGCGGATTTCCAAACTTCAGTTTCTGAATCTAATTTCTGTAATTCCTTTTTGGTCATTTCCATTTCGGAAAGTGCTCTTTTTACTTCCCCTAATTGGAGTCGTAAATTCTGGACCGTTTGTTCTATTTGTCTAAGTCTAAGGATTTGCTCCTGTTTCGCTGGAGAAATGTTTGGTAACGCCATTTTTTGAATTCCTCTATCTAGGGAGATACATATTTAGGAGTTAAGTCTGTTTTGAAAAGATGTTTATTACCTCATTAGTGGCAGAAATCCATCTTAGAACTGAGTTTATTGTTGCCTTGGCAGCATTTAGATCTTGAGCAGCAATATATATTATAATTTTTCCTTTTTTTTGAGAAATAGACACTTTTGATCTATCAAAATCGTGCTCTTGAATTTCTGGCTGAAGAGAAGCAATAACGATTTGTGCTTCATGCTCAGAATCGAATTGAATTGATAAATGTATTTCTATATTAGATTTCATTTTTCTATCCTTAGAAAGTAACATTTATCTTATAGAGCAAGATAGAGGAGTTTCTATTCTGTTGAAATGCATATCCAACCACGTTTTGAGTTGTTTCTTGTTTAAAACTAATTTTAAGTATTTTATTTTTCCTAAAATCCCTTGTGTTTTGAACAATAGGATGAAAATAATTAATTATTCCTTTTTTTATTGAAAAATTTATCTCGTCAGAAAAGTCTAACTGAATGCTTGTAATCATGATCCGATTGTTTTTATTATGTTTCTGTAATGAAATAAAATCACTTAAGAGTATATTAACCTCGTGAAAAAGGATAGTATCTAAAACCGAATACGCTTTAACATGAACACTATTCCCTACACTGGTTCCGTGTAAAATGAGAATTCTTGTAATGTTTTTATTCCGACAATAATTGAATATTTGGCTCTGATTTAATGATCCCCGGGTAATTCTTTCGGATCTTGGTAAGGAAAAAGTAAGGATTCTACATACCCGGCGTAGGAAATGAGATGGATTCCGAGAAGTGGTTATGATAACACTTGGATTAGTTAACCTCTCTTGATCCATAATTATTCAAACTATTACAACTGAATACTCTCGTAAAATCAAGTATCGGATTGATCAGCCATTCGTCTAGCAGTCCTTAAGGCAATTTTCCCACCAGGTGTCTCAGGAGACCATGAACCTCCAGTGAAACGGAAACCACAAAATGAACATTGCCAAATTCCGATGGAAACGCGTTTAACTTTTATAGAATCACAAGAGGGACACAAATGCTTAATTTTTAGAGTAGCATCAATTTTTTTAACCCTTTTTCGAAGTGTTGCGCCATATCTGGTTCCAAATCGACCTGTAGATCCTACTTTTTTTGTTCTTCCCATTTTATTGTCACTGCTCTGTATTTTTCTTGTTTAAAAATATCTAACCGATTAAAAAGTTTAGGGAAAACCCCTGATGTCATTTTTACTGAAAATCTTATCCTTCTAAAAATCTAATCTTTTTCCATTATATATAATATTGAAAATTTTCACTAATCGGTTGCAAACATTTCATTCAACTCGGAAATTTGAGAATTCTGTTCCACAAGGTCATTTAGGTCTTTTACACTATTCGTTGCATGATCAATAATCTTTTCAATCTCATCTCCGGTAAAAACTCCTGCTTCTCCTTTTTGCATTGAGCAAACGATGCCTTCATTAGTAATACCTATCGAGAATCTAGCATTTTTTCCTCGATCTTCATGTAAATTTGGGTCATAAACGATGAAATCGCTAACTTTGGCATAAGTTAAGCTAGAAACGCTTCCATTTCTTGGTAGAGGCTCTGTTTCTTCTAATACAGTAACACTAGCCGTTTCTTGATCAATTTGCACCTTTTTTAGTCGTGTGTTTGCTAATGCCGCCATTGCGGCTAGAGCTGAAGCGTCGATAAGATTTCCACCATCGTCAATGATGTATATATCAACGAAAAGGATCCACACTTTTTCTCCAGGGATTACACATAGTTTAGGATCTTTCATTGGAATGACTTTACCTTCTCGAATTCCGCGATCCACAACTCGGGCCATCTCTATTGCAAGTGGACTTGGTGGTCCACTCTCGTGACTTGGTGATGAAATTGGTGAGAGCTCGAGATTTACTGTTATTACACCAGCATTTGGAGTATCAGGGAAAGGTGTCCCTAAAGTTGTTTTAACACCTGCTAATATTACAGTATCACCCCATTTCACCATAGCAGATCCTTCAGCTTTTTTAATTACATTAGGAATAATTTGGATTGAACGTCTCTCCCAGAAATCCCGTGAATCCATTCTTTCTCCTTTCTTTAATAAACTTATTAAATGACCTCTTTCCAAACTTCCAAAAATATCATCTGATTTCATACTTTTTGCACCTACTCTTCTTCCTCTGTTGTTTTTTCAAATGTTTCCTTTATCTGAGTATACTTTGCTTTTAAAGCATTTCTCTGTAAGTTATATACTTCACCAATTGCCTCTTTAGCTAGTTTAAGACCCTCTTTAACCTCATCTGGGGTAAACTCACCATCACATTGTAGTAAAGTTATTTCATTAGTATTATATATCATTGCCACAGGCATGTCACCTTGACCATCCTTATCTTCTACATCAGACAAATCTACTACAATTTTATCTTCTACTTTACCCACAGCACAGCCTGAGACTAAACCTCTCATAGGAATACCGGCGTCTGCTAAAGCTAAAGATGCTGCAGTCAATGCGGCACAGCGAGTTCCACCATCAGCATCTAAAACAGTGAGAAATACATCTACAGTTCCATTTGGAAATTTTTCTAAAAATATTATTGAATTAAGGGAATCAGCTATTATTTTACTCAATTCATACTCTCTACGACGGGGAGCAGGACTTTTCCGTTCTCCTACTGAAAAAGTAGCTAAACGGTATTCAACACGAACAATTGCTTTATCTGGACGAGCAAGATGTTTGGGATGCAATTCTCTTGGTCCATAAACAGCACATATAATTTTATTATTCCCCCAAGTGAGATAACAACTACCATCAGCTCTATTTAGAACACTCGTTCTCATTGCAATCGTTCTCAATTCATGAAGATCACGACCATCTAATCGTCGTCCATCTTCGAGTAAAAGAGAGGATTTTTTATCATTATTCATCTTCATTTCACCTTTCAGATAATCTTTGTTTTTCGTTTTCAATGTACTCTCGAATGCGATCTGTTAATCCACTTGTATGAGCTTCAGCTTCGATTTTTCTAATCGAACGTTCAACTAGATTCTCCATTTCGATTCTGTTTACCACAATTACGATCCTACCATTTTGGCCAACATCGATCTGGCTGCCAGTCATATTCTTTAACAATTGGATCATACTTCCTTTTTTGCCAATAATTCGTGGGATTTTTACAGGATCTACTTCAATTAATCTCCCGCTATTTATTTTATGAAGTCCACGGCCTTGCATACTGAGGACTGGATCACGGCTCCTGTCAAAGAAAGTAATTTCTGCTTTAATGATATCTCCAGTTATTAAAATCCGATCAAGAGTTTCTCTAAGTGAATCAAAATCTCTATCAATCACACTACCTACTCTAAGAGTTCCTACATAAGGACCACGGATATCAACATTCCAAGAAGTGATTCCTACTCTTGTTATCTTTCCTATAATGATATCTCCTTCCAAAGGAATATAGCACCCTTCTAATGGGATAACACCAACCCTATCCTGATGTATTTGTGCTAATCCGGTCATTGACGCGAAAATTTCTATTTCATTATCCATTTTTTTACGAAAGACACCCCCGCCCGTTTTGTAAGTACCTCGGGCTAACAATTCACCAGGTATCACTAACTGGTTCCGTTCAATTAAAATTGTCATTTCTTACATTTCCTATCTATAATTATTTGTTGATCATCATAATATTATTTATAGCAATCATGAAGAGATATTCCCCTAAAGTCTAATACGCTCAAGGACCTTTATCTCTGCACGTCCTTTTGTCATGCCTTGGATTTTTTCCATGAATTCACCCTGAATCCCTGCAGCCACTTCCACTACTGCAATCCAATGTCCATCATTTTGCCATTCATCTTTGGAAATTTGAGCGTTTCTTTTTATTTCACCATAAGCTTTGCCTGTATATTCTGGTGGTATTTTAACAGCCAGTTTTACTGTTTCCATACTGATTGGTATTATTCGCCTAAGTTCTGTAATTATTTCCTTTAGTTGATTTTCTGCTGATGTTGAAGGATCAATCATAATTTTTGCTTCCTTCATTGCATTCTCAATACGGATTGGAGGATGAGGTGTTTTTGTTTTGGGATTGATGCATGTCTTTGCAAGGAGTGTAACTATTTTCTTACGTTTTTTCTCAAAAAATTCTTGACGCTGTTCAGCTGTAAGATTAAGCTCTCCTTTCGAGAGTATAATCTCTGCAATTTTCATTAAGTCTGTTGTTTCAAAACAATGCATAAGAATTTCATTAGGGGATTTTTCTCCTTTACTAGCATTTTGGAATATATCGTCCGATTCAAGAATATCATTAATGCTTATAGTATCATCTAACAACCCCATCTTATATTTTAATGCTAGTTCAGGATTAACTATTATTTCAAACCGATTTCCATGGGTTTTAATTCTAACTACTGATTTTCCTTTCAAGTCAAATCTTCGAGCATCTCGTAACATAATTTTAACCCCTAAAATTGTCCTAATAATTCAACAATCTCATTATTGCTTAAATATTCTAAAGCTTGATTATCTTTAGATATTTTCGCTATTTCAATCATCTCAGCATCTAAAACTTCCTCAGAGACATGTTTTAAAGCTTTTAAAGCTAATAAATTACCCTCAGAAATTGTTTTAGCAATAGATTGATACTCTCCTTCTAAGAACTCAATAATTGATGGCGCATTCGACCCTATTGCAGTAGCACGATATCCCCAATAGCTTCCACTTGGTTCAGTCATATATAATTGAGGTCCAATTGCTTCATCACACCCTGCTATTAACAATGACACACCAAAAGGTCTTACACCTGCATGTTGAGTATACATCTGTTTCACGTTTGCTATGCGACGAGTTAAAGCTTCAACCGTGATTGGTTCATTATAAGTAATTTTGTGGACTTGTGCCTGAATACGGGCTTGATTAACTAATACACGCGCATCAGCCGTTAATCCCGCAATTGCAGTTGCAATATGTCCGTCGATTTTGAATATTTTTTTTACCAAGTCTTTCTCGACAAGTGAATTATGTAATCTTTTCTGGACTGTTAAACAACAACCATCAGCAGTTTTTATTCCTATCGCGGTAGTTCCACGTTTAACGGCTTCAATAGCATACTCAACCTGAAATAATCGGCCGTCAGGACTAAAAATAGTACTTCCTCTGTCATAACCTAGACCTTTCGGTGCGAACAACTCTTTTCCACCAAAAATAACTTTGAATACCTAATATCAATAACGCTTTCATTTTATCTGATTTAGTGAGTTATATATAGTTATTTTTCCTCTTTCCTTATTCTTATTTGATTATATGGAGATGAAAGATTTCCTTCTAAACTGTTATTAATCCTCTGGATCTCTCTTTTGGAACTTTTGGGGCTAAAAATTAGACAGTTTCGCTTTTTTCGTAATAAAATCAACAAGAGACGTTAAGTTAATGAAAATTGTTGTTAATTAATGAGCTCATAACGAGGAAAAATTTAATAAAACCCTGAAATGAAAAAACTCTTAAGAGTAGATGGGGGGGGTTTGTTAGAATCTATGATTAAGACGGGTCTAGTGTCAACGGGTGCAAAACCTCACTCTTCGCATTCTTCCTAAGAAAATAGGGAAATGGTCAGGCGAGTAAAGAATTTTGGCCTAGATAAACCTACCGAATTAAAAGAAATCATGATTGAAAGCTGTGCTAAAAAAACACACTCCTGAATGCTGTGGAAGCTGACAGGAAAGAGGCTGTCGGGTTACAGCCAATACGATAGAGGTTAACTTCGGTAACGAACAAGTTGATAACCTCTGTGTGAATAAAACAAGTTGATAAAACAAGTTGATAAATTTTAATAACCTGACTAAACAAAATTACTGAAGAAACGGTGTCAAATAATGGCATATGAACCTAAAAAAGTTGGAACCATAAAAATTGGTCGTTACATGATTGATCCTGATTCAAATGAGCCTTGTAAAGTTATTTCCATTGATAAAAGTAAACCTGGTAAACATGGTGCAGCTAAAGCGAGAATGATGATGGTTGGACTTTTTGATAATCAAAAACGGCAATTTATCTCCCCTGTAGACAAACGTGTTAATGTACCGATCATTGAAAAAAGGGTTGGTCAAGTAACAAATGTAGAAGATGGAACTAGCTTTGTTCATATAATGGATAATGAATCATATGAAAGTTTTGTAGCTGATCCTCCTAGCGAGGACAACTTACGTAAAAAACTTGGAAAACTCTTTTCAGAAGGGAAAGGGGTTGAAATTGAGTATTGGATTGTAATGGATCGCAAAAAAATCATTCAAGTTCGAGAAATGGATATTTAATTTATAGACCCAGTGAGATGTTACTTCGATGAAAGTATCGAAAATTGGAATTTTCTCACAAGTACTCTTTCAGGAGACTATTGATATAATATTAGATCTCCTTTCTGTAAATAGAACTTCATCAATTACTTTTTTCTTAAATCCTGAACTTTACGAGTTTCTATCTAAAAATGATTACACGATCTTGAATAGATTTCAAAAAATGCCTCTAAGGAAAATGGAAGTTGATTGTATCGTTCCGATCGGAGGAGATGGAACCATCCTTAGAGTTGCTCGAACAAAGCCGGAAATACCTATTCTTTCTGTTAATAGAGGGCGAAAAGGAGTAATGGCAGAGATCGAACCAAAAAATGTGAAAACTGACTTTGAAAATTTCCTCAAAGGTAAGTTTAAACTAGAAGAACATAATAGACTTGAGGCTTTTATTGGTGGAAAAAGCATAGGTTCAGCGATTAATGAGGTAGTGATTACCTCAGTGGATCTATTAAAAGCTATAGATTTTCGAGTTTTAGTTGACAATGTAATAACTTCAGGTTCATTAGCAGATGGTATTATCATTGCTACAGCTATTGGATCTACAGGACATTCCCTTTCCAGTGGAGGATGTATTATTGATCCGATTCTTGATAACTTTGAAATTTCTTGGATAAATCCTATAAACCTTGCAATTCGTCCTTTAATCCTTGCCTCATCACGTGAAATCAAGATTCGATGTGTTACTCGAATAAATCCTCTTAAAATCATCATTGATGGTCAGGTTAGTCTTGAATACAACCCTCCCATAGAAATTCTTCTCCTCCCTGCAGAAGAAACTGTTAAATTTTACCGATCTCACCCCTTTATGAATAGATTAAGACAAAAGATCCCAGAAATCCAGGAATAATAGCTGTGGCTTCAATAAAACCCAAAATAATAATTTTAGATGCAACAGCATTTATTGGTCTTGATTTTCCGAAACTTCTTAATTTAAAAAATGTAGTTTTTTACACGACTAATGGAGTAATATCAGAACTAAAAGATTTCCGCTCTAGAATGAACTTGGAAGTTCTAAAACAGAAAAAAAATGTTTACATCCAAAACCCTAACCTAGACATAAAAATTCTGATTGAAAATAAAATTTGGAAAGTAGATCCTCATACTACACTCTCTTCTACAGATATTGATATCCTAGTCTTAGCATCACAAATGGAAGGAACTCTGATGACAAATGATCTTGCACTCCAAAACATTGGATTCCATCTTAATATCCCTATAAATGTGATTAGTGGGAAAATGGTAACTCACCTACACCAATGGGGGCTTAAATGTGGAAGCTGCGGAAAAAAAATACAAGAAAAATTGATTAATTGTCCAGAATGCGGTGGAAAAACAAAACGAGTCTCTATTAAGACTTTTCAACAAAAATCACGCAAGATTGATTGATCATAGTTGATAATACTCTAGTAGAAAAACTAGTATTATAGCAGGTTAGAAGATATATTAAGATTCTTTCAACAAGTGGAAGAAATCTCTCCTATTATCGAAAGAAATCCCTGAGGATATATCTGAAAAAACTCATTTAATTGAAAAACCATTTATGAATACCCATTGTTTTAATTGTACTACTTTTATTATTAACAATTAAGGTGGTTATAAGGAAAAACGTGATTTTTTTTCATGATCACTCCCTAAATATCTAGAAAGAAGCTTATTTCATATTAATTGATTTAAAAGTGATGTTGCTTGACCAACCAGACGAGAGTATTTAGAACAGAGAGGATTTGGTTAAAATCAACAGAGCAACTCCGACAGCTATGTCATGTAGCAAAGAATTTGTATAATGAAGCAAATTATCTAGTTAGACAAGATTATTTTAATCAAAAGAAATGGGTCAAAACGTATCATTTTCGAGAGGAACTAGCTAATTCATCTAATTTTCAACAATTACCCATTCCTACATCAAAAAAGGTACTATGGAATGTGGATAAGTCCTGGAAGTCTTTTTTTACGGCAAGTATGGATTGGGAA
>SDBT01005859.1_pt1 | contig 20559 bp, 18 predicted proteins | sample 2277101 | NCBI WGS metagenome assembly SDBT01 (sample SAMN10404973, study PRJNA504765) | marine sediment metagenome | isolation source: marine sediment core GS10_PC15, 103 cmbsf | place: Arctic Ocean: Southern Knipovich Ridge | collected 2010 | reverse complement strand
TTTGTTTTTTGTCCATTTGTGGCATATCCCCACCCTTTTCCTGTCGAGAGTAACTTTTGGCTCATATTTGAGCAGATTCAACGATTCTATCGAAAAGCGCCTCAATATTCCATAACTTCCCTTATCGGACCTAATAATTTTGCTTTAAAACCAGGCCAATACCCAGGGTTTGCAGCCAGGGCTTTAACAGATCGGCTCGATGGGCCTTCGTGTTAATTTTTTCACAAACTCAGCTGCTAAACTTTTATTTTTAAAACCGCCCATCCTTGTTATACTCTTTTTTTTTCACTCAAAAGGAATTTCCCGATGAAATCACTCGCACGCTACTCTGCAATATTTATAGCCTGTCTAGCCCTTATTGGCTTTACTAACTTAAGCTACGCTGCCACTGCATCACCTGTTGGCAAATGGACGACAGTCAGTGATAAAACCGGCAAAGCTCGCAGCGTGGTTCGAATTTACCAAAGCAAAGGCGTACTTTACGGCAAAATTTTGAAAGTATACAAACAACCAGGCGATCAAGGAACCTGTATTAACTGCCCAGGCAAGTTGAAAAATAAGCCCATCGTCGGTTTACGCATGATGTGGGGCATGAAACCTGACGGCCGCAATGAATGGAGCGGCGGGCATATTCTAGATCCTAAGCCTGGCAAAGTGTATAAGTGCAAAATGACCCTATCACCCGATGGCAAAACACTTAAAGTCAGAGGCTATATTGGATTCTCATTATTAGGCCGTACCCAAACCTGGTATAGAAAATAGTAAATCAAGTCGCTAACGCTAAAACCTTTCTAGGAAACATGTTATGATCGGGGCTGTTAGTCCCGTTCATTGCTATGGTGTGCCCGATGATGGATAAAGATGGTTATCGTTTAAATGTCGGCATTATTCTTGTCAATGATGAGGGGCTCGTATTTTGGGCACGTCGCATAGGTCAGCGCAATGGGTGGCAGTTTCCTCAAGGCGGCATGCAACGTTATGAAACTCCAACACAAACCATGTACCGAGAATTAAAAGAAGAAACTGGACTATCCCAGCACGACGTTAAAATTCTCTCTGTTTCCAAGCGCTGGTTATATTATCGATTACCTAAAAAACATTTGCGCCATCACATAAAGCCTTTATGCATTGGCCAAAAGCAGAAATGGTTTTTATTGCAATTAGTCAGTAGCGAGAAAAATATTAACTTTAATACAACAGACTCTCCAGAGTTTAACGATTGGCAGTGGGTTGAACCATCACACCCGTTAACGGAAGTGATCCATTTCAAAAAACGTGTTTATAAACTGGCGCTTGAAGAATTCGAGCCCATGATTGAGCAATTAGCAATAGGGCGATAAATGCTTACAACACTGCGCAGCATAATCCAAGAGGTCAACAGCAGCAAAGACCCTGCTAGCGCACTGCATCTTGCCGTAAGGCGCATTCAAGAATCAATGCAAACGGCTGCTTGTAGTCTGTTTTTAACCGATCAAGAAAAAGGTGAGCACGTTCTCATGGCCACTTCAGGGCTTGACCCAGCTCTGATCAAAAACTTGCGCTTAAAAATGAACCAAGGCTTAGTAGGACTTGTCAGCGAGCGCGAAGAACCGATTAATTTAGAAAACGCCCCAGCTCACCCCAACTATGAACCCTTACTTAAGAATGGTGAAGAAAAATTTCTCGCATTTTTGGGCGTTCCCATCACCTATCAGCGCCGTGTATTGGGCGTGCTTGTGGTGCAACAACATGAATCACGCCGTTTTGATGAAGAGGAAGAATCCTTCTTGATCACCCTATCCGCACAATTGGGTGGTGCTATAGCCTATGGCCAAGCAACCAAAACCTTAGCCCAAAATCACACCGCACCCACAACACGCAAAAAAAGCGTGACCTTAAACGGTGTTCCGAGTGCCGCGGGAGTTGGCATCGGACAAGCTGTGGTGATTTATCCGCTAGCGGAACTGCACTCAGTTCCAGATAAACAATGCGCTGACATCGACAATGAAATTGAATTACTGCACGATGCATTAAAAAGAACTCGCCAAGACATTCAACGTCTCAGCGCATCTTTACAAGAATCATTACCTGAAGATGAACATGGTATTTTCGATGCTTATTTAAAAATTCTCGAAAGTACTAGCTTAATTTCAGAAATAGAAAGCCGAATTAAATTAAATAATTGGGCACCTGGCGCATTACGCACAGTCGTGATCAAACGCGTACAACAATTTGAGGCGATGGATGACGCTTATTTAAAAGAGCGAGCTACAGATTTGCGTGATCTCGGTCAACGCGTACTGGCAAACTTACAAGCTAGCGAGCGAAAGATACCAATTTTTCCTGAGAAAACCATCCTCGTCAGCGAGGAAGTGACTGCTGCCATGTTAGGTGAAGTGACCGAAGGGCGCTTAAAAGGAATAGTCTCATTTAAAGGCTCAACGAATGCGCATTCTGCTATTTTAGCTCGTGCCATGGGCATTCCTGCCGTTATGGGCATCTCAGGCGCATCACTCGACGAGCTGGATAATAAAGAACTGATTGTTGACGGTTATTATGGTCAAGTTTATTTACACCCATCATCAACCGTCGTCGCCGAATTCAAAACGTTATTGGTTGAAGAAGATGAATTAAACACCGAGTTCGAAGCCTTACGCAAATTACCCGCACAAACAACTGATGGTTATCGCACCAACCTTTACGTTAACACTGGCCTCGCCGCTGATCTATCGCGTTCACTGACCGTTGGTGCTGAAGGTGTTGGTTTATATCGTACTGAAGTGCCCTTTATGATGCGCGATCGCTTTCCCAGCGAAGAAGAACAACGAATTTTATATAGGCAACTGTTAAACGCCTTTGCACCACGTGATGTTGTGATGCGCACTTTGGATGTCGGTGGTGACAAAATGTTGCCCTATTTTCCAATCGAAGAAACAAATCCAAACCTGGGTTGGCGCGGCATCCGCATCACTCTCGATCACCCTGATATCTTTCTGGTGCAATTACGTGCCATGTTACGCGCCAACGAGGGCCTCAATAACCTACGCATTTTACTCCCCATGGTCAGCGGCGTAACAGAAGTTGAGGCTGCATTACGACTACTCCAACAAGCATTTGATGAATTACGTGAAGAAGGTTTAGATATCGTACTACCCAAAATTGGCGTGATGATCGAAGTCCCTTCAGCCATTTATCAAGCAAAAAAAATTGCCCAACGTGTGGATTTTATCTCGGTCGGCAGCAATGATTTAACCCAATATATTCTTGCTGTTGATCGCAACAACGCCCGTGTTGCAAATTTATATGACAGTCTGCATCCTGCTGTGCTAGCAGCCTTGCAACATGTAATCACCGCCAGCCACAGTGAGGGGAAATCGGTTAGCCTATGTGGCGAAATGGCTGGCGATCCTGTTGCCGCCATATTATTATTAGCCATGCGCTACGACACCTTAAGCATGAGCGCAATACGCTTGCCTCGCATTAAATGGGTGTTACGCAAATTTAGCTTAGAAAAAGCACAGCAATTATTGCAAGAAGTGATTGGTATGGACGACCCTGTGGAGATCCGCGTCCATATGGAACAAGCACTTGAAGAAGCTGGCGCTGGCGGCCTAATCCGTGCAGGTAAATAAATAAAAGATTTAACTTTATGCTCATTGAAATTATTGCTTACCTCACCACCGGAATTTTAGCCGGCTTTTTATCTGGTCTACTGGGCATAGGTGGTGGCATTATCATTGTGCCTAGTCTCGCATTTTTATTTGTGACATTTAATTTACCCCATCAACATTTAATGCATTTAGCGATTGGCACTTCACTCGCTATCATGATAATTACCACCGCATCTTCTTTTCGTGCTCATTACAAAGGCGGCGCTGTCATTTGGCCAACGTACAAACAGTTAATTCCAGGCCTTTTCATCGGCGTGATAGCCGGCGCGATCATTGCAGATTTCTTACCTTCAAATGTAATTCGCATTATATTTGGCATTTTTCTCAGCATCATGGGCTTGAAAATGTTACTGGCTCTCAAACCAAAAGCATCGCGACATCTCCCTGGCAGGGCAGGCACATCCACTGCCGCATTTAGCATTGGTACCAGCTCGGGATTACTCGGCATCAGCGGTGGCGCCTTTACCGTCCCTTTTTTAACAACCTGTAATATTGATATGCACGATGCCGTTGGAATTGCAGCAGCCAGTGGGTTAACCACCGCTATCGTTGGATCAATCAGCTTTATGATCAGCGGCGCCAATGAAATTAATCTGCCACTGTGGTCAACCGGTTATGTGTATTGGCCCGCATTTCTTGGCGTTGCCATTTTATGCCCAATTTTTGCAACACTTGGTGCGTCGGCATCAAGACGCATATCTGTCACCAAGCTACAACGAATTTTTGGAATTGTAATGTTACTCATTGCAGCCCATATGTTTATTAATTAATTTCGGAATTTAGACTATGCTGGTTTATCCTGACATACACCCTATCGCCTTTCAAATTGGCCCTATCAAAGTGCACTGGTATGGCATTATGTATTTAGTCGGCTTTGCCGGCGCATGGTTGCTTGCATTGTATCGTTCCAGAAAACCCAACAGTGGTTGGAATGCAGATCAAGTGAGCGACCTGATTTTTTATAGCGCATTGGGCGTGATTTTGGGTGGACGCATCGGCTATATGTTATTTTATGATTTACCGAATTTCCTGCATAACCCACTGATTATTTTCCGCATCTGGGATGGCGGCATGTCATTTCACGGCGGTTTGATCGGCGTGATGATTGCGATGTTTCTGTTTTGCCGAAAAACCAAAAAGCGCTTCTTTACCGTGGCAGATTTTACCGTACCACTCGTACCCATAGGCCTTGCTGCTGGCCGGCTCGGCAATTTTATCAATGGCGAACTTTGGGGGCGGGTAACCACCATGCCCTGGGGAATGGTCTACCCAAATGCTGGACCGCTGCCGCGCCACCCATCTGAAATTTATGAATTTTTATTAGAAGGTGTCGCCCTGTTTATCATTTTATGGGTCTATTCACGCAAACCAAGGCCGACTATGGCCGTCACCGCCCTGTTTTTACTGGGCTATGGCTGCTTCCGCTTTTTCGCTGAATTTTTCCGCCAACCCGATCCACAGCTCGGATTTATTGCGTTTGGCTGGGTAACCATGGGACAATTGCTCTCGGCGCCGATGATAGTGATCGGCCTGTGGATGCTAATCCGCGCCTACCGTCGTAAACGAAACACTAACAAGGAAACACAACATGTATAGACAATTAGTCTTATTAATTATTTTAAGCGCACTCGCCGTTATTTTCATGAACGAGTTACGCTATGTCTTGCAATTCTTAAGCCACGCTCAGGCATTTATGGCTGGCAAACTTGGCGAGATTATCGCAGGCGGACGTGTCGGCTTTGTTATTCGTCACACCATTGCCTTGATTGCGATACCCGTTATTTTAGGTCTAGCCATCCATGTGATTTATTATTTTATTAAAAAAGGCACACCACCTTATTTAATGCATATTATTTGGGTGTCTTGGATTGTTATTACAACCACTGTTTTGCTAGTTCGGTAATTTTTTAAGATTGGCCACATCCTGTCATTCCTGACTTTGCAGAAACGTCATTCCTGCGTAGGCAGGAATCCAGAGCCATATTCGAATTAGTGAAATTATTAATACTCTAGATTCCTGCCTACGCAGGAATGACGTACCTGCTGGGGCAGAAATAATATCTTTTGAGGGTTATCAACATGAAACAATACTTAGACTTTTTACGTTACATTTATGAAAACGGCACTGACAAATCCGATCGCACCGGCACTGGTACACGTAGCGTATTTAGCCATGAAATGCGCTTTGATTTGCAAAAGAGCTTCCCCATGGTCACCACCAAAAAACTGCATTTAAAAAGCATTATCTATGAGCTATTGTGGTTTTTAAATGGCGATACCAATGTTAAATACCTACAAGACAATGGCGTGCGCATTTGGAACGAATGGGCGGATGAAAACGGTGAGCTAGGCCCAGTCTATGGCAAACAATGGCGCCGATGGGAAGCTGCTGATGGTCGCGTCATCGACCAAATGAGTAATCTATTAAATGAAATTAAAACCAATCCTGATTCACGCCGCTTAATTTTAAGTGCATGGAACGTGGGCGAGATTGACAAAATGGCACTACCACCTTGCCATTTATTATTTCAATTCTATGTCGTGAACAACACGCTATCATGCAAGCTTATTCAACGCTCCGCTGACGCGTTTTTAGGCGTGCCATTTAATATTGCATCTTATTCATTACTCACTTATATGATCGCCCAACAATGTGATTTAAAACCGGGTGAGTTTATTTGGTCAGGTGGTGACTGTCATATTTATAACAACCACTTTGAGCAAGTAGAAGAGCAGTTATCTCGCACACCCTATGCAACACCAAAACTAGCCATCAAACGCAAACCCAACTCACTGTATGACTATCAATTTGAAGATTTTGAGTTTGTCGACTATCAAGCACATCCACATATTAAAGCAGCTGTTGCTGTTTAGATGCGACATTTTCTTGCCGTCATTAGCCTAATCTGTGCTGTGTTACTGCCAAGCATTAGCTTGGCAGAGACGGCTCATCCTCCCCAGATTTCCAATATTATTATATTTGGTGATAGTTATTCTGATATTGGCAATTTCCCAGAAAGCCCTAAGATCCTATCAAAACCTAATGAATCAAAAACTCTGGGACATTTAAATGGGATGGTATATGTGCCCGTCTCAAACCCTGTGAACATATCAAAAGAATCACAGCTATTTGTGATCAGCCACTACCCTCTTCCAGATTTAAAGAGTGATCAATTACCGAAACAACCACCCTTAAATAATAAAGCAAGACTTTACCGCAGCTTGTCATGGACAGAGTTTTTAACCACTGATTTATATCGTGATCATGATATTAACTCAGGCAATATAATGCCTTGGATAACATTAGCTATCAATAAAAATGCTGTGGCATCAACTAATATGTCCGTAAACTATGCCTTTGCCAGCGCTACGAGCCGTTTGGGTTGCACTTATTATGGGAGATTTGATCACGTTGATACCAAGCTCTGCAATACTGAAGGTATCGTGCAAGCACGGCAGCGCTATTTGCAGCACCCAACTAATGAAAATTTATCTCATATAATTGTGCCAGGCATGCTAAGCCAAATTGAACTATTTGAACAAAACGTCAAACACCATCAGGTTAACATCAATAATAAAACCATCTACATTATAGAAATTGGCGGCAATGATATGCTGGCAGCCATTAATCACTTCCACTTCCCCAGCACTAAAAAAATGGCAGACCATGTTTATGAAGGTGCCTATAGGCTATTAAATAAATATAACGCACAACATGTTTATATCAACACGCTATTTGATCCCGACATTACACCTTTTGCAAGGCAACACAAAATCTTAGGCTTGCTCGGCCAATCATTTGCTAAATCGTATAACCTACACTTGGTGCAAATTGTGCGAATGCTTAACACGCTATATCCAGGTCGAGTAAAGCTCATTAATGAATTTCAAGATTTGCAAAACATGGCGAGCACCACTAAAAAGTTTCATCCCGAGTATTACCGAAAAGCTTGTCAACTAGACATGCAACAAAATTACAATATTTCAAATAGTAGCTCTCTTAACTGCCAGTTCTACGAATTCTGGAATGCATTACACCCATCCTTTCATACACAAGCGCTTTTTGGTTATGAGGCAGAACAAAGCATTCTCCAGAACTGGAATTAAAACCCGAAAGAGCCGATAGCAAACAGATAGATCTTAACTCGCTGAACCGCTAGAATAAGGCTTTTGTAAACTCTGAGCACAATTATGCAACTTAATCACCGTCCACTTTTGTTACTTATCCTCGATGGTTGGGGATATCGCGAAGACCCTGACCACAATGCAATCGCCGCCGCCAACACCCCTGTGTGGGATAAGTTGTGGCAAAACTGTCCACATACACTGGTTGATGCTTCAGCAGAAGCGGTTGGCTTACCCCGCGGGCAAATGGGCAACTCTGAGGTTGGACACACCCATATGGGCGCAGGACGCCTGCTCAGGCAAAACTTAGTGCGCATCAATCATGATATTGAACAAGGGCAGTTCCAACAAAATGATGTGCTGATTGATGCCATAGAGAAAGCTAAACAAGGCAACAAAGCGGTGCATATTTTGGGATTGCTGTCGCCGGGCGGCGTTCATAGCCATGAACAGCATATTCAAGCCATGGCTGAAATGGCTGTCGCCAATGGCGCGACTGAGGTTTATGCGCATACATTTTTAGATGGCCGCGACACGCCGCCGCGATCAGCTCTTGCGTCATTAAAAGCGCTAGACAAAAAATTTGAACAACTGGGCACTGGCCGCACTGCGTCAATCATCGGCCGCTATTATGCCATGGATCGTGACAAACGCTGGGCCCGCACAGAAGCTGCTTACGATATGCTAACTACGGGTAAAGCTGATTTTTATGCAGATACGGCAGAGCGTGGCTTACAAATGGCTTATGACCGTGGTGAAAATGATGAGTTTGTGCAATCTACATTAGTTGGGGATCCCGTGATGATTAATGATGGTGATGTCATCATCTTTATGAATTTTCGCGCCGATCGTGCTCGCCAACTTACCCGCGCATTTACTGAAAGTGATTTTCATGAATTTACCCGGCATCACTGCCCTGCATTAGCAGAATTTGTCAGCCTGACCGAATATGCCAGTGATATTCACACCAACGTTGCTTACCCTCCTCTGCAACCGGATGAAGTGTTTGGCCAATATATTGCAGAATTTGGCATGCGCCAATTGCGTATTGCTGAAACAGAAAAATATGCACATGTAACGTTTTTCTTTAATGGCGGCACAGAAACACCCTTCCCTGGCGAAGATCGAATACTCATCCCATCACCTAAAGTGCCCACTTACGATTTACAACCTGAAATGAGTGCGCCTGAATTAACGGATCGATTAGTCGATGCTATTTCAAGCAATACCTATGATGTCATTATTTGCAATTATGCAAATCCAGATATGCTTGGTCACACAGGGAATTTTGATGCCGCTGTAAAAGCCATTGAAACCATAGACGAATGTCTCAGCCACATTACAAAGGCGCTGGCAAAAGTTGGCGGTGAAGCGATTATAACCGCAGATCACGGAAATGTTGAAACCATGTTCAACCCTGAAACTGGACAACCGCATACAGCGCATACCAATAATTTGGTACCAGTAATTTATATAGGACGTCCAGCAACGCCAACAACAGACACCGGCGTCTTATTTGATATTGCGCCAACCTTGCTAAATATCATGCAATTAGATCCCGCACCAGGCATGACCGGCAAATCTCTGTTTAAACTTGAGGCTGCAAAATGAAGAAATTTCTTGTCGCAGCATTGTGTTTATTAATGACCAGCACACTAACATTCTCTGCAGCCCAGGCAGACAATCAAAGTAAACTCAAAAATCTTATGCAGGAAATACGCGCTGTTAAAGACAGGCTAAGCAAAGACACACGCAAACGCTCAAGCTTGCAAACTAAACTGAATAAAACCGAAACATTAATTGGGCATGTCTCTAAAAAATTACGCGGCATTCAGAAACAGCTTGATCAACAGCAAGAAATTTTGCGTAATTTAAACAAACAACTTGCGCAAAATGAAATGAAATTAGCAATTCAACAAAAAGCGCTGCAACAACAAATTCGTGCCAGCTATATGCTCGGCCAACAACAGTATTTTAAAATGCTGCTCAATCAACAAAACCCCAATGAATTTAGCCGTACCCTGACTTATTACGATTATCTTAACCACAGCCGACTAACACTAATTACTGAATTAAAAATAACATCCAATGTCATTAAACAAAATAAACAACAAGCCGAAAAGCACCGGAAAAAGCTTCAAGCACTTGTAACACAGCAGCAAAGTGAACGTGTTGTTTTGCGCGAGAGCAACGCTAAAAGGAAAACCGTCATCGGCGCGCTTGGTCGAAAAATAAAAACCAAGAAACAAAGGCTATCTAAACTAGAAGTAAACAAACAAGCACTGAAAAATGTTGTTAGCAAATTACAACGTCAAAGATCCACCGTAACTAAGGTTAATTTTGCAGCGCTCAGAGGAAAACTTCTGTGGCCAACGCAAGGCCGCATTATCCAGACTTTCGGCAAACAGATTGGCAATAGCCAATTAAGATCCCGTTCAGTATTAATTGCCGCAAAATTAGGTCAACCAGTGCGCGCAATTGCACCTGGGAAAGTTATTTTTGCACGCTGGATGTCGGGGTATGGTTTATTAATGATCATCGATCACGGCAAAGGTTATATGACGCTGTATGGCAGGAACAACAGCCTATACAGGGCTGTTGGGGACACTGTGAAAACGGGTGATTTAATCGCTCGCGTGGGCAAAAGTGGAGGATATCAAAATTACGGTCTATACTTCTCAATAAGACACAACAGGTCAGCATTAAATCCACAACGGTGGTGTGCAGCAAGCCCAAGGACAAGTTACATTGCTGCACGTTAACAAGGATCGTTAACTTCGAGTGTCGTAAAAAGGAGAGGTATAATGAAAATAAACAAATGGATTATTGTTATTGCAGCCACTAGTAGCTTGTTAGGTTTTGGTCTTGGCGCTAATTCGATCATCGCGAAAGACAAAAAAACTCAAATAGAAGATACTCAAGACCTTGCAATTCCGTTAGAAGATATTCAGCGATTTGCCACTGTAGTTGCGCAAATTAAACATTATTATATCGAACCAGTTGAAGACAGCACCTTATTCTCATACGCCATTAAAGGCATGCTATCTAATCTTGATCCACATTCTAGCTTTCTCGATGAAGAATCATTTAAAGATCTGCAAGCGGCAACGTCAGGAAAATTTGGCGGCGTTGGCATAGAAGTGATGCCAGATAAAAATGGTTTTATTAAAGTAATTTCGCCACTTGATGACACACCAGCATTTAAAGCCGGTATTAAAGCAGGTGATATGATTGTCAGAGTGAATAACAAGCTCGTTAAAGATATGACCTTGCGCGAAGCCATTAATATGATACGCGGCAAACGTGGCAGCACTGTTGATTTAACCATTATTCGCAAAGGCGAAGACAAACCACGCGTATTTACCTTAACACGCGCACAAATTACCATTGAAAGTGTTAAAAGCAAAATGCTTGAAGAAGGTTACGGTTATGTCCGCATCAGCTTTTTTCAAGGTCCGGTGAAACGTGATTTACATAGCGCGATTAAAAAATTACAAAAAGAATCCAAAGGCAAACTGAATGGTTTGGTGCTTGATTTACGTAACAACCCAGGTGGCCTCTTAGACTCTGCAATTGATGTAGCAGATGCGTTTTTAGATGCTAATCAGCTAAAAGAACATAAAAAACTGATTGTGTACACCAAAGGGCGTGTACCGAATAGCGACATCAAAGGCAAAGCGACACGTGGTGATTTGCTCAAAGGCGTACCCATGGTTGTGTTAGTTAACCAAGGCTCTGCATCGGCGTCTGAAATTGTTGCCGGCGCCCTGCAAGATCATAACCGCGCAGTCGTGTTAGGTGAGAAAAGCTTTGGTAAAGGGTCAGTGCAAACAGTGATTCCGTTAAACCATACAACCGCAATCAAACTGACAACGGCGTTATATTACACCCCAGCAGGCAGATCCATTCAAGCCGAAGGCATTGAACCCGATCTTTTGATTGCCGATTTAAAAATACCTCAGCCAAAAACTGATGCTATTGTGATTGAACCCATCAGTGAAGCTGATCTTGAGGGTCATTTGAAAAACGGTAGTAAAAAAGCCAAAGTCAGCGCTGTCAATAAGGAAAAGAAAGTTGATGATAGCAAGAAGCCAAAAGAAATTGCACTAATGCATCGTGACTTTCAGCTTTATGAAGCACTTAATCTACTGAAAGGGATAAATATATTTAATGATTAGAGTTGGCGTTAAAATCATCTGACTGTATCAAAGAAGCGTCTGTGTCCTGGCTATTTGAGGTATCGATATCCAAAATGCAAGTCTTTCGATTAATTTTCTGCAACAAATCAACTGATTCAAAAAATTGTGTTGATAACTCGCGTGAGAGCTCCATGGGGAGCTCTAGTTCATCAAAAACTTTTCTAATTTTCTCTTTATCTAATTCCGCATTTCTAATTTCATCACACTGATCATCATAATTAAATTTTGCCATTGCCACTAACTGTGTTCCGATAATAACAGGGAACACATAACGAACCAAACTTTGACCGATGAAAAGAACACTAATATCAACTGCGGTCACTGCTGTCAATAAAGGCAATACATAAAACCCCAACCCAATCCCAACTGCACCGATGATTATATCTGCAAGCCTTGCACCATTTAGGCTACCTTGAAGTTGCTCATATTCGCCTTCAGTAAACTCACGAATAAACCGCATCAGTTCTTGCAAGTCTTCTGACTCTTCCAACTTTTTCACTTCAAGTTTAGCCCGCTCAGGATCATTCTTAAAAAGTAATAAAATCAGTCTGATTCTTTCCAGCACATCTTTTTGCTTTGCAATTTCTTTATATTTACTGCCCCATTTTTCATTATTGGCACGCAACATAGGAACGACCACGGCCAATACTACACAGGAAACGAGCAAAACATAGTTTTGTGCCGGTACTTTATTCGCACCAGCCGAATGTGGATTGGGGAATAACACGAAGTTGCCTGCAAAAGTACCACCAAACGCAAAGCCAAATGGAATCAAGTTAATAGCACCCTCAATAGCTTGACCAAACCGACGTACTAGCCCACGAAAACAACCATGTTGTTTTTTGCTTCCATATTTTTCTTCTGCCCCATCCACACTGAGCAAAGGTTCACGTTCTAGATCTTCCACTTTCATTCTCCGATTAGACCTGTATACCTAAAATATAGGAGATCACTTTACAACAAGCTGCATTGTATTATCATTCGGATATGAGTTTTTAAGATCTCCTAAAGAGTCCAATAAATCCGATAAATCGTCTACAATCTGTCCTTCTAAATTAAGCCCTTGCAAATCAATGCCATCAAACATTCCTTGGATTTCAACCCTAGCCTTTTGCATTTTCTCCGATGTGTTGCGTGCCTCATCATAGCCATTCTTTACAAGAAGCACTGAAACGCCAGCGACTATAGCGATAAGGCCATAGCTCATAAAGTCTGCGCCAACATTACTCAACAGACTAAGATCAACGGCAGTCACTGACAATGCTAAAAAAGGGATGTACGCGGCTATACCCATTCCTGAGCCATAAAATAACCCAGTTAGAAAATTTTTAACAAAGTCACTTGTAGAACTTTGTTCATATTCGTTAGTCACATAGTCAGCAATAAATGTCTTAAGGCTTTGCATCTGCTCATCTTTAAAAATATCCTTCATTTCAATGACAGTTTGTTGAGGGTTTTTCTGATATGCTTTTAGCATCAGGCGGACCCTTTCTAAAACATCTTTTTGCTCAGCCATTTCTGTATATTTTTTTGCCCATTTTCTATTGCTATTAATTAATATTGGACCGAGCACACCCAAAGCTAACCTAGAAAATAAATACACCCAGTTTTGAGCGGCAATTCCGTTTTTGGGTTTTGGGAACCACATAAAACCATGCGATAGTGTATGATTATTACCAAAAACAAATGGCGCTAATATATTTGCTCCAGCAAGAATGCCTGCAACCTGGATCGCTAATTCGTTATACCAATAACTTTCTTGCCTTTTCGCTACACCATCACCACCAAGAAGGGGCGCTTGATCATCCACATTCATACTCCTCACTAATCTAAGCAGATGGAATCTTGACACAATATAGAATTGCAAGCCTTAAAATAAACTTAAAGGGGTTGATCTTCACTTATTTTTTATGTCGGCCTGTCAGGCCTCAAATCGTTGTTGTATTGTAAACCCAGGCCTAACGGCCTGGGCTATAACATATCGGCCCGTTGGGCCTGTATATGCTATGTGCTTTGAATATATTTATTGCGAGAGATGCCATTAACCGCACTGATTTCTCTCCACTTTTTAGATTTTTAAACAGGCCCATCGGGCCGATATGTTATAGCCCAGGCCGTTAGGCCTGGGTCAGAAGCAAGTACATATTTGAGGCCTGTCAGGCCGGCATAATTGACTATGTCAAGCCATCCCTGCCCGTGAATCAAGTGAATACCTATTTTAATAGGCACCATTAATAGCGCTATTAATCAGCGTGCGTTAGCATCTCAATGGTGCTATCAAGACAGCTTGCTAATAACTGTTGGGCTTGCGCTACATCTCGTTTAACGATGGCATCCGTCAGCTGCTGATGTTTTTTCGCCTTTTTTTGCAACGTTTTTGCCACATCACCGCCCTTTGCCATATGCGCATATCGGTAGCGGGCTGTCTGCATAAATAACATATCAATGATTTTAATTAGCCAGGGTGATCCACAAGCAGACAATAAGCTTAAATGATAACGTTGATACCGCACTGACCATTCCATTAGATCTGGGCTCTCCCAGAAGCTGGGATCAGATTCAAGCTTAGCTAAATAATGGTGCGCACTGATAACATCTGCTTCCCAAGCATCATCACCATTTTGTAGTGACAGCTCCAATGCCTGCTGCTCAAGCATGAGGCGTAAATTGTAAAGATCTTTCAGCTCATCAGTGGAAATTGGACTCACCCAAAACCCACGTGATTTTTCTTGCCGGACTAAACCTTCAGCATCTAACTGATTCAAAGCCTCTCGAACCGGGGTTGCTCCTACTTGGTACTGGTCCTTAAGCTTTTCGATGTTTAACTTCTCATCTGGCGCGAGTTCACCCGTGATTATCGCTTCACGGATTTTGTGCCAAACTGTTTGGGTACGTGATTCATTCATGGTGCAGAGTCTAACTCACCTTGAAGCAGAATTCAATATCATCAATAATGTTATAAATCGTCGACGATTCATTGTATTGTCGTTTATAGTCTGCTAATATCCTCGCAATCCTTAGAGGTCAACCTATGCAAAACCGCAAATACGCCTATTTCGCCATGCTATTAACCGTGCTTAGCCAATCATCGGTTACTATCATCCTGCCAGCATTTCCACTGCTAAAGGCACAGTTCGGTGTCTCTGCAACTTCAATTCAAATGATACTCACCGTATTTATCTTGGGCTTTGCTCTGTCACAATGGGTTTATGGCGTGTTATCTGATCGCTTTGGCCGGAAACCGGTGCTATTAGCAGGACTCATTCTCTTTATTGTAAGCTGTCTATTTGGATCTTTCACCAATCACTATGAGTCATTTATAACTTGGCGCTTTTTACAAGGGATTGGTTGTGGCAGTGTAATCACTTTGTCTCGGGCTATTTTGCGTGATGTATTTACTGGCCGTGAACTTTCTAGCAAAATGTCATTCCTATCTTTAGGGTTTGGCATAGGCATCGGTATTGCACCCATTATTGGTGGTTATTTAACCGTGCATTTTGGTTGGCAATCCACATTTTATGTTATAGCAACGTTGGCATTTATCACGAGCTTGATTTTAATCATTGGTGTTCCAGAATCACTCTTACAACAGAATCGTTCAAAACTCGTCTGGCGACATATTTGGCAAAGCAATAAAGACATTTTAACCAATCGAACATTTCTAGTTTATTTATTTGGTGGTGTTTGCGCATATGCTGTAGGCATCGCATATAACACCATCACTCCGTTTTTAATTCAGGTGCAGTTACATATTTCACCAACCCAATATGGCTGGCTGGGAGGATTAATTGCAGCAACCTATTTACTCTCTGCGAATATGAATAAATCATTGGTACTGAAATATGGCATTCAACCTATTATAAAACTAGGCGTCAGCATCATCAGTGTTGCAGGCATTGTATTATTAGTCTTTAACGTTTTTGATTATTTTACAGTCACCAGCATCATGATAGCGGCAGTGATTGCCACCTTTGGCACCTCATTTGTATTCGCCAACACGATCTCTGGCGCATTACAGCAGTTCAGCAAAAATGCAGGGGCTGCCAGCGCACTATTTAGCACGTTACAAATGCTGCTTTCTGCCGTCGCTGCTTTTATATTTGCTCTGCTGCCTGAACATATGAGCATTACGCTGGGTGCTATTTATTTAGTGATAGGAATTAGCTGTTTTAGTATATTAATAGTCGCTTCAGGCAAGAGTAAAACTCATGCTAAATAGCTTTGCTAAAAACTATTTTCAGAGAAAACACTACCTAAGCTTCAGAGTCGCCAAACCAATCAAGACCAGCACAAATGAAATGATCCAAAACCGCACGATTATCCGCGGTTCGGGCCAGCCTTTTAATTCGAAGTGATGATGAATGGGTGCCATGCGGAAAATACGCTTGCCTGTTAGCTTAAATGACGCTACTTGCAAAATCACTGAAACGGTTTCCATGACGAAAATACCGCCCATAATAAATAAAACTAATTCTTGTTTTACGCATACCGCAATGATGCCTAGCGCTGCACCTAAACCCAGCGCACCAACATCACCCATAAAGACTTGTGCCGGATAGGTGTTAAACCACAAAAACCCGAGCCCGGCACCAACAATTGCCGCACAAAATACGGCTAGTTCACCCACACCAGGAACATAGGGAATTGCCAAATAATTGGCAAACTGAATATTACCCGTCAAATAGGCAAACACACCCAATGCAGCAGCAACCATTACGGTGGGCAATATGGCCAACCCATCTAACCCATCCGTTAAATTAACCGCATTGCTGGTTCCCACAATTACAAAATAGCTAAAAATGATATAAAACATGCCCAGATGAATTGAGAGATTTTTAAAAAATGGAATAACCAATTGGGTTTCCATCGGTGAAACAGCCGTAAAATACAGCACTAAAGAGGCACTCAGCCCAATGACTGATTGCCAAAAATACTTCCATCGTGCTGGCAAACCTTTAGAATTTTGATGAATTAATTTACGGTAATCATCAATTCCACCAATAATACCAAAACCCAATGTAACTAATAGTACGATCCACACAAAACGGTTAGTTAAATCTCCCCACAATAAAATACTAATACCAATTGCCACTAAAATTAGCGCACCACCCATAGTTGGTGTGCCCGCTTTACTCAAATGTGATTGTGGGCCATCATCACGAATAGGTTGGCCCACTTTATATTTACTCAAGCGCCTAATCATCACAGGGCCAACTAACAATGCAATAAATAGTGCAGTCAAGGTGCATAGTATAGAGCGAAACGTTAAATATTGAAAAACACGAAAGAAATGAACGTAGCGTTCAAGAAACTCAGTTAACCATAAGAGCATTATCTATTCCCTTTATTTTAGTGCTGTAACAACATTTTCCATTTTCATCGACCGAGATCCTTTAACTAATACAGTACAATTTGCAGATAAGTTCTGTTGCTGTAACGCATCAATTAATGCAGCTTGCTCAGAAAAATGACGTCCTTGCGGGCCAAATCCATTGACCGTCTCTTGGGTTAAATCACCCAATGCATATAAATGCTGAATACCTGATGCGCGTAATTCTTCACCTAATTCGTGGTGGAATTTTTTTGCATCATCACCTAATTCCAACATATCACCCAAGACAAAAAATTTCTCGCCCGGATAAGCCGCCAATATATCAACCGCCATCTTAGTTGATGTTGGATTTGCGTTATAACTATCATCGATTAACACAGCACCTTGCTTAGTTTTACCGACAACTAAGCGTTTACTCTCAGGCCGTGCATTTTCAAGACCCGCTCTAATTGCCGCTAAAGGCGCATCTACCGCTAAGGCTGCGGCTGCTGCTGCCAGTGCATTCGAGACATTATGCCGACCTAATATGCCCAGCTTAATTTGTGCATCGCCAACCGGTGTATGTAATGTGAATTCGGCAAAACCTGATGGGCTCATTTCGATATGACTAGCGGTTATATCAGCTTGCCTCTGACTAGAAAATGTTATAATTTTTTGCTTGTCTAACAAACTTTTCCAAAAATCTGCGAACTGATCATCCGCGTTAATAATGGCAACACCATTATCAGGCAGTGCTTGAAAGAGCTCGCCTTTGGCGCGTGAGACTCCATTAAGATCACCAAATCCTTCCAAGTGTGAAGCAGCGGCATTAGTAATTAATCCAACTGTCGGTTTTGCCATTGCGCTCACTGTTGCAATCTCACCCGGATGATTTGCACCGAGCTCTATCACAGCAAAATCTTCATCGCCTTGTAATTGCATCAAGGTTAGCGGCACACCAATATCATTGTTCAAAGTTCCCTGTGTCGCATGGACTTTACCACACTCAATTAATATACTTGTAATAAAGCGTTTGGTCGTTGTTTTACCACAGCTGCCTGTTACCCCAATTACCGGAATATTTAATTGCTCACGCCAATGTTGGCCCAATGTACCCAAGGCATGCAGCGTATCATTTACAATAATTGTTGGCAGGGCTGATTCAACTTGGTGCTCAACTATAGCTGCGACAGCATGTTGTTCTTGTGCACGAGCGATAAATTTATGCCCATCGAAATTAGGACCATTAAGTGCAAGAAATAAATCACCCTGCTTTATACTACGCGTGTCTGTGCTCAACGTATTAAATTCCGCGTCATGACCTTGTAGTTGACCCGATAATAGATGTGCTGCTTCTGATAACTTCATTGCTCAACCTTACGTTTCAAATTTAACTTCACCTGCTCAGCATCACTGAACAGGAGTTTTTCATCGCCGATTTGCTGAAAAGCCTCATGACCCTTACCAGCGATCAACACTATATCAGGACTGTCCGCACAATCAATGGCATGTGCGATAGCTGCTGCTCGATCATGCTCAATTTCTGCAGCCCAAGGACATAATAGGCCTTTGACAATTTCATCTGTTATTACATCGGGTGCTTCGTGGCGCGGGTTATCATCAGTAATAATGATCTGATCGCTATAACGCTCGGCAATTTCACCCATCAATGGACGCTTACCCCGATCACGATCACCACCACATCCAAACACACACCATAATTTGCCTTGGCAGTGTTCACGCAATGCAATGAGTGCTTGTTCTAATGAATCAGGTGTATGAGAATAATCAACAACCACTAAAGGTTGTTTACCACGACCAAACGCTTCCATACGACCTGGGACAGTTTTAACTGCAGCTAAAGCGCTCAACGCTTCATCAAAAGTAATGCCCATGACTCCCATGGTGGCTAATACAGCCAACACATTGCTAACATTAAAACGACCTAATAATGAACTGCGCAACACGCCATCACCCCAAGGCGATGTCACTTTAGCCGTAAATCCACGGCCATTTAGACGTATATCATGCGCCCTCACCAAAGGCAGCTCGCTTTGTGCATCGTCTATCGTATAACCATATACGGGTAATTGTTTATGTAATTTTTTTGCTAGCGCTTGCCCAAACTTATCATCCAAATTAATCACCGCATAATCTAGACCAGGCTGTTGAAACAGTCGTGATTTAGCTTTTGCATAGTTTTCCATATTGCCATGATAGTCCAAATGATCACGAGTGAGATTGGTAAAAACGGCAACATCAAAGTTCACACCTTCGACACGATCTTGATCAAGCCCATGTGATGAGACTTCCATTGCAATTGAGTCGGCACCCTGCTGCTGAAATCCAGCCAGTGTTTGCTGCAACTTAACTTGGTCTGGCGTAGTATGAATACCTGGCTGTAAAGAATCAGGAAATCCAGTGCCTAATGTGCCAATAATGCCGCAAGCTTTATTGGCAGATTGTAAAGACATCGCTAAAAACTGACTGCATGACGTTTTACCATTTGTGCCAGTGATACCAACCACTGTCATTAAATCCGATGGGTTTCCATAAAATCGTGCCGCAATATGACCGAGTTTTTTACGTAAACCACAAACAGGAATGATTGGCACCGTGTTGGCATTATGTTGTTCTTCACGAATTTTATCTTGCTTACTCGCAGCCAAGTAAACCACGGCGGCCGCACCGCTTTCCAGTGCCTGCTCAATATGTTTGGTGCGAAACTTTTTATCCGCTGCACAAGCTAAAAATAAATCGCCATGACGAACATGCCGACTATCTAAAGATAAACCATTAATATTACGCTCAATTGAACTTGGAACATCAACAACACCTCGTAATAAATCAGTTAAATGCCATTGAGTCTTTATTTCAGGTACGATTTGCATTCTTTTGCCCTCCACCGGGTCTTAATATGTCTTGCCCAGCTAAATTATCTGGTGCAATATTCATCATTCGCAATGCGCCTGCCATAACTTTTGCAAATGCTGGTGCTGAAACAATAGCACCGAAGTGGCTACGTCCTTTCGGATCGCGAATCACAACCGCTATAACTAAGCGCGGATCAGTTGCAGGTGCGATACCCACAAACGAAGCCATATAACGATTTTTATAATAGCCTGTAGGCCCGCCCGCAATATATGCTGTGCCAGTTTTGCCGCCCACCATATAGCCTGGCACGCGCGCACGTGTACCGGTGCCTCCCCGCATCACAACCGTTTCTAAAATTCCAATCATTTCATTGGCTATCTTAACGGGTATTTCACGTATG
>SDBT01005858.1_pt1 | contig 20561 bp, 16 predicted proteins | sample 2277101 | NCBI WGS metagenome assembly SDBT01 (sample SAMN10404973, study PRJNA504765) | marine sediment metagenome | isolation source: marine sediment core GS10_PC15, 103 cmbsf | place: Arctic Ocean: Southern Knipovich Ridge | collected 2010 | reverse complement strand
TGTCATTTTTTTCTTTAGGATTTATATGGATTTCATTAGCGCTAAGTTTAAGAGATTTGTCTTCTTGCCAAAACAGCACTTTTTTGTTTTTTTCTGAGCTGAGTAAAACTTTAGTCTCTTTAGGTAAATATTGAATTTTATCAGCTATTCCGTAGCCGATAAAATTTTTATCATCAATATATTTAAATCTAACACTATTTTCTAAAATTATATTTTTAATGTTTTCATTTTCATCATAAAAAAGTGTAGCTTTTTTAGCCCAAATCGAGACATTTTCATCAACATAAAATAAATAATGATTTTGATTTTTTAAACTAAAAGCGGAAATTTTCTTTTTTTCATGATCTAGTTCAATTAGACCTTGAGTATAAAGCTTTGATTTATTTTTTGAAAAAAAATTGATCGTTGTATTGTTTCTAGAAATAATTTTTCTAATAGATTTTTGATCGATATTTTTTAAGATTTCTATTTTGTTGGATAAAATTTCACCAACCTCAGGATCTATAACTTTAACATTATTATTTAAAGAAAAAGAATTTTCAAAATTATGCCAATTGAGAGTGTCAGCTACAAAAGAAATAGATTTATTTGTTAAAAAATCATTTATTTGACCATTAGTATTTTTTAACTCTAAATCTAAATTATCAACATCTAATGTTGCTTTTTTTGCAAAAATCTCATTATTTTCATATGTAAAATGACAAAAATCATTTTCTTTTGGGAATAAAAAAACCTTTGATTCATTTTCTTTTTTCTCAAAAAGGGCTTTTTCGCAGAAAATATTAATTTGATTATCAAGAGTTAAAATAACTTTATTTAAAAATCTGATAGAATAAATATCTTCAATATTTAACTTTTTTTTAACATTTTTTGTGTCTAAGAGACATTTGACTTCATTAGATATAATTTTTAAGTCTCTATTTTTTATTTTATCGCCATAGGTAACATGATCCTTTGAATAGAATCTAATTTTAGATTTTAAAGAATTAAAATCAGCATTTTCACTTAAGAGTGTTCCATTAGTATTGGTTATTAATTTCACTCCATTTTTCAAGCTGAAATCAAAGAGTTTATTTGTTTTTTTTAAATTTGAAAATCTAGCGTTACTTGCATAAATTTTTCCAAAACTATGCTCTAGATAAAACCCATTTTCAAAATGAAGATTATTTTTTTTGAAATTTAAAATATCTGCAGAGATTTTATAACTCGCATCTTGAGCAAATAAAAAAAAGGGAAGTAATAAAAATATTATTTTTCGCATTTTACGCTCTTTTTAGGATTAAATGAACCTTCAAATGAGATAGCTTTAATTTCAGGTTTTTTTTTGTTAATAGAAAAATTAAGTTCTTTTGCTTTTCCTTGAAAGTAGGCATTGGAGAAACTGGCTTGGTCCAAGCTAGTTTGGTTGAAGTTAAGAGTATTGATAAATGATAAGTTCACATCGAATAGATTAAGCTTATGAGAAGGAAAAGTATAACTTCCGCTATTTGCTGTTATATATTTAATCTGTTGCATCATTTGATTATCTAAAATATCTTCAAAACATATAAAAGTAATAAAGTTTAGGTTTTCGATTAGCTGATATTTTTGATTTTTACGATCTAAAAATATTTCTGAGAGTTTTGATGAGATCAGATAGTGTTTTCTTGTGCTTTTTTCAATAACATAAAGATCTTTTTGAACGTTTTCTCTTTTTTGATAGGCAGTTGTAGAATCAAACGCCAAATTTTTTTGTTCTAAATTATTATATGCTACTACATCTTTTTCATTGATATATAAAAACTTTAATAAAAAAAGAGAGATAAAAATAACTAAACCTAGAAGAGAATATACAAAAGTTCTTTTTAACATAAAATTGGTTCTGACAAAGCGTTTTTAATTTTTTCAATATCTTTTAAAAGATTTTCTAAATCATCTAAGGCCATAACGGTGCTACTATCACTTAAAGCTTTTTTAGGAGTAGGGTGGCATTCAATAAAAATAACATCAGTATTCATTACAACGGATGCTTTAGCAAGGTATGGAATGAATTTTGATTCTCCAGAGGAAGTTTTTTTATTTCCGCCAGGCAGCTGCGTTGAGTGAGATGCATCAAAACAGATAGGATATCCAAAACTTTTCATTATCAAAAGAGATCTGAAATCTGTAACTAAATTGTTATATCCAAAAAATGTACCTCGATCCGTTAAAATGATATCTTGATTATTGCAAGAGAGTATTTTATCGATAACATTTTTCATTTCAAAAGGGGACATAAACTGTCCCTTTTTTACATTTATAGGTTTTTTGGTTTTAGCTGCTTCTACTAATAAATCTGTTTGTCTACATAAAAATGCAGGAATTTGAATTATATCTAAAACATCTTTTGCTAAAGAAGCGTGAGAAGGAAGATGAATATCGCTAGTAACTGAAAGATCAAATTCATCTTTTACTTTTTGTAAAATTTCAAGTCCTTTTTCAAGGCCAGGTCCTCTAAATGAATCAATAGATGATCTATTTGCTTTATCAAAGCTTGCTTTGAAAATTAAATTAAAATCAAAATTAGAAAAAATCTCTTTTAGTTTTTCAGCGGTATAAAGAGAATGGTCTAGATTTTCTATCACGCAAGGACCGCAGATAAAAGTTAGTTTTTCATCTCCAATTATTAAATTTTCTTTTATCTTAATTTTTCTCATAAATCTCTCCTATTAGATCTTTCATAGAATATAAACCAGGTTTTTTATTATATAAAAATGTTGCAGCTTTTATAGCGCCAGAAGCAAAAACAGATCTTAGATGTACTGAGTGTTTTATCTCAATAGATTCTAATTCATTTGTTAAAAAAATAGAGTGTTCAAATGAAACATTTGAAGTTCTCATTGAATGTATATTTACATCTTTATTTATTGCTTTTTTTAGATCATTTGCTAAAGTTTTAGCGGTGCCAGATGGACTGTCTTTTTTTGAGATATGATGTTTTTCTAAAATATCGATGTTTAAATTTTTTAGCATTTTAGTTGAGATTTTTGAAAACTCTCTAATTAAGGCTATTCCGATAGAGAAGTTTGTGCTATAAAAAATTGGAATTTTTTCACTCGCTTTTTTTATTTTATTTTCATCATCTTTGCTATAACCTGTTGTTCCCATAACTAAAGGCATTTTATTTTTTATAGCTAGATTCAAAATATCATCTAAAATATCTGGCGCAGAAAAATCTATTACTACTTTTGATTTCTTTAAAAGTTTTTTTAAATTTTGAAAATCTTTTTTTCCAACTCCTCCAATAATTTCTATTACGCTGTTTAGAGCGCTTTTTTTTATCTCTTTTCCCATTTTTCCAGATATTCCAATGATGCTTGCAAAAATTTTCATGAAATTTAATTTGGTTTTTTGTTAATATTTTAGCAGACTTAAACTTACGAGGCAAAACCTTTTAAATATTGCTGAAAATTAGAGTAATCAACTTGAAAAATATTGCTTCAAGTTATTAATATAGAGCTCAATGGACTGATAGCTCAATTGGATAGAGCACCCGCCTTCTAAGCGGGCGGTTGCAGGTTCGAGTCCTGCTCAGTCCGTTTTTCTTATCTGAGTTAATTCTTTCTAAAAAATAGTGACGTTTTTTATTTTCAAAAGAGTGTAAAATAATTTTTTTAATTTTTTGTTTAATTTATTTTTCTAATACATATAATTCTCTTAAATTTCAATCGGGAAGATTATTATGAGTAGTAGTGTTTCAGGTAGTGTTGAACGCATATATTATGCTCAAATAATGCAAAGCATTGAAGAATTACGAAATGGATTGTTTTTAACAGATTTACAAAGTTTTGGATTAAAAAAAGATATAGATTGTCAGGTTTAAAGCACTATTGGGAAGATTAAAATGTCTATAGCTTTATTTAAAGTGCAATTTGATTGACTCCGTCAAACTAATGAAAGACGGGAATCTTCGAGTGTTCCTAAATCTTTACCGGATGAACCTCAAATGAAATCTAAAAGTGAAAGTTTGCCGGATTTAACAAAAGTATCATTGGAACAAAGTGATAAAGCGATACAAGCTATTAATAGTTATGTAACAGGTCTTCGAGAGCAAAATAAAGAACTAGCAATAGCTCTAGCTCTTAGCAAAACTAAGAAGACACAGGCTCAAACACCAGATAATGATGATGATGTAACATATGAGGAATTGAAAGACCAATATTTAGACCTTCTTGAGGAACTCTCAGATGCTCAAAATGAAATTGCCAGATTAAAAAAAGATCTTTTGGAAAGTCAAGAAGAAGGCAGCTAATAATTCTTAAGTGAAATAGACTAATTGAGCAGATTTATAAAAATAGATTTTTAAATGTTGAGAGAAACAAAAAAAGGAGCTAAAAAGCTCCTTTTTATTTAATCTTCAGGAGTTTCAGCTTTAGCGCTTTTTCCTTCTTCTATGATTTCAAGATTTACTCTAATGCCGTTTCTAGATGCAACAGACATAAGTAGAGTTCTAATAGCATTGATAGTTTTACCTTTTTTAATGAATTAGCCAAAGCTTTAAATATAGCTAAAATGCAATCATCAAATGAACGTATTACTCCAAGAGGAGAATGAAAAAAAGAGATTAATACAGAACTTGCAAATATGAGATAGAAAAAGATCTAGCAGAAGAAAATAAATAACTTTAATTATTTTGGCTGAAGACTTTTCGAATTCGATTAGCATCTTGCAGTGATCCTGTGACCCAACCAGGAAAATAAAGCACTTCACAATGATCAATATTTGGTTCTGTCTTCCTATGTTTTTGTTTGAAGGTTGTCATATTTTGCGGGTTAATTTTTCCATAAAAACTTTCTATGGTTTCTAACTCTAGAGATTCACGCGGTGAAAGAACGACTACTGATGTTGTGCCAGACTCTTTATCTGGTAAATTTTCTCCAAATGTTGAATTTGATCCATCAGTGTCAAAGAGTGCTCTAATTTTATGTCCTGGAGACCAAAATATTATATTGGTTTTATTTTGGTTAATCTCGATTTTATGACGAATACAAGTTTCGATAAATTTAATTTCAGAATCAATGAACTTATCCGCTTGCAGAAGTTGTACATTTCTGCTCATTGCATCTATCCAGAGTTTTTTTAGCTTTTCAACTTCTTCTTTAGGAATTGCTTCTCCATATGTCCAATTGATAACACGATTCATTAAATTTCCAATGATCGCTGGAATAACTAGAAAAAATAAAGTTCCAAGGGCTTGTATACGGCGTCTTACAGGATCATAAACCTCAGATTTAGAAATATGCGCATTAAATAAAACCCATTCGCGATGTAATAAGGCCCCTGGCTTGGCAAAGCTATCATACCATTTTCCTAGAGACGGATGAGTATTTGACAAGTGATAATATTGCGCATTTGAGGGAAACGCTTTTTTCAAAGTGTTACTAACCGAAATTCTTTCTTTCTCAGTGTTCCCTATTATCATATTTTTTGCCTACTCTTGATTTTTTTACAAGCTCTCAAAGGCTCTTGGAAAATTTCCTACAACATCCTTTGCAATTAATCTGTCTTTAACAAGCGAACCGCCTCGATATCGCTTATTTTAAGTGCATTAGGACTTAGCCTAGTTTTTGCTTCGCTAATATCCAGCGATATATTATTATACATTTTTTACTAAAAAAACGCTATATAAATTTCTTTGTACCCCCCATCACATTTATGCCAACATATTTTAACCAGACTTCAGCATTTTACAAGCTTAATTTTTCATAAGTCATTCATTTTTAAATGCAATTATTCAAAATAGTTTAATGCAATTATTCAAAATAGTTTTGTAGTAAAAAAAAATTATTGAAAAAAAATATCCTTTTTTAAAATATTTTCTATGTTTATTAGAGCAAAAAATCACCTCATAATCTGAAAAAATAAATGTACAAATAGCAAATATGAGATAGCAAGCTAGAAAAAAAAAGAGCCTTATTTAAAGAAAAAAAGGACAATAATTTTTGCTTTTGTAGCAATAAATTAGCTTAATAAAATTTATACAAAATAAATTTAAGTATAGAGAAAAACAAAAAAGGAGCTAAAAAGCTCCCTTTTATTTATTCTTCAGGAGTTTCAGCTTTAGGGCTTTTTCCTTCTTCTATGATTTCAAGATTTACTCTAATGCCGTTTCTAGATGCAACAGACATAAGTAGTGTTCTGATAGCATTGATAGTTTTACCTTTTTTTCCGATGATTTTACCAATATCAGATTTTTCAACGGATAACTCAATGATTAAAGTATGAGTTCCGCCGATTTCGTTGATACGAACTTGATCAGGGTTATCAACTAAATTTTTCACAATGTATTCTACAAATTCTTTCATAGTACCAGTCCTCTTTTTAAGTTTGAACAATAATAAATAGCTTTCTTGGATTGGTATTATACATAAAAAATATAAAAAAAATCTAGAAATTTAAAAAATTTAAATTTTTTTTAAGACAAAAGATTTATAAATTTTTCTATATTTTGGTTTATTGGAGCTGTTATTTTCAGAATTTCATTAGTAATAGGATGAAAAAATTCTAATAAATGGGCATGTAAAAGCTGAGAAGATACTTTAAAATTATTGTTATGGTTTTTAGATCCATAGATAGTATCGCCAAGGATTGGACATGAAATATGTTTTAGATGAACTCTAATTTGGTGAGTCCTCCCAGTTTTAGGCAAAGCTTCAATTAATGATATTTTATCATTAGATTTTAAAAGTTTAATTTCAGTAATAGCTTCTTTTCCATCTTCTACTATAGCCATCTCTTTTCTTTTTATTTTATGTCTAGCAATTGGAGCTGAAATTATTTGATTTTTTGGTTTATTTATAGTTATTGCTAAATACTTTTTTTTAACTTTTCTATTTTTAAATTGTTCAATTAAATTTTGCTGAGCTTTTATTGTTTTTGCAGCGAGGAGAACTCCTGTTGTATCTTTATCGAGTCTATGAACAATTCCAGGTCTAACATCAGAATCTTTATAGATTAGATCTTTGCAGTGATATAACAGAGCATTTACAAAAGTATTAGACCAATTACCATGAGCTGGATGGACAACCTGATTTGCTTTTTTATTAACTGCTATGATGTATTCATCTTCATATAAAATATCTAAAGGAATATTTTCAGCTTTTAAAGAGATGTCAGGCAGAGCTTGAAAAAATATTTCTATTTCATCTCCAGTTTTGGGTATAAATCTTTTTTTTACTTTTTTAGAGTTTACTAAGACAGAGCCATTTTCAATTAGGTATTGAAAATAAGTTCTAGAGTTGGATTTGAATTTTTCAGATAAGAGTTTGTCTAGTCTTATTAAAGTATCTTCTTGTGATATTAAAAAAATATTTTGATCTATCATAAATTTTTTTTAAATTTTGAAGTATTATAACATACAAATTTAGACTAGATCAAGAAGATCAAAAAATAAAAATTAAAAAAAAATCTTTACAGAGTTAAAAAAAAATAATAACAAACAAATCCTGCTAATTATTAGTAAGGTATAAGAAACAAATCTTTAAGCTTAATTAATTGTAATAAATATGTAGAAGATTTCACAATTATGATATAATTATTTTATAAAAAATTAAAATAAAGTTTAAAAAATGTCTAGTGTAACGTTGTCGAAGCCATTTAGTTCATATGATGCTTATACAAATTTTATGAGTGGCCAAGAAGCCATTTCAAAATTGCGAGCTGTTGCGTTATCAGAAAAGAGCGAAAAGAGCATTGATAAGTTTCCTTATTTAAAAAAAGTTGTATCAATATTCTATAATTATTTACTTATTATCAAATATTCATTTTTATGTACAGTTAATAGGATTTATTATGGTCCTTTTAAAAAAAAGGGAAATCCTTATTTTCGGAGAGGTATTATCGCTAGAAAAACAATTAATTGGATGAGAGTATTTGGAAATAATTTTTTAGTTCCTACTACAAATTGCGTTCAGACTGAACTTGTAGATATTTCTATGGATTTAAGAGAAGTTGATGAAGAAATAAAAGAAAGATTTTCAGAAAAATTCAAAGATAAAATTTCTCTCAAAATATCTGATATGCAAAAAGATGGTATATGTAGAGGTATGAGTGTGTGGTTTGATTTTTTATATATGAGCACTATAGATACATTTAAAGATAAATCTCCTGAAACTCATATAAAAGCAGTTGCGGAACTTTTTAGATATGGCTCTCCTATAGAAGGTTGTTTGATGCAGGAATTAGTAATGGTGTTGCCTATTCAAAAATATACGTATCATACATCATCTTATGCACAAAAATATGTGAAGCCATTTGAAAATATTGAAAATACAGTAGATATATTAAAACAGCTGCCTATAGGAAACTATGGATTGCACCCAAAAACTCATGTTTGTAATCTTTTTAAAGTCTCAGATGATTGTATGTATTTATGGGATCCGAATACCGGTTTAATAAAAATACAAGGTACTAATGTGGAAAGAGCCCTTTTAGATATATTAAAAAAATATGTTGAGGGAGGAACAAACAATGGTTTTTGTTTATTTCGAAGAGATTCAATCGTTGAGGATTATCGTTTTAGTGGAGAAATCGACTCAGAAGTTAAAGAAGTAAAACCTGGTATTTTTATTTTTGAAAAACCTCAATATAATAGTCCAGCAGAAGGGCTTATTGCTTTTTGTCAAAAACTTCATAGAACTCGTTTGTTGCAAAGGGCAATTGATGCTTAGTGAAGGTTGAGAATAAAATAAAGACGTCTTAGTGTGAGAAAAATTTCGAATGTTTGATAATGTTTTTCGCTATAATTATCTATATTTTTAATATTTTAAAAAATAATTTTACTGAGGAGTATTAGGATTGAGCTTTTTTATAGCTTTTAGCATTCGATCATTTTCTTTTTTCATTTGCGCCATCATTGTATTCATCATACTAGCTAAAAATTTATTTCTAAAAGTTTCTAAATCTTTTTGAGAAGAAAAAGTAAAGCCCATATATTTTAAAGAGCTATCTCCAGTAAGAGATTCTGATTTGGGTTGAATGTCTTTGGGTTTTACTTTAGGTGGTTTAATATCTGGCTTTGGCTTTTGCCCTCCAGGAGGAGGAACACTAGGGGTATTTCCCATTTTTATCTCCTATTTTCTTTTTATTAACATATTATTTTTCTAAACTCAAATTAAAAATCGCATGAGCCTGCTGCTCTATAAAAGGGGATTACATCTCTTATGTTTTCCATGCCTGTGATGAATTGAATAAGTCTTTCAAAGCCAACTCCAAATCCAGCGTGAGGAGCTGAGCCGTACTTTCTTAAATCTAAATACCATTTGTAGGTATTTAGATCTAAACCTTTATTTTTTATTTTATTCTTTAAAAGCTCAAAATCATCTTCTCTTTGAGAGCCACCTACTATTTCTCCAATTTTTGGAACTAAAATATCCATAGCAGCTACAGTTTTGCCATCTTTATTATCTTTCATATAAAAAGATTTTATTTCTTTTGGATAATCTATTACCACAACTGGCTTTTTAAAATGCTCTTCAGTTAAATATCTTTCATGCTCAGATTGAAGATCTAATCCCCAACTTACTTCAAATTCGAACTTTTTAGTAGCTTTTTCTAATATTTTTATAGCGTCTGTGTATGTGATAACTTCAAAAGGAGACTCTACTACATGAGTTAATCTTTCAATTAGTCCTTTTTCAATAAACTTATCAAAAAAGGCTATATCATCTTCATTTTCATCTAAAGCTGCTTTTGCCATATATTTTATATAATCAGATGCAAGTTTTATATCATCTTTTAGATCACCGAACGCAAACTCTGGCTCTAACATCCAAAATTCAGCGAGATGACGAGATGTATGAGAATTCTCTGCTCTAAAAGTTGGAGAAAATACATAAACATCACTCATACCTAAAGCAAAAGCTTCAGCATTTAGCTGTCCAGAGACAGTAAGATAAGCTTCTTTTTTGAAAAAATCTTCTTTTGGATCTTTTCTTAGATCAGAGAGGGTAGTTACTCTAAAGAGTTCTCCTGCTCCTTCTGTATCTGATGCTGTAATTACTGGAGTTTGAATATACAAAAAATCTCTATCTTGAAAAAATTTATGCGAGTGATAAATTAAAGAACTTCTAACTCTAGCGATAGCGCCACCTGTGTTTGTTCTGCATCTTAGATGAGAGATTGTTCTAAGATACTCAAAGGAGTGTCTTTTTTTCTGAAGGGGATAGTCTTCTGGAGAATTTCCGATTATTGTAATGTTTTCTATTTTAAGCTCAAATTTTTGATTTTTACCAGGGCTTTTTACAACTTCACCTTCCAAGCAAACAGATGCCCCTATTGAAATTTGAACAATTTTTCTAAAATCCTCGTTTGAGCTATCTATTACACCTTGAAGGTTTGCTAAACTAGATCCATCATTTATCTCAATAAAAGCAAAACTTTTTTGATCTCTAATTGTTTTTACCCAACCAAAAACTTTTATTTTTTTAGAAATGATTGATTCATCTGATGCAATAATTTTTTTTATTTTTATTCTCATGTTATCCTACAAAATTTTTTAAGATTTCTATTTCATCTTTCCAAAGATCTTCGTTTGGAGTCTCTAATATTTTTGGAACGTTTTGAAAATTTTTCTCTTTCATTAAAAACTTAAAAGTATCTATTCCAATTTTACCTTTGCCTATAGATTCGTGTCTATCTTTTCTAGAATTAAAATCAGTTTTTGAATCATTTACATGAAAAGCATTTATAAATTTCAAACCAATTACTCTATCAAATTCTTCTATAGTGTTATCCCAAGTTTTTTTTGTTCTAATATCGTAGCCAGCTGCAAAAATATGGCATGTATCTAAACAAACCCCTAAGGGCACTTTATGTTTTACTTTTTTGATTATATATTCTAAATGCTCAAATTTATATCCTACATTTGATCCTTGACCTGCTGTTGTCTCTAGTAAAAGTTTAGTTTTTCCTTTTTTTATCTCACTTTCAAATGAAAGAATAGATTCAGATATTGTATCTAAACACTCATCAGGAGTTGAAGTTAAAGCAGAGCCTGGATGAAATACCAAATAATCTATCTCTAGAGCGTGGCATCTTTTTATCTCTTCTATAAAAGCTTTTCTAGATAGAGCTAAAGAATCTTTTTTAGGGGATCCTAAATTTATTAAATAGCTATTGTGAGAAACTACTTTTTTAATATCTTTTTCTTTTTTTGCATCTATAAACTTCTTAGCATCTTCTTTAGATATCGGTTTTGCTCTCCACTGCCTTTGATTTGCTGTAAAAATTTGAAGGGTATTAGCTCCAAGGCTATTTGCTTCATAAATCGCATTAAATACTCCTCCTGCAATAGAGGTATGTGCACCAATTAGATTCTTTTCTTTTTCCATAACAATTCAAAAAGGTAAAAAACTAAAAATTTTATAACAAAAAAAAATAAATATTTTTTATAAATAAATCTAAAAATTTAAGCTTTTTTTATTTTTTTCCAAAAGCTATCATAACATAAGCAGGCATTTTATGAGCATAGATACATCTAATTCAATTACAAAATCTTTTAAAAGTTTTTTTTTAGGAACTTTTTTTAGCAGAATATCAGGACTCATTAGAGATGTTTTAACAGCGCTTTTCTTTGGTACAAGCCCTCATATTGCTGCTTTTATGGTAGCCTATAGATTTGCAAATCTTTTTAGAAGGCTCATAGGGGAAGCTTCTTTTCAAGCAGGTTTTGTTCCTTTTTATGAAAATTTGCGGCTTGAAGATTCAAAAAAAGCTTCTTTTTTTTATAGAGATCTTTTTTTTTCAATTACCATTTTTTTAGCTATTTTAATAGCAATATCTCAAATAACCCTGTTTTCTTTTGCTAAAGTTAATACAAATAAAGAAATAATCTCTCTTACTCAAATCATGCTTTTTGGGCTAATTTTTATTTGTCTCTATGCTTTAAATAGTTCTTTTTTAAATTGTCATAGAAGTTATTTTCTGCCCTCTATCGCTCCAATGGCTTTTAATTTAGTTTGGATTTTATCTTGTTTTCTTTTTAGAAATTTTTTAGATGAAAAGTTTGTCTATGTTTTAGCTATTTCGATAGTTTTTGCTTTTTTCTTGCAGTATTTTACAACAGCAATATCTAGCTTTAAAATAATTTCAAAAGATTTAAAAATATCAGAAATTTTAAGACCAAAACTTTTTACTAAAGATATAAAAAAACTAATAAAACCAATCACACTCTCTATTTTAGGAATTGGCGCTGTTCAAATAAATAGCGCCTTAGATGCAAGCTTTGCTATTTTTTCAGAAAAATCAGGCCCTGCTTATCTTTGGTATGCAATAAGAGTATATCAGCTTCCATTCGCTTTATTTGGTATTGCTATCTCTTCTGCTATTTTGCCACCACTTTCAAGAGCTTACAAATTAGATGATTTTACAAATTTTAGAAAATTTTTAAATTTAGCTTTTTTAAAAAGTTTTTCTTTGATGCTATTTTCTGCTTTTGCATTGATAATAATAGGTCCATCTTTAATAAATCTTCTTTTTGCAAGAGGCGCTTTTAAATTAGATGCTATTGTAAATACTAGCTACTCGCTTTTTGGTTATGCTCCAGGTCTTTTGTTTGCCACATTTGTAATGATAATATCTGGGGCCTTTTATGCAAAAAAAGAGTATTTGATTCCAACGATAGCTAGCATATCATCTGTTTTATTAAATATTTTATTAAACTCAATTTTTATATTTGGATTTCAGATGAAATCTACTTCCGTTGCTATAGCTACCTCAATAAGTGCAATTTTTAATTTTTTGATTTTAAATTATTTTTTAAAAAAGAAATTTGGGAATTTGCATGTAAAAATTGAAAAAATTGAGAATTTTTATGAAAAAGATATTTTTAAAAAATTTTTTAAAATTTTTATATCTTTGATATCTGCAACTATTTTCACCATTTTAATAGGGTATTTATTAAAAGATCCTTCTATATATTTTCTTTTAAATCAAACTTTTGTTTTCCCAAATAGTTTTTTAGATAAATTTTATAGCTTTTTTATTTTATCTACCATCTATCTAGTGTCTTCGTTTTTCTTTGCATATCTATTTAAGGCAAATGAGATTTTAGATTTTATTCAAATAAAAAATATTAGAAAAAAATCAATATCATAAAAAAGCCAATCCAAAACAGAAAAAAAAAGCCAACCTTAAAAAAGATTGGCAAATGAAATTTTTGCTATTAATCCTAATAACATTAGGTTGAGTGAGCAATAAACTCGCAAACAAGTGGTATGTTAACTAAAAGAGGAAGTGGGATTTGTTCAGCTAGTGGGATAGATCCTAGTGTTCCTGAGCATTTATCATCATCAAGTGTCAGATATTCAGGGATTTCTGCTGATTTTTCTTGAGCTTCTTTTACTATTTTCATTTTCTTTGCTTTCTCTTTTAAAGAAACTTTCATACCTTGCTTTACTTGAAATGACTTAATATCAACTTTTTTATCATTTACAAGTATATGGCCATGAGAAATTAACTGTTGTGCTGCAAAGATAGTAGGCGCTAATTTTAATCTATATACGATGTTATCAAGTCTACACTCTAGCATCTGAATAAAATTCTGAACTGAGTTTCCAGGGATTTTTACAGCTTTTCTATATGTCAAAATCAGCTGTTTATTAGTGATCATTCCATAGACAGCTCTTAGCTTTTGCTTTTCTTCTAGCTGATGACCAAAATCAGATTTTTTTCTTCTTTTAGCACCATGCACTCCAGGAGGATTTGGTTTGTGAAGCAGGGGATTTCTTGCTCTTCCAAAAATATTGCTTCCATATTTTCTTGCTATTCGGTTTTTAGGACCAGTATATCTCATTTTATCTCCATTAAATAATCTATTGACTAGCTAGTATATATAATCTTTTGATTTTTGTACAACCCATTATTAACCTATCAGCAATTCCCGAAAGCTTTTAATTTAAATATTCTCACCTAATATTAATTTTAAAAATTTTTAAATTATGTCTTTTTAATTTTATATATCATTAAAGTCGCTTTTTTATTTGAAATTAACTTTTCAAGCTCATTTTGCTCCACTAGGGAATTTTTTGATTTTCAAAAATATTTACGAAAAGAAAATTATTCCATGCAATACTGCAAGCATCTAATATTTCATTGTAATCTTTAAAACAACGATTAGAAAGCTCTCTTCTTCTTAAATGTTGCCAAACTAGTTCAACAGGATTTAATTCCGGTGATGCTGCCGGCAAATGAATTGTAGTAATATTATTAAATTTTTTTCTGCTAAAGATTGTTTTAAAAATTAATTAAAATTTTTTTTATATATTTTTTGTAAAAAAAAGATTATTAGTGTAACTTTTTAAAAGTTAAAATTGATCAATGTTTAAATAATATGATTTTTTTTATATGGGGATTGTTTTTTTTCTTTGTCAGCGTTAATGAAGTAAATGGGGCTAATTCAGCAGTAAAAAATATTGTTTTTGTTGAAATAGAAGAAACTTCGCCGAAAACTGAAAAGACAATACCTGTATCAGAGTCTGTGTCTGAGAATATGCCAATAGTTATATCTGATCAGAACACTCTTCAATCAAAAGATCTGAAAGAGGAGAAAAAATTGGAGCAACAAAAGAGCAAAGCTAAAAAAGAGTTAGAAAAAGCTGCTCCTAAATTAAAAGGATTAACTTTTCTGCCTTACGAAGATCATTTACAACCAACGTCTATTTTATCTCGAGGAATAGTAACCGATGAAATATCTTTGCCGGATAAAAAAGCTTTTGTTGCCAAAATGAAACCTTTTTTAGGTAAGCCGATTACTTCTGAAGTATTATTAGACTTAAAAAAAGCAATTATCAATTACTATTGGGAACAGGGCTATCCATTAGTTCGAGTAATTATTCCAATTGGTCAAGATATCACAGAAGGTAAAGTGCAAGTGATTATTGTTTCTGCCAGACTAGGAAAAGTTAGAATCGAAGGTAAGAGATATACCTCTGATGAAAAACTAAAAAAAGCCATCAGATTGCAACCGGGCAATGAAATTGAATCTAAGCTTTTAATGAATGATGCAGCTTGGTTAGAAGGAGATCCTTTTAGGACAGTGGATATTATTTATGAACAGGGAGAAGAGTTAGGCACAACGGATATTGTGTTGCATGTTGATGAAAGGTTTCCCCTCACAGTTTATACTGGTTATGAAAATAACCCTTATAAAAGTGCAGGCTCTTCTAGGTTTAAAACGGGTTTTCATTGGGGTCATTTATTCTGGCAAGATCAGCAGATCAATTTTGAATTTATTTCGGCTGAAAAAATAGATAGCTGGTTTTCGGTTTCTGGCAATTATATTATTCCTCTGTCATGGAGAGATCAATTAAAATTTTTTTATAATTACATCCATTCAAAAGCAACATCAGAAGATTTGAATATTGCTATAGGATCAAACCCTAAAGGAGAGCTTTGGCAATTAGGCGCTCGTTATAATCTATCTTTGCCGGATTTTGCTTCTTATAAACATCTGATTCAGTTTGGTTATGATTTTAAACGCTCTAATAATCTGTTAGAATATTACGGTTTCAATGTCGGCCGGACTCAAGCTGATATTTCTCAGTTTTTAGTTCGCTACGAAGCTACTGAAACTGATAAAACAGGCCGAACATTTTTTGGTTTTTCTGTTTATATCAGCCCTGGTGGTATGACGGCTTTTAACCACGACCGTTTTTTTAGAGAACAAAGAAGCGGTGCTAAAAGTGACTATTATTATTTTCTTTTTAACTTAGACCGTTATCAGCATTTAGGAAGAGATTGGAGTTGGACTCTAAGTACGGTTATACAAATGTCTTCTGGAAAATTATTAGCCACAGAAGAATTTTCTTTAGGTGGGCATTTAACTGTCCGTGGTTATTTAGAAAATGAAGTATTAGGTGATCGTGGAATGCTATTAAAAAATGAAGTGCGTACGCCTTCTATTAGTTTTAAACAGTCTTGGAAAGATGAATTCCAGCTGCTTGCTTTTGTTGATTTTGGTTTTTTAAATGAAGTTGATCAAAACGTTTTATCAAAAGATACTTCAGTTCTGCTTTCTGCTGGACCTGGAGCTTTATATAAAATTAGCCAGTATGTGAATGTTCGCTGTGATGCTGGTTTTCAAATGAAAAGCGTACATGGAAAACTCTTTGGTAAAAACTTGCACCGTCGTATTCACTTAGCCGCTTTTTTAACTTTCTAAATGTTTTTGTGTTTTGTAAAAGTTAGTCCTTTATGGAATATCTAAACACCAGGAGTAATAACTCGTTTTTTTTGTGATAGTTTTCATGATTTAAGATTTTTTGATAGATATCTATATCTAGTTATTTTTCTATTGAAAACAAAATCTTTTTTCGAGTATTAAAAAATCAGGAAACATATATGTTTTTAGGGGGGGAGACTTTTAAAAATATTATTATGGCATTGATTAAGATAATGTTCTTTTTAATTTTGCCTTTTTGGCTCTTTGCTTCTCCTAAAGGAGGAGAAGTAAAGAGCGGTTCTATTCAAATTTCCGCTCAAGATAACAATGTTATTATTTCTCAAAGCTCAGATAAAGCGATTATTCACTGGAAAGATTTTTCTATTAAAAATGGAGAAACTACTCAGTTTATTCTGCCTTCTCAAAACTCTTCTACATTAAACCGTGTAATAGGAGGTAATCTCTCTGAGATTTATGGAGATCTTAAAAGTAATGGCATTCTTTATCTAGTTAATCCAAATGGTATCGTAGTTGGTCCAACAGGCACAATCGATACAGCAAGCTTCATAGCTTCTACTTTTGATCTACAAGATAAAGAATATCTCGAAGGTAAAAAGATCGGTTTCACAGATAGATTATCTTCAAATATTTTAAATCGGGGAATAGTAAAAACTACACATGGCGATATCATTTTCGTGGCTAAAGACATTGAAAACGAAGGTTCTTTATTAGCAGAAAAAGGAAAAGTCTCTTTAAATGCCGGCTATGAACTTTATCTACTTCCATCTGAGCAAATGAAAATAGTTATCCGTCTCAAAAAAGACGGAACCATTAAAAACTCCGGTCTCATTAAAGCTACTCAAACAGAACTAAGAGCTTCCAATGACAATGTCTATGGCCTTGCTATCAAAACTTCCGGCACGATCGATGCTCAAGGCATCACTGAAAAAGATGGGAAAATTCTTCTATCGGCAGAAGATGGCATTATTGACGTCTCCGGAACATTATTAGCTAAAAGCAAAGATTCAAACCAAACTCAAAATAAACATCTTCCAGATCAAAAAAAAAACATTGGCGGCAAAGTTCACATCTTCGGAAAAACTATCAAACTTGAAAAAGATGCCTTTATTGATGTTTCTGAAAAAGATGGTGGCGGAGAAGTTTTAGTCGGGGGCGATTACCAAGGCAAAAACCCAGACATTTCAAACTCTGATTATGTCTACATGGATAAAGACGCTGTTATCCATGCAGATGCAATAGATAATGGCAATGGTGGAAAAGTTATTCTTTGGTCAGAAAAAGGAACAAATTGGCAAGGGTTTATTTCAGCTCAAGCCGGAAAAGAAAAAGGCGATGGTGGGTTTGTCGAAGTTTCATCGAAGGGCTTTTTATATCCTAAATTTAATATTAATGTTTCAGCTGTAAATGGTAAAGCTGGAACCTTATTGTTAGATCCTTCTGATATTGAGATTACTGATGCAGCTTCTGTTCCTGCTTGGGCTAATCCTTATAATCCGGGGCCTGGAGAAGCGAATCCCTGTAATGCTCAGGCAGCGGATATAGAAAATGCTTTAAATGGAGGGGCGAATGTCACTATTGCAACTTCTAATGGAGACCAAGGCAGTGGCGATATTACAGTTAAAGTTCACGTTCTATGGACAACTGCCAAAACATTAACATTAACAGCGGATAGAAGTGTTATAATTGATGCAACAGGATCACTTGAAAGCACGAATTCTGGTGCAAATTTCGATGCGATTGCTATTACAACTTTAGATAATGGAGGAGCTGCTAACTACGATGGAGTGACTAATAATGGAACAATTACGGCTATCTCGGGCAATATCGATATTACAGGTATAGGAGGAAGCGGAGGCGGTGGAGCTTATAATTATGGGGTTTATAATTTAGCAGAGATTTCTACGACAGGAAGTGATGCCAATGCTGGAGATATTACCATAATAGGTACAGGAGGAGATGGTGCGAGCGGTAATTGTGGTGTGTATAATAGTGGTTCTTCTGCGAACATAGCAACAGATTCTGGATTGATTGACATAACAGGCATAGGCGGAGATGGTTCTTCAAACCAAAACTTTGGAATAAGGAATGACCTCTCTGCAGAAATCTATTCTTCAGGCTCTGGAACAGTCACTTTAGATGGAACAGGCGGTGCTGGAATTAGTGGTAATCGTGGTGTAAACAATGAATCAAGTGCTAAAATTTATTCAACAACCGGAGCCCTTAGCATAACAGGAACTTCGAATGGAACCTCATCTAATAATCACGGCATACGTAATAAAAACCAAGCCCAAATCTATTCTACAGGATCAACGGTTACATTACATGGTACGGGGTCTGCATCTGGTACTGATCAGAATTATGGTGTAGCCAATGATGGCGATACATATGCTACTACAAAAATTTATTCTACTGGCGGAACGTTAAGCATTACAGGAATAGGTGGTGGTACTGGTGATAACAACCATGGTATTAATAATTTTGATTCTGGGGTGATCACAGATGAAGGAGCAGTAGCTATTACCATGACCGGTACTGCAGGCAATGGCTCAAGTAGTGTTGGTATAAAAACAGTAGCGGGTACAGATATTGGTGAGACAGGAGGCTCTGCTACTACAGGAGCTGTGACCTTGACGGCTGATACTACCGACTATGCCGGTAATATTTATACGACAGGGGATTTAACTCTTCAGCCTAATACAGCAAGTTTAGCCATCCCTATCGGTACCGGTTCCGATTACATAACTTTAGCTAACTTGTTAGCCTATACTGCAGGCCATGCAAATACTTATATTGGCAAATCAGGAGGCGCTCACACCATAACTTTAGGAGGCGGAGGATCTGATGTTGTTGTTAATTCTAATGATACGACTTTTAGAGGGAAGCTTATCACAGTTATTACAGATGATTTAACTTGTGCGAATGCTGCCAAAATGACCCTTTTAGCCAGTCAAAAAATTACAGTTGATGTTACTTCTACCATTATAAATATTAACGCAGGCGCTAATTTCGATGCAATTACTCTAACCGCATCAGGAGGAGTTGTTGGCAGCAATTATGATGGTGTGATTAATAATGGCTCGATTGTTACTTTCTCGGGGAATATCAATATCACCGGAACAGGAGGAAATAGTGGAGCTAGTAATTATGGGGTTTGGAATGAAGGAGATATTGCTACGCTAGGAAGTGATGCTAATGCTGGAGATATTACTATAATAGGTACAGGTGGAGATGGTTCTGGTGATAGGAATTATGGAGTCTTTAATAATGGTGCTGGTTCTCAAATTACAACCGATGCAGGAGCAATAACCATTATGGGCATAGGAGGAGCAGGAACAGAGCATAATTATGGAGCCTGTAATGCTGATAATGCAGAAATAGAGACTACAACAGGATCTATTGATATAACAGGTACAGGCGGAGCTGGTTCGGGAGCTTATAACTATGGTGTTTATAATACTTCTGCCGGAATAATCTATGCGACTTCTACTGGCAGTGTAACATTAGATGGTACTGGAGGAGCGGGAACAACGAATAATTATGGGGTATTGAATACTGCCAATGGATCTAAGATTTATTCAGTAGATGGAGCATTGAATATAACCGGTCTGGGAGGAGCGGGATCTGGCGATAAGAACTATGGTATAATGAATAACAGTCGAGGACAAATCTATTCCTCAGGCTCTGGAACGGTAACCTTAGACGGCACTGGCGGTGATGGAACTGATAGTAATTATGGAGTATTTCAAGATGGCAATGCACTTAGCACTACTCAGATCTATTCAACGAATGGAGCTTTAAGTATTACGGGAGAAGGAGATGGTTCTGGAACCTTAAATTTTGGTATATATAATTATCGTCAAGGTCAGATTTATTCGTCAGGATCGACAATTACTTTAACTGGGACAGGCGGCGGGGGAACGGGCTCTAATTATGGTGTATATCAAGATGGCAGTGGATCTGCCAATACCAAAATCTATACAACAGGTGATACGCTAAGTATTACTGGCACAGGAGGAAACGGAGGTTCCAACAATTACGGTGTTTATAATTATAATTCTAGTCTTATTACTTCTGATACACAGACTATTACTATAATAGGCACGGGAGGAACTGGAGTAGAACGTAATTATGGAGTTTATAATACTAGTGCTGCAGAAATAAAAACTACAACAGGAGCTATTGATATCACAGGTACAGGCGGAGCCGGTTCCGGAGCTTATAATTATGGTATTTATAATGTCGCTGGCGGAATGATCTATGGGGTAGATGTTCAGCCTGCAGCTTCTACTGGTAGCGTAACCTTAGATGGTACAGGCGGCGCAGGAACAACGGATAATTGTGGGATATTGAATAGCGCTACTGA
>SDBT01005857.1_pt1 | contig 20562 bp, 17 predicted proteins | sample 2277101 | NCBI WGS metagenome assembly SDBT01 (sample SAMN10404973, study PRJNA504765) | marine sediment metagenome | isolation source: marine sediment core GS10_PC15, 103 cmbsf | place: Arctic Ocean: Southern Knipovich Ridge | collected 2010 | reverse complement strand
AGTGCGATGGGCGTAGATCCGGATGGCCATGTCCTTCCAGTGAAATAGCATGCCCAGCTTCCAGCACTGCCAGGTGGAGTAAAACTTCCCCATCGCCCGTACGGTCCCCTCCTTCTGGAGCCGGAACGGGGACATCAGCTTTGGCTCATAGACTACGTGGTGTCCGCTGAACTTGCTCCAGTCGTCAACGATGATGCGCCCGTCCCGGCACATCTCGGTGTAGAACTCAGTACCGGGGAGCGGTGTCAGTATCAGGAACTGCACGGTATCTATCCCGGTCTTCTTGGCGAAACGGACCGTCTTGCGTATCGCGGCCCTGTCGTCCTCGTCGGACCCCAGAACGAACATGCCGTGCACCCTTATCTTGTACTTATGTATTATCTCCACCGCGCGTACGATATCCTCCACCGTCTGGCCCTTCCTGTACGACTTCAGGGTCTCCGGATTGGCCGACTCCAGGCCCAGGTAGAGGAAGAGGCACCCGGTATCCTTCATGAGCTGCATCAGTTCCTCGTCCTGGACCACGTGCACCGTCGCCTGGGCGGTCCAGCGGGGGGTGATGCCCCTCTCCTTCATCTTGCGGAGCAGATCCTTGGTACGGGAGGTAGAGGCGGTGAAATTATCATCGTAGAAGAAGAACACCGCCCTGGGGTTCTTCTTGTGGAGCATCTCCAGCTCCGCCAGTACATCCTCGGAATCCCGGTAGCGGTACCGGCGCCCGAACATCGGGGTGACAGAACAGAACTTGCAGTTGTGCGGGCATCCCCGGGAGGTGATCATCGGGACGATCTTGAGCTTCTCGAAATCCTCTATCAGCGAGAGGTCGGGCCAGGGCAGAGAAGAGAGATCGCCTATTCTCCGGCGGTCCGGGTTATGGCGGAAGACGCCCCCCTCGGTGTAAGAGAGCCCATCGATATCGGAGAGGTCACCATCCCCGTTGGACAGGTGCCGGATGAGCTCGAGGAACGTCTCCTCTCCCTCGCCGCGCACCACGAAGTCAGCCCCTTCCCTGAACGCCTCCTCGGGAAGAAACGTGACGTGGGCACCTCCCATGACGACCGGGATATCGCTTTCCCTCTTGATCCTCTCCAGTAGCTTGAACGCCTCGGGAGCGGTCGACGTTATGGTGGAAATCCCCACCAGGTCCGCGCTGAGTATCTTGTCCCAGTCAAGCCTCGAGACCTCCTGGAAGTAAATCCTGCTGGAGACGCCTAACTCCCTCTCGATCAACGCACCCAGTATTGGCAGGCCGAGGCGGGGTAACTTGAACTTGGAGAACACGTGCTTCCCGGGCGCCCTGGGCTCTATCAGTACAACATCCTTGATCATGACTCCCCTATCAGTAGTTATACTCCTCTATTAATAAGTACGACGCACCAATCGGACTGGATACAATGTTCACCAACCGCCGCTACCTGTCAAGGTGGTCGATGCTACCGGTTCAGCTCGCGGCACACCCTGGACAGCCCCGGGTACGATGAACGGAACGCCCGGTACAGCCGGTCGTACTCGGCCTTGTTCTCGCCTATGGGCTCGAATGATTCGCGGACCTTCACCATCCTCTTGATATCCTTGTAATCGCCGTACACCCCCAGGGCCACCGCCACCGCCAGGGCGCAGCCCAGGGCGCCGGCCTCCCGGGGATCCTGGACCGCCTCGACGCGGCGCCCGGTAACGTCAGCCATTATCCGCATCCAGACGTCACTCTTCGCCCCTCCTCCTATCGCCCTCAGCACTTTGCAGGGAAGTCCCTTTCGGGCCACCTCGTCCAGCATCCAGCGCAGGTTATAGGCAACTCCCTCGTAGATTGCGCGCAGCATCTCCTCCCTGCGGTGGTCCAGGGAGAGGTTGACGAACGACGCCCGCAGCGTGGTGTCGGTCACCGGCGAGCGCTCGCCGAACATCCACGGGGTGAAAAGGAGACGCCTGGAGCCCGGCTCCACGTTCCTCACCACCTCGTCCAGTACGCTGAATATCGCAGTTCCGCCCCCCGCCGTCTCCCGCTCTTCAGGCGTTGCAAGCTCACGGGCGAACCACTCCAGGCACACCCCCGCGGTCTCCGATTCTCCCAGCATGATGAACATCGTGGGGTCGGGGGATGCGATCGAGACGATGCCGTTCGCCGGTATGTTCCTGGGGCGGGAGACCGACAGGCATAGCCAGCTGGAGGTGCCCAGATAAATATGCGCGTCCCCGTCCTCGAGCGCACCGGAACCGGTAACCGCCGCCGGTATGTCCGCCATCCCCGCTATGACCGGGATTCCGGCCGGCAGGCCTGTCGCCTTCGCCGCCCGGGCGGTGAGTGTTCCCGCAACGTCTATGCAACTCATCACCGCCGGCATCTTTTCCAGCAGGACCCCGGTAAGCCCGGCCAGAACGCGCGACCACTCCCTGGTCCTGTTATCGAGCAGCCCCGTGCCGGCGGCGCCGGTCTGGTCGATGACCCTCTTCCCCGTCGCCCTGAAGACCAGGTATCCGGTAGTGTCGAGGAACGTTGTGGTCCAGTCGAAGACGTCCGGCTCGTTCTCCTTCAGCCAGGCCAGCTTACACACCACGTCCTTTCCCGAGGGCACGGCACCGGCCAGGCGCTCGAACACCCGCCTTCCGCCTAACCTCCGCACCATCCGCGCCGCCTGCTCGTCCGCCCGGCTGTCCATCCATATTATCGCCGGCCGGAGCGGCCTTCCCGCAAGGCCCACGGGTATTATGCCTATCATCTGGCCGGCGAAGCCCATACCGATAACCCGCCCCGGGTCCGCCCCGCTTTCCTCCAATATCCGGCGTGTCCCCGAGGTGACCGCCCGCCACCAGTCATCCGGGTCCTGCTCGGCCCGGCCGGGCCCGGGATGGGAGACCCGGTACGGCTCGAACGCGGACGCCAGGATGTTACCACCGGTGTCGGCGAGAACCGACTTGCTGCCCCCGGTGCCAACGTCGTGACCGATTACAAGCGTCGTGTCCATGTTTCTCCTTGCCTGAAAAACCCAGAAGTAGCATCCGGGGTCAAGTCCGTAGTCTTGCCCTTTTCATGCCGGCAGGATGCCGGCGCTACGAGGCAGTGCTGGTAATTCAGGGTTACAGTTCCAGGGCAATGCTCTCCGAGTTGCCATCGCCGTCGATGTGCTCGATGTGGATCGGGACCTCGTTTCCCAAGCCGGTCCCTTTTATCACCTCGCCGGCAAGCTGGATCATATCGCCCGGCCTGACGCACGCCTCCGGGGGTAGAACACCCTTGCCGGATACCTTTCCCTGGAGCATCAGGATAGCGCCCAGTGCTGCCGGTATGCCGGTCCCCTCACCCGCTCCCGCCTCCCTGGATGACATGGAGAACACATAGGTGTGTTCCCCTCCATCTTTCCTTCCCTTGACCACGACCTTCAGGCAACCCATCGGCCCGGAGAGCCCGGCACCGGCGAGAAGACGGGGCCTCTCGGACAGGATATACGCCACCGCGAACTCCAGGGGGACGACCTCCCGGCCCCCGACCACGATCGGCTCCTTCGAGCAGATGCCGAGCCGCACCGCGTCCATTGTGAGCCGGAAGTAGTCGGCGGGAATCACGAACCCGAGGTTGGCGACACGCCTTATCCCTTCTATGTGCTCCGGCATCGTGATGGTCTCCGGGTGGGGGTACGGGTAGGTGGGAAAGGTGCCGATGTCTCTGAACTCGGTCTCCTCCACCAGCGCCAGCCCGCTTTCCTCAAGCATCCTGACCGTGATGAGCTCACCATCGAGGAAAACCGGGACATCGCTGGTCATCGCGTGGATGCGATGCTTGACCACCGCCGCGCCCTCCTCGGGCTCTCCCCCGTGCACGTGGTAGATATCCACCGACTCGGTCTCGGACAAGAGTTCGTCGGAGCAGAACCTGGCCAGGACGTTGGCCATCCCCGGCGAGTTGCCCATCCCCAGAAGGGCCGTCACCCCCGCTTCCCTGGCCGCGCCGTCCATGGCCAGCATCTTCTCGGTGGCGTCAAGGTCGTCACAGACGTCCACGTAATCGATTCCCGCCTCGATGACCGCCGCGAGTACTGTCGGCCCGAACCTGTAGAAAGGCCCCACGCAGTTCAGGACCACCGATGAACCCTCTATCGCGCCCCTCAGGCCGGCCGGGTCCTCCACGTCGACCTGGACCGCCGAAACGCCTCCGCCCGCGAACTGGCCCGCGAACTCGCGGGCCACATCGTACCTGTTCTCCGCGATGACGACCTCGGAGAAGTACTCGCCGCCTGCAAGGGTCCGCACCGCCACGCTGCCTATACCCCCGCAACCACCAAGAACCGTTATCCTGGACACTGTTAACCTCCAGTGGAATAAGTACTCAAGAAACGGCTACTGTTCACACAGCGACTCGAAGATGCGGACAGCCTCCACCGCGTCCCTGCCCAGGGCGTCAACCCCCATCTTGTCGGCCAACTGCTGCGTGGTGCAGGCGCCGCCGATGGCTATCTTGACGTTGTCCCGGAGTCCCGCCGCCGACAGGGCCGAGACCACGTCGCTTATGGAGTCGACCATAGAGGTAAGTAGCACCGACATGCCAATGGCCTTGGCGGAGTTCTCGCGAACCGCCTCCACCACCTTCTCCTTGGGGACGTCCACCCCCAGGTCTATCACGTTGAACCCCGAGGTTGAGAGCATGGTGCCCACCAGGTTCTTGCCGATGTCGTGCACGTCGCCTTTGACTGTAAAGAGTACGACCGTCCCCTTCTTTCCCATGCTGTCGGCCTCGAGAAGCGGCTCAAGCACCTTCAGCCCGTCTTTCATGACCTCACCCGCCAGAACGAGGTCCGCCAGGAAGTACTCCCCCTGGTCAAACAGGTCTCCCACCGATCCCATCCCGGCGCACATCGCGTCCAGGACGGCCTGGGGTTCCTCCCCGGCGTCCAGCGCGCCGGAAACGATCTGCTCAATGTCCTCCAGTTCAAGGTCGGTGATGGCCTTTCCGACTATCTCGAGCTGCTCTCCCATCAGAACCTCCTTGCAGTTACCCCGCCATGCCATGTGCGCAAGGCGGAACCCTTACACCGACAGCGGGTAGTATCCGTACTTCTCAACGGCCTCGAGCATCCAGTAGAGCCTGTCCACCGAGATATCGGGGTGGCTGTTGGTGGGCGCCAGCATGTAGCCGCCGCCCCCGCCCGCTGCCAGGATCGACTCGCGTACCGCCTCAAACAGTTCTTCTCTATCCGCGTCCACCAGTATGTGGGTGATATCCATGTTACCGACGAGGCACAGGCGGTCCCCGATCATCTCTTTGACCGTGGCAAGCTCTATCCCGGCGGTGGGCTCCAGCGCGTGCACCCCGTCGAAGCCGCAGTCGGCAAACCACTCCAGCAGGGCGTAGACGTTCCCGCAGGAGTGGATGACTATCTTCATGCCGAGCTTGTGGGCGGTCTCGGTTATGCGGCACAGCGAGTCCGTGTATAGCTCCCTCATCATGCGGGGGGAAAGCATGGGGCCGGAGCGGTAGGCCATGTCATCGGTGTAGATGGCCCCGGGCACCCCCGCGTCGGCCCACGCCTCCAGCATCATGCAGAAGTGGTCCTCGTAGAACTTGATGATCCTGCTCACGAACTTCTTTTCTTTGCGAACGGCGACCGCGAACCGCTCAAAGCCCATCGGCTGCCAGGAGTTCTCGAACAGGCCGTAGAGGAACCCGGCCATCACGAAGATGTCGTTCCCAAAGTCTTTGATTATTCGCGAGAACGCGGCGTTGGTCCTGGCCGGGAAGCGCAGCAGATCCCTCTTGTCCCAGGCGTCCCAGTCGGCGGGGCTCTTGATGAGCCCGCCCCGGTACATGGGAGTCCCAATGTTGCCCTCCCGGTCGAACGCCACGTCGTAGTAGCGCCCGTAGATATCGGTTCCGACCGTGGAGCTGTCAAACCGCCATATGGGCACGTGCATCACCCAGGAGGCATCGTAGCCCATCTTCACCGACGCCGCGGTCCTGTCGTAAGAGAAGCGGTCCATCTCGCGGTCCATGACGTGGGACCTGTTGATGAGCGGGGCCAGCCGGTCGATCACCTTACCGGTGTACTTGTTGGAGAAAAGAAAGCCAAGCGGGAGCGGCCTCCTCCCCAGTATCTTGTAGATATTGGCGTACTCCTCCATGACATCCATGGTGGGTACGCGGTCCGGCTCCCGGAGCTCCAGTGCGGCGAGGACTCTTTCAATGTGAGAACCCAGGAGGCACCACCATCCTTCGAGGTAGAGCGGTTTCTCGACACGCGATGGCTTCGTCAACGTCTGAACGCAGCCGATGCTAATTATCTATCATGTGGTCCCGCGAGGCAATTTCCGCCCTGGGCCACGCCTTCGTGGCGCCGGCAACTTGCCGCCATCCGCCCTTGAGCATGTCAGGTGAGTTCGGGCATGGCGACCGTCCCACCGGGCGGTACCACCTGGAACTCCGAGTCCCAGTCACCGGAGAGCATCCTCTCCAGCAGCCGGTTGGAGCCGGGTATCTCCTCAAACTTGAGCCCGAGGACCTCCGCCTGGGCGCGAGCAAAAGAGCGGTACTCGTCCATCTGATAGTTCCCGGTGTCTATCAGTACCAGCCGGGTGTAATTGGCCAGCATCACCCTTGCGACCCTCCTGGCACGCTGCTCCCCGTACCGCTCCTCGAGCCTCACGTACTCCTGGTGGGCACTGTCGGACGCCTCGATCCACCCCTTGGTGAGGAAGTAGGTGCCCGGCTCCTTCTCCAGCATGGCCATTCGTGCCTCCTCGGATCCCAGGAAAATGGATATGCAGTCCTGCACCATCGGTATCACCAGCCGGTGGCCCCTCGACTTCAGGCCCACAACCGCGAAGGAGCAAAGCCCGTAGCCCAGCAGAATGTCGCCGTCCCCCTCTATCGCGTCTATGCTTGCCTGCAAGGTCTTTCCAAGCTCATCGGGGTCCCGGTGGAGACCGAACTCCAGCACAGTTACCCGGTCTCCGGGGACCCCCAGGCGCGATAACTCCTCGGCCACCGTGGCGCAGGCGATGATGTGCACGCCTGGGGCGAGTTCGCCGCTCACGGCACACCCCTCGGGTCCCAGCCCACGTGGAGCTCCTCGTCCAGAGAGTCGAGCGTTTCCATGTCCGCAGTAGTTATGGAGAAGTCAAAGATGTCGGCGTTCTCGAATATCCTCTCCCGGTTGGAGGATTTCGGGATCGGCACCGCGCCGTGCTGCACCGACCATCGGATGAGTACCTGCGCGGGTGTCTTATCGTACCGGGAGGCGATCTCGGAAAGCCCCGGGTCGTCCAGCCTCTCAGCCCGGGCAAGGGGACAGTAGGCCTGCACCGCGATCCCGTGCGCCAGGCAGAAGTTGAGGACCTCCTGCTGGAAACAGTATGGATTGAGCTGTATCTGGTTCACCGCCGGGACCACACTCGAGCTTTCCATGAGTTCCTCCAGGTGGCTCACCATGTAGTTGCTGACCCCTATCGCCCTGCACCTGCCCCCGGCCAGCAGGGACTCCATCGCTCTCCACGAATCCATCCTCAGGCCCTCGACCGGCCAGTGAACCAGGTACAGGTCGATGTAGCCCAGGTCCAGCTTCCGGAAACTCTCCTCGAACGCCGCCGTCGCCCGTTCGTACCCATGGTCGGTGTTCCAGAGCTTGGTGGTTACGAAAACGTCCTCGCGGGGGATTCCGCTCTCCCGGACGGCCACCCCCACCTCCCTCTCGTTGTCGTACATGGAGGCGGCATCTATCAGCCGGTAGCCGGCCTCCAGCGCGCGCAGGACGGAGGAGCGCGCGTCCCCCAGCCGGAAGGTGCCGAACCCCAGGCAGGGCATCTGCACCCCGTTGTTTAATATCACCCTGGAACTGATGTCCACTGCGACCTCCTCTCTTGGTACCCCGCTGGATAAATACGCTGGCATTCGAACGCCGCTCCCGTCCACTCCGGCCGCGCTGGGCTCCCTCGACGTACTACAGGAGGCTGGAAACCCCTATCTTGTTGTGCGACACTATACGAGCATACGCGGCGACACAACAGCATTGACCATAATGAAGAACCTCAAGGTGATCACAAGAACGGCCTTTCTCCCGGTACTGCTTATCGTGGTGGTGGCCGCGTCGTCCTGCGGTCGCGCCGGGAGTGCGCCACTGCACAAGTCCCTGAGCACTCCCAGGATCACCAAGCCCGCGACGATACTGCCGAAGGACAGGGTCGTCGGCGACCACCTGGTGACGTTCGACGAGACGAACCTCGCGGGCAAACTGCCTCCCGCCCAACCGGTCCAGGCCATCACCAGGGGAAACCCCGAGTTGAAGCGGGTCGCTATAACGATTGATGACGGCTGGAACACCGACATCAGGATCTTGGAGCTCCTGAAAGAGTGGGACATCGAATGGACCGCATTCCTCATCGGAGGCAGGGGCATTGCCGAGTCCAACCCCGACCTGGTGCGGGCGATGCGTGACGCGGGGGCCGAGGTATGCAACCACACCTACTCCCATTACGTCATGAGTGGCAAGGACCACGCCTTCGTGGTAGATGAACTGTGGCGCTCACAGGAGGCCATCACCAGGGTCACTCACGCGATATACCCTTACACCCGCTTCAGCGGTGGAGCGTACGACGATACCTCCCTGCAGTGGGCCGCCGATCAGGGCTTCTGGACGGTGAACTGGACGGTGAGTAGCGGGGACACCGGTAAAGGTGCGACAGTGGACTTCCAGGTCAACAACATCCTCGCCAACCTCCAGCCGGGGGCCATCCTCCTCTTCCACTTCGGGGGGTACAACACCTACGAGGTGCTGTCACGGGTAATCCCCGAGATACAGCGACGGGGCTACGAGGTCACATCGCTGTCGCGCGTCCTGGAGGGAACGCCTTTCGTGCTCAAGGAGTCCGAGTGAACCCTTTCTCTCCAGGTGCGAAAGAGACCAGGCCTCTCTTGCGCAGTTGCGTTTGTACCGGGTACCATATTGCGTTTGTTGCATTTTACATCTGGAGAAAGCCGGGATTGATTTCTTGTGACCGCTGAGAACGCCGATATCGCGAGGATATTCGACCAGGTGGCAGACCTCCTGGAGGTAAACGGGGCCGACTACTACCGGGTACGAGCGTACCGCAACGCGTCACGGGTCATAAGAGACCTCTCCACCCCCCTGCGTGTCACAGCAGCGAGCAACGAGAAGAAACTCGAAGACCTCCCGGGCATCGGCAGAGACCTCGCCGGGAGGATCCGGGAGATATTGGATACCGGGGACCTCGCGCTGAGGGAGGAGTTGGAAACCCAGTTACCCGGCAGTCTGCTGGAGATCATGAAGGTGCCTGGCCTTGGGCCACGGAAGACCCACGAGCTCTTCCTGGAGCTGGGAGTTACGGACCTGGACGGCCTGGAGGAAGCAGCCGCAAGCGGTAAGGTCCACCGGCTCAGGGGGTTCGGCCCCGGGACCGAGCGCAAAATACTGGAGGGAATCCACTCCATCAAGAGCCCCGGCAGGTGGTTTTTCCGCTCGGTGGCGGAGGTGTACGCGCGCCGCATCATCGAGCATATGAACGCCGTCCCGGGGCTGAAGCGCATCGAGGTCGCCGGAAGCTACCGGCGCCTGGTGGAGACCGTCGGCAATCTGGACATGCTGGTCACCTGCGACGACGCGCGGGCCGCCGTTGAACGGTTCCGGGAGTTCGCCCCCATAACCCGGGTCATCACCGCCGGCCCGACGGGAGCTACGTTGATAATAGACACGGGCCTCCAGGTCAAAATGCGGGTGGTGGACGAGAACTCGTTCGGGGCGTTACTCCTGCGTTTCACCGGGTCGAAGGCGCACGTTCTGGCCCTCGGGCGAATGGCCCTCGATCGGGGGCTCAAGCTCTCCGGGAACGGCGTGTTCCAGGAGGAAAAGAAAGTCGCAGGCAGGACCGAGGAGGAGGTCTACGCGGCGCTGGGGCTGCCGTGGATACCACCGGAACTGCGCGAGAACAGGGGCGAGATACGGCTGGCGCTGGAAGGGCTTCTGCCGGATCTTGTATGCCTCGAGGACATCAGGGGCGACCTCCACGTCCACACCGACGCCACCGACGGGAAGGACTCGCTCAAGGACATTGTGGCTGAGGCCCGCCGCAGGAAGTACCTGTTTCTCGCCATCACCAACCACTCCAAAAGGGTGCCGGGGGGCCTTGACGCCGGGGCGTTGCTGGAGCACTGGCGGTGGGTCGAGAAGCTCGACGCGGCGACCCCGGACATCCACCTTCTCAAGGGCGTCGAGGTCGACATCCTCCCGGACGGCTCGCTGGATCTGGAGGATGAGGTCCTCGCCGGGGCCGACTACGTGATTGCGGCGGTCCACTACGACACGGAGATGTCACCCACCCGAATGACCGGTCGCATCGTCAAGGCAATAAACCACCCGCTCGTGAACACGATCGCCCATCCAACCGGCAGGAGGATTGACAGGAACCCGCCGTACGGCGCCAACATGGAGGACGTCGTGGTGGCCGCCGGGCGCGCCGGTACGTGCCTGGAGCTCAACGCCGCCCCCGACCGGCTGGACATCGACGATATCGTCTGCCGCTCGGCCCATGACCACGGCGTCCCGGTTTCCATTGCCACCGACGCGCACAGCGTGAGGGACCTTGACTTCATGAGGCACGGCGTCAACCAGGCGCGCCGGGGCTGGCTGGAGAAAGGCGACGTCTTAAACGCCTGTACCTACCGCTCGCTACGGAAACTGCTGTAGCGAGGGTAGATCCTGTTTCAACTTCAGGACATCGGCGAAGAGGTCGCCCTGTTCCTTCACCCGCTGAAGGACCTCCCAGGGCTCGAAGTAGAGCGAGGAGGGATCCCCTCGCCCGCGTAGCTCCTCCAGCTCGTCCCAGGAAAGCGGTGTGGACACGAACGGGCGCTGTCTCGCCCGCAGGGAGTAGGCGCACACCGTGCTCCTGTGCGCTTCGTTCTGGCCCCAGTCAAGCAGGACCTTCCCTTTCCTCTCCTCCTTGCGCTGCACGGCCACCATGAGCTTCGGGTACCGCTTCTCCATCAGCAACGCGACCGCGTGGGCAAACGACTTCGTCCGCTCGAACGTGACCTTAGAGTTCAGAGGGACATAGACGTGCAACCCTTTTCCCCCCGACGTCTTGGGGAAGCAGTGAAGCCCCGCGTCCTGGAGGAGCTCCCTTATGCGGTGAGCGGCCCGGGCACAGTCGAGGATGTCCGCGGGCGCGCCGGGGTCCAGGTCGAACACCACGAAGTCGGGCCGCGACAGGTCGCCTCCGCGGGCAAGCATCGTATGGAGCTCGAGCGCCGCCAGGTTCGCGATCCACACCAGCGTGGAGAGGTTGTCCACCTCGCAGTAGTGGACCACTTTACCGTTTCGCGTTCCCGGCACCGCCACCGTCCGGACCCAATCGGGATGATATGAAGGGCATTCCCTCTCGTAGAAGAACTCCCCCTCCACGCCGTCGGGGTACCGCTTTAGGGTAACCGGGCGGCCCTCCAGGTGGGACAGCATCACCGGGGACACCCTGTTGTAGTAGTCGATGACCTGCGCCTTGGTGAACCCTGTAGACGGGTAGAGGACCTTGTCCAGGTTGGACACCTGGAGCCGGTTCCCCTCAACCTCGATCGACACCTTCCCCGGACCTTTCCCGCTCAATGGACGCTCCTTTTCCTGCCCTCGCCCTTTCCTTTTTCCCGGCCTCCGAAAGGCTTTTCTGGTTCGCTGCAGCGAAGTCCACGACCTCACAGGGCTGGTTGACCGCGGGCCGGAGAACCACCTCAAAGCCGCCGCTTTTCGATTCTATCCGTCCACCGGACCGACCGCAAATCGGTTGCGGATCGGTCGTGGTGGCTTGACTTTGATTATTCTGGTATAATCCTGTGTAGTTGTTATGACGGTTTTTCTGGTAGGTGTTGAAGCTTTTTCCGAGGAGACCGCAATCCTCGGATTTTTTTATACCGGAGGGAGGTGTAAAGAGGATGAGAATATACGTAGGTAACCTTAGTTACAATACGGACTCGGATAGCATGCGCCAAGCGTTCGAGGAGTTCGGGACAGTCGAATCGGCTGACGTCATCATGGACCGTAACACCAACAGGTCCAGGGGCTTCGGCTTCGTTGAGATGCCGAACGACGAAGAGGCCAAGGCCGCTATCGAGGGCCTGGGCAGCAAGGAGCTGGACGGCCGGCAAGTCAACGTCAATGAGGCGCGTCCGCGCAGAGACGACTCCCGTGGGGGAGGCGGTGGCGGAGGCGGTGGCGGAGGCGGTGGCGGAGGCGGGTCATACCGCTACTAAGCCGGGAGGATGCACGCCGGTACGGTGACTCTCCGCGAGGATGGGCTGCCGGCCGGCGTTGCAGACGCCGCTATAGTGCTTCCATGTAGCCGCGGAGACGCGGATCCCGTGAGGCCGTATGCCAATGCATGAGGTCATTGAATGCAGAACGAGCATAGGTAGGGGTGTGCCTTGATGATGGTCTAGGTTGTTCCCATGCCGCCCGTTTCCTGTCTTTCCACCTTCTTTTCCCCGTTACGAAGTTGAACTTGCGCACTCGAAGAATGTATGCTGTCAAAAGGAGGTGTTGTAATGGATACCACGCAATGGATAGTACTCGGTATTGGTTTGGGAATTCTGGTAGTCGGGATAATCTTCATTGTCGTGGGGGTGCTTGCCAAGCGCAAGCTCTCGGTGATGGCCGACACCCGGACCGTCGGCGCAGGGGAAGCGGGTCATATCGCCGACCCGTCAGGCACCGTCAAGGTCGAGGTGTACGGCGTCGCGGAAACCCAGGAACCGCTGATCGCGCCGGTCTCCGGGAAGCAGTGCGTCTACTTCCGACACCAGGTCGAGGAACTACGGGTGGAATACGACCGGGACATGGATGGCAATAGACAAAGGCGTGAGTCATGGCACACTATCACGGACGAGAAACGCCATGCGCCATTCGTCATACGCGACTCCACCGGCGCGGTGCAGGTCAACCCCGAGAAGGCGAAGTTCGTCGCCCAGCAAACGGTCGACAACGCTTACGGAGCCCCCGGGTATGAGCCCTCGCGCGCCCAGAGTGGCATCGGCGGCGTTGTCGGTGAAGTGCTGGGTTCCGCGCTGGGAGCCGACAGGACCGTGGGCGTTCGTTCCTCGGAGTGGATAATACCAGTCGGACAGCAGACGTATGTCATCGGCAACGCCCAACAGACGCAGGCGGGCCCGGTCCTGAGCAAGGGAGAGGGCCACTTCATCATCAGTTGCAAGTCGGAGGAGGAGCTCACCAAAAAGTACCGGCTTTCCTACATCCTGTGGCTGGCCTTCGGAATCGCCCTTGGCGCCGGCGGTATCACCGCCGCCATTATCGCCGCCACGGTCATGGGTAAAGGTTAGGCGGCGCGAGAAGTAGATGTACGTCACCATCCGCCTCTCCTTCCCCCTGCTGGATTCACCCTAGAATAATCTTCTCATGAACTTGATGAAGAACCTGAGGATAAAGCTGGTGAACGAGCGGCTTATCCTGTAGCCAAAATCCAACAGGTACGTCTCCAGCCCAACCCTGACCACACCGGTGTTCCTCTCCACCCCACGCACTACCTTTCCTGCCACCTTCGAGGGAGAGCACCCCGTCTTCTCCATGAGCCACTCGAGTTTGCCTCTGGACTCCTCCAGTGTCCACCGGCCTTCTCCAGCACGGACCGTGGCGGTCTTCATGATGTTCGTCGCCGTCAGCCCGGGACAGACCGTGGTAACACCTATCCCGTGCAGCGCCGCCTCGCCGCGAAGATCCTCTGAAAAGCCCAGCACCCCACACTTGACGCAGGTGTAGGCGGTCAGCACCGGCAGCGGTGACAGTGCGGCCCCCGAGGACGTGTTGACGATATGGCCGCCCCCACCCTGCTCTATCATGCGGGGGTAAAAGTAGTGGCAGCCGTGGATGACGCCCCACAGGTTCACGCCCATGATCGCCTTCCAGTCATCGAGGGTTATGTCCTCGAACATTCCTCCCAACCCTATCCCCGCGTTGTTGCACAGCACGTCCACCCTCCCCATCCGCTTGTAGGTGGTGTCGCAGAACTCCTCCACCTGCCCCGCCTGGGAAACGTCAACAACCTCGGCCATGAACTCGGTGCCAATCGCCTCCAGTTCCTCCCCCACCACACGCAGTCCGTCACCGTTGATGTCACAGAGGACCAGGCGGGCGCCCCTTCTGGCGAAGGCGAGAGCTATCTCCCTGCCTATGCCGCTGGCGGCACCTGTCACCACAACCACCTTTCCGCTGAACTCCTTCATATTCCTCCTGTTCCCGGTTCCAGCCTGCCTCTCCTGTTGCGTTTGGGGCCTTGCGTTTGGGGCCTGGCCCCTTTTGCAACTATTTAGCTTCTTGAGTTGTTGCGTTTGTGCGTTTGTACCCGGTATCATCTTGCGTTCGGCATACTCCCCCGGGGGAAAGACCGGGGTAGGGGTCCCGCGCTTGCTCAATCATCAGGCCTGACCAGGTCCAGCATCTCCTCACCCGGTGTCCTTGGATACACCTGACAGTACTTGGCGTCGCGCAGCAGGACCTCCATCCCATAATCGCGCATGTACCCGTAGCCGCCGTGGATCTGTACCCCGTCCAGCGTGGCCGACACCGCCCGATCACAGGCCAGGACCTTGGCCGCCCTGCAAGCGGCGAGGTGGAGCGCACCGCCTGCCATGGCCGCTTGCCGGAGCGAGGCGTCTCCCGCCTCGATACCCACCACCATACCGGCGAGCATAAGCCTTACCTGCTGGTGATTAATGATGTAATCTCCCGCCTGGTACCGCTGTCGTGCGTACTCCAGGGCGTCCTCAAGAGCGTGCCGGGCGAGCCCCAGCGACAGCGCCGCTACTCCCAGTAGCAGGCGCCCCTCCAACTCGTCCCTCTTTCCGGTCAGGTCGCCTGCCTCCACATCACCGGAGGGTTTGAACACCAGCGACGCCGGCCTCGATGCCCTGAGCCCCAGCGGAGCCTCAACCTCCTCTATTTCCACCCCTTCGCCGGGAGCCACCCGGCACACTCCTTCATCCGGCAACAGGACAACGCAGGTCGCCGCGTCGGTAAGTCCAACAACAAACTCCGCCTGGGCGGTGCCGCCGCCCTCCTCGACCGGCCAGGCCAGTGTAGCCCTGGCTTCTCCTTCGGTCAGCGCCTCATCGGCCTCCCACGAGCCGCCCGCCTCCAGCGCCCACAACGCCATGTTGTGCGTGAGCAGCAGCGCGGCAAACCCGGCACAGCCGCGGGCCACCTCGGTGAGTGCCAGGCAGAAGGAGTAGATGTCCATTCCCTGCCCACCGGATCTCTCGCTCAGGAGGGCGGAGGCAAGTCCCAGCGAAGCCGCGCTCCTCCAGGCCTTCTCTATCACGCCCGAGGACGGGAATTCGTCCATCTCCCTCGCCGACCCGTCTATCACCTGCTCCCGGAACCCGGCCACCGATCGAACCAGCATCCGGCCCTCCTCGTCGAGCACGAGGTCGCGGGTAAGCTCCACCTACCTCACCCTCTTTCCCATGCTCCCCAGAAACGGTTTCATCTTCACCTTGAGACTGTTGTCTATGTCCGACATGAACAGTGTCAATCGGTTGAGCTGGTTGGTCCCCTCGTATATTTGAGTGAGCTTGGCGTCCCGGAAGAACTTCTCGACCCAGGCCCTTTCTTCTCCCCCACCGGTCCCCATCATCTCCAGGGCCAGGGAGCTTACGTACACCGCGGTGTCGCCTCCCACGGCCTTTGCCAGCGATGAGTTCGCCAGTGTCCTGGTGACCTCCTCCGACGAGATATAAGCCGCCATCATCCCCTGAACCACCCGCCTGGCGGTACGGGAAAGGTAGACCCGCTGCATGCGCCCGGACGTACGGACCGAGCGCGGCATCAGGCCGATGGCTTTCATCGGGACCCCGTTCAGCACTTTGCCCAGCGTCGCGTCAAAGCTCAAGGCGGCACTGAAGTACGCCCACCGGGCGAGGCTGACGCGGGTCTTCATGTCGGCCAGCGCCATCTGCACCCGCTGCTCATCGATCGGCGCCCGGCCCCCTCTCTCCTTTCTCGCCCAGCGCAGAAACCACTCGTAGGCCCCCCGGGCTATCCCGGTAGCGATAGCCCCAACCGGCGCGCGCGAAGCGGCAAGGATGAGAAGCGTTCCCGGCTGCATCCCGTCGCCCTCGAACCCCAGCACGTTCTCGTCGGGCACGAAGCAATCCTCGAACAGCAGTTCCGCGGCGGGGCACGCCCGCTGCCCCATCTTCTCCTCGACCCGGGGAGCCGAAAAACCCTCCATGTCCTTGTGCACAAGGAACGACGTCCAGGTCTCCAGCGGGCGCTCCCGGTCAACCGCGCAGACGACTACGGTGTAGGTGGCTACCGAGCCGTTGGAGATGAAACACTTCCGCCCGTTGAGCACGTACCCCCCAGGCACCCTCCTGGCGTTCATGGAGAGCCGGGCTTCCGCCAGGAAATGCGGCTCCTCGGCGTCGGTCCCCGCCGAGGGCTCGGTTATCGCGGCGGCCATCAGGACCGGCTCGCCTTCCTTCTCCTTTTCCGCGACCTCCCGGAGGACGGTCTCCCACTGCGCCATGGCACCCATAACCAGCAGGGGGGATACCCCGAGGGCGTGGGCACCGAAGATGTTGGCTATCCCCGCGCAGGTGGAGCAAAGCTCCTCCATCGTCAAGGCGGACATCACCGTCAGGCCACCGACCCCCTCCACCATCCCGGGGATGACCATTGAAAGGAAGCGGTACTGGAGCCCTGCCTTGACCAGGTCCCAGGGGAAGTAGTCGTGGTCCCGTTCCATCCGCCGGTCCAGCGCCAGCGCCGCCGGCGCGGCGTACCGCCGGTTGTACTCGGCGCAGTCACGAACCGCCCTGACCAGTTTTTCCACGTACAACGGGCGCCTTCGCCTTATCTCCTGGAGAGCGGGGAAGTCGTCCATCAGCCGCCGACGTACATCCCACAACGATGGGTCATTCATCTCGATACCACTCCTTTGTTCCCGCGCACTACATCATATTTCTACATTATATAGCCCCGGGGGCCAAACGCCGCCGCTTAACAACCTGTCTGTTCAGGAAGTTGGAACATATCGCAACAATGGGAGGCCCCAAATGCAACAAGTTCAGGGTTAGAGTGTTTACGCCGCTAGAGGCGCGGGGAGATGCCGGCTACAGGCGGATGGTTATGTCACTCATCGGGTACGACAGGCACGGATGGATGTAGCCGAACACCAGGTCCGACCTTCTGACGGTCGCGCCCGGAGGCATGTAGACCTCGCCCTCGAGAAGCCGGGTGCGGCACAGCCCGCACTCCCCGGACCGGCAGAGGTTATCGAGGGTGACCTTGTTCCGCTCCAGGGAATTCAGCAGGGGCTCACCGCACCGAATCGTAAACCGGTTGCGCTTTCCCTCCACCTTCACCTTGAACTCCTCGTCCCCTTTGAGTCTTTCGGGCCAACCTTCCACCGCGGTGATATCGGGAGGCGGCCCGGACAGCTCTCTCTTGACCCTCCGGGAGGAAACCCCGAGTTCGTCCAGAGAGCCCTGGCAGAGACCGTACATGGCGTGGGGGCCGCACATGTAGAACGTCTTTCCGGTCACGTCGCCCACCAGCGTTCTTATCATGTCCGTGTCCAGGAAGCCCGTCGGCCCGTCGTATCCCTCCGGCGGCTCACTGATGATTATGTCCACCTTGAGGTTGCTCCCGTCGCGCTCCAGGGCGGCCAACTCCTCGGCGAAGATGATGTCTTCCTGTATCCGGCTCCCATAGATCAAGTGCATCGCGAGGTCCCGGTTCATGTCAAGGGCGTCCCTGATGATGCTCATGAATGGGGTGATACCGCTCCCACCCGCGAGAAAGACGAGGTCGTTGGTATCGGAGAGCGGCTCGTGGTAGAAGAACCCTGCGGGGCCGGAGATCTCGAAGGCGTCCCCTGTCTTCGCCTGCCCCAAGAGATAGGTTGACACGAACCCGTCGGGCGTCCCCCTTACGGTGATATCCATGTAACCCGGCCTCGAAGGCGGCGAGGAGATCGTGTAAGGGCGGCCGGTGGCCACCCCGTCAACGGTCAGGAACAGATTGACGAACTGCCCGGCACGAAACGGAGCGAAAGGCCCACCTATGGGCGCCAGACGAAGGGTCCTTGTGGACCCGGTCTCCTGGATGACCTCGGTAATCTCCGCCTGCATGCGTCCGGGGTGCAACCGGCCCATAAGTCGGCTTACCAGTTCCGGCTCCACCCGCCGCTCATCGGCGAACGAACGGGCCAGTATCTTCCTGCCGATCACGAGCCCGGCCTGGCCTAAGTCGTATATCGCGTCGCTTACGTCCCTTAACTCCAACTCCCGTCCTTTCAACATTCCCGTACCGCTACTCCACTCTACAGACCGGGCAACAGCTTCTTGATGCCTCCTACTCCTTTTACATCCTTCATTACTTCCATGTAGGCAAGGAACCCGGAGGTCATGCACGTCTCAAAACCCCCGCCCAGGCGCACCCAGGCGTTGGCGAAGTACAGACCCTCCAGCGGGCCCCGGTTGGGAAGACGGAACATCGAGCTTCCGGTGACGTCGTAGTCGAACCCCAGTATCGAACCGCCGGGGTTTCCGCTGTACCGCATGTTGGTGAGCGGGGTGGCGACCTCGACCACCGCGATGTGGCTCCCCAGTCCGGGCACAACATCCTCCGCTGCCTCTATCATCTCGGCGGCAAGCCGGTTCTTGGTTTCGACGTAACGGTCGGGGGGGACCCTCGCCCACGCGCCGTAATCGACCAGCCCGGTTATCACCATAATAGACGTTCCCGGCGGGGATAGTTCGGGGTGCAGCACGCTGTAGTTGGTGAGCGCCCAGTACTTCTGCCTCTCGATCTCGAACATGCGGCGGTACTGGCCGTCGGTGTCGTAATCCTCGTTGTAGAAAACCTCGTAGTGAGGGGGTATGCCCATATCCTCGGTGGTGCGGTCAAGGCCCATGTACACGTTAAACGTTGAAATCGCGATGTGGCCCTCCGCCAGCGCCTTGAGGTACGAGTTCGGGACATTCTCCGCGCCTATCAGGTCGTAGCAGGCGTGGATGGGGTTAGCGTTGCTGACTATGTAGTCGGCGTGGAACTCATCGCCGTGCTCGGTCACAACCCCGGTCACCCTGCCGTTATCGACGTTTATTCTCTCTATCCCGCTGCGAAGGTGTACCTTGCCGCCGTTCTCCTCGATGGCATCGATAAACGCGTTGGAGAGCGCCTGGGATGTCCCTTTCACATGGTACGACCCATATTCGATATAAGACGAGTTGGCGACTGCAAACAGCTGGAACGAGAGCCTCGACGGCGGAAGCCCGTAGTACCCCCAGAGGTCACAGAAAAGCGCCTTCAGCCGGGGATCCGATATCTCCCGGTCCAACGCCTGGGAGACGGTAAGCCCTGTAGAACGGATGAGGTGTGAACCCTTTACCGGGAGCATGAGCAGATCAAGCACCCCGGGATCGCCTGTTATGAGCTTCATCTCTTCGTGCATCTTCCGCATGAAGTCCATCAGGCGGTGAAGGCCCTTTCTCTCACCCGGGAAGTTCTCCCCGTACGCCTCCTCGGCGGCTTCCCACCCCTTAGGGATCGTTACCTTCAAGTCCGGGAACACGGACGTGTAGAGATCCTCGATAGGCACGAACTCGACGCGACGCGCCACGTCGCAACCCTCCAGGATGCGGTAACAAGAGCCGCGGTTGTCCTCCGGCCCGATGCCACTCAGCGCGTGCAGCGCGGCCTCAAACTCGTAGCCGTCGCGCACGAAGCTGCAGGCGTACCCGCCAGGGTGCGGGTTTCGGTCGAACAGGTCAACCTCGAACCCGTTCTTGGAAAGGTAGGCGGCGGAAGAGAGTCCCCCCAGACCGGCCCCAATTACGATTGCCCGCTTGTCTTTTCTCAAAGCGCTGCTTCCTTTTCTCAACGCCCTACCAGTCTATTATGCGCCCCTCTCGACCGTCAAACGTATAAGATGGGCCAGGCCCCTTTCGCACAAGGCTCGCGGGGTGGGGTGGCGAAAGTTAAGTTGGAGAGATCAAAAGGGGGTACAGGTGCTTACAAAGTCCAGGAGTAGATTTTGGCGCCGGTTGGCAGGAGTTCTGTTGGCGGCCCTGGTTGTCGCCATGCTGTTTCCCGCAACCGCGTTCGCCAACTGGAAGGGCGGCCACAGCGTTGTTGGGCATAACGGCACCAGCAGGACCTGGTACTTCGCCGAGGGGACGACCAGGAGCGGGTTCAACGAGTGGGTCTGCCTTCTGAACCCCAACGTCGGCGCCACCGTCGCCTCCGTTACCTACATGCTGGAGAACAAGGCGCCGGTGGTGAAGTCTTACTACCTGCCCGCGCTGAGCCGTACCACGGTGGAAGTGGCAAGTGAAGTCGAAGCCAGCAACGATGTGTCGGTCGAGGTCATGTCCCATGACCCCATTGTGGCCGAGCGCCCCATGTACTTCCGCTACAAGGAGGTCTGGACCGGGGGGCACGATATCGTGGGCGCCAACGCCCCGCAACGGGAGTGGTACTTCGCGGAAGGAACGTGCCGTCCCGACTTCGAGCCGTACCTCTGCATCCAGAACCCGGGGACGGTGACGGCAAAGGT
>SDBT01005856.1_pt1 | contig 20564 bp, 16 predicted proteins | sample 2277101 | NCBI WGS metagenome assembly SDBT01 (sample SAMN10404973, study PRJNA504765) | marine sediment metagenome | isolation source: marine sediment core GS10_PC15, 103 cmbsf | place: Arctic Ocean: Southern Knipovich Ridge | collected 2010 | reverse complement strand
GGGGCACAGCTCGGGCTGTCCTGGGCCGTCCTCATGCTGTCGATGCTCATCCCCACATCGCTCTCAGCCTTTCTCTGGCACGAGACGCCCACTCCCCTCCAGGCTGTGGGTCTACTGCTGGCCATGGTCAGCATCTGGCTCCTGGGACGGACCGATCCGGGAGCCGGCCGCCTCGCAGGGGGCCAGTGGAAAAAGCTCGCAGTCGCATTCCTGTTGTCCGGCATGGTTGGGACCTCGTTGAAGATGCTGCCCGGACTCGGGCTGGAAAAGTTCAAACTGACTCACATGGTCTCTTTCTACAGCGCGGCGTTCCTTCCCGCTCTCCTGAGAAACTGCACCAGAGGCACGTGGCCCGGAAGGAAAGAGCTCGCCGTGGGCACGGCAATGGGACTCGCGGGGATGGGAGGCGTCTTCTTCATGCTCCTCGCACTGGAAACCATTCCGGGGACTGTGGCATTCCCGGCGAAGACCTGCGGCACCGTGCTCCTGACAGTCGCCGCCGCGCACCTGATGTGGCACGAGAAGCTGAAGGGCAGGGAACTCCCGGCCCTGGCTTGCACATTACTCGCTATCCTCCTGATAAGTATCTAACCGATCCGCTGCTCGTTGGCATAGACGTTCATCCTCTTACCCCTGATGAAGCCGACAAGCGTCACCCCCAGTTTGGCGGCGAGCTTGACCGCGAGGTCGGTGGGCGCGGAACGCGATAGGAGCACCGGCATGCCTCTCCTGGCAGTCTTCAGCACTATTTCCGAGGACATCCTCCCGCTGGTCACCACTATCCTGCCGGCCGTATCTATCTCTTCCATCAGGCACCGCCCGAACACCTTGTCGACGGCATTGTGCCTGCCGATATCCTCGCTGAATACAAGGACCTCGCCGGCATCGCAAAGCGCGGCGCTGTGGACCCCGCCGGTCCTCCTGTACTGCAGCGACATCTCCTGTACCTTCCTGACCAGGGAAAGCACCTGCCCCGGCGAGATGACGAGCCGCGTTTCCACCTTGCGGCAGGCGGAAGCGTCAGCGGCATTGTAGAAGGAAGCACCCCTCCCGCAGCCCGATGTGACGAGCCTTTTACTCATGAGCTCCCTGGAGAAATCCTGGTCGCCCTTGATGTCTATCCACACCAAGCCCTTATCCGGGAAAAGGGTCACCTTGCCTATGTCTTCCCTGCTCCGCAGGAAACCCTCTGAATGGAGAAAGCCCACTGCAAGATGCTTCTGGTCTCCCGGACTGCAGAGAAGAGTCACCACCTCCTGCTTGTTGACATAGATCGTCAGCGGAGATTCCCTGGTGACCTTGTCAGTGCATCGTTCCTTCCGGCCTTCGGTCACCCGGACTATCTCGAGGTCTTCCGCTCTCTCATCCACCGGGGCCATGTCCCTCCATCCGCAAAACAGCCTCTGCGCCTCTCACGCGGAAGTGTACCCCCTCCGCTCCGGCGAGGCAAGGGCGGAACCCGCCCGGGCTGCCGCGTGACTTCGAAGACCGCGCCTCCGAAAAGAAAAGGCGCAGGGACCGGCGTCTCTCACTGCCGGATCCCTGCGCCCGAGCATCCACCGCTCTCTGCCGGGACTGTCAATGCTCATGCCGGAGAAGAGTAGTCCCGACTAGCCGATCGGCCTCTCCTTCAGAGGACCGAAGCTGTATCCCGAGTCTGCTCCCGGCAGGGGGGCCACCGGCTCGCTCAGCAAGAAGTCGCCCTTCTCTATCCACTCCTTCAGGGTGCTTGCGATCTCCACGGCTTTCGGGTAGCTGGAAAGCCCCGCGGTCGGCACTTCCTTGCCCTGGACGGTTATCGTGCCCGTTTTCAGCTGGGCGTAGTTGGCCTCACCAAGGCTTCCCTTCTTACCCGCAGGGTAGGCCTCACCGTAGTCCACGACCTGCGCCCATAGATCCTCGTCCTTCACGGCCGTATACCTGCATATCTCCTCGTCCAGCACGGGGATGGGGATCCCGAGGCCCACCGTCAGCGTCACGCCGTATCCCCGGAACGTGGTGCCTTTGAGCCACTCCGGTGACATCCCCTTGAGGTCGCCCATGACTGCCAGGGTCCCTGCCCCCGCCTGGGGAACGCCGTTGTCCTTCCGCGCCACCCCGGGGTTGTGCTGCGTCCCCTGCCAGACGATGTAGCCCTCCCCCCCGCCAAGGAAGATCCGTGTCCCGATCCCCAGGGTCTTGTAATGAGGATCGTTGAGCAGGGGCGAGAGCTGGCCCGCACTGCAGTAGTTGGCATTGCCGAGGCCGGGCCTCAACACGCCCATGTAGGTATATATCATCTTGTCCGTCAGGTTCACCGCCACGTTATAGTTCTGGTAGGCGTTCCTCGGGTTGAACAGCACCGCCTCGTTGAGGTCCTTGATGTTTACCAGGGTCTCCAGCTTCTTCCGAGGATAGCAGTCCGTGCCGTAGGCAGTCGCGGTGAACTTCATGTCCTTGCCGGCTACCAGGTCCTCTATCGCATGCCCCCCGCCGTACTTGAACTCGCCCGGATGGACCTTGTTCAGCGGGTCGTCGATGGCACACGCGGTCGCCCCGATGTAGACGTCCACAGCCGCAAACCCCGTGTAGACAGGCACGTCGTTCAGATGCGCCACCCCGCCCCCGAGCTTGATCTTCGGCGTGCTGTGACCGATGTTGAAGTAGGCACCCGAAGAGCACATGGGGCCGAACGTACCCGTAGTGACGACATCCACCTGTTCAGCCGCCTTCTTGACGCCCTTCTGCTCTACTATATCGATTATCTCCTCGGCCGTGACGACCACGGCCTTCTTCTTCTTTATGCGTTCGTTTATCTCAGCTATCGTCTTAGCCATGCTGCCGCCTCCTATCCATACGCTAGTGTCAGTTCACTTGTCCTGCCGTCTCAACAGTGCCCGGCTCAGCATTGCCGGGAACCTTATGGGCTGAGCTCTGAGCTTCCTTCGGAAACTCGTGCATGCAGCCCGGGCATGATACATAGCATGGCCACCACCTGCCTTTCGCACCTGGATGTCATTGCTTGCCTCCAAAAAGCTCCGTGGAAAGGTATCGCTCCCCCGTATCCGGGAAGATGACGACGACGAGCTTGCCCTTGTTCTCCTTCCGCCCGGCCACCTTCAGCGCCGCCCACGCAGCCGCACCTGAAGAGATCCCCACCAGAAGGCCCTCTTCCCGGGCAAGCCTCCTTGCAGTCTCCGCGGCATCATCGTTCGTCACCTGGATTATCTCGTCAACAAGGTCCGCTCTCAGCACGTCCGGCACAAAACCCGCACCTATGCCCTGGATCTTGTGCGGCCCCGGCTTTCCTCCGGAGAGCACGGGTGAATCCCTGGGCTCCACCGCCACCGCCTTCAGTTCCGGCTTCCTCTCCTTGATGGCCTCCGCTATTCCGGTGATCGTGCCGCCCGTCCCCACGCCCGAGACGACGATGTCCACCTTCCCATCGGTGTCTTTCCAGATCTCCTCCGCCGTGGTCTTCCGGTGGACCTCCGGGTTCGCCGGGTTCTTGAACTGCTGCGGCACGAAGTAGCCCGGGTTCTCCGCCGCCAGCTCTTCGGCTTTCTTAACCGCACCGCTCATGCCCTCGCTCCCGGGTGTCAAGATGAGCTCCGCGCCCAGGGCGTTGAGCAAGGACCTGCGCTCGACACTCATCGTATCGGGCATGGTGAGGATCAGCTTGTACCCCCTGGCCGCGCAGACGAACGCCAGCGCGATACCGGTATTGCCGCTTGTCGGCTCCACGATGGTCGTACTCTTCTTTATATGGCCTCCCCGTTCGCCGGCATCTATCATGCTGACACCGATCCTGTCCTTGACGCTAGACAGCGGGTTGAAACCTTCCAGCTTTGCCACCACTGTCGCCGCTGCCCCTTTGGCAACCCGGTTCAGCCTGACCAGCGGCGTGTTCCCGACCAGCCCTGTCGCATCATCAGCTATTCGCGCCATCGTCTTTCCCCTTCCCGCAGCGGCGAAAAGAATGCGCCCCCCATCCCGCGGTGCATTCCCGGAAACGAGAGGCACCTCCCAAAGACAGCACAGCCCTTCAGTTTCCCTGCAAAACCTGTTTGCCCGAGTTCGCAAAGCCCCATACATGAGTTTGCGCAGCAAGACTCAATGGGCAACGCGTTGTATGCTCACATCGCAGAACTGGTCGCTTTGCGTTGCCTTGGAGTTCGACAAGTCGAACTCCACGCTCAGCCTATAAGGTTCTCAGCAGCGCTGAGCGGCGCAGCCACATAACGTTCCTAGAAATGCTGCGCAAGGGTGAGCGGTACTCTTCTTGCTTCAGATGGAATAGGTCAGGGCTTTAGACTTCACCTTCTCGTTGTGACGGCTCGCCATTGTTTCCAGTGTTATGGAGCCAAGCACTCCCTGTATCGTGCTTGCGACTTCGCTCCAGACATCCCGGGTGACGCACGTCGCGGCCCTCGTACAGACATCCGGAGCCTTGACGCACTCGACTATCACCAACGGGCCCTCCACAGCCTCCACGACTTCCGCAAGCGTTATCTCCGAGGGGTGTCTCGCAAGGCAATACCCGCCGTGCGCACCCCGGCTCGAGGACACGAGTCCCGCGGTCTTCAGGGGAGGTACCAGGTGACCGAGGTATTTCTCCGACAGCTCCTGCCGGCCTGCCACATCCTTCAGCAGGACCGGCCCCTCGCCGTAATGCACGGCAAGGTCCACCATGAACCGCGCCCCGTACCTTCCCTTTGTAGAGAGCTTCATCCCTCTTCTCCGACCCGCCGCCCCGGCTTACAACCCCTGCCGCGGCCAATCTTCACCTAGACCAGTAAGTCGCTGGTAATTATCCGTGCACCTCCACGGGTTGTCAAGTGAAATCTCCCGGAATGCCTTCCAGTCCCTAAGGCCATTATTGACAGTATCTTATAAATACCCCGTTCTCATGGGGATTATGCTCCCGCGGGCTCCAGAAGCTCGAACCCGGTCACCTTGTCTTTCCTCCTGTATGCCCCTGTCCCGCATATCTCCAAGAGCACCGCCTCCACAACCGTCCAGGCTTCTATCCCCGGGCGTATGCACCCCGTGAGTGTCTCGCTCCCCCGCCCGAGCGCCGCATGCATGTGAAGCCGGGGCACGCCTTCCTCATCCGGAAACACCAGCCCCACGCCCGCGATCTCGTGTACGCCGGCAAGGGCGGCCAGGACCGGAACAACGGGCGAGTGGTCGCCATCCTCGGGACCTACGACTATTCTTCCGCCGCCCGCGATCCCCCCGACAAGAACGCACATGCCCCGGGCGACCCCCCGTTCCTTCGCCACCTCCTCTACCGACGCCGGCAGCGCGTCGCCGTCCTCGAGCCTTATGACAAACACTCTTCCCACGGTCCCCTCGCTGAATCTCATCTGCATTCCTCCGCACCATCCCGTTCGACCAGCCCGTACATCAGCAGTACAAAAGTAACACAAAAAGCGGGCAGCATCAATCGCCGGGCCCAGAACACACCGTTGTTTTGCCTTCCCATCAAGGGCACGACGGGGGATAATCGGCTGCTGTTCCTGAGGATCACGCAGCAGTAGACGGGCTCCATTCCGCGACCGGGAGAGGCGATATGCACGAACTGAAACTGGAAGACGACCAGATGTGTTTTGCCTGCGGAAGCAGGAACCCGATAGGGCTGAAACTCGAGTTTTCCCTGGACGGCGACAACGTCCTTCACACACAGTTCACCCCGAAGAAGGAGCACCAGGGATACAAGGACATCGTCCACGGCGGCATCATCGGTCTCATACTGGACGAGGTGATGGTGAACGTGCCCTGGAAGCTTGGCACTCCCGTGGTATCAGCCCAGTTCAAGGTGAAGCTGTCGCGCCCCGCCAGGGTGGGGGAGACCATCCATTTCGAAGCGCGGGTCACAAAGACCGCCAGGAACATCTTCTACACCGAGGCTAAGGCCATCCGCGACGACGGCACGGCTATCGCCTCGGCGACCGGCAAGTGCGTCCGGGTGGACTAGCGCAACGCAAGCATGGCAAGACGCAGGGCGTTGCGCCCGGAGTTTGCTACGCAAACTCCACGTAGTGCGGTAAGGACACTCAGAAAGACTAGCTGCCGTCCCGCCCCGGGCGGGGTCCGGCCGCAGCGGACTCAGCTTCCCTTGAGCATCTGCCCGCACTGCACTGCACCCGGACCACGTTGACATGTACCATCCGGTTCGGGTGGGATCCTCCTCCTGGCTCCATGAAGCTTCAGCAGCAAGTGAAATACCGGCGCCGCTATCACCAATACGGGCACCACGAGTACGAAGCCAAAGTAGGCGAAGAAGTACACCATGCAGCCCAGCGCTGCCCCTTCCCAGGAAGCGCCGCCCTCCGGGAGCGTACCTGAAAGGAGCGACATCGCATCACGCATTCCCAGTAGTTGCACGATGAAGAAGACGACCGCGATGAACCCCGCCCTCATAAGGAAGCTGCCGGGCGTAAACACCGGGAATACAAGCAGCCTGAGTACGCACGCAGGGCGTCGTCTTCCCTCCTTCACTCTCCGGCCCTCCTCTTCACTTCCTGCCACAGGGGACCAAGCACGGCCGAGTAGAGGAGCACTGCATCTCCCACCTGGTTGCCCGCCGCAAAGCGGACCTCGCCGTTCTCTCTTACCGGGAAGCCGATGAGGTGCAGGGAAGTCGCCAGCTGCGAAGAGAACTCCGTGTCCCCGAAGGTGCGCGCCGCGATGAACGCCAACCCGCTCGATGCCGGAGCGGCTCCCAGGACCGGGATGACTATCCCTGAGTCCACATCAATCCCGCCCATTGCTGAAGGCGGCCACTCCCGCGAATATCCGAATCCCAGCACGGACCGCGAGAGCTCCCGCCGGGCGATCGCGTACTGCTCCGCCGCAAACTGCTCGTCCACAAGGCTGAGGCAGTGCACAGCCATCCATATCGACGAGCCCTCCGGACCGTAGATGACATCGCCATCAGTCGTATACGCGGAGATGAGAAGACCGCTCTCCTTGTGGATCAGCTGCGTTTTCGCGACGCTCAGCCAGCGCTCTATGAAGTCACTGTGATCGGCGCCGTCGAGGGCATCATGGACCCTTATCGCGGCCAGCGCTATGGTGTTGCAGAAAAGCCAGCACTCGTCCGGGTAGCTCTCCGCGCACAGGACGGGGCTCCGCTCCATCCTCTCTACCATGAGGCGGACGCGTTCCTCCAGCATCGGACGGTATTCGCTTTTCTCTTCGACGATACGCCGGGCGCCCAGCATCAGCGCTATTTCCGAATCCACGAACTGGCTGCGCACGGGCCTCATCACCCACAGCATGTCCTGCCAATAGTCCATGAGGAAGAAGCCGTGGCCCTCATCCTCTTCCAGTCGCAGGGTCTCATCGATTATCTCGTCCATCACGCGCAGGTACCGGGCCTTCTCCTGCGGCTTGTCCAATGCCATGTTCGCGAGTGACCAGACCAGGTAGCTGCGGCCCATGAAATCCCACTCGGCGTTGGTCACGCGCATCCTTTCGACCTCGCGCGCCTTGAGCTTCTCGTCAGTCCAGATCCTGAGATGCCGGCGGACCAGGTCCTCCGGCCGGGCCGGCACACCCGTACCCGGGGCACTGCGTTCCATGTCCGGTGCGAAGAAGATGTGGACGAGCGGGAGCCATATCGCAGCCGCGATGACCAGCGATACGCTCCCCAGCACGACCCGCACTCCTCGCGACTGTGTCTTCCTGCCTGTCTTGTCCTGACGTTTCAACCTGTCGGTCATGGCGATCCTGCAAGGTCCCGGAGACGCCCGCGCAGCAAGATCAGGGAAGGGAGCGCCGGCCTTATCTCCATGATACTCCTCCTGCGCTTGCCTCCCCGGCAGGGCCCGGCCGCCCGAATGGCACGCGGCCGTTCACAGCCGGCCACTCACTCGATACCGTAGGCGAGGCGCCTGGCAAAGGCCCCGATCGAATGCATCAGGCCGAAGCGCGACAGCTTCGAGGTCAGCTTCCCGAACTTCCTGTACCCGAGATTGAACATGAAGTAGGGGATCCACTGTTTCCTGTCGTCAGGCCTCCGCCTCAGGATGTTCTTCAGCGAGTAGAACTCATCGTAGATCCGGATGTAGCCCCGGTACAGTTCCTCCTTCGTCAGGTGTTTCGGCTCGAACACCACGTGCGCGGTATTGTAGTGAGTCCAGTCCAGGTCGGTGATCCTGCCTTCCTCCAGCAGCCTCTTGTGCAGCACGGTGCCGGGGTAGGGAGTCAGGATGTGAGCGGTCATCGTCTCGATCTTGTTCCCCACCAGCCAGTCCAGGGTGTCCCGGAACACGCCCGGGCGGTCGTGGTCGAAGCCGAAGACGATGCTGGCGTTTATCATGATGCCCCTCTGGTGCACCTCCCGTATTATCCGGTCGAACGCTCCGGTGTGGTTCTGGAGCTTGTTGACGCTGTTCAGTGACTCCTGGTTGATCGTCTCGAAGCCTATGAAAAGGCTCTGGCACCCGCTTTCACGCATCTCGTCAAGCAAGTCGAGATGCGACCCGATGTTCACCGAGACCGCAGCGTTCCATATGAGCCCCATGGGCTTGACCGCCCTGACGAAGTCCCTTGTCCAGGCCACGTTCCCGATGAAGTTGTCGTCGATGAACATCACGTGCCTGGTCTTCATCCTCCGTATCTCTGCAAGCACGTTTTCCAGCGGACGGTTCCTGAACTCATGGTGATTGTAGTCGCAGCTGTTGTAGCAGAACTCGCACTGGAAGGGACAGCTCCTGCTTGCGCACATTATGTTGGTATAGAGGTACTGCGATTCATCCAGCAGGTCCCAGCGCGGGATGGGCGTCGTGGCCAGGTCTGCCGGACGTTCATCATAGTAGCGCTGTTTCAGCCGCCCTCCCCGGGCATCCGACAGGATCCGGCTCCACAGTCCCTCTGCTTCACCGATGCATACCGCGTCGGCATGCTTCAGCCCCTCTTCCGGGTTGGCGCTCGCATGGATCCCTCCCAGCACTACAGGCACGCCCCTTTTCCTGTACTCGCGGGCTATCTCGTACGCACGCGTCGAGGTGTCCACGTTGACGGTGATACCCACCAGGTCCGGGTCGCCGTCCAGGGAGAGTCTCCGCGTGTTCTCGTCTTCGATGTCCACCTGGTGCTCGCTTCCCGTGAGCGCTGCTACCGTCAGGAGGGAAAGCGAAGGCGAGAGACGCCTCTTGTACTCCGAGTCCATCGGCCGCAGGCTCATCTTCGGGGAGATAAGCTTGACCTTCACTTCAGGCCTTCTTCCCGAGCGCCCCGCCGACTGCCCCTCCGCCGACTGCCCCCACCAGGCTGCCCGCGACCCAGGCGGCGGACATCCCCCAGCTGAAAGGAAAGCACTGGGCGCAGATGGCTGGCACCATCACGACCGCGTATACGATGCCGGCGAGTGCCCCGTGCGCGACCTGCCTGCTGCCGGCCTTGCGGGCGATGACGGCCCCGCACAGCAGGGAAGCGACGAACGCATAGAGGAGCGGCTGGAAGTAGGCGACCCAGTACGGGATGTGTTTCGAGAGCCCGGCGCACCAGGGCCTGTACTGCGGGAGCTCGTAGACATCGGGGACCGGCAGCAGCAGCGCCAGCGTGGTAGCCAGGGCAAGGGCGCCCAGGCCCCCGTATGCGACCAGGCGCATGTTGAGCTTCTCGCCGCGGGGCCGCGCCTTCCCGTTCATCACGCACTTGCAGATGCTGTTGCAGGTGCCGCCCCAGACGATCCCCAGGATGAGCAACGACCCGGAGTAGAACCTCCCTTCCCCCCAGCGCATCAGCCCGAACGTAGCGAAGAAAGCCGCCAGAGCTATCCCCGCCAGGGCGGGCCTGAAGGCGCTGACGAACGGCTCCAGGGTCGCCCGCAGGTTTGCCAGCCAGCCGGCTCCGGGTTCTTCCTCCCGGAGGGCGGCCTGCAGCTTTTCGCGCAGCGCCGACCTCAGTTCAGGGCCCGCTTCCAGCACCTCTCCCCGGTCAAGCGTCTTTGATATTCCCCGGAGCAAGTCCCTCTCGCGCGCGCACTTCGGGCAGGAAGAGAGGTGCTCATCCAGCGCTTCCCTCTCCCCTGCTGCCAGTTCACCGTAGAGATAGTCGACCAGCATTGCCTTCGCTCTTCGGCACTTCACTTCGACCCACCCCCCTCTCTTTCGACCAGTTCCTTCAGGCACTGGAAAGCATAGTGGATCCTCGACTTCACCGTCCCTACCGGGCATCCGAGGACATCCGAGATCTCCTCGTACTTGAGGCCCTCGTAGTGCCTCATGATGAGCACGAGCCTGTGCTCCTCCGGGAGCGACTGCAGGAGGTGCCTCACCTGCTCGTGGGTTTCTTTCCTGGCGGCCTGCTCGGCGGGAGACGGCCCGTCATCCGGGATGACACCATGCAGGTCGAGCTCCCCGTCTCCCGCCCTCACGCCGCGGTCCATGCTGATGTCGCCCCTGCGCTTCTGCCTGCAGTAGTCTATGCAGAGATTTGTGGCTATCCTGTAGAGCCACGAGGAGAAGCGCCGCGCCGTATCGTAGCGCTCCGCGTTCTTGACCACCCTCAGGAAGGCCTCCTGGTAGAGGTCTTCCGCCGCATGGCGGTCGCCCGTGAAGCGGTAGGTGAAGTTGAGGAGCCTGTCCTGATGCCTTTCAACCAGGGTCTCGAATGCCATTTCGTCGCCTTCCCTGAACCGCTGCATCAACTGCTCGTCTCGCACCGCAAGAAGCTCTTCTATCATGCCGTCTCCACCTATCTATACGGATGAGTGCCGGAATTGTTCACGGCCGAAATTGGCCACGGGGTCTGCGCCTGTACACAAACTCTATCCGGATAGCCTGGGCATTCCTGTCCCGGCATCAAGCTGTACACGAAGTCATTGTACCGGGACGCGAAACCGCCGTTTCGTCTTGAGGCATATGCGCACCAGCATCAGCATTACCGGCACCTCTATCAGCACGCCGACCACCGTTGCCAGCGCAGCCCCGGAGGAGATCCCGAAGATCATGACCGCAGTCGCGATGGCGACCTCGAAGTGGTTGGAGGCCCCTATCATCGCGGAGGGAGCCGCATCCTCGTAGCCCAGCTTCATCAGCCTGGCGGCGCCGTAGGTCAGCCAGAAGATGAGGTTCGTCTGGATGAAGAGCGGCACCGCTATCCAGAGGATGGTCAGCGGCTGGGTAAGGATGACGTCCCCCTTGAAGGAGAAGAGCAGGACCAGCGTCACCAGCAGCGCGCTGATGGATACCGGTGTCAGGACGTGCAGGAACTTCTCGCGGAACCAGGCCTCCCCCCGGGCCTTCAGGAGCCATCTCCTTGTCAGGTAACCGGCGACAAGGGGGAGCGCCACGTAGATGCCTATGGAGAGAAGAAGCGCCTGCCACGGGACCGGGAGCCGGCCCACCCCGAGCAGGAAGCCGCCCAGCAGGCCGTAGAGCAGGAGCATGGTGAGGGAGTTGATGGCGACCATGATCAGCGTGTGCCCGTCGTTTCCGCGTGCCAGGTACCCCCAGACCAGCACCATCGCCGTGCACGGGGCGATGCCCAGGAGGATGCAGCCGGCAAGGTAGCTGCGCCAGAGCGGGATCTCCAGCATCATCCTCCCCCCGTGCATGACCACCTCGCCAGCCCCGACGATGGTCCCCACGACCCGCGCCGTCCCCGGGGGCAGGTTCACGTAGTCCACGGCATCGGGCCCTATGAAACGGAGAAACACCACTCCGAGGAAGAAGCTGGATATCGCATACATGGTGAAGGGCTTCACCAGCCAGTTGGCGACGAGAGTAAGGCCCACCGGCTTCGGCGCCTTCCCTGCCTTCACCACCTTGGCGAAGTCTATCTTCACCATTATCGGGTACATCATGAAGAAGAGGCACACCGCGATGGGGATGGAGACGACCGGTGCATCATCCACGTATATCGCCAGCCCATCGAGATAACGCGCCACCGCCGGGGCGGCCTTCCCCAGCAGGATACCCGCGCCGATGCATGAAGCGACCCACACCGACAGATACCTCTCGAATACCGTCAGGCCTCTCCTGGATCCGCCCTGTTCACTCTTCACAGCTCACCTCCTGCACACTGTTTCCCGGCTCACTGTTCGCGCCTTGCGCCTGTCCGCCTTAACCAGTGGATCGTCCTCTATCCAGGATGAGAGAAGCTCCAGTAGCCGGGGTCCGTACGCCCCGGCCGCCCCCCGGTGAATGCAGTAGTCTACCCACGCACCGGAACGCCTGTCCTCGACAAGCCCCGCGTCCTTAAGCACCCTGAGCTGGCCCGAGACAGTCGACTGGGCAAGGCCCAGGACCTCCGTCAGCTCGCACACGCAGCAGTCCTTCTCCTGCAGGAGCTTGAGGATACGGATCCTCGTGTCATCACCCAGCGCCTTGAAGACCCTGACAAGTTCACTCATGGAGATGCCCTCCCATCACCGCATCGGTATATCGGGATATCGCGATATTATAGGGTCTAATGGGGTGAAGTCAAGAGCGGGATTTCGGAGTTTCGGGGACAGGTCACTTAATTCCGGAAGGTAAAGGTGCTGAGAGCGTGGCCGGGAACAGGTACTGAATTAAGTGACCTGTCCCCGAAATAGGCTGCACAGTCAACGTATCTTTCAGCCGCAGCAGCCGGAAGGCTCGTCCGGGTCGCCGCAATCGCAGCAGGCTTGGCCGCCCGTCAGTATGCCCTTTATTATGCCGTAGGCGCACCCTACTCCCGGGTTGACGCTCAGACAATCAACGGGGCAGTTGCGCATGCAGGCGCCGCATTCCATGCACGCATCCCTATCGGCGATGTGCGCCTTCCCTTCGCGCAATTCGAGCACGCGGTGAGGACACACCAGGACGCACATGCCGCAACCAGTGCACGTGTCCTCATCCAGCTCCAGAGTGACGACGTCATCAAGATACCGCTGTTCCTTCATGTCCGCACGCCTTTCTTCAGACGAACCTCGCGGCGATCCAGAGCCCCATGCCCGCGACCACGCCGGCCAGCTGTAGGGGCACCGCCGCCTTCATCTCCCTCTTGACGCCCGACATCGAGGTGTAGGTGGAAGCCCCCGTGAAGTTCATGGTTATGAAAGAGCTCAGGCCCAGGATGAGCAATATCCAGGCAGCCATCTCGAGCACCGTTGTACCGGCAAGCCCCGCAAAGAAGGAGACCAGGCAGACGGCAGCGCCGGCGAAGAGACCTTTCACGGAGAAGCTCCTACCCGGCAGCCAGGGAAGGAGCAGAGGCCCCACCACCGTGCCGGCCACATAGGCGAGCGCCAGGTTAGCCGCCGAACGCGCGCCGGCACTCACCACCAGCTCCGTTGAGTACCCGCCCCTCTTCAGCCCCGACAGGAGCACAAAGCCCGCAATGCCCAGGAGCAGGTAGGACTTGCCCATCGCGACCTCCGCGGGGACGAGCACGAGGCGGTCCTTGAACGCGAACCTCACCTCCCGCATCCCGGGACCGGCCCGCAGCCCATCGTCGAGAAAGGCAGGGATGTCCGCGGCGCGGACCGGGCCGTAGACGACGGAAAACCCGGAGCGCTTCTTCACCTCGTGCGCGGCGACACCGGGAGCGGAAAGCTGCGGCAGGATAAGCTTGCGGTGCGTGACTATTCTTTCCAGCCCCGTGCGCTCGATGCGGTTGACTATCTCATCCGTCCCGAAGGTGCCTTTTCCTGCGGAGCACCACACATTGATGCCCCTGGTGTCCAGCACCATTATCCAGGCATCCATGCCGCCCAGTTCCCGGCGCAGCGTATCGAAGCTCAGCTTGTAGTTTGCCGACACGAGCACCGCGGACCCTGAATCCGGGCTGCCGACGGCGTACACGCCTGGCGGCACCCTGTAGTGCATCCGCCTGATGGCGCACCGGACTCTCAGGGCTCCCATCCGGTCCGCCCGCTCCAGCCGGACGGCTACCCTCGGCACTCTCCCGGCAGCCGTTTCCACCCACCCCGTGACATAACGCTGCTCCATGCAGTGGACCTCATCAGGCATTGACGGGAAAGGGCCCCCGGTGCCCGGGCAGCGAGGGCCCTGCGGACCCTCAGGCTCTCAGCAAGCTTCATCCCATGACCGAGTTCGCAACGCGAACTCAAAGCGCAATCCCCTCAGGTTGCCAGGAACGTTGCGCCCGGCAACCACAGGGCAGATTGTAGCACTCGCGCCCTGCATGTCAACCGCCTGCGCACGGCGCCTGCGCACCGCGCAACATTGCCATGAACCTTATGGGGCTGCGCCGCTGAGCACTGCTAGGAACTTTATGGGCTCAGCTCTGAGTTTGCGGAGCAAACTCGGGCATGGCTACGCGAACTCGTGTCCTGAATCTACACACAACTCTTTACACTACCCGCACACCGGACACGCCGCGCCCGCCGCCCGGGCACCAGGCAGGAAATCAGTGCTCCGTCACCGTATTTCGCGGCTTGACGCCGTCTTCGGGCGGATGTCATAATCCCGACGGGAAGCGATAGCCGGGAGGCCAAATGAAGAAGACGGACATCTGCCTTGTGGGCGCCATAAACCACGACCGGGTCATCACCTTCGAAGGCCTGGAGGGGACAGGCTTCGGGGGGCTCCTCTACAATATCCTGCCCCTCTCCGCGCTCTTCGGCGAGAGTGCCCGTATCCGTCCCTTCTCGAAGGTCGGCAAGGAACACATCGGCGAAGTACAAGCGATGTTGAAGCCCTGCGAGAACGTCGATGCGGAGGGCATAGCGGTAAGCCCGGAGGGGACAAATGAAGTCGTGCTCACGTACGTGGCACCCGACAGGAGGACCGAGACACTCAAGAGCAGGATAGGGCAGTTCAAATACGAAGAGATCACGCTCTGCGTGGACTGCGATATCCTGCTCTTCAACTTCACATCAGGATTTGCCATCCCGCTGGACACCCTCAGGCGCGTGAAGGAGGCAAGCCGCGCGCTGGTACTTGTCGACGTCCACAGCAAGATCCTCGGCATGAAGGAAGACGGGAGCAGGTTTCCACAGGCATGGGACGACTGGGAAGACTGGCTCTGCCATGCCGACATCGTGCAGATGAGCAAGGACGAGTGCGCCCTCGTCGTGGGAGAAGGACTCGAGACGGACCAGGACTACATCGACGCCGCGGCCCGCATAATGGATGTGGGCCCCTCCCGTGCGCTCGTCACCTTCGGCAGCAAGGGCGTGCTCGCGGCCTATCGCGAGGATGGGAAATACTACCATGCGAAGATACCCGCCACGTCCCACCAGCCGGTGGACACTACCGGGTGCGGCGATTCCTTTGCCGCCGGCTACATGTACGGGATGGCCCTCGGCCTGCCGCCGCTCGGGGCTGCGGCGCTGGCAAACGTGGTGGCCGGAGAGAACTGCACGACCCAGGGCAAATTTGCCAGCATGAAGGGCAGCGAGGCGGTGGAGGGGATGAAGAGGGAATATCCCGGGCTGTTGAAGAGGATAGCCGCGGGGTGGAAGGGGACTGAAGCATAGGCCTTGAGCCCGCCTGCAGCTGGAATGGCTTTTTCAGGGAACTTATCACGCGCACGGGCTGTCTAAACATGTGATGGCATAGAACTCCTGATACGGACCGGGACCTCCACGCCAGAGGAGAAAGAACCATGAGAAAGAAGCTGATCGCCGCCCTTTTCATGCTCCTGGCCTGCTCCTGCGTCGGGATGACGCTTTCCGCGCCGCGCGCCTCCCACGAGGAGCTGCGCAAGCGAGCCCAGAAGCTCTACAACGACGGGAACCGGAAGGAAGCGCTCGAGGTCTTCAAGAAACTGGCACTCGACCCCGCAGCCGACCCGAAACTGCTCGGGAACGACCTGAACATGGCCGTCGCATGCTACCAGAACCTCAACCGGGTCAATGAAACAGACGAGTTCCGCGAGGCCTTCATTACGGTACATGAGAAGAGCTGGCGTCCGCTCTTCGCCGCCGCCGAAAGCTATTTTGGCGCCCAGCACTACGGCTACATCGTGGCAGGCGAGTTTCACCGCGGGCACCACCGCGGCGGCGGCCGCTATGTCAATGCCTACGAGCGCGACCGCGTGCGAGCCCTGCAGCTCATGGACCAGGCCCTGAAGCTCACGGCGGGAGAGCCGGACAAGAACGCACTGTCGCTCTTCTACCTGAGGTTCGCCGGGATGCTGATGGGCTACCGCGGCTACGCGGAGGCGTGGCGGCTGCAGTACCTGACCGACCTCGGGGAACTGCCCGACTACGGCGAAGGGTACGGCTACTACTACGGCAGCCGGAGCAGCGGCGCACCGGTCCACGAGGACGGCACCCCGGTCTTCCACAAGCTGCCGGCGGGCTACGAGCAGGCCGGCACGGACGGCGAGCGCTGGCGCTGGATGCTGATGCAGGCTGTGGAGATGTCGCCCCAGCGCGAGAACGAGGTCCTGTCCCAGTTCGCCAGCTTCCACTATCAGCAGTTCGGCGTCCAGACGATGGCCTACTACGGGCGCTACTGGCAGCGGCGCGGCGACGACGACGGCAAGAAGGACGAGAGCGGGACCTACGCCCTCCACACGCTCTCGGAGACCGAGACCATCACGCGGCTCGCGACAGGGATAAAGCGGTTCGAACTGCCGGACGAGTTCAACTTCATAAAGATCTACCAGAAGATCGCCGACAACCCGCAGACCGGCCACGGCGAGCAGGCCCTCCACAAACTGGCGGCCATCTTCGCAAACAGGCGCCAGTACGATAAAGCCGCGGACTACTGGAAGCGGAGCATCCGCGAATACGGCCCCGGCCAAAATGAGCAGAAGAAGAAGCAGGTGGACCAGATCCTGGGGAACTGGGGACAGTTCGATTCCGTAATGACCCACCCCGCGGGCAAGGGCGCAACGGTCGAGTTCCGGTTCCGTAACGGGAACCGGGTCGAACTCGAAGCCCACGAGATCCACGTGAAGACACTGCTGGACGACGTGAAGGCCTACCTGAAGTCCAACCCCAGGCAGCTTGACGGCAACAAGATGAACATATCCAACATCGGCTACCGCCTGGTCCACAACAACCAGAAGAAGTACATCGGCCGCAGGGCCGCCTCCTGGGGCCTTGACCTCAAGCCCCGCCCGCGACACTTCGACAGACGTATCACAGTCACGACACCCCTGCAGAAGGCCGGCGCCTACCTGCTGACCGCGCGGATGGCAGGGGGCAATGCCAGTAAGATCATCATCTGGCTAAACGACACCGTCATCGTCAAGAAGCCGCTGGACAAGAAGACATACCACTTCGTCGCCGATGCGGTGACCGGGGAGCCGATTGCGAAAGCCAACGTCGAGTTCTTCGGCTACCGGCAGGAATACCTGGACAGGAAGATTGCGCTCGGCCGGAGGCACAACGTCCACACGACCAATTTCGCGGAATTCACCGATGCCGACGGGCAGGTCATCCGCCCTCTCAAGAAGGATGAGAGGGACTACCGCTGGATCATCATCGCCACCACGGAAGAGGGCCGCTTCGCCTACCTCGGTTTCACGCGCCTCTGGCACGGCAACTACCACGACCGTGAATACAACAAGAGAAGGGTCTTCCTCGTCACCGACCGCCCGGTATACCGTCCCAAGCAGCCGGTGAAGTTCAAGTTCTGGGTGCGTAACGCGAAGTACGACCAGGAGGACGTTTCGAACTTCGCCAACCGCCAGTTTACGGTCCGCATCGACAACCCCAAGAGAGAGAAGGTCTTCGAGAAATCGTTCAAGTCCGACGAGTACGGCGGGATAAACGGCGAGTGGCTGCTGCCCAAAGATGCCACCCTCGGGATCTACTCGCTGCACATCCCGGACATGGGCGGCGGCTCCTTCCGGGTGGAAGAGTACAAGAAGCCGGAGTTCGAGGTCACGGTGGATGCACCCGACAAGCCGGTCATGCTCGGCGAGAAGATCACCGCCACCATCAACGCGAAGTACTACTTCGGTGCGCCTGTCACAAAGGCGAAGGTGAAGTACAAGGTGCTCCGCTACGATCACGACAGCCGCTGGTATCCCTACGGCCGATGGGACTGGTTCTACGGCTCCGGTTACTGGTGGTTCGCCTACGACTACGAGTGGTACCCCGGCTGGCGCCACTGGGGCTGCATGCGCCCGCACTGGTGGTGGTGGCCGGCTAGCCGCACCCCGCCCGAGGTAGTCATGGAGAACGAGGTGGAGATAGGCGAAGACGGCACGGTAAAGGTGGAGATAGACACCGGTCCCGCCAAGGAGCTTCACGGGGACACGGACCACAGGTACGAGATAACAGCCGAGGTGGTGGACCTCTCCCGCAGAACCATCGTCGGCAAGGGCAAAGTGCTTGTTGCCCGCAAGCCCTTCAAGGTGTACGCGTGGGTGGACCGCGGGCACTACCGCGTGGGCGACGAGATACGGGCCGACTTCAGCGCACAGACCCTCGACAACAGGCCCGTAAAGGGCAAGGGGAAGCTCAACCTCTACCGCATACGCTACCGGGACGCAAAGCCCGTCGAGACGCCGGTACGGCGCTGGAACCTCGATACCGATGAGCAGGGCAAGGCCAGGGTCAAGATGAACGCCACGCGGGCCGGGCAGTACCGCCTCTCCTACAAGGTCACTGACGCCGCCGGCCACATGATAGAAGGAGGGTACGTCTTCTGCATAAGGGGCGCGGGGTTCGACGGGAAGGAGTTCCGCTTCAACCAGATAGAGCTGATAACCGATAAGCGCGAGTATAAGCCCGGCGAGAAGGTGGAGCTGATGATAAACACCGACCGGGTCCGCAGCACCGTCGTCCTCTTCGTCCGCCCCGCAAACGGCATCTACCTCGAGCCAAAGGTCATACGCCTGAAGGGCAAGAGCACTGCCGAGGCGATAGAAGTAGTCAAGAAGGACATGCCCAACTTCTTCGTCGAAGCTTTCACCATAAGCGGCGGGAAGCTCTACTCCGAGACCCGGGAGGTGATAGTACCCCCCGAGAAGCGCGTGCTGGACGTCAAGGTGCTTCCCAACGCGGATACCTACAAGCCCGGGGAGAAGGCCACCGTGACAGTCAAGCTGACGGATGCGAACGGCGAGCCGTTCTCCGGCTCGACCGTGATGACCATCTATGACAAGGCCGTGGAGTACATCTCCGGCGGGTCCAACGTGCCGGAGATAAAGGCCTTTTTCTGGAAGTGGCGACGCCGCCACAATCCCCGCACCGAGTCGAACCTGGACCGCCGCTTCGGCAACCTCACCGACCCCGGGGCACTCGCGATGGCTAACCTCGGTGTTTTCGGCTACGCGGTAGCCGACGAGATGAACGGGTTCGGGGACAAATTCGAAGGCCTCGGCCGCGTGCAACGAATGGCGAGCGGCCGCGCACGGGGGCCGATGGCATCGGCGCCGGGGATGATGATGGAAAAGAGCGCCGTCGCCGCTGATTCCGTAATGGCGTCGAGAGAAGAAGAGCCCCACGACGCGGGAGCAGGGGCAGCCGCGGAAGTCGTCCCGATGGTCCGGACAAAGTTTGCCGACACGGCATTCTGGACCGGCTCTCTCATGACCGACCGCACGGGAACAGCGGAGATCACACTGACGATGCCCGAGAACCTCACCGGCTGGAAGGTAAAGACATGGGCGATGGGCCACGGGACAAAGGTGGGCGAGGGAGTCGCGGAGGTCGTCACCACGAAAGACCTCCTCCTGCGCCTGCAGGCGCCTCGGTTCTTCGTGGAGAAGGATGAGGTGGTCCTCTCCGCGAACATCCACAACTACCTGGATAATAAGAAGTCCGTCCGAGCCGTGCTGGAGCTGGACGGCGAGTGCCTCACCGCGATGGGCAAGCTGAGTCAGACGGTGATAGTCGAGGCAAACGGCGAGAAGCGCGTGGACTGGCGCGTGAAGGTCGTGAAGGAAGGCGAGGCCGTCATCCGCATGAAGGCACTGACAGACGAAGAGTCGGATGCGATGGAGATGAAGTTCCCCGTCTACGTGCACGGCATGCTCAAGATGGATTCCTTCAGCGGTGTCATCCGGCCGGAAGATGACCGGGCCAGCATCACGGTCACGGTCCCGCGGGAGCGGAGGATAGAGCAGTCGCGGCTGGAGATACGCTACTCGCCCACGCTCGCCGGGGCGATGGTGGACGCGCTGCCCTACATGGTCTCCTACCCCTACGGCTGCACCGAGCAGACGCTGAACCGCTTCCTGCCCACGGTGATAACACAGAAGATACTCCTCGAGATGGGGCTCGACCTAGACGAGCTACGCGAGAAGCGCACCAACCTTAACGCCCAGGAGATAGGCGATGACGTCGAGCGCGCGAAGGGGTGGAAGCGCTATCCGGACAACCCGGTATTCGACGAGGCAAAGGTACGGGACATGGTGAAGGAGGGCGTGAAGCGCCTGACCGCGATGCAGCTCTCCGACGGGGGCTGGGGCTGGTTTTCAGGCTGGGGCGAGCACTCCTACCCGCACACGACCGCATATGTCGTCCACGGCCTGCAGGTAGCACGGGACAACGACGTGGCAATAGTACCCGGCGTCCTCGACCGCGGCGTCGCCTGGCTGAAGCGCTACCAGGCAAAGGAGGTTCAGAAGCTCAAGAACTGGCCAGGAAAGAAGAGGCCCCGCAAGCAGTTCGCCGACAACATGGACGCCTTCGTCTACATGGTGCTCGCCGACGCGGACATACAGGACGCGGA
>SDBT01005854.1_pt1 | contig 20566 bp, 39 predicted proteins | sample 2277101 | NCBI WGS metagenome assembly SDBT01 (sample SAMN10404973, study PRJNA504765) | marine sediment metagenome | isolation source: marine sediment core GS10_PC15, 103 cmbsf | place: Arctic Ocean: Southern Knipovich Ridge | collected 2010 | reverse complement strand
CGGGCGGGGCTTCTCGCTCGGCTGGTCGCCAAGAATGACTTGGAAGTTGCGGACTTCAAGCCAACCAGTGTTGGAGTTGCCCGCGTCGGGCCATGTCGGGAGCCTTAATGTCGTTGACCATCCTTTGACAGACCCCGACCCTCGAAACTTTGACCATCCTGAATCAAGCCCCGTCATAACTAGGCGGCTACCTACCAAGGCTGCCGAGCCGGAACCACTGATTTTTTCCACGGCGTCAAGGGCGTTACCGCCGTCATCCACGATAGTTAGGTCGATTTCATTTATCGTGCCTGCTCGCACCTCTAAGACAACAGATACTTCCCCGGCCCATCCGGGAAACCAGTTGAGCATGTGGTGGTGAACATAAGAGCCATGCGCTCCCCCACCAGTCTTGTCGAGTCGGGAAACTCCATCACCTTGATCGGTGATCGTTAAGTTTGTGACGTTGCTCCAATATGTCGTATTCGTCAGATCGTCCGGGGCCTTGAGGAGATTCTCGCGGTCGATCTGCGGGTAGTTGAACTCATCGAGGAAGGCGTTGTCACCACCCGTAAACTTCTCGATGCCGCCACCGCCAAATAGGAGCAGGTGTTTCGTCGCGGTCTCCATGACCGCCTCTACTGGATCTGCCCGCGCCAGCCGAAGAAGCCTATCTTGTGCGCCGACGTCTGCGCGGCGTTCACGGTGAGCAGGAGCTTCGGAAGGTAGAAGGCGTCGTCGAACGGCACCTTGACCACCTTGCCGGCGGCCACCGCGATCGTGAACGCCTGGACCTCTGCGTTGGCGGCGCCATCTCCCCACGGCACCACGGCCGACACGGTGATGGTCGCGCCCTCGAACCCGGCCTCGAACGCGACGGCCGCGAGCCGCACCTCGCCGGCGAGATCCAATTCGATGGTCGTCTCGGTGTCGCCGAGGCTGCCTTCGGCAAACGCCGTTTGCTCGCCCTCGACAACCGGGCTTGATGCGAACGCTACTTCGATGTCTGCCATCTCATCCTCCTATGGGGTTTCCCAGGTCAGTACGTTGGCGGGGAGTTCGATCACCACGCCGCTCGGGAACTCGAAATCTACCGGCCCCTCCTGCTCGGACACCGGCCCCGCCATCTCGAAGAACCCGAGGATCTGATCGGCGGCAGCGGTGGTGTTGACCACGAACGCCCAGTAGCCGTCCAGGAACCCGCTGGCGTCCATCGCAATGTTGACGTCGTCGGCCTTGAGCGTACAGATGCCGCCGATCATGGTCACCGTTACGGTGGTCAGGGTGATGCCGCCCGCCACGTAGTTGCCCGCCGCCGACACCTCGTTGGCCGAGTAGTCCGACCAGCGCGGCGTAGCATCATCCGCTGCCGGGGTGATGGTGTCGTCGCAGATGGCGAGCTTGAGCACCGCGGACGAGAGATCGCCGTGCACGCCCTTGGCCATGTCAAGCATCGCCTCCTGGAACGAAGTTGCGCTACCTCGTGGCATGCGTGCCTCCCGTGATTAGATAAAAAGCGGCCCCACCGCGCAGACGGTGTGCCGCCATTCGGATCGTTCTACCATGCCATCCAGGTGTAGCACACCGGATGAGGGAGCGCAACCGCGCAGGGTTTCACGTCTAGCCAGGCTAACCGTTTCGTGGAAGCGTGGAGGTTACCAGGCCACCGACCCGCCGCGCTCCTTTGCCCACCAGGCCAGCACCACCGCGTCCGCCTTATCGGGGCTGCGCCCCAGCCGCGCCTTGATGGCCGCCTTGTCCTCGATGAGAATTCTGCCGCTCTTGATGCTCCACCTTGGCGACAGGATCTCGGCCCGCAGCTCCTTGTCCGGCGGCAGCGCGACCTGACTGTAGCGTGGGTCGAGTGCCTCGCGGAACTTCCAGTAAGCACCCGCCCGCACGTTGGCCATCTTGTACTTGCCGCTGCGGTCTGTCATGTCGGTGCCCGCCCCGAAGTTGACGCCATCCACCAGCGCCTCCATCTCCCTGAGCACGTCGTAGGGCGAGCTGCCGACCCCAATCACGTCCAGCCCGATCACCACCGCCTGGTCGCTGCCGATTGTCACCTTCACCACGGCCCGCGCCACGTCCACGCCCTCGGGCGTCTCCTTGCCTGGTATCAGCTCGATCTCGTCGTACCAGGAACCGTGGAGAGGGGCCAGGGTAGTGCTGTCGCTGCCGCCACGGGCCACGTCAACGCCGAGCGCCGTCATCGGGCCTGGCGTGATGGTACCCGACTCCCACCGCATCACCGCCGCGTCGTACCATTCGCTCGGAACTACCTGCCACTCGTGGTCGTCCGCCGCCGCATCGAAAGAGCCGTACAGCATCTGCGAGCGCAGCGGTTCGGGCAGCGACTGGATCACGCCCAGGTAGTCGGCGTCGCTCGCCAGGTAGGGATTGTCCTTGAGCAGCGCAGGGATGAAGGTGCGGCTGCGCGGGTACACCACTTCGCCTTCCAGCTCGATCGGCTCGGGTCCATCCACCTCGGTGTCGGTCTTGCCGTCTTTCGTCGTGACGAACCATCGCAGCTCGCCGGGCTTCGCGGGGTCGGGGTGGCCCTTCTGGATCCATGGTGCCCAGTACTCGATCACCCACGCACCCTCGGAATCAGTCGGCGGGTTGCCGCAAGCCACTACCCGCACCCGCTGGCCCGGTATCGACTTCCGCGCCCACGTCTTGAGGAACACAAAGATCGGTCGGGTGAAGTGGGAGATCTCGTCGAAGCCCTTGAAGTCATGCTGGCGTCCCTGCCACCGCAGCTTGTTCTGCTCGTGAGGACATGACCCGAACTGGACGACCCGCCCAGGCAGGGTTAAGCGTCCAGGGCTGCCGCGCTTGAGCTTCCCGGCTACGCCTGCGATCTCCTCCGCCCTGTCCATGAGGTCTGTGAGCTGCGGGTATTCTCTGCGGAAGATCACTGACCGGATGTGTGCCTGTATCCCCATGCCAAGCAGCAGGTCCGACTTGCCGCCACCCGCCGCCCCGCCGTAGTACAGGTCATCGGCCTCGGAGAAGTACGCCTCGGTCTGCGGACCGGGATTCGGCTTCCACAGCACCGGCCCGTTTTCCGGGGCGATGCCATCAGCGACCGTCGTGAGAGCCTGATGCCAGGAGCCGGATCTCATTCGCCATCGCCTCTCGTTGTTCTCTCGACGCGACGTTGCGCCGGATGACATCAATGATCGCCGTGCAGAGCACCATCAACCGCTCGATCGAGATCGCCTTGTCCTCATCCGACAGCCGCCGCCGCTCCGTGTCCACCAGCCGCCGCCGCTGCTCGATAAGCCCTAGGATCTCAGGCCAGGCTCGCGCCTCATCTCCCCCCCGCTGTATGGCTCGATCCATTCCGACCACCGCCGCCCGTAATCGCACTGGGTCGGGTTCCGGGCGTACCAGCTCGGTACGGAGGTTGGCATATGCGGCGGTCAGGTCCATCCACGCCGTCACTCCGGTCGCCCCGTCTCCCGTCGTCATCCGCTCCAGGGCGTCCGCCGTCTTCGCCTCGATCAGGGCGATCTCTTGGTCCAGCGCCGTCAGTTCGCCGCTCTCCATCGCCGCGTGGTACTTCTCCAGCAGCCGCTCCGGGAGATAGCGGCTGTAGCGCCCCGTCTTGAACTGCGGGTGGTCACGCCCGGTCAGACTCTTGCCGCCGTGGATGTAGCAGACCATCCGGCCCTTCGAGGCGAGCCGTCGGCACCGCTGTCCGGTCTGCTTGGCCTTGGCCCTACACTGCGGCATGCCGACCTACCATGAGGTCACATCCATACCATGAGGAGTGCCCGCGGTTCCAAGGGTCCGCTACTGCCGGAGTCGCTCGGCCCTTGCGGGCTTGGAGGCCCTTGCGTCGATCATCCCACCAGTCACTCATTATTGAGCCTGATAGCGCATTTCACACGCTTCCACGGCGGGCTCACAGATCCATCGATCACGCCAGCACCGAGAAGGCTAGCTGCCTCTGAGCACACGTCTCTCGCAGGCAGACAGGACACGCGATCCCTCTGCGTTTCCCAAAGCAGCGCCTGCCTGGAATCGCACCGACGCAGGACAGCCGACCATATAGATGCTCCGATTTTGCCAGCCCGGAAGACCCTGTACCTGCCGCTTCTTGCTCGGAGCGTCTTAGCTGCCTCCTGGTAATCCCATTCTATTAACTGGCCTAGATCCCAATTTGCAAGCGGCGTGTGCGGACATGGTTCAAACCACGTGAACTTCATGTACACGCGGGGGTATCGAGCCGTCTCAGTGCCGATTAGATCCGCGATCTTCTCAAACGCTGACACTGGTTCAGGATCATCAGGGAATCCAACGATGAAAAACAGTTCAAGCTGCCGCCTGATGCGTTTCGCCTTGATGATCGCAGCGGCTATCTCTTCGTCCGATATCGGCTTTGCAAATGATCTCCGTCTCTTCTCGGTGACGCCCTCGATTCCTAGCCGTGTCACCATCGGCCATTTATCCCGATCTGAATTGATGAAATTTTTAAGCGTCGTGCTGCCTGCTCCATCTCCAAGGCCATCATCGTTCGTCACGTAGACGAGCTTCGTTCTGCCTGTCACCTGGTTCCCTGCCTGATCGAGCAGAGCAGGCGGAATAGTCTGATGAGGCTGTGTCCAGCTCGTCATACAGAATTTGCATTTCTTTCTGCATCCCCTGCCAGCCAGATAGTAGAAAGCATATTGCGCAGTCTGGACAGATGGCAGCTCTCCCCATGGGATGTGATAGTCAGGAGTCACCAGGCCATCTGCTGACCCGAGGACATTTCCATAATCATCCAGGATAGACATCGGATCGGACGCAGAAGCCAACTCCTTCAGTAGCTCGTATCCCTCGCCGACGCACAGGTAATCCGCCCACGCGAGATACGTACTACCTGTATACGCCTCGCAGCCTCCCGCGAGTACTCTTAGGCCATGTTTGCTGGCGACCACCCTTGCGCTCTTGAGCACATCGACTTCCCTCGGAGAACAAAACGAGACGCACACGAGATCAGCATCCTCGGGGCCCGTGATTATTCCTCCATGCCTCACAAACCACCACTTCAGAAGTTTAGATGTGAACTCCCTCGACTGCTGTTTGGTCTCGTGCCAGTAGATCTTAGCCATCGAGAACCATCGTGCAGACCCAGAAGGCGGCATCGCTTGACTCTTCAAACTCTTCCAGCCTGGTCTGAACTTTCTCCGTCAGGTCCTTCGGGGCTGATCCAATAAACCTTCCGATTGCAACAACTTCTGTCGATGAATCGTTTCTGTTCATTCTGCCCTTGCTTCGATTGTTCAGGAGATCCTCAGAAAATCCTCCAACTGGATCAGGGAGTGTAAATGCTACGAAATTCATCCCTGTGAGATTACCGAGGCATAGCGCCAGCGGCTCGTTGTCTGCGAGGTCCAGCGCCTGCGCTAATTCAGCGAGCTTTTCGGAGTCGGGCACCGCCATGCCGGCAATCGGGTCGAGCGCCGCCAATGCCAGGCGCTCCTCATCTTCTGTCAACTCGACGTAGATCACCGGCACCCGCGTCTCCCCAAGCTGCACCGCAAGATCAACACGAAGGTGCCCGTCGATCACATGCCCGGTCGTTTTGTTGACAACGATGTTCTGGATCCAGCCGATGCGGTCGAGCACCCCGGCGAGGGCGGACCGCTGCGCAGCCGGGTGGATGCGCCAGTTCTCAGGGTTCGCCAATAGCTGCCCTGGATCCTCCTCGCCGGTCCCTACGATCCGGCTGTCCCACAGCTCCGCCTCAGCTTCAGCCTTCTTCTTCGCCGCCATCGTGTCTCCCTTCGCGGTCACGCGACACTGTACACGTCAACCTTGAACCGAGCGCCGCAACGACCACACCGCACCTGAATGGTGGCCTGAACAGCATGAATGAGCGGGATACGGACGCGAGTGAGGCACGCCGGGCAGGCAGCCGCCACACGGCAGCGGCGGGCATCCTGCCTCTCCTCGCGGGTCAGCCGTTCATGTTCGAGATATGCCACGATACGATTCATCCTGATGTAAGTATGGCATAAGTATGGCACTTGAACCAGACCGCTGCAAACTCTTGGGACAAAAAGAAACCCCGCAGAGCCGCACCACCGGCCCTGCGAGGAATCAGGAGAACACGAATTCAGTATAGGGTTAGACGCTATCCTGCGCAACCCCAGCTTCCGATCTCTTTGCACGCAGAGAGGTCTTCGAACAGGTGCCACACGCGTGGCCCAGTGATCACCGACCCGACGTGAACGAGTTCGTCGCCTTCGATCGTGCGGCCCGTCCCGAACAGGCGGAACCGCCGCATCACCCTCCGGTCGCCGCCAGTAGCCGAGTGCTCGATCCAGAGCTGCGGCCAACCCTGACCCTTATCGTTCTTCTTGACCGCGAATAAGCAGATGTTCGCGCCGTACGGCAGCTCCAGCTCGAACGTGTCCGTGATCGGGACCGGGTACTTGAAGATCACTCTTGATGCCGCCGCCATCACTCACGCCCCATTCCTGGATGCACCAACGCGGCCCGGAAGCACAGGTGTCCCATGCCCGCATCCGAGATCCTGTCGAACTTGAATAGCGCGTTCGTTGTGGGCCGCCAGGCCAGTGCCCCCTTCGGGATCTTCTGAGCCGTGATCGCGCACTCCTGGTCCTGGTGGACCTTGACTGGGCGCCAGAGCGCCAGCCGGTTACCAGGCTTGATTGCCGGGTCGCCGTTCTCCAACGAGATGAGCCCCGGCCCGACGATGGCCGCTACCCTGTATTCGAAACCGATCACCGTGTCCTCCCTTCATCAGCCGCCGCCACCCCAGGGATGCCGGACCTATCCCAGTCGATGTCATCCCAAGTCAATGTTCGATAACCGTGGTAGCTGTCGGCACGGCACACCACGCCTTCGATGTCCTCGCGCCGGTAGACCCGCACCAGCATCGCCACCCGTGCCCCGCCGGCGAGATTGATGAGCTCGCCAGCCGGGTCGCTGAACACTACTGCCCCGATGTTGAGCTTCTCAGCCATCGTCCGCCGCCTTCCTGATGCGCTTTTCGGCCGTCGATCTCCACCGCCTCAGCTCCCATGCTCGATCGGCCCGGAGCCGCCGCTGCCGGTGCGCCTCCTGCCACGCCTCTTCTGACAGGCGGCACCACTGCGCCCGCTGCTCGCGGAGGGCAGGAGAAATATATTCTGATGCCACACGGCCCGACGCGATGAATCCGACATCGTGCCACCCTTCCAGGATGGTGTTGTCATCTTCGTTCAGGTGGCGAGCATCCATGCGCCCGTCGTGATCGACGACGCACGTCTCGCAGTACAGCAGCAGCCGCGCCTCTTCGGTGTCAAGCTCCCTCATCTGATACCCCCAGCCCCCGCGTCGCGGCCCCGTGGTTATCGTTGGCTCCTGATGCTTCTCGTTCGTCGATGTATGGCGCAGAGTGAAGAAATTCCAACTGAACTGGCATGAGAGGCTTCTCGGTAGCCAGTCGGACTGGTTGAAGTGGTTTTTCGAAGGTCAGAACCTGAACCCACATCCGCCCGCTGAGAATTACCCGAAGGCGCTCGCGCCAGCTCAGCTTCCAGCAGTGTACTACTCTGCCGAAGTGTCGCTCGCCATCAAGGTTTGAGTAATCATAGAAGGCGGGCAGGCTCACGTACTCACCCTGATGTTTGGCAAAGATAGTGTTCGATTCTGGGAAGTCAATCGGTCTCATCGCTCACCTCCACCTTTCCCTCGCCCCACGAGTAGCCGTTCTTGATCTTCAGGTCTTTCCCAAAACAGCGGACTTCGAGCAGTTCGCCTCGTTCCGAACGAATGTAGATGCAGACAGTGTCGGTGGTGGGCGAAACTATCTTGATCGAATCGGTGTCGTGGATGTAGAGCTTCAGGTTCTGAACGTTCATCGTGTGCCTCCTTTCAAGGTCTTTTCGATCTCGCCCGAGAGCAGGTGCTGCGGTCGCCATACGTGGACCTCGGCGCCGGCGATCGTCGCAAAGGCATCGAGCCATCGCTGTTGTTCTTTCGTCACGCGGCCTTTTTCGCTTTTCAACTCCGCAACGATCAGGCGTCCGGTGTGGGGTAGTACGATAATTTCATCTGGGAAGCCCGCCCCTGAGCGCCGACTGTCGAAGGTGTGATACCGCTCAATCTCGAGCCCTGTGGAGCGTAGGCGATCCACGAGCCGCCGCACGCGTTCCTGAAGGCCATTCCTCCCGCGTTCGGGCATCGAGGCGGCCAGGAGGGCGGTGTACTCGTCCAGGGACAGGGCGTTGGTCATCAGTGACATTGAGTTCTCCTTTCGTCGTCACACCATGATGTTTGCGGGACGCGGGATCTCGACGTCGGTCGGTCTCCAAAGATGTAGGACACCGGGGTGCTCGTTCACGTAGTCCGCCTTCGGTGGGTGTAGCTGCATGACCGTCTCGTCGTCTCCCCAAAACTGCTCCTTGATGAACTGCATCTCGGCCCACGCCGGTGTTCGGCTCGGCCGTTTGACGATACTCACCGACACGTGCTCCCACGCCAACGCTGGCACCTTCGGGTCGCCATCGGAGGAGATCACGCGAAGCATCCGACCGATGGGTCCAGGGACAACGAACACCCCGCGACAGCCCCATCGAGAGTTGGTTCCAAGGTCTCCACTGTGGACGCGGCCAGCCTCAACAAGAGCGGTTGGTGCCGCCCTCATGATTCATCCAGGTGCTTGATGACGACACCCCGCTCGTCCGCCTCGCCCCAGTTCCTTTTCCGATTGATGACCATTTTCTCGATGGCAGCGTCCAGTAGTTCCTCCGCGGTGTGCCCTGCCAAAGCGGCTGCGTCCAGCAGTAAGATCACGGCGTCGGCCCACTCGCTGCGGTCGTCCGGAGCCTCGACGATCTCGACAAGCTCATCCATCAGGTGCGCGAACTTGCCGCTGATCGTCTGGTCCGGAAACGTCTGCCGCGCCCACACCTGCGCATCCTCCTGGAACTCGTCCCACCGGCTCCACCGATTGATGTTCAGGTCGAAGGCATCGCAGCGGCACCCGGCCACTACGCACATGCCGTCTATCACTGTTCCCCGCGGGTAGTGCAGGTGGTCACGGCGCTCGTGGCCGCACTGACAAAGGCGTGGATCCTCGGATGGGTCTTTCATTTTTCCTCCGTTTGTTTTTCGCTCAGATCACGCTCATAAACGTGCCAAACGAGGTTACCGCGGCAACTAGTACCAATCGAGTTCGATCTCGACTTTTTCATTTCGATTCCAGATCTCCTCAGCTTCACGCCTCAAGTCCTCAACCCGAGCGCCATCCATTTTTTCCAATTCGCGATAGCCGCCGACACCGCAACCAGAAAGTTTCCGAATATATGCGGATCGATTCGTAGTCGAATATCTCTGCACCGCCAGTTCAAAACACAGTTTCAAGGACCGGCCATTCCGTTGGCTGGTTGTGAGAATGGCTCGACTGCATCTTGCTGGAATTTTATTCTCGGGGTCGTTGTCGTCCGCGTGCAGCACAAACCCGCCCACATCAATTGCGTAGAAATCATAGCGGCCGCTCTGAGCCAACCGAAGCGCATCAAGGATGACCGATTCCGGACCATCAAACCAATAAACATGCTCCATCAAGGTTGCAGTTGTGTCAGACGAGGCAGCTCGTCCCTTGGGTTCCGGTTTCGTTGGAGGATAGATGCCCCTGTGTTTTTTGATCACTATCTTCCATTCGGGGCCACCAGCTTTCTCCTCACGTACAAGGCGCTCACGCCACTCGTCGCGACCGCTCTCGGCAGCTTCTTTTTTAGCGCAGATCCTTCTCGCGATGACTTTGAATTCACCCGCGTCTGGTTGGCGCAAACTGACGACTAACTGCCACCACATCATCGCCTCCGATGCTCGTCAGCCTTCGGGCAGGTGGCGAAATGGCTCACGCCCACCCTCACCAGCGGGATATCGGCAAGCACCTTGACGACGATCGCCGTCTTGCCGTAAACCTTCAGCACTACCGTCTCGCCCGGCGGCATCGGGGACCACGTCAGCCGCGGCTCACGGTCCACCGGCATGCTCTTGCCGCTGTCCATCTCCACCCAGTCGATCAGCGCCCCGCAACCGCTACACTTCGCCATCAGCCGTCCTCCTCTGTCGTGTCCGCGGCGGGCGGATCGCTGTACACCGGGTGCTCGAACCCGCCCGGCTCAGGTGGCTCGTCAGGCTCAACGACCAGCCCCAGCTCGGTAAACAGATCGTCAATTTCCTGTAGGAATAGGATGGTGCCGTTCGGGTCGATCACCTGCGGGTCTGAGACCACCATGCGCCTCATCCACTCGCTGGCATAGACGGCCCGCACCACGTGCGGCTCGGGGTGGGTCTGGATGATGACCTCTCGGGCTTTCACGATCATGCCCAAGATCCTTACCACTCGCGGGCGAGTAAGCCGGGCGGCTAGTTCGAGACGGTCCTTTGCTTCATCAAGTTCAATCATCAGTGTTCCCCTTTCGTGTTGCTCCCCGTTAGTGATCGCCGCTCGCTATTCTTGCCACCCCGCGGCTCGACGGCGTGAGGAGCCCGCGTGCGATCTGCTGCCGCCGCCGCGCCCGCTCGTTGAGCAGCGCCCGCTCGATGCCTCGGCGCTTGAGGTCGTCGCCGGTTGGCGGATTGGGCTTGCGCCGCCGCATCTTGGGCAGGATGAGCTGTTCAATCATTCCCGCCTCCAATTCTTTCAATCTCATTGACGATATGGACCGCCAGTTTCCTGTGCCCGTCCGTTTCTGCTTCCTCCGAGAAACCCCTGAACCTACAGTGCGCCGGATATACCTCGGTCACCTTCCCGCTGTCCATCTCGAAGACTATCGCCCAGCCGAAAATATGAAGGATTCGATTCACCCACCACAGCAGCCCGGCGTTCTTGAATTCCTCCCATGTCCTGCGCTCAATCATTCCCGCCTCCCTCAAGGGCACGCAGGGTTGGGTATTCCCTGATTCGCAGATCGTGGGGCCATTCGGCGGGGTTGCTGCCCTTGGAGTCGTGGAAGACGCGACGCTTCTCTCGCCACGTTTCCGTGCGGCCGCGACGCGTGATCTCTCGCCACACGGAATTCGACCCAAGCTGCTTGATGAAGACCGGCACGCCGGCGGTCTTACACTGGTCTCGAATGCTCGTGATCCACCGGATATCACACGGCCTCGCGCCGTGTCCGCTCTCACCGCCGACGATGGCCCAGTCGAGCAGTCGCTTCCACCTCAGGTCCGTGTGCTGGTGCGAGTACCTGCCTGAGCTTCCAGTCAGTTTCTTTCGGTCTTCCCACTCATCCATCCGACCACAGGCGCACTTGCCACACTTCGGACACTGAAGCGACTGGTCGTCCGTGCAGCTTCGAAACGCGCAACAGTCGTCTATGGCTCGGGCTGTTTTGCACAGCTCACATTCGTGACCGCCGCAGAACTCCGCATCCCACGATTGGAAAACCTCTTTGCAGGCGTGACACCGGATCTCACCGCCGTATAGGTATGGCTGCAGATCCACCGCCGACAGCAACGGCTCACACGACACGAACCGCACGGCAGCCGGACATTCGAGGAGCTGCGGTATCCGCTCGTCTGCGGTCGCCTGGTCCTCGAGCGAGGTGCCGAGCCAGAGATTCTGAATGGGCGCGTTGCTGGTCGCGTCAGCACACGCGAGTCCGCGCAGGAATCCCGACCCCTCTCCGATTGTTTGTGAAGCGGAAGCAACACCCCGGTGCCCGGCGTAGAGTTCGCAGATGTATTCAGCCATCCGTGCGGGCCTCTTCGTCAGCACTTGAAACACGCTCGGCGCACTGAGGATGATGCTCGAAAAGACCTTGTCGATGAAGTCAAACGGCACGTCCTTGTGAAACAGATCCCCCATCGAGCACACGAACACCCGCCGAGGCTTCCGCCACCTCAACGGCCGCTCGAGGCGATCCGGGTGCAACGTCACCCTGAACGGATCGTCCTCGGGATACCCGAACCGCCCGCGCAACCGCTTCGCCATTCGTTCGGCGTAGCAATGCTCGCAGCCGGACGAGACCTTCGTACACCCGGTCATCGGATTCCAGCTCTCATCTGTCCACTCAATTTTCGTCGTCATCCTGCGCCTCCAGTCTCCTTGTCGAATCTCGTTATGTGTCGTTGCACCAACGCAGCGAGGTCGACGAGAGCGTCTCGCGTGTCGAGAATTGAAGCAAGGCCAGCGGCACGCAGTGCGTCGTTTAGCTGCCACGTGGTCACCGACTGGTGCGGGCAGAACCCAAGCTCCTCTAGCCGCGCCCGCACCTCCGCGTCCCTGTTGACGCTGCCTTCGGCGTCTGCCAGTCGCGTCTTCATCCCTCTGATGTCGCGTGCCACCGAGTCGGCCAAGTGCCATGAAATCTGTTCGAGTGACTTCTCCCCACGCAGATAAGCGGCGAAGTCTTGCTCCCGGGTGTTGGCAGCCCTGATTTTCGTTTCTTCTTGCTCGTCGCGAACCGCGCACCGCGACATCAACAGGTACTCGTACAGCGCCACGGGTGGCTCGATCGTCCTGATGGGAGCCTTTTTCTTCGTCATGAGCTTCGATCCCGTAGAGGCGGGCACCAACAGCCCAACCTCATCCGGCAACTCCTTCGGGTCGATAACTCCGGGTGGCGCGATGAACCACAGCGCATTGCACGTCGGCAAGTAGTTGACGTACTTCTCGTCGTTCAGGAAGTCGGGTCGCCTCATCTTGATTTCGTATCCCGACAGCATCCACTGTGAGTAAGAACGGCGCATGGCCCAGGCGTCCAGCCGGTGGTGGGCACGGCCCCACGACTGTCCGTCCTTGCACTCCGTCACGAAGAAGTCCTTGGAGTGTCGCGTCTCCAGCAAATCCATGATGACGCCGTAGGTGATGACGGGCTTCTCAGCCATCCTCGTCTCCAATCACCCGGCCACCGCCGGGCAGGCACGGCTTGATGCCGAGCTTGTTGAGCAGTTCAACCATCACGCCAGGACACTCCTCGCAAACACATTTAATATCGCTGACATACTGCCGCGCCTCGTCGATCTTGGCGTCGGTGATGCGGTAGCCGTCCTCGTCTCCATCTTCGGCCCCGCCGGTCCTGACCTCTATGTGGCCCGCCTTGATGCGGTGGGCGGCCATTGGCAGGTCACTTGTGAAGCTCAGCGCGGCCCCGTCCTGGGTGATTGTGATGTGGCGTAGCTGGTCGTTATCGACCTCCAGCTCAACCACCCGCTCACGCAACATCTTTTCGCTTCCGATCAGCTCCGCCCTGCCCGCAAGTGACGCGTCAAGGTTCGACTTCAGCTCCTCCACCCGCGCCTCGGCAGCCAGACAACGCTTGATTAGCTGCTCGTTCTCAGCCTGGAGACGCTTGTTCTCCTCTGCGATGTGGTGGCTTTTGCGGTAAGATTGTAGGGCTCGTTGGAGATTTTGAATGATGTGCCCTCGTTTTCTCACATGTCCTCTGAAAACGACCGCCTTTTCATTTGCCATTTCCAGGTAGGTTTCCAGCCGATCGATCTGTGCCAACCGCCCCTCGGCCCTCAGGCTCAACGTCTTTTCCGCCTTCCGCAGTTGAACGATTTTCTCTTGCAGCGCCCGCACGTATGCGTTGTCATATGGTTCGCTCATCCTCGTCTCCCTCCGGGGCGCTACGAACAAATGCCAATTGGTCCTCCAGGGATGCTACGTCTGCTTGCAGGTCGGTGTTCTCGGCTGTGAGACGCTCGTTCTCTTTGATCAGTTGCCCGGCTTCGTCGATGACTTCGGCGATTATCTGTCTGGCCTTGGCGTGTTTGTCGAGCAGAGAATTCTTGGTGTCAGTCATCGTCGCCTCCAGTCATCATCTCTTCATTGCAAAGCGAACACCGCAGGGGATAATAGCGGGGATGGCTCTGGCTCCACCCAGCCCAGCGAACGTACAGTCCCTCATGGCGGTCGAAATACACCAGTGACGCCCCGCAACAACCGCTCGTGGCCTCGACCACGAACCCCTCCTCGTTCTTGTGCGCCGGGATCAGATCAGCCACCTTCGCCTCCTCTCGCCCAGGCGGGCAGTAGTACTAGCACCCGTCTCGCGTTCGGCCCGAGATGACCCCCCAGCTTGAACTTCATCCACACGTTGCGGTTTGAATTCTTCACGCCGAACCACCGGCCATTCATCCTGAACAGCACCGAGCCCTCGTGCCCGTGGTGGCGCACTTTCAGCCCCTCGTTCGAGCGTCGTAGCCTGATCCACCCGTCGTCCGCGAGCGTGCCCTTGTCCACGGACACCCGGTCGCCTTCGCTGACCCCAATGTGCTGCGCCATCGACCGCGACAGGCGCATGGACACCTGTGCGTAGGGTCGCCCCTTCCGGCGAAGTGAAGACATCGCCACGTGCGGCTCGCCCTCGCCTTGCTTGCCGGGCTTCATCTCCAGCCAGCTCATGGCGTCACCGCCGCTAGCTTCCGGGCAAGCTGAACGGTAGCCAACACGTCGTCCTCCGCATCGTGCGCGTTGATCGGGATTCGGAAATATTCGCACAGCGCTTCCAGGGTGAATGTTTCAGGGTATTCATGCCGGAGAAGGAACCACCATTTCGCCATGTGCAGGGTGTCGAACTGCCCGCCCGTCCAGTTGGTCAGCGGCAACCAGAGGGCCAGGCGTTTCGCCGTGGCTCTGAGAAACCGCCCGTCGAACTCCACGTTGTGGCCGCCCATGTGACAGACGTCGTAGAGCCTGTCGGTGCGCTTGCTCCTGCGTTGGTGCGTGAACCCGCGCAGCCACTTATCGAAATCACTCAGACAACCGGCAATCGGGATGGCCTCCTCCGCCCACGCCTCCGGGCTGTACGCCTGTTTGTCGAGCGCCTCCTGCGTCCACCTCCCTTCGGTCAGAATGACCTTCCGCTCGAACCAGTCCACTTCGTCAAACTCGGGAGCTGGCCCAGTCGCCACGGCTGCGATCTGCGTGATCTGATGGGCGTCCTCATCCGTTCCGCCCGTCTCCAGATCCACCCATACGATTTTGCTCATGTCATTCATCCTCGCCCCCCTCCAGTGCGCGGAAAGCGGCCTGCGCTGCTGGGTGATCGTCCAACACGGTCATCGGCCCGAGAAGATCCCATAGTTTTCGATCCTCATCGCCCGGCCCGGAAAGCGAGCCATCGTCAATTTGTTTTCTAATGGCTGCACGGTGACAGGAGATTCCATCCCGCAGCCGCTCGATCTCCTTTGCCTGTTTCCCGAGCGCCCCGTAGCAGTCAGCGTGTAGCCCATTGGCAGCGTCGTAGCTCGTGGTCCCGGCCCGGCACCGCTTCATGAGTTCTTCGACGTCATCCATCCTCGCCTCCCTCCGGGGCGCTGCTCGACACCCGGCGGGCCGTCCAGATGACCCGCAGCACCCAATCCCACAGACGCACCCATCACGGGCGCAGCAGGGCCTGGTGGAAGATCAGGACGCTTTTCGTCTCGCCCATGAATTCCTCCAGGGCGTCGAGCCGCTCGCCGAACGCCATCAGCCGCCGGGCGGCGTCGTCAGCCGCCTTGCCCACGGCCTTGAATTTTCCGGCGTGCTCCTTCCTGAGATCCTCGACCCGCTTCTTGTTGAGGATGATCGCATCGCCCCTGTTAGCTGTCTTGATCTTGTGCCCCATCAGCGCCCCCCTCCCCGGCGGCCCCGTCTCCGAGCAGCAACCGAAGCTTGTCACCCCGGTTGATACACGACCGCATCCCGTCGAGTCTTCCGTGTGCGCTTGCGTCGTCACGGCAGGCATCGAGGTGTTCGAGGTACTCCTCAATCACCACCCGGACGGGCGCTGACAGCCCCGGCTCGACGCCCTTGATCTTGATGCCGCCGAGGTCTACTGATACCGGGGTGTCCCACGGCGTTCCGTCCATGAACATCTTCAACCTGAACTCGTCGCCGCTCACTGACTCGCAGAATAGATCCACGACAGTGAACTGTGCACTGTCGTCCTCGATCCCGACCCGCAGATCCTTCCGTTCGAACCGTAGGCTGTCGGGTTTGATGTAGTGCACTGCCATCTCAGCCTTCGACATCGTCGTTCTCCTTCCGTGTTTTCTCCTCGGTCGCCCGACTGATCAGGTCATGAGCCAGTCGCTCCTCCTCCCCGGCGTAGTGCAACCACTCGATGTGCGGTTCCCGATCGTGGCAAGGGTACGGGATGTGCGGGCAGATGTAGTACGTCCGGCAGACGCGCCGCTCCATGTTGACCTTCGCCCACGGGAACCAGCGCTGCTTGAAGGCGTCCCACCAAGTAGCCGGGTATTCGAACTCGCCCTCCTCCTTCACCTTGCCGGGGATGTTCATGTTTATCGCCACGGTGGTGAAGTCCATCTCGAAGAGCGTACCGATCTGGTCAACCGTGCAGCTCTCGACGACCGCTCCCGCTAGGTAGGTCGTGAGCCTGGAACGCACCCGCTCCAGGACTAGTGTGCGGACACCCTCTATCTTCTCGGCTCGCACCTTCTCATCCATCGACATCTGTAGCCTCCTCCCTTTCCCTTGTCCCGTAGTCGGTGGTCAGATCCAGCACCCGCCGGAGCAGCACCACCATCGTCCGTGTGTCGTTCGAAATCGCGTACATTTTGACCACCGCCCCGCACAGCACGCCCCCGAGCAGCAGCAGCGCCACCGCCCCCACAAACCTCATCAGCATATCAACCATCCTTGCCTCCCCCTTCGTCAACCGGCAGCGGTGGTTCATCCTGATTCCCGGTGAGCCAGTCGAGCATCTGCACCATGCCGGTCTCGAACGTCTCGCCGCTATACAGGGTGCCGCCCTTATCGGATTGGTCCATCGCTGCGTTGAGCTGTTTGTCGATTTCCTCGCTACTGCGCACAATTTCATACTCCACTCTGTGCCTCCTTTGGATTGTCCTTGATCCACTTCTCGAACCGCGGCCACTCGATGTCATATCCGATGGCGTCTGCACACGCATCGAAGTACTCATCCCATCGCTGGTGGTAATCGTCCTCCCCGCTGAACCTGGCCACGTCGTCCGGGTGCCACGCCATGAAGTCAGAACTCTCACCTACCCGCATGTGGGCGGCCACTACCGGCTTGCTGTCGAGGTAGTTGCCTTCAAGAACCTTCAGCATGTTTTCTTGTTTCAGCAGCCAATCGAACGTCACCTTCCAGGGCTTGTCTGGTAGCTGCCCACAGAGGTACCTGCTGCGACGCGGCACCTCTAGCGCCCGCTGCACCTCGGCCTCGCCGTGCTCGTTGATGCGCCTGGTCGCCACCCGGCAGCGGTGGTCGTTCATGGCCCTGATCTTCGACAGCCCACACTTGTCGGCGGTGTCGTTCCATGTGTCGATAATCCAGTTCAACCCCCAGCCCGCGCCTGCCAGTGCGCGCTTCTTCGGAGAGGGAGAAGGAGAGGGAGGAGGAGAGGGAGAGGGAGAGTTACTTTTTTCCGTAACCACCTGGTTACTTTTCGTTACACCTTTCGTTACGTTCTTCGTTACCCCGGTGGTTACAACCGGGTTACCCTCATCATCGTACTTGCTGCCCCACCGCTTCGCTGCGCTGGCACGTCCACCGGCTGACCCGCGCTCGCGAAACGCCGCGTGATCCTTGGCGTCGAGCACCATACGCCGAGAGTAGATCGTCCCGTCTGCGGCGATACTGAACACCTCTCGATCCTTCAGCTCAGCGAGACACCCGGCCACCTCCCCGGCCGACGCCCCAACGAGACTAGCAAGCTCCTTGGCCGTGATCGTCCCGCCGCCGCTCGTTCGAAGATGTCCGTAGGGTTCGCCGTCGTGCATCAAGCACATCATGTCAGCCCACAGCCCCCGCGCCGCCAGCGAGCAGAGGTGCAGGTCGATGTCGGTGCGGTAGTCTCCAGGATAGAACTGGAACGCCGGTCGCTTGTCGCCGCCCACCGCCTTACTCCGTCCCGGTGTCGGCGCTCTCCTCCAGCGCGACGACATTCAGTACGCCGGACTTCTTGCCCTGCTTCACGGTGTAGCGGTAGCGCCCGCCGATCACCGTTCGCGTCTCGCCAACCTGTCCGTCATAGGCGCCGTAGTGGCGGCAGTGGTCCTTCATCTCCCCCCACGCCGTCTCGCTCTCAGCCTTCGCCTCCTTCAATCCGAAGTAGGTATCGGCCAGCCCGTCGATGACGGACGGGTCGTCAAGCGCAACCGACTCGCCGCCGTGTTTCACGGTGCGCATCGTCGGGCAGACCGCCTTCGCGTCGCACTTGTCGCACCACGACGGTTTATAGGTCATCGGCACCGGGCCGTCACAGTCGGGCACGGCAAGCGCCGCGTTCACCTCGGCCAGCACCTCGCCCATCTCGACCAGCCGCTCGAAGTGGTCGTCGGCCCGCTCGACAATAGCCTTGACCCGCCCGTTGCCCTTGTTGCGCAGGAGCAGGCAGACGTACGGCCACTCCTCTGGCGCGAGGTAGGCGTACACCAGCGGCTGGAACGGCCACAGGCGAACCCATGTCATATGGGAGCGGAAGCAATCCTTGAATGACGTTATCTGCTTGAAGTAGCTCGACGCCACCGATTTGAACTCGGTTGGCACCGGGCTGACCCATAGCGGCTCGTCCGGGTTGCTGAGGTACCAGTCGAGCTTCCCGCGGATGTCGAGGTCTGTATCCTCGAACGTCACCTCGTCGTGGGTTAGCACCCAGCCCTGCTTCAACAGGGACCGCTTCATTTCCCGCTCGGCCTCGCGCCCGATCTTGAACACGCCCATCAGACCAGGGTCGGTGGTTGGCAGCTCCTGCCACATCGCCCGCACCGCCCACAGGTAGAAGGGGCACGGGTGCCCGCACTTGCTCGCGTTGTTCGACTTCGGTTGATACTTCGTCGGGGTTCCGTAGCTGTCGTGGATGGACTGCTCCAGCGCCCGCGCCATGTCCAGCCGCATTGCCAGATCGTCAGACATGATTATTCTCCTCCCCGGCGGCCAGTTTTGCGGCCTGCCGTGCGGGCAGCCGGCCGCGTCCCAACTCCAGCCTCGCGATATGAAATTCCAGCCGCCGGCGTCTCGTATCTTCGGCGGTCAGCCGGAACGACGGGATGCGAGAATTGATCCACGGCCAGATCGCGTCGCGGTAGAACATCCTCCTCCTTTGTTTGCTCGCGCCCGCGGGGGCGATCGCATCCAATGGCATACCCTTCGGTCGGCCGCGTAGTCTCGCGTCGTCGTGGACGAGCATCACGTTGCAGCCGATGTGCCACGCAACCTCCTGAGCGCACATCAACGGCCGCCCGTTGATCGAGGCATCCGGCTTGCAGCGGCCGAGGACGACCACCGGGCAACCGTCTACCGTCACCGGCCCAGGCACGCTGATCGTCGGGTCGCCGTCCGCCGGCCCGGACTCTGGGTCGGGTAATCTAACGCCGAACACCGGCCGGCCGTGTACCGTCACTGGCGCGGGAAGGCCGATCTCGCCCTCTATAGGGAGGGATATCCCGAAGCCAACCGCCCCGTCGAGTATCGCCGCCCACTCGTGGAGGAATGCGATCACCTGGTTAGTCGTGCCTTTCGGTCCCGGTCCAGGCATGTAGCCGATTCGGCCTGGCAGGGGCTTACCGTTCAGCACCTCCAGCAGCGGCCCGGCCGCCGCCATGACTCCGTGCCACGCGATCTCCGCTTGTGTCTTGTTCATGTGTGTTCTCCCTTCGTGTTAACCCGGCGCAGCACTATCCGTCATGCGCTTTCCTCTTCGCCGGCCCCGCCCATGCTGGCGTGAAACAGCACAGCATCGAATGACTGTTTCAGCAGATCGACCTGTGCCGTCGTGAGCTGCACCCCTGAACTTGTTCCGTCTTGATCTGTGACCAATAGCATGAAAACGCGCAACTTGATAAAGCTCACGCTCACGGATGCACAATGATGGTCGGATACTTTGATAGTCACCTTCATGGCTGTGTTCTCCTTTCGTCATCGCCGCATTGTTCTTCCTGCTGCCGATGTCGTTGCTCCAAGTCAATAGTCATCGTCCCGTCATTCCAAAGGCTAACGATGCTGCCGCCCCGGATGCACAGATCCCGGCGATGGTGGGTGCCGCCACGAACAAGGACAGCAATGATATCCAGCCCCGTTTCTTTGCGGAGCTTGTCAACCTTCTTCTTTCCGAGCCGCTGCCTCATGGTAGATCTTCTTCCGGCAGGGAAAGATCGAGTGCCTCCAATATTAAATCCAACTTCACTTCGATCCTCCTTAGCGCAGCTTCGTCCGAAGACAGGTGGTCTCGTTCCGTTACCCCCGGTCCCGATTCAATCTTGTTCGGGAAATAGAGTGTGAATTGTAGCGATTCGTCTTCGTCTTTCGTTATTGTCACTTTGCCAGAAGACACAGACGGAACGGAAGCAAACTCCTCTCCGCGTAGAGTTGCTTGGATCTTCTTCGTTCTTGACGTATCGCTGCTCACTTTCCAAACCTCTTTCCGTGGCAGGCGGGTTGATGATGCCTTCATCACGACGAATAGTCCTGTGGGTATCAGCTCACAGCGGACCTTCATCAGCTCGGGGCTTCCCATCCGGGTCCATTCATGGCTGCTGATATAGACAGTGAGGCGAGGTACCGTTTTATCGGTCTCGCCGTGCCCATGTACTTTTCCCCAATAGATTCCTGCTTTCATAATTGTCCCCATCTCACCAGTTGCCATCGGC
>SDBT01005853.1_pt1 | contig 20567 bp, 27 predicted proteins | sample 2277101 | NCBI WGS metagenome assembly SDBT01 (sample SAMN10404973, study PRJNA504765) | marine sediment metagenome | isolation source: marine sediment core GS10_PC15, 103 cmbsf | place: Arctic Ocean: Southern Knipovich Ridge | collected 2010 | reverse complement strand
GGTGCTGGCTACTTGGCCGGTAGTTAGGAGAACAATATGGCAGTGCAATTTCTTCCTAAGGAACTATGGGGCGGTATCTCAAGCCTCTCTGGTAGTCTTGGTCAGTTCGCTGGCGCTCTCGGAGAGAGAGCGTCTCCTGCAGGTCGAATGGACAATGCCACCCGTAAGCAGCCTCACCTATGGTGGGACCCGCTACAAGGTGATTGGATTAAGGGGACTCCTAGGTCCGTCAAAAAGATGAATGTGGGTTACGACCCAAACAATACCGGTAACTACACGTTCGCCACTGGCGCACTTCCAGCAGGCTACGAACCTATGACCAATTATGGTCAAGCACCTTGGGGCCAGCAGGAACTCATGCGTGCTTTGGACTACATGAATAGGGGCAGGCAAGCCCCTGCAGGCCAACTTTCAAACGTTCCTCTCATGGATCCAAACACAGTATGGCCTCCAAGTCAGCAGGACCCTTTGGGTAGACCGCCTCCTCCAGCACTACAGTGGATGGGGCAACAGCCCTTCCCCTCGTTCGAGAGCGGTGGTGGAATCCAAAAACCCAACCCTCAGCTCCAGCAACTCGCAGGAATGTTAGGCTTAGCACGTGGAGAGTTCCCTGCAGTTCTACATGAAGGTGAAGTAGTCCTCAACAAAGATGCTGTAGGCTCTCTTGGTGGAATGGCCTCAGCGAATCAACTAAACAGCGTTCCGCGATTTGAGAACGGTGGCGGCATTTCCCCCACTATACGTCAAGAGTGGCCCGCTCAGTCCCCAGGGCGTTTAGGTGCAGGACCACCTCCAGACCTAAATCGAACATACTCTCCAGAGGTCGCAAGCATATTCAAAAAGTTCGGTTCTCAGTGGCACGATAACGGTGATGAAGACTCGTTCTTTGAAGAACTAAAAAACGCTAAGAATAAAGGCCTCGGTGTATATATTCAGATGCAGGATGAGATGGGTAAGGTTCTTGAGAATCTTCAACAATCACCTGAACGACAGCATCTTGTGGAGCGTTATCAAGCAGCGACCGAAGAGGAACCTGATGTCCTCCGGACATCTACACCTCAAGAACTGCTATTCTCAAGCATGAGGCCAAACCTTGGTGGAAGGACTCCAGAAGAGAAGCTGCAAAGAACGCTCGAACGTCAGGACCGTTTCACAGAACGGTATGACCGCATATTAGGCCCAGATAGAGGGTTTGGCGCTCAGCACGAAGCACCACCATCCCCGTCTGGCGTCTCACAAATGCACAATCCCCCAGACGCCTTTGGGCCATCCTCTCCCCCTCCCCCCGGACCAATACCGGGTGGTAATGTGAACCCGCAACAGGGGGGTGGCCAACGTCAACCACCACCACAAATTGGGCTTAATGCACCAGGGCAACCGATGGGTATTGATTGGGGCTATATCAACGCGAACCCAGACCAGGCTATGGGGTTACTACAACAGTACGCTAACGCACAAGTTCAGCCTCTTGAAACTCGCGGCCTTGCAGCTATGGACCCAAGAGCTGCCGCTGAACAAAACGCACAGCGTGGATATGTACCTCCTGGGCAGGCTGCCTTTGGTCAATTATTGGCACAGTATAGTGGTGGTTCTTCTGCTAGGGCAGGCGCTGTGGGTGCTGATGTTGCTGTTGCTACTAAAGGCACTCAAATCAAACAGGCCGGTGCAAACCTTAAAGAGACATTAGCGAACATTAAACGTCTTGAGGCCATGCAGAAGACTGGTGGATTTCAGACCTCACCAAAAGACTTTATGGCTATTCGCACAGCTCTTACGAGTACCTATAACTCTGCTCGTAATCAACTTGAGTCTGCAATAGAGACAGCCAATAGTGCTGATAAGAAGGTACTCAAACAGCGCCTTACTGAAATCATGATAAAACTCTTATTGGCATCAGACCCAATGCTTATGGGCCTTACAGGAGAACAGCTTCTTGCTCAAGTCAAAGTACGATTCACAAGAAAGGACCTACCCATAACCGCAGAGATGGTCGAGAATATGAAGGGGTCTGTAGGTTTAGAACTTAGTGGAGATATGAGTAGGCTCTTTCAGCCATGACCTGGGAGGAAATAACCATAGACGATGGTTATAGGACTCTACCCGCGATGGAGCGCTTCAAGGTAAAGATGAATTACTTGAGGAACGTAGCTCCTGTAGAGATTCCAGGTCTACGAGACGATCCACGAAATCTCATGCAGTACATGGGGTACATGAACTCTGTAGAACTCCCAACCAAAACTGAGGATGAGGACAGGGTGCTTCCGCCCTCATCGTTCGGTTCTGGTTTATGGGGGGGAGTAGAGCATAACGAGGAATACAAGGCTAAAACGTTCGTAGAGCAGCAGCAGTATAAACAGATTTGGTACCATAAAATGGCAGTCAAGGACACTACGTTTAATAGTCTACCGTTAGCAACACAACAATCGTACTACGATAAGCTAATGATGCGTGCACCAGGCAATGAGTCTGGATTATACGCTCCCTATGTGCCAAAGAAGATCGATATCCTTAATGCTCAGGATATGTCTAAGCAACGAGTAGCACGTGCAAACTTTACCCTAAATCTTGGCAAGGCGTTCGGTGGTGCTTATGCTGCTTTAGCGGCAGGCCCAATACGTTTTGCAGCTGGGCCAGATAGCGGCATAGGTAAAGTGTTCCGTGATGTAGAGAAGATGAGTACGTGGTACTCTTATCTCGGTGAACAAAAAGGTATAAACCGATTTACTACTGGAGTGCTGCCAAGTATCGTAGGATACGGAGTAGGTATCATTGCTCCTGGCTCGCTGTTCGGGAATCTTGAAAAGGCTCTGGCAGGTAGCACGAAGGTAGTAAGCGGTGTAGTTAAGAAAGTACCAGGACTGTTTCAGAGGGCTGGAACAGCTGTAGGTGCAAAGCTTCCAGACCTCACATATCAAGTTACTGGTGGTGCTGTAGCTGGTGTTATGCAGGGTATTGGTGAGGCCATGGTGGAGGACAAACCATGGCACACCTATATCCCACGGGATGTTTCTATAGGTGTGGCCGCCGAGTTTGGTGTGCGATACCTTGGGATGCTTCGTGGGTTGCGTAAGGCAGCAAAGGCCGCTGGTATGTCTACTGCGGATATGCTTCAAGGGCCGTTCAAGTTCGATGGTAGTAAAGTAGCCAGCGCTGAGTTAGAGAACATCCTTCAGGGCAACCCAGAGATGGCTGCTGCATATCGTGCGTCAAAAATGGTTGACCATCAGGGTAGACCCCTGGTAAACATGCGCTCTCCTGCTGGAGTAAGAAGCCTTGCAGACATACTTGGCTTTGAGGCCGACTTCACGAATGACTCGCTCAAGCTAAATAGGGCAGCTAAGATTATAAAGAGCAAGGGTGGGTACTACAAAGTAAAGATCACACCAAAGGTACCTTTGGCACAAGAGTTCTTTGGCTCTGAAGAAGTGCGAATCGATAAGGCTGTCGCGTGGATGGATAACTCAAAAGAGGCACGAGGACTTTGGGATGAGGCCGTAAAGAGTCAGGTTCATCCAGGAGAAGCTATCTCAGCGGCCCCGCAGGTTGAGTTGCGCGTTGGTGATTTCGTGCCAGAAGATGGTAGAAAGATACTACTCGACCATTTCGATCGTTCAGGGCAGGACCTAGGTATCTCTTACACAGCAGACCCACGTGGTGCTACTGCTCGTAGCCTTGACCGTACGTATGCAATCATACGCAAGATGAGTCCCGCGAAAGCAGAAACAACCCTTCGTGGGTTAGGTGTGATATTCGATGAGGACATAGCAAGCAACAAGATTATCATTAAACAGATTAAGGGTGAGCTTAACGAAGCACTACCAGAACATGCGTTCTACGTACTAAACTCAGAGACACATCAACCCGTACCTAATGATCAATTGCCTTCGTACTTCCTTACGCACCCCAAACTAAAACAGCCTGTAAAGTTTGGGCACACGTTCATGGGGAGTGGTAGGGACGTCCGCAAAATGATTAGTACTATGCGTAAGCAGTACACTAATGCGGAGAGAGCTATCACTAAGGTATCAAAGTCCGCAGGTAATATGAGTATACTTAATAAGGTCGATACTCAAATGGTAGAAGTACGTGCACGAGTAGCTGATGGTACTGGTAAGCTGAACGACACAGTATTAAGCTTTAATAGCCTCAAACAGGCACAGGACGTACTAAGTATAGGCACTAATCGTGGAATGAAAGCTACAGCGAAGCACATATTCGATAATAACCCTGCAGTGCGCAAGTCATACGATGACTTTGTAAAGGTCCTTAGAAAGACTGACCCACGCAAACTTGAGACCGAATGGGTACCTTATACGTTTGCGGCTAAGATGGCCGATGATCAGGGCTATGCACTCTCTTACTACAATGGCAAATACGTAGTTCAGGACCTCCTTGACGACTCTGGTAACTTCAAGCAGTGGATATTTGATAATGTGAATGACACGGTAGAGTGGTTCAATCACTTACAACGCACTATGGCTAAGGATGTCGCTCCGGACCTACTCCGGGGATTGAAACGTGAGGCCGTTGAAGAACTTGGTAACGACAACCTACTCAAGGATCCAATGCGTGACATTGGCCCAGAGGCATTAAAACGTAATGGTAGATATGGTCTTCGCACCCTCTTAAGTGTAGGGCTACAGCCGTCACAGTACGCTATGCAACGCTTAGACAAGCTCGCAGTTGTTGGTGAACTGCGAAGTCAAGGCCTCGATATGGTTAGATATTTTAATGACTTCCAGTTAGCGAACAGGAGTCTTAACTCGTTCTCCAATCCTCGAATCTCGTTCCTGAATAAGATGGCCAAGGGTGTTAACAAGCCTGAAGTAAAGATGATGTCTCGATGGCTTGAAGCACTAGATAATGTGGATGAACTACAAGCTATCGAAAAGAAATTAAAGCCATTGTACGAAATGAAACCAGATATCGAGAACCTTATGATGGAGACGTTCGGCGCTGCACGTGGTACAGAGCTTGTAGAGAAGTCTAACACTCTTCGTAGGTACATGGATGAACTGTTCGCGTTAGCGGGTGAGGATGCTAACAAGTATCTTAAGCACTACATTCCCCACTTACGAGAGCAAATTAAGCTACACTCCAATTTGGGAGACACATTGCACCCAGGCAAGCTTACGGACATCCCTGATGCAGATAAGCAGTTCTTCTTTGAACTACTTCGTGAGACAGACCCAGGGCAAGTCGCCTTTCAGGACGATGTATTCAAAACAGTAGAGACATACACGCACCTAATGGGTAGGAAGCTTACTATACGCCCCACGATGCACAAGATAGGCAACCAGGTCAGAGACATTACAGCGAAGCTAAACGCACGTGGTGCTCTCCCTGCCGACTATGAAGCAGTTACTCACTATGTGGGCGAGATGATGCGAAGCATGGAAGGTATTGATGGACCCACTCAGCGCATCTTTGAGATGGCTATGTCCAATACAATGGACAGCTTGAAGGAATCTCTTGGTATCAAGTGGGGCCCTCAAACACGCAAGTTTGATATAATGTCGAGACTAAGCACTCTCACTACAGGTGCTCACTTGGCAGCTAGACCAATAACAGTATTCAGGAACTTTACGCAGTCTCTCATAACTGGTGGCTCTCTTATCGGTAACGACTGGTGGGCCGAAGGTATGGAAAAGGCACTCATACCAGGCAATATGCGACGCATGATGAACTTAGGCCAGATGAAGCTCGGTGAGATTCCAACCGCAGCAGGCACTTTGGTACGTGGTGCTGATGAAGGTGTATTCCCACGAATAGTACACATGGCTATGGGGCCTTACAAGTTTGCTGACAGCTTTAATCGTACTGTAGTCTATCTTGGTATGGAGTCGCGCTTGGACCACGCTATAGGCTTATTTCGTAAGGGTGCTATCACAAAGAAGCGGTTCGAGACTTTGTCAGGTGCTAGGTTATTTGGTAAACAACAGTTCAACGCTGGTGCAGCAATCCTCGATGGTGCACAAGACTTCGACAAAGGTGTAGCAGCTTGGAAAGACCACTTCGCAAACTTGGCAGTTTCTCGTTCACAGTACCTATACAATGCCTTTGACCAACCACAGTGGTTTAGGTCAGCCATTGGTAGGTTCTTTGGGCAGTACACTTCTTGGCCAATCAATTATGCATCTATGCTCTTGGAACGAATGACCAGCGACTCTATAAGCATAGCTGAAAAGGCTAAGTTCTTTGGGCGCATGGCACTCAACACGACCGCTATTTCATACGGCCTGTGGAGTGTAGGAATGAATCCTCGATCTTGGGCACCATGGAATATGGGCACCATGCAAGGTGGCCCGTACTTCCAGCTTATGAACGACTCTCTTAAGGCTGCTGGTGGAGATCAACAAGCGTACATTAATGTGGTTAAGTTCATGACCAGCATCGTACCATTCGCCTACGAAGGCGAAGGTGTTCTACGTGCAATACAAGCGTACCAGGATGGTGAGTTTTGGGAGGCTGCAATGCACCTCGCGTCGGCACCACCACGCTATGATTTATATCCTAGACGTGAGACCTTCGTAGACGATATCGAAAAGAAACTTATGGGTGCTGGGAATATCTACTTTGGCACGATTGCAGGTAAGGGCATACCTGAAGTGTTCGGGTCATTATAACCTACATTTTGGTAGACACCTACATTTTGGTAGGATTTGACATTCGTGTGTATGTGTGATATACTGTTTGGGTGACTAACGAGAAAGCGTTGCGTATATATGAAAGACACCGTGTACTGCACGACAGTGTTGGAGGTCAACCAAGCGATCAGTACGCAATTGACTTCAATCGACCAGGCGTTGTGAACGAACACGCTCTCCTCACAAGAAAGGCGGCACCGGATAAATCTAGTGCTGTCACGCCAGAGTCAGCTCCCGTAACTCCACCTAAGAAGAGTAAGAGGACTGGCCCGGAGCAAGGAGAGCTATTTTAGTTGGCTCCTCGTGCCGGAGGAATCGCCTTAGCACGAACTAACTTGTGCTGATTCTTCACTTGGGGCGGCACCCCCATTCTTTCCTTGGAGGGAATATGGACAGTCCAGAGATTAAAGAGGCTTTCACGTACCACGCTCCGAATGACGATCAGCTTCCTCGGTACCAAGAGATTCGTAACACAGGAAGACAGTTTGCAGAGTATTTAATAAAGGCCTGCCCCCCAAGTAGGGAACTGTCTATAGCAATCACAAAGCTACGTGAGGCAGTTATGTGGGCCAATGCTTCAATAGCAGTCAACGAATAGATCACGGCCTGACAGGCACTGTTGCTGGTTCATAGCGTATAGCTCTATGGGGGGAGACCAGCATTACAGTAACCGAGGTTCGACTCCTCGGCAGGCCAGCGAGTCAGGACCATATTGACTTAGGGGGTCAAGCGCTTCGGGGGCTTGACTGCAACCGAAAAACGAGTGGCAGTTCGGTGAGGCTACCAAACGACCTAAACGACCTGCGTGGGCTTTGTACACGCCAAACCCGACAAGTTGGTGGAAGGCCGACAACGACGAAGTAGCAACGTCGTTAAATAAACGTACCCACGCCCACGATGCGGAAGTGTGGGACTGGAGTTTCTTTGTAGTTCTTCTCCTATGTGTGAATTAAAAAGAACTGCATATTTTTTCTATGGAGGTTCGTATGGAAACGAGAAAGAAACAGGGCATCATAGCTATTGCTAGCGGTGTCGTGTCTATTGGGATCGGTGTGGTACTGATTAACTTCACGACCACACCTGAAGTTGTCACAACGGTACTTATGGTAATAAGCGCCGTGGCTCAAGTCCTTGGCTTTGCCTTAGTCTTTCCTGACCACAGTTAAGGTGACCCGCACGTCAGGGTTATAATTAGACGTGGGCGCTGTCCGGCTGTAACGTATTAGGGGACTCCCAACCCCTGCGTCCAATACGGAACGGGCCTGCCCTTCGATGGGAGACAACGCTTTAGGCGCAGTTGCAAATGGCACAAACTAAAGCGCCTTGGAGGCTATATTGCACGTTGATATCACTGTACTGTTAGATCGATCTGGTTCGATGTGGGACATCCAACCGGACACAGAAGAGGGTCTACGACAATTCCTGAGTGATCAAAAGAAGATCACGGGCACCGTAAGTCTGTCGTACTTGAAGTTCGACGACGATCTCGAAAGCGTCTTCGAGTGCAAGGATATCCAAGATGTGGATGAAATGCTACTCGACCCAGATGGCGCTACTCACCTCTACGATGCTATCGCACAAACGATAGTTCGCACAGACAAGCGGCTAACTGGTATGGTAGTTCCACCTGATAAGGTACTGTTTGTGATCATCACTGATGGTGGTGAGAACGGTTCCAAAGAGTATACACATGACCAGTGCTTAACCCTTATGGAGAAGTTTCGCACACGCTGGGAAATGATCTACATCGCTGGCGGCAATGATGCTATGGACGAAGCAAAGAACTTGGGCTTTGACGAAGCCTCTACCCTTACGTTCGGTAGCACTTCAGGTCACTCTCAACGTTCTATCGAACAGGCGACTAAAGTAATCTCGGACGCAGTCACTCGATTTCGCACGTCTGATGGCAAGGACTTCTTCTTACCAGAGGAGACAAAATAGTGAGCAGGGGCGGTAGCGATTCAGGTTACCATTTCTTGCAAGAGTTCCGTAACTGCGAAGTGTACTGGTACAACAAGAACAGACTTGGATTGCAGCCCAAGTGGGAAGCACCATACAATTTGTATGGCACCAGCATGCACAGGGCTCTTGAAGAGCGCTACCTTGCGATGCAAGAAGGCGACCCAGACCACATCGCTATCAAGCGTGCAGACAATGAGTTTGAGTCTGCTATGACTGACGTTATGCCTGAGTACCGTGAGGTCACGACATTCGCTCATGACCTTGAAAAGGGCAAATCAGTCTTACCCCTGTATGGCCTACACTACTCTCGTGACTCCAAAGACTTTAAAGTACTACACCTCGAACAGACACTCGAACTGGAACTGACCAATGGGTTTTGGTTAACGGGTGACCTAGACATGGTCGTCGACTGCCCGGGTCTAGGCGGTATCCACATCATGGACCACAAGAATACAGGGTGGTCGCTCGCCAATCTTAAGCGAACGCTGTCAGTATCTGGTCAAGCAACCTGCTATCTCGCTCTCTGGAACCACAAGCATCCAGACAAAAAGACGTTCATCATACGCTTTAACATCATTAGGTTTTACAATGGCACGATAAACTTCGATCGTCAGATTATCATGAAAACACAATCCGACATCGACAGGTTTCTCGATGAGGCAGCACTTACCTTCGAGCAGATCAACGATAAAGTAGTAGACCCAAATCCAGTTGTACTGCACAACTTTGATAGTTGCTTCCGCTTCAATAGGGCGTGTGAATACCTTGAGCTGTGTCAGGGTGAAAACTTTAAATCCTTGTTAGGTGTGAAGTTCGTTCGCAAACTACCAGACGGTACAATCGTAGCACCATTGGAGGCTATCAATGGCGATCAGGACGGGTAGGACATCAGAACTGTCCTATAAAACCATCAACAAAACGATTTTTATCTTCGGTCCGTACAGGACAGGCAAAACGTTCTTCATTAGGACTATGCCAAACCCTCACATCATCTGTACCGAAGATGGAATCAACGGGCTTGCTGACTCAGGTTTCGATATCCCCTTTACGGCCGTCGAGACTTTCCCTGATCTCTGCATCGTGTTGAACAACTTTAAGAAGGCCAAGGTACCCGGTGTGACATCACTAATCCTTGATGACCTATCTGCCATTACGGACATCGTAACCAGGAGTATTGTAGGGGACGACAGAGCACGTAGCCTGTCTCGCAACGAATGGCCTGGCGCAGTCGATAAGCTTCGCATGGCAGTAGCCAACTTCGTCGACTGTAAAAGACACTATAACGTAGTGTGCTTAGCTCGCGCAATCCTCAAAGAGGACGATGACCCAGAAGGAGGTACTGACGATAAGGGAAAGCAACGACAAAAGCTGTACGGCTTGCCTGACACGATTGGTAAGTTCGCGCACAGCGTTGGTGGGATGTTCGATTTCTGTTTCTATTCCGAATATAGAGACGGATGGGACGACACCCTAAAAACGTCTGTACCGGCACCAATTCTGCATACCACCTCAACAGGGAGGTTCAACGTTGGGCAACGTGTAGCCCCAGGTAGGTTTCCAAAAGAAATCCCAAATGACTTTGAAGTGCTAATGAAGTACCTCATGGCACCCCGTAAATGGGTGGACCCAAGACCAGCACCCTTAGATTATGATACTGTCATCGTTGGTGGCAGTAAGGCCACTACGTTTGTGGCCACAAAATCAAGTTAGGAGGGCATTAAATGCCAAGTCTCGAAGATTATCTGTCAGCAGGAGATTTCGCACACGTAAAGCCAGGGTTCCCCCGGTACGACGACGGCACCTACAAGTTCAACGTTCAGGAGATCCCTACCGTTGTCAGTGAGAAGACCAGCACACCATATCTGGACCTCCAGATGGTCTGTGCAGAAGGTCCCACACAAGCGACAGGGGAATCCCCCGTCGGTCGTCCTGCCAAAGACCGACTGTATCTCAGCAAGCCGTCCTTGTGGCGTGTCAAAGCCTGTCTCATTTCCGGTGGTCGTCTCTCTCGGGACGATGAGACCTCCGATATGGCACAGGGTAAGATGGGGCCTGATGCCTTCGTTGGTATGGTGATCAACGTCAAGATGTCCACTCGTGAAGGTGCTGACCCTGTCACTAAGATACCGACAGGTAAGTTCTACAACGACTATGAGTACCTTACCGACTGATGTCGGTGGGGCCAAGATAGACGTTATCCTACAAGGCGACAACCGGGTAGTCCTTCGGGACTATCCGGACGCCTTTTTTGATTGCTGCGTGACGTCCCCACCGTACTGGAAACAAAGAGAATACAGCACTACAAGTGAGATCGGGCAGGAACGTACCAAGGACAAGTACATTCTTTCTTTACTTGCAACGTTTGACATAATAAAAAAGAAGTTAAAGCCCTCTGGTTCCCTTTGGGTCAACATAGGTGAGAAGTTCGATGGCGGTCATTGTTTAGCAATCCCCGAGGACTTCGATTATATGATGCGACGCACCCGAGGCTGGACCCGTATCCAGAACGTCATCTGGTACAAGCCTGATGGTATGGCCGAGTCAGCTACTCGTAGGTTCACACAGAAGTTTGAACCCTTCTACTGGTATGTGAAATCAGTTAAGGACTATTACTTCGACCCTGAAGCGGCCAAAATACCAGTAAAGATTACATCAGTCCAGCGTATGGAGCACACGTTCAAAGAGAACAAAGGCACCGAACACAGCCGTATGGCCGGCATGGTTGGTGATCAGTCTGACAAGATAGAACAGTACCTTGAGAAGGGGGTAAATTGTGGAGACTGTTGGCCGATATCGACGAACAAAGAAAAGGTCAAGCATATCGCACCGTATCCACGAGGTCTGGTCGCACGACCCATCCTCTCTACTTGTCCTGTTGGGGGGATTGTGTGTGACCCTTTTGTGGGGTCTGGCACTACTTGCTTGGTGGCCCACTCCCTGAACATGAGCTATGTTGGGGTTGAACTAAACCCAGATGCAGTGCAAGAGGCACAAGATCGAATTGCGGCCGAGTCAGTACAACTGCTACTTCAGATATAGGAGAACAAATGTTGAGCAAAGAGACTCGAATCCATTGGGATTTTCAGTTGGCCGAGCTATTATCTAGAGGGGATCTATCTAACTGGGAACTAGAGTTTTTAGAGTCTATCGATGCCCGTCGCGACAGGGGGGAAGACCTTACCTGGAAGCAGTCAAAGAAGTTGCGCGAAGTGGCCGAAAAGTACAAAATCTTTTAGAAGGGATTGGAGGAGTACAATGGACTTGTTAATAGCAGCACTAATAGGTGGTGCCATGGTCTTCACGATACATATCGTGTTGCGAGTACGCGACAAAAAAGGAAAGCTAATGAAAAAGCTTTTCATTGCCGAGCACGAGAAAGATGCCGCACTAAATGACTATGATCTCCAAAAAATAGGACTAGCCGAAACTCGTCGCAAAGGGATTATGAAAGAGCTAGAGGAGGCCTCCAATGAAACTATTACTCGTAAGTTTTTTAGTGCTTTTAGCGGTAAGCCCGACGTTCGCTAATGAGCCGACCATCGACATCGACTCCGTTCAAGAGGCGTTGGCCGCACTCTCTCCATCAGAGACAGTACCGGTGCCCGTTGCGGTTATGCGCAACGCGCTTTGGTACTACGAAAACTATTGGGTCGAGAAGGAGCTTCGTGTCAGCACGGAGGCATCGAGGGACGAATGGTCTCAGCGGGCGACTGAACGTCTCGACCTTCTCGAAGAAATCACGGCTTCGCGCAATACGTGGCGTTCGATTGGCCTTGGTGCGGGAGCAGGTTTGCTTGTTAGCACTGTCACTATCTTCATCTTTGGAGGAAGGCAATGAAAAAGTTCTCTATCGCACTGGTCTTGATAACCGTAATTCTATTCTCACTCGCGGGCCTCGAAGGGACAAACGAGTTGAAGTCGAATCAAGCACTTCATCGATTGAACCAAATGAGGGTCATGAAGAACCTACCAGCCCTCGAACTGTCCCCTACCCTCAACGACCTCGCAGAGTTCTACGCTGGCTTCTTGGCCGAGACAGGGGGGGCTCTGAGCCATGACCATTTCTCGGACGATGAAATCTTCAGGCTATTTGTTACATTCGCACAACGAAATCGAGAGACTGACCTACTTGAGTACAATCAGTGGGGGATATGGGAGAACCTTGCACGTTACCCTGGTAAAATGTCAGGCTATACCATAGGACAAGTGTTCGACCACACAGGGCACTACAAAACAACATTTCTTCCGCACGCAGTGTATGGGGCGTTCGGTGTCTACGAAACCGAGACCGATACATTCATTGTGTTCTATGCTATAACACGGAGATACTAATGGACATAAAACAACTTGCAGTTAAACTCATGGACTGGGCAGAAAGAAAAGGGTGGAACGACCAAAAGATAGAAGAGGGTGTCATAACCTTTGGGGACGTATGCGCTCTTCTTCATTCAGAGGTCAGTGAAGCGTACGAGGACTATCGAAATGGGCACGGCATACGAACAATATACTATGAAAAGGACGGCAAACCGTGCGGCATTCCAATAGAACTTGCTGACCTAATCATTCGTATTCTGCACAACGCAGAAAGATTTGACATAGACATCGAGGCCGCTCTCGATGAGAAGCAAGTATACAATGAAAGGCGTCCATACAGGCACGGTGACAAGCTTTCATGAAGAAGGACTCATATTGTACGGGCTGCCCTCTAATCGATAGCCCCCTTGTCCCACCAGAGGGCCGCCCTGATTCCCCTATCTGCATCATTGGTGAAGCACCAGGTAAGGTTGAGGAAGAAGAACAGCGTCCATTCGTAGGCCCAGCAGGCAACTTGCTCAATAGTTTCCTCCGCTTTGCAAAGATTAACCGTGAGAACATATACATTACTAACGTAGTGAAGTGCAAACCTCCAAAGAACGATCTTGTGAAGAACCCTATCGGTAAGGAAGCACTTCGCCATTGCCTAAAAAAGTTTATGATAGAAATGCAAGGAGTTCACAGCCACGTAAAGGTTCCAACAGGTAACACAGCACTACGTGCTCTTGGTATTCGATACCCTATAGGCAAGGCACGTGGGTCTGTAACTATGACATCATGGGGCAAAGTACTTCCTACGTGGCACCCTGCGTACATACTCAGGCAGTGGAAGGACAAAATACACGCACTGCATGATTGGGAGAAAGTCAAACGGCACTCAGAAATTGTAGGCTATACTAAGCAGCTTGAGAAGTTCTTGATCATACCGACCATAAAAATCGTAGAGGAGTGGTGTGGCGATATCGTAGCACGAGCAGACAAGGGGCTAATAGACGTTGCACTAGACATAGAGACGTTCATCGTAGATGATAAACTCAAGACACCGTACAAACTTATAGGGATGGCAACAGATACAGAGAACGCAATTAGTATACCGTTCATCAAACAATCAGGGAACTATTATTGGAAGAACAAAGACGAGGAACTCCGTGCTATTCGTGCTATAGGTTTAGTCCTTGAGCACCCAAAGGTCAGGAAGATACTACATAACGCACTCTTTGACCTAAAGATCTTGATGAACCACGGCTTCGAGGTAGTCGGGCCAGTGTTTGACACTATGATCGCACACTCCCTTATCTATTTCCCTGCCGCGCACTCCTTAGAGTTCGTAGTCTCTATCTATGCGGACTACGAGACATGGAAACTCACAAAGGGCGACACAGATATAGGAGAGCGCACTTACAACTGTCGAGACAACGTAGTTATGATGATGGTGCTTCCAGGCTTGGAGACAGACCTACGAGACAATGGTATGGAATATCTCGCAACCAATATGATCATGCCGAACATCCTCCCTACATGTCAAATGATGCTCAATGGTCTATACGTATCCCCCGAACGCCTTAAGGAGTGTAAGCTAGATATCACACGAGAACAGTTAGCTTTGCATGGGGAACTCAAAGCACTATCGTCTATGATTGACATCAATCCTGGGTCGACCACACAAGTAGCTAAGATTCTATTCGATATAATGAAGCTCAAGAGTGCCGTTAAGACACCGAAGGGTAAGCTGAGCACTTCAGAAGAGGTACTTAATCGCCTATCCAAACGGTACCCAGACAATCGGTTCGTCACCGCACTAATCGAATGGCGTAAGATGGACAAGCTACGAAGCACGTACGCTAGTCCACCTATCCACAAAGATACAGGCAGAGTTCACAGCGAGTTCAAAATGCACACTGTAGTCACGTTGCGCTACGCATCGGTGAACCCCAACGTAATGAACTTACCTACCGGCCGGAAGACTAAAAACAAAGACTACATCCGCCGTATATACACCACACCACCAAGCCGGATCATAATCGCTGTTGACCAAGAACAGGCAGAACTTCGTATCTTTGCAGAGATCATACAAGACCAGATATGGTTAGCGTGCTTTGCCAACAAGGAAGACATTCATATATCTAATGGAACAGCCTTAATGGGTGACCTGTACGATGATGTCAAGTATCGCACCTTCGGCAAGAACTTCACTTACGGATTGATCTACGGCTCTGAAGGTGCTGAGATAGAGAAGGTAGCACCACGAGAACTCATTGAACACATTAAGGTCCCTGAGATGCTAAAGTTGTTTCAACAGACCCACCCTAAAATGTTTGACTATCGTGATGAGATACTGGAGGACATAGAGAAGCGACACAAGATAGTCAACCCATTCGGTGCCACTAAATGGTACCCAACCAAAGCCACAAAGGCTGACATACGTGCTGGGTACAACTACAAAATCCAATCAACCACCGCAGTTATTATGCACGAACTCATGGCAAAATCCCACAATGAACTAGACCCAGACCGCGACAAAATCATCTTACAGCTACATGATGGCCTGTACATCGAGACAGACCTAGACCGTAAAGACGCAGTGGCCGCCACTCTCAAAGAAATCTTTGAAGCACCAGTTCACTCTCCTATGGGATATACATTCCAAATACCAGTCGAAATAAAGACAGGTATTAGTTTAAGCCAAGTTGAACTGGAGAAGTGGAGTGGCACTTAAGTTTGCTGACGTAGAGGAGACACAAGAAAGTGCAAACGCAGACGAACAAGAGTTTCGATCACTCGTCCCCAAGACAGGGTTCCTTTCAGACTACATGTACTACACAGACAGGCAAGAAAGCCCTGGCTCGTTTCATTTCTGGGTCGCCGCTACCATACTCGGCGCAGTCATCCGTAGGAACGCTTGGGTGGGGAAAGGTATTTACAACGTGTTCCCTAACCTGTATACCGTCCTCGTGGCACCCACTGGCCGTTGCCGTAAGAGTAGGGCGATTAACCTTGGGTGTGGACTTATTGAAGGGTTCGATTGGCTCAACATCATGGCGGATAAGACTACGCCTGAAAGTCTGGTCGAGGCGCTTATGGTTGGCACTACCAATCTGCACTCGGGTGGGGTCGGTACTAATCCACAAGGTCAACCAACGATCAATATCGGTTCACCTGTTGATCACGTTGGACTCGCTCGCTCATCTGAGTTGGCGGTATTTCTAAGCAAGGCGTCGTATTCTATGGGCATGGTAGCCTTACTCACAGACCTCTATGACTGCCCTGGATCATGGAAGTATATTACACGCAACAAAAAGCCTATCATCCTGCACAACCCCGGCATACAGCTGCTAGCAGCCTCTACACCCGAGTGGCTCGCTAATGAACTACCTCCAGGAACATTTGAGGGTGGGTTCATGTCCCGTGTTATTTTTATCGTGAAGTACTGGCGAGACAGAAACATTGCTTTGCCCTCAGCACCACACCCTAATGAGACCCGTGATCTTCAAACACACATCATGAAGATTAGGCAACTTATTCAGGGCTTGGTCACAATGGTGCCCAATGCAATTGTATGGTACGAGTCATGGTATACAGCCACAACACAGGAGGTGCCGTCGAACTACAGGCTACTCGGCTTTGTAGAACGTAAACCGGACACACTATTAAAGCTCGCACTAATACTTGCGGCGTCTGAGCTAAGTAAGTCAATTAAGATATCACATCTCGAACAAGCACTTGCCATAATTGAATGGACACAAAGAAGGATGTTCAAGGCTTTTGAGCACGTGGACCTAAGCCCTCAAGGACAATTACAACGTTTGATCATAGAGTACCTACAAATGCAGGCCACCCTAAACGAGGCTGTAACCCGCAGGGATTTACTACGAAAGTTTGGAGGTCGACTTGAGCACGGACTTGCCTCCTTAGAACAGATTATGAACCTACTTCTTGCTACAGGGGACGTAACAGCTACAATCATACAGGCGGCTGGCGGTAAAGGTGGCCGACCAAAAATTGAGTATGAGTGGAAACCAGAGACTCCATAGGAGGGCACATGTTGCTCGGAGAGCTAGAAGGGCATTGTAAATTGCTGAACCTAAGAGGTCACAGCAAGGACTTAGTGATGATATCACTACAAGTAAACGAGGTGTGCTATGACGTACCCCTTGACCACATATTTGTAGATGATACAATACGTGGGCAGGTACAGTTAACTAACTGGCCACGTACTGTACTTGCACAAGAGAGGGGTAATGAGTCAAACGAACAACTTGACCTCTTCGGATAAGAGGATCAAGTGCTTTCAGTGCAATCGATGGATCAGAGAAATAGATTGCGTATCAATGTTGTTTTACGACAAACCAGAACTGGTTTGCCCTTACTGCGCAGAAGAATACCAAATAGCGGACTTCAAAGCAGCAGAGGCAAAGGACCTATATGAACAAGCGCACAGTGGAGGCACCTCAGCGAGTACAAATCCTAGTGGAGACGATCAATCATTGGGCAGTCCGTCGGTTATTGTCGCAGGCGGGCCTGACGTACAGCCAATTCGTGAGACAGATAGAGACAGCTCTACTGAAGGACAACGGTCTGACCCCACCGATTGATGGTACATTCATACGTGAGGTCATAGCAAAAACTAAGGAGGCAGCAATTGGACTTCGACAAGAAGGTACGACGGCGCCGAGTCCTCGGGGGGATAATACTTCCGTTGGCAGTCGGAACGATGATAGCAGCCCTACTATATAGCTACAATTGGCGCGATGAAAACGTGGCCAATAAAGTCATGGACTATCTATTTATAGCAGGTACAGCCCTCGCGGCCTTCTCTACGTTCAAGCTTACGATCGACACAACGATCACAGGCAAAGGAACATTAGAGAAACGGATGCTCTGCGCAGCTCTTCTTGAAGACCTCGCAGGTGACAGTCCTGACGAACTCAAAAGATCACTGGATTTCATGATCCAAGCACGTAAAACAATAGGAGGTACGGGTGGAGGTCTCATTAAAAAGTGAACATCTGTTATATAGTCAATAGGAGGTCATGGACATGGCTGGACTAAAGGAACGATTGAGCAGCAGGAAGTTCGTTCTTTGCTTAATCGTAATCATGGTTTTGGGCGGAGCACTCGTGATGTTTCGCGCAATCGTCGACAACGGCACGCTACAGATAGGAATGGCTGGAGTATTCTTGACGTACGCACTATACTCAAGCGCGAACCTATTACAAAAAATCCAGTTCGGTAAGTTCGAGGTGGAGATGAAAAAAAATGAAGTTATTTCAATTACTCAAGGGCCACCAACCCTTCAAGTAGACCTAAACAATATAGGGGGCCTACAGGATGAATGATCCAAACATCATTCCCATCCGTGCACCAAAAGCGTCAGACATTGTGCCGCCCACGAATGGGAAACCGCCCTCACCCAAACCCGGCGAGACAACAGTCAATATTGCACGTGTCAGCCCACGTATAACACAGCTTGAGGTCTTCTGCGGACCGACACAGATCATCGTTCAAATCCCGCACGATGTCTTTAAGGAAGCTGCCAAATTGCCCTGGCCACCCAAAAAGAAGGAGAACGAATAGTGTTTTTGCCACTCGATGATTGGGTCCTCACCCGACAGGTGCAACCAGAGGCACAAACCGCAAGCGGTATCATTATACCTGAAACGGCCCAGAAAATCCACGACGAAGCTGTGGTCATCTACCTCGGCCCAAACGCAAATAAAACCCTGCGCACTGCCAACCGTGTTTTGGTCGACAGGTACGCAGGGCATATCATCTACGTTGACGGAGAGGAACTACTTCTGATCAGGTCCGCTGATGTCATCGCTCGCGTCGACCTCGACTGACGAGTCATCGGGGTCCCAATCCGGGGCCCCGTACTCGCTCCTCCAAGCCCGCACTTCCTTTCTTAGCTCCTCGTTCTTGGCCCTCAAACGCATAATTCTCTTATCGGCATCGATATTGTACCTGACCGCCGCATTGATGACCCTAAGCAACTGAGGCACATCACTCAATGTCTGTGACGCACTAAAGTGAGTAGGGACATTAATGGTTATAGCGTTAGTGACCGGATCGCGCCCTATGATTACGTTTGAGTTGTCTAAGCTGTTCATTTGCACCTCTTAGCTGACCAGGCCAGGAAGTCAAGTATGGTATCGTTCAGGTCTGCGTTCTTACTCCCCCGCAGATAATCAGACACCGCCTCAGCCACGTAGCGATGCGCCAACTTAGCGACGCGCCTCCTTCGGTTCGTTATGTTCTTGTGCATCATCTCTGCCGCCCGCATCGCCTCTTCAGAAGAGGTACTCTCCCTTACCCCACCACTTCCCTGTTCGTCTCCCACTTTAGTTCCCTCCAAATCTATGGAAATCGACTTTCAGGCCCCTGACCTGCCGTTCTAGTACCTTAACCTTGTCCGCTGATCCCTGCGCCTCCTCCATCCAGGCACGTCGGTTACGTTGGAGCAGCTCTATGTACTTACGATACTTTCTCCTCTCCCCCCTACAGAGCTTTAAGTGCTCAAGCATCCTCTGCACGAGCTTTTTACGGCGCCAGTTGTCGTCGTTTAGCCTACGCATCTCTCCTTGAATCTGAGTGTACCTACTTTTCCACCAATTGACAAGCTCCTCAGCAGAGTTGACCCAATCAGTAGACATACAGGCGCACTCAGTGACCTCATAGAAACTACTCATGTCATCGATACTATCGTCCTCCCACATAGTATCGCACTCAACACCGCACTCACAACAGAAAATCCCTGTCTCTACTGACCTATATGGATTATCCACCGCTTACCTCTTTTTGGTGCTCGTGGAACGCTTCTATCCAATCTTTATAACCGTGTAGTACGCACTGTTCGTCAAGCCACTTTTCTATGATGTCATGACTATTTTTAGTGTATGGCCATGGGTCAGAGCACATCCACCAGTCGAGTATAGCACGTAATGGTAAATTATCCACCGAGTACCTTCTTGTCCTTGACTTTTCGAGAGCCCCACAGATTAGTGAGCTCTTCATTAGAGAAGAAGTGCCGTTGCTCTCGTGGTTTCGTAGAAGGAACAACACCACACATGTGAATGAACACGTCCAACCGCTTGCTATAGTTGAACCCAAGTGTTGTAAGGATCAGTCCGTCGTTCACTGCTACCTCGGAGCAGAAGATCCAATCCCCTTTGACTTCGCACCTACAGTTGATCCTGGACTCTACCTCAAAAAGTATGTCCTCCATCGTTACGTTCACGGCACGATTCTTGTCGGCCTCTTGTTCCTCTCTCGTAGCAGTAGGCGCAGTCTTGATCGCCCGACGTAGAAACGTCTTGAACTGTGCAATGATCTCTCGTGCTACGTTTTCATTACCTCCCTGATCTGGGTGATTGTCCTTCAAGAGCTTACGGTACACTCCCTGCCCTTCAAGCAAATAGGTACAGTCCTTGAACAATCGCTCTTTCTTTACCTGTTCTTCAGTGAATACGATTTTCGATTCTTCATCCGCCACTGCTCATCTCCTTATAGACGTGCTTAATCTCCACAACATCTATGTTGTCTCCATCACACCACAGGCAACGCACGAACGACATCACTTTGTACGTGACCCCAAAGTACGTACCTGAGTAGTGCCATAATGGCTTCTGCTCTTCAGGCTGCAAATCT
>SDBT01005852.1_pt1 | contig 20567 bp, 23 predicted proteins | sample 2277101 | NCBI WGS metagenome assembly SDBT01 (sample SAMN10404973, study PRJNA504765) | marine sediment metagenome | isolation source: marine sediment core GS10_PC15, 103 cmbsf | place: Arctic Ocean: Southern Knipovich Ridge | collected 2010 | reverse complement strand
CAGATTCCGTGCACCGTGGATCACGGCGAGGACGTCAATCTGGTCGGACTTGATGTGGTAGATGATCCGGAATGGACCTTCAATTATTTCCCGGATTTGGTCCATTTCGTACTCCGGAACCCTACGACCGGAGAGAGGGAAGTCGGCAATTTACTGTGAGCGACGGGTGATTCGATCGACCATGCGCCGCGTATACTCCGGGGAATTCTGGGCGATGTACGCATGAATCGCGTCAAGATGGTCCTCTGCCGTGTCTGTCCAGTGGACCCTCATTCAGGCAGGCCGTATTTCTGTCGAACTTCCCGAACGTCCTTGGTCCGTCCAGCCTCGTTGTCGGCGAGGCCCCGTTCAATTACCTCACGCACATAAATCTCATGTATGAGATCATCCCAGGTGGAATTTTCAGGCATCTTGTCGACAAGCTTGTGCGCCTGCTCCTTCATCATCGTGGTAGGCATTTTCTTCCTCCCAATGCTTTCTTTCTATAAAGATTTTTCGGACTTGTAAAGGAAAAACGATTTTGGGGGTGAACACAGTTGTATCTCCTCATCTCCTAAAGGCCGCCGGCCTCCAGGCTGCGCCACAGGTACCAGGTGGCCATTGAGCGATACGGCCGCCAGCGCTCGCCGAGCCGCTCCAGGCCGACGCGGTCGTCTGGGTCCAGGCCGTACAGGCGGGCCGCGGCCTGGCGCAGGCCCAGGTCGCCGACCGGGAGGACGTCCAGGCGATCGAGGTGGAATATCAAGAACATATGGGCCGACCAGGTGCCTATGCCGTGGACCCGGCACAGGGCCTCGATGACCTCCTGGTCGGAAAGCTTCCGCAGGCCGCCCAGCGCGAGACGCCCGTCGGTCACCCGGGAGGACAGGTCGCGCAGGTAGGAGATCTTCTGTCTTGACAGGCCCGCCTTGCGCAGCACGGCGTCACGGATGCCGGGCAGGTCCTCGGCTCTCGGGTATCCCATACCGGAGCCGAGAGAGCGCACCCGGCCGGCGATGGTGGCGGCCGCCTTCATGGAGAGCTGCTGGTAGATGATGGACTCGACCAGGGCGTCGTACGGGCTTCCCGACGGGCCGAGCCTCGGCAAGTACGGGCCCGCCCGGTCGATGATCCGCCCGAGCACAGTATCGGCGCTGCGCAGCTCGCGGATACCCGCTGCGTGGCGCTCGTCGAGCACCACCCCCTCGATGAACAGCAGCCTGGCCTTGAGCGCTGTCCCGCCCCCGGCCGAGAAGCCGCCCAGCTTGCGGTCCGAGGTCAACACCCGGTGACAGGGCACGACCAGGGGCACCGGATTCGTGGCCATGGCCCGTCCCACCGCCCTGGCGGCCCCGGCGCTTCCGGCTTTGCGGGCCAGCCCGGAGTAGGTGATCACCTCGCCCGGGCCGACCTTCTTCAGCGCCCGGTACACGCGCCGGGCGAACGGGCTGCAAGTCGAAAAATCGACAGCCACGTCACGAAGATGATCGAGCCGTCCGGACAAGTGGGCGCGGATGCGCCGGACCGCTTGCCGGACGGCCGCGGGCGGGCGAGCCGCCAGCGTCCGATCCGGAGCGTGCCGTTGGAGCTTCTCTTCCACTCCTCGCGGATCTGCGCATGGTAGTGCAACCTGATCCAGGCCGCGCCGGGTCCAGCCCAGGCCACAACGGCCGATGGCGGTGTCGAACAAGTGGATCCCTTCGGCGTTCCTCTGGCTCACGATCGATCCTCCATGGCCTGCAGAACCAGCTCGCGGCTGGCGTCGTCGGCCCAGCGCATGGAACTGGACGCCAAACACGACAGGCTCTGGCCCTCTAACGCCCAGCATCAGCGGCGGCGCGAAGCGCCGTCCGACTGCATGCTGTTGTTAGCCAGTTTTCGGGCCAGATCTTCCAACTCCCGAATCTGGGCCGCTTCCGCCCGAGCTTCGATCGCCAAGCGCCGCCGCTCGCTTAATTCCTCGTATTCCTGCGCAGCCTTCTCGTCTGCTTCCTCGCGGGTCACCTTGCCCGCATCGGGCAGGACTTCACGATCGTGAAATTGCAGAAACTCGTCCAGTTTCGTTTTCCAGTCGCGCAGGAATACCTGCTTGCGCCGCCTGGCCTGATCCTCAGCAAAGTCGAGAAACATGACCACGATACGATTGAACTCTTCGACCTCATCAATTTGAAGGTAGTTCTTGGCAATGGTCACATCACCCTTGCGGACCACGCCGCCCTTCCAGTTGCTCAGGCCCATGTTGGGCTGGCTTGCATCCGCACGCCTGGCGATCAACTCAGGGGCGGTCTGGCCCGTCGCGGCAAAGTGCAGTTTGTTCTGGATTACCTGAAACGCGTTGCGGGTTTCGGCATCCGTGGGATCATAGTCAGCGGCCAGGGCCAGAATCTCGTGGACCCGGAGATAGACACGCTTCTCGCTGGCGCGGATTGCACGAATCCGCTCCAGCAGTTCGTCGAAATAATCGGGCACGCCGGGGCCGGGAGGATTCATGAGCCGTTCGTCGTCCATGACGAAGCCCTTGACCAGATACTCGGTCAGGCGCTCCGTGGCCCACTTGCGAAACCGGGTGCCGCGCTGACCGCGGACGCGGTAGCCGACGGCCAGGATCACGGGGAGGCTGTAGTGACGAAGAGTGCGAGACACCTCGCGCTTGCCCTCCTTGCGAACTTGTAAGTAATCCTTACAAGTTGCAGCCTCTTCCAACTCCCCCTCCTCGTAAATCGCCTTGATGTGCATGGTTACGTTCTGCGGCGTGACCTGAAACAGCTCCGTCATGAGCGCCTGGGTCAGCCAGATCGACTCGTTCTCAAAGCGGCATTCGATGCGGGTCTGCCCGTCGTCGGCCTGGTAGAGGACGATGCTTGATTCAGGCCCACTCATACCCCGGCCTCCGAAAGTGTGCGGTCCGCGACCTTCGCGTCAGCGGTCAACTCGCCGCTGAAGGCCTTTTGCAGGATGGATTGTTTGAGTTCGGTGAGGGCAGAGAACTTTTGTAGGAAGAGAGATTCAAGGCGCAAAGTCTCTCCGGATAGCTCGTCCAAAGCAGTCGCGATTGCTTCTTGTTTCTTGAACGGTGGAACTGGTACTGAAAGTGCCGATAGTTTGGCTTGGTTGATGTTATTGATGTTTGCACCCCCGCCTCCTCGCGTGAGTCGATTGCGCGTGCTACTCGACTTCATGAAATGCAACAAGAACCTGGGTATGATTTCGGCAGCGTTCAACTCCTGGCGCAAGGCCTTCGACGCGTTGTCGGAGTTGGACAGAAAGGTGTTCTTGATGACCACCGCCGCCCGGCCGCCGGCCTTGAGCCGCTTGATGAAGTGCTGAAGAAAGAGAAACGCGGTCTCGCCGGTCTTGATGGGGAAGTTCTGCTGAACCTCCTTGCGCTCCTTGCCGCCGAAAGGCGGATTGGCGAGGATGATGTCGAAGCGGTCGCGCTCTTGGATGTCGGCGAGGTTCTCGCTCAGGGTGTTGGTGTGGATGATGTTGGGCGCGTCGATGCCGTGCAGGATCATGTTCATGATCCCGATGATGTAGGCCAGCGACTTCTTCTCCTTGCCGTAAAAGGTCTTTTCCTGGAGCTTCTTGAGCTGGGCGGTGGTCAGCTTCTTTTTGCCGTGGCGCAGGTAGTCGTGGGCTTCACACAGGAAGCCCGCCGAGCCGCAGGCGCCGTCGTAGATGGTCTCGCCGATCTTCGGGGCGGTGACCTGCACCAGGGCGCGAATCAGCGGGCGGGGCGTGTAATACTCGCCACCGTTGCGCCCGGCGTTGCCCATGTTCTTGATCTTGGCCTCGTATAGGTGGCTCAGCTCGTGCTTCTCCTTCTGCGAGCGGAAACGCAGGGCATCCATCAGCTCCAACGCGTCTCGCAGAGAATAGCCGCTCTGAAACTTGTTTTTTATCTCGTCAAAGATAGCCCCGATTTTGTACTCGATCGTATCCGAGCTACTGGCGCGTTCTTTGAAACCCCTGAGATAGGGGAACAGATCGCCATTGACGAAATCGATCAGGTCGTCGCCGACCAGCGCGGTGTCGTGGTCGAAGGAGCCGTCGGCCTTCTTCGGGGCCGCCCAACTGGCCCAGCGATGGGGCTCATCCAGAAGAAAATCGTAGACCTTACCACGCAGTTCGGCCTCCATGGCCCGTTCCTGCTCCAGGTCATCGAGGTACTTGAGAAAGAGCATCCACGAAGTCTGCTCGGTGTAGTCCAACTCCGAAGAGCACCCCGACTCTTTCCAGAGAACGTCGTCTATGTTTTTGAAAGTTTGTTCAAACATAATTTACTTGTTTTGTGGCTAACGTCGAACATCACGGTCGGCGCGTATGCGACGTACCGTGCATGTTTTTGTTGGAAGCTATTCCATCATTCTGAACCAGTCTTTGATCGCCAAACGTAGCCGAGCCACTTCGTCTTCTGCCAAGGGGGAACAATGAGCGATTGGCCCGCGCAACGTGTTCAGATTTGTCATTATTCGTGAAAATGCCTTCTGGCTTGAAAAGAGGGTATCGAAAGCATCCCAGTTCTTTCTCACGATTGTGCCCAATTCCCCGAAGGTCGTGTAATCAATCTCTTCCTCCGACCGTAGAGTAATGCCAGAGTCAATTTCTCGCTGAATGTTTAAACGGACATTCTTTTGAACATCTTCAGGAACACAGGTGTTCCACCAATTCTCGCCGTGCACTCCCTCGAGAGTCTCAGCCAAGATTTTCCTGATGCTCTTCTCCAGACAATAGAACAGTTCGTAATGATTTCCCATATCCTTGGCTTCTGAGCGAAGAGCAAGATCGAATTGGGGATAATACTCCTCGTCCTTTTCATCGGTTTCCGCACGTTGCAGATCCAGCTTGAGTCTCTCTTCAGTCTTGTCGAGATCTCTCTCCACAAGAGAATGAGACATGCCGAATAGTTTTATCCTGTCTTCGGCATTCATGCTATTTCCTCAACAAGTTGTCTCGAAGCGACTTAAAGATGGCGTTGAACACGGCTGGATCATCTGTTTTTGGCAGGACAAGGTTGATTGTGTAGCTAAGATTCAGCCCAAGATCATTCCTAGAGGTGTCCTGTGATCCAGTGTCCGCGTTTGAATCGCCAGATGAATCTCCTGAATCTGATGAGTCCTCTGGCAATTTTAAATCAAAATCTGCCAAGCTCTTGAGTTTGTTAAAAGTCTGGCATACCAACTGGACAATTCTGTTCTTTTGTTCGAGCCCTGTAATTTCGAGAACTAGGCCTTTGAACTGCTCCGCCGTGAGGTTGTTGGCGTACTCATTACGCTCAAACACTTCTCTATAGGCTATCTTTAGGGCCTCAGCGATAGCTGCGCCAGACGACTCGTTATTCCGAAACTTCTTGTACAAATCTGTTGGTGTCCCGTCGCTTTTCAAGAGGCCGAGCTTTTTGGCTAGCGGAATGAATTGAGCGTAGTTTCCCCCTTTGAACTTCAGCTTAGTCGTCAAGAAGTCATGCGTGAATCTGTCTGGGGTTTTGGCTTGCTTGGCCTTCTCCAGTATTTTCACGATGCTTCCAGGTAGATTTACATATGGGAGTTTTGTTGCCATTGTCATTCTCCTTCATTTGCTTCCAACAATGATTAGGTTGATCCGCATATGATGCGGAGATTCGATTTCATATCCATATAAGATGCCATTGCGTCGCGTCTCACGATGGGCACAATTCCTGAGATATCAACGTGTTGTGTTGACATTGAGCCCTTATCCCGGCGTGTTATGCGGATCGGCATAATGCTCTCCTCGATCGGCTTAGAGACCATCAACGGGACTGCGAACGCCTGCCGGTCCACGGTTGAGGACATGGGTGTAGATCATCGTCGTCTTTACGTCACGATGGCCCAGGAGTTCCTGGACCGTTCGAATATCGTAGCCGCCTTCGAGCAAGTGAGTGGCGAAGGAATGCCGGAAAGTATGGCAGGTGGCCCGCTTCGTCAGGCCTGCCTTCGTAACGGCGTTTTTGACGGCTTTCTGAACAAGGGATTCGTCAATGTGATGGCGACCTTGTTCCCTTGTCTTGGGATTGAGCCACCGGTTTTTCTGGGGAAAGACCCACTGCCAGCGCCAATCCTTTGGCGCGTTGGGGTACTTGCGGTCAAGCGCTGTTGGCAGCAGGACGCGACCCCAACTCGTCGCGGTTTCCAGAGCTAAAAAAACCTCCGACACCTTCACCCTCCTCAACGGCGTATTGTGTGCCGATCCTCCACATCGATCCGGGTAACAAGTCACATCCAAGTCGCGTGGCCGGCACCGATTTTTAGATTTTCAACAGGCGCAAGCGTAATACCAGGCCGTCTCTCAGGTCAAGGATTTTTTCCCTTCGGCATAGAAATCCAAAATCCAGTGTTCGAACCTGACAGCAGAAGTCGGGTTGTGCCGCGACCCTGCGACAGGGCGAAAAAACGGACGTTCTGGTATTTGTGTCCTCCAAGCCGAGGTCGCCGAGTGCGTAACAGATCCGGGGGCCCCTCCAGCCATCACGTATATCTGAGAAACTCTGCTCCATGAGCGCGCCCCGACAGGGGCGCAGGAACACAGCCTGGGGCTTCAGCCCCAGGAAAGATGGAGGTAAAAAGACAGGCGCCCTGAAAGGGCGCAGCCTGGTGTTCCACCGCCCCTACAGGGCGGACACTCTTTACCGTCCCTCCACCTGGGGCTAAAGCCCCAGGCTATGTTCCATCGCCCCTACGGGGCGAACCTGAAGCTGAGATTGGGGGCCCCCGGATCTGTTACGCACCCGAGGTCGCCATTGTTGTTGACACCCCCAACACTTTGTGTCTCCGTTATCCAGCACGGCACACACATTATGTCGACCCGTGTCTATTCTCCTCGAACTCAGACATGGTTCGCTCCATGGCCTTCACCACAAGGTCGCGGCTGGCCTCGTCCGCCCAGCGGGCGGCCAGGCGCAGGGCCAGGACCGTCAGCCCGTCGGGCGGCCGCTCCATCTTGACCAGGTCCTTCTCGGTCACCACGAGCGCCTCGGCGCCCGCATGCTGTACTCGCTCCGCGAGGCGCTCGAGGTCCCTGGCGGTCAGCCGGTGGTGATCGCCGAAGGCCGCCCGGTCGACCACCTGCAGGCCGGCCTGCTGCAGGCTTTCTTCGAATCCGGCCGGGTGGGCGATCCCACATGCGGCCACTACCCGGGAGGGGCCGGGGCCCGTGTGTTCCCGCAGACCGGGTCCGCATACCAGCTCGTCCGGTTCAAAGCGGCAGGCCGCGGCCGGCAGGTCTTCGGGGATGCCGTGCCGGATTCGAAGCTCGGCCACGGTCTCGTCCCGGGCGTGGGTGAAGACCACCAGGTGGGCGCGGCGCATGGCCGTCAGCGGTTCGCGCAGCGGCCCGGCAGGCAGCAGGCGCCGGTTGCCGAACCCTCGCCGGGCGTGCACGGCCAGCACGTCCAGGTCGCGGGCCAGCCCGATGTGCGAGAAGGCGTCGTCGCACACGATCGCGTCGGGCCGGCAGGAGTCGATCGCCAGACGGGCCGCGTCCACCCGGTCCTCGCCCACCACCACGCAGGCGGAAGGCAGGCGGGCTGCCATCATGGCTGGTTCGTCACCCGCGGCCTCGGCCGCGGGCAACCCGTCACCCGCGACGTGCACCACGCGGCTGCCGCGGGTGTTGCGTCCGTAGCCGCGCGACACGATGGCCACCCGCCTGCCGCCCGCCTGGAGCAGCCCGACCAGCTCCATCACCAGCGGCGTCTTGCCGCTGCCGCCGGCCGTCAGATTTCCCACCGAGATCACCGGACGGTCCACCCGCTCGGGCCGGACCAGGCGCGAACGCGCGGCGATGGAGGCCCGGTAGGCCCAGGCCAGGGGCGCAAGGCCGAGGCCCAGCGCCCGACCGACCAGCGAAATGTCGGACCCGTACCAGACGGAATCGATGCTCTGGCCAGCCATGGCTCAACCCGCCTCCCGACCCGCATCGGCCAGCAGGTTCGCAACCGCTTCCCAAACCGTCCCGGGTTCCAGGCGGCGCATGCATTCGAAGGTCCCCACCGGACAGGTGGACCCGCCGTGGTTGCTGCACGGACTGCAGGCCAGCTCCAGGCGCACCACGGCGACCCGGCGGCCGACCGGGGCCCAGCGTTCGGGCGAGGTCGGGCCGAACAGGGCCACCACCGGAACCCCCAGGGCGGCCGCCATGTGCGCCGGCCCCGAATCCGGGCCGACAACCAGGGCGCAGGCGGCCATCTGGGCGGCCAGCTCGTCCAGGCCTGCACCTGCGCGGATCAGCACCGGACCGCTGGTCAGCGACCGGCGGAGGTCGTCGACCAGCAAGGCGTCGTCGTGGCCGCCCAGCAGCGCCACGGCCAGTCCCTCCTGCAGACAGCGCTCGGCAAGGGATCTCAGGTGCTCGAAGGGCCAGACCTTGGTGAGGTGCCGGGCACCGGGCACCAGGCCCACCAGCGGTCTTCCGCCGGCCTCTCGCGTTGCTTGCTCCCGGGCCCGCTCGACCAACTCCGGCTCCGCAGCCAGCTCGGGGACGAATTCATCCTGGCCCTGAAGGCGTTCGCCCAGCACGGACAGATAGCGCTGGATCTGGTGCGGTCCGCGCAGGATGGTGTCCCGACCCATCATGGCGCGCACCAAATCCATGCCCCGGCGCTTGACCAGCACGAGCCTCCGGTCCGGACGCAACCAGGTATGGAGCAGGGAGGTGCGCAGCTTGTGCTGCAGGTCCACCAGCAGGTCGACCGGCCCGAGCTCCCCGGCCAGCCGCCGGATCCCGGACGGTCCCCGGTGTCGGCCGGTGTAGTCGAAGACCGCCGTCCGGTCCAGGCAGGGATTGCGTCGCACCAGATCCTCATACCCCGCGTCCACCAGCCAGCACAGATGGGCGCCGGGGTATCGCCGCCGCAGCCAGCGGGCCGCGGGGGACGCCAGCACCACGTCCCCTGCGGAGCTGAGCCGGACCAGCAGGATGTTTTTTGGTTTGACCGTCACGCCTCGTTCTCCGGCCCTGCCCTGGCGAGCAGCTCGACGATGGCCCGGGCGTTTTTCAGGCTGGCGCCCTGGATGGACCGGACCGCCACGCGGGCCAGCTCGCCGAGCTTGGCGAGCTCCTCGGGGCTGGCCAGCAGGTCAGCCAGGGTGCGCCTCAGCCGGTCCGGATCGGAAACCTGGATCCCGCCCCGGCCGAGAAGTACCCGGACGCTGTCGCGGAAGTTCTCCATGTGCGGGCCGAACAGCACCGGCTTGCCGCAGGCGGCCGGTTCGAGGATGTTCTGTCCCCCTCGCTTGACGAAGCTCCCGCCCACGAAGACCGCGCTGGCTAGCCGATACACCTGGGCCAGCTCGCCGACCGTGTCGAGCACGGCGACCGGCTCGTCCTCCACCCCGCTCGAGCGCAACCCGCACGAAAGCCCGCGCTCGCGGACCAGGGCCGCCACGCGCCCGGCGCGCTCCACGTAGCGCGGGGCGATCACCATGCGCAGGTCACCGAACTTCTCGCGCAGAGCCACGAACACGTCCAGCAGGTCGCCCTCCTCGCCCTCATGGGTGCTGCCGGCCACCCAGATCGGGCCGTTGCCGGATATGCCGAGGGCCCGGGCCAGCTCGTCAAGCTCGCCCGGATCCGACGGGCCCGCGGCAATGCTATCGAACTTGGTGTTGCCGGTCACCCGCACCCGTTCCGGGTCGGCGCCGATGGCGAGGGCGTGCTCGGCCTCGGCCTGCTCGCGCATGCACAGCAGATCGAGCCGGCGCAACGGGTTGCCGATCAACCGGTAGAGAAACCTGTAACGTCCCAGGACTCGTTCGTCGAAGCGCCCGTTGGTGATCATGATCCGCGCGCCAAAACGGTCGGCAGCGCGGATGAGCGCCGGCCATACCTCGGCATACTCCAGCACCAACACGTCGGGTCTGACCCTGCGAACCACGCGCACCACGGCCCAGGGAAGATCGTAGGGCAGGTATCCGAACGCATCCACTCCCAAAAGCCCCTTCCGGGCGATCTTCATTCCCGAGTTGGTCACCGTGGTCACCAGCACGGAGCAGTCCGGGACCAGCTTCTTCAACTCCGCGACCATGGGCCCGATGGCCAGCAGGTCCCCGGCCGACGCTCCGTGGAACCAGACCACCGGCCTGTTGACGAGGCCGGGCCAGCCCTCAGGAAAAAACCCCAGCCTGGCCCGGAATCCCTCGCGCAGCCTGGGATGCACGAGCAGCACCGGCAGCAGCAGCACGAAGGCGACGTGGACTACCAGGACGTAAATGATGAACATGGGGGAAAACCTAGTTCCTAGTTCCAAGTTCCTAGTTCCTAGTTCCTAGTTCCTAGTTCCTGGTTCTAGGTTCTAACTTGGAACTGGGAACTTGGAACTTGGAACTAATTTGTCAGGGTCATCCTAGCCCGGCGCCGGACGGTTCGTCCACCTCGGCCGTGAGCGTCCGAAGGCTTGCGGTCAGACGCTGCGTTGCCTGGCGGACGGCGTCACGCGACGCGTCGGCCGACACGACGATCGGTTCTCCATAGGCCACCGTCGCAATTGTGAACGGCTTGGGGATCTGGAACCCATCCCAGGTACGGCCCAGCTCCCAGCGCCTGCGAAAACCCACCGTGATGGGCACCACCGACGAACCGCTGACGCGCGCCAGGGTGGTGATGCCCGGCTTGGCCTCGAACGCGGGGCCCCGTGGACCATCCACGGCCACTCCCACGGCCGTGCCTTGTTTCAAGCTCCTGGTCAGGGCCAACAGGCCAGACAGCCCCGAGCGTGAGCTGGAGCCGCGCACCACGTCCAGGCCGAACCAGCGGCAGATCAGGCTCTGCATCTCGCCGTCGCGGCTCAAGGACGTCATCACCGCCAGACGGGATTCCGGATTGGCCTTGAACAGGGCGAGCTGCCGCCCGTGCCAGAAGGCATACAGAACCGCCTTGCCGGACTCCCGCGCCCGCTCGAGCCGTTCGACATGCCGCACCCTGAACCGGACCGTGGCCATCAGCACATGAGCCGCCAGCCAGACGAGAAACGCCTTGATCCAGGTGCCCAGCGACGGCCTGGTCCCTTTCCGGCCAGCGGTCATGGAAGGAACTCTTCCACGCCCCCCTCACGGCGTCAAATACTCACTCTCAGATGAGCTGTTCGAGGAACGACTGTAGTCGTTGCATGCCGAGTTCGATCTGCTCTATGGAGTTGGCGTAGGAGATGCGAATGAAACCCTCGCCTCCCGGGCCGAAGTCCACGCCCGGGGTGACGGCCACCCCTGCCTCTTCCAGGATCCGGAAGGCGAAGCGGAAGACGTCGCCGGTATATTCGCTCACGTTGACGAACACGTAGAAGGCGCCGGTCGGTTCCACCAGCACCGCAAGACCCATGCCCCGCAGGCGCTCGAGCACCAGTCGGCGGCGCTGGTCGTATGCCTGGCGCATGCGCTCGACATCGGCCTCGGCCAGGGTCAGGGCTGCGACGGCCGCGGACTGGGCGAAGTCGGGCGCGGCGATGAAAAGGTTCTGCTGCAGCTTCTGGACCGGACGGACCAGGTGCACGGGCAGGACGGTATAACCCAGCCGCCAGCCGGTCATGGCGTACAGTTTGGAAAACCCGTTGACCACCACGGCCTCCGGGTCGAACTCCAGGATGGAGTGGGCCTGCTCGCCGTATGTGAGTCCGTGGTAGATCTCGTCGGAGATGATCAGAGATTTTCCCGCAACGACGCGGGCCAGCTCCCGCATTCGATCCGGGCCGGTCATGATTCCGGTGGGGTTGGCCGGCGAGTTGAGCATGACCAGGCGGGTCCGCTCCCCCAGGCTTTGCTCCACCTGCCGCGGATCGTACTGGAAACCGTCCTCCTCGCGGACCAGCAACCGGACCGGCTCCCCGCCGAAGGCGGACACGAAGTTGGGATAGCAAGCGTAGCCCGGATCGGTCAACAGCACTCGGTCGCCCGCTCCATCACCTCCATGACGATGAAAGGAGGCATGCGCTCGGCCCGGCTGCTCACGAAACGGCCGGCGTTACCGGGATCATTCATCCGGGCTCTCCTCGCTCGCGTCCCTTGGAGGCCAGCCGGTAGACCTGCCTGCGGGAAAGCCCGAACAGCGGCGCCAACAGGCGGGCGATCCGGCTGGCCGACATCGAACCGGGGCTGCGCAGCGCGTCGACCAGGGGCTCGATCGGGCCTGGCGGGCGTTCGGGTTCTGAACGTGCGCCCGCCACCACCAGCGTCACCTCTCCCCGGGTCCCGTCCGCGTAACGGCCGGCCAGACCCACCAGGTCGCCGTGATCGAACGTCTCGTGCACCTTGGTCAGCTCGCGCACCACCACCGCCCGCCTCGGGCCCCAGACCTCGGCCAGCGCGGCCAGGGTCCTGCCGAGCCGCCTGGGTGATTCGTAGATCACCAGGCTGCCCGGCTCGCCCGAGAAACGCTCGACCGCCTTGCGAAGCGCCGATGCCTTGCGCGGCAGGAAACCCAGGAACACGAACCGATCCGTGGGCAGGCCCGAGCCGGCCAGGGCCGAGATCGCGGCGCAAGCCCCGGGGACCGGGACCACCGGGACGCCGCGTGCAACAGCTAGAGCCACCAGGGCCTGCCCGGGATCGCTGATTCCAGGCGTTCCGGCATCCGATACCAGGGCCACGTCGCGACCGTCCGCAAGGTGCGAGAGCAAGCGGGCGGCCGCCCGCTCGTGGTTCTGCTCCCGGTAGCTGACCAACTCTGCCCGGATCCCGTGGGCCGTGAGCAGCTTGCGGGTGTGGCGGGTGTCCTCGGCGGCGATCAGCGAGACCTCGTCGAGGACTTTCAGCGCACGCAAGCTGATGTCGGCAAGATTGCCGATCGGAGTGGCGACCAGATAGAGGTTGCCGCGGTTGCCGCTGGAGCTAATCGGTCGTTTCGGGTTCGCCGTCACGGGCCCATACTAGTGCAACCAAACCGTCGGATCAATCGCCGCCGTCGCTGTTGACCGAATTGACAGACGAGCGATGGGGTGGATAATGATCGCATGGAAATCGGTCGCGCGACAGTCGGCAGTCTCTGCGGGGCGGTGTTATTTCTCGTTCTCGCCGGTCCGACCTCGGCACGCGAAGACATGTCCGGCACCTGGAGGGAAGAATACACCGAGACGGTCTACTCGATCGAGCAGTGGAGCCCGGCATGCGACGAGGCTCCCCGCACCACTGGCCGGCGTAAACGCGGTCTGGAGTTCACCGTCGAGGATCGCGGTATCGACCTGAAGTTCAAAGGCAGGCGCGGCTCCTTCTCCACAGGCGACTGCCTGACCTCCAACAAGGCCGTCAAGCCCAGGGAGCGCACCGTCAAGGACAAGCTGTTCATGATCTCGTGCTCCACGCAGGAGAACACCGATCTCTACGAGAACGGGCTCTATTCCTTCCGGATCAAGTCGCCAAAACGCATCGAGTACAAGGAGACCACCCGCTTCTCCCGCAACGTCACGGGCTCCATGTGCGTCCACACGCGCCGCGTGCGGCGTCTTTACGTCAAGGTCGCCGACAAGACCGCCGACTCGGCGCCGGCCAGGCCCGTCCCGAAGCCTCAACCGCCTCCCCCTAAGCCACACGATCCCTGCATGCGCCCAGGGCCGCCCGTGTCGGTCAGCTTCGAACCGTCCAGGGCCAAGGTCGGCCAGGGCGCTAGTCTCTGCATCGAAGTCAACGCCACCGACACCAACGGCTGCACCCTCAAGGCCCGCCTGGGCTGGAGCAAGGGCAGGCGTCCTAGAGACATCACGCTGACGCCCAAGGGCTGCCTGCGGGTCTCGGCCCGGGCCAGACCCGGCAAGCGGACCCTGCGACTCGCGGCCGGCGGGGTGGAGACCGAGCTTGCGCTGACCGTGACGCGCAAGGTCGCTTCTGCCAGGCCCGGGCCCAGGCAAAGACCGGACACCGGCACGAAACCTCCGGCAGTCGAGCCGGAAAAAGAACCGACCTCGCCCGTAGAGGAGCCCGAACCGGCCGAACCGGTGGACGCCGGCGTACAGCCAGAGCCGGAACCCGCCGGAACGCCCGAATACGAACCTCCCGACTGGGTGCTGCCGGTCGGTATCGGCGGCGGGGTGTTGGTGCTCGCACTGATCGCCCTGGTGATCGTGCTGGCGCTCCGCAAACCGCCCGCCGCAGAAGCCCCGCCCGACCCCTCCCCGGCCACGGCATTCTGCACCAACTGCGGAAGCAAGATGCCCGAGGGCGCCAAGTTCTGTCCGTTCTGCCAACACAAGCTGGGGTGACCATGACCGACCCGCGACACCAACTGGGCTCCTGGTCCGAGGACCTGGCGGCTGCGTACCTGCTCGACAGGGGCTACCGGATCCTGGAGCGCAACGCGACGTACAAGGTGGGCGAGTTGGACATCGTGGCCGAGGACAACGACACCCTGGTCTTCGTCGAGGTTCGCGCCCGCACCGATCCCGATCAGGTCCACCCGGCCGCCACCGTCACCCGCCGCAAGCAGCGCCAGATCGTCCGCGCCGCCATGGCCTACTGCCAGGACCACCGGATCAGAGACAAAATGATCCGCTTCGACGTGGTCGCCGTGCTGGGCCCGGAGGGCGAGATCGAGCTCTACCAGAACGCATTCGAGGCGGGCCGCTGATCCTGCATGCCAGCTGGGATCACCCTCATTCTGAGGGGCCGGATGGGGACAGGAGTAGGGCTGGGCCTGGTGATCTAGCCCTCCAGCGCAGCAGTGATGGTGGCCATCGGCAGGAACATCGGGGTGGGTTCACCGTGGAGCGCGCCCTCGCGGACGCCCTCGAGCGGCGCAAAGCCGTAGCGCTCGTGGAAGGAGACCGCCTCTTGCTTGACGTCCGTCACGACGCCGATGCAGCCGAGCGAGTCCCGTTGCTCGACCGCGAGTTCCAGGACGTAACGGAGCAATGCCTGGCCCATGCCGAGACCCTGAGAGCGCTCATCAACCCCAAGCCGGGCCAACCGCAGGACGGGGAGCGGATAGCCCGGAAGGCGGCGCCTCAGCTGTGCCGTAGGTCCGCCTTCTTTTTCTTGACGCCCATATGGGGCAGTTGTACACTGTACACATGAAGCGCGTGACAGCAACCGAGGCCCGGAAGAATTGGTTTCGCCTGCTCGACGAGGTGGCGAACGGCGAGGTCGTGGTCGTCGAGCGCAAAGGAAGGCGACTCGTGCTCCAGTGCGAGGAACGCAACAGAGACGACGTCACGGCGGGAGTGCCCGACTATCGTAGGTTCTTGCAGGTCCCCGACGCCGACGAGGCCGACCGGTGGGGGTGGGATTGGGCCGGCGACGAGGGCCTCATTGCGGTCGAGCATGAGGAACGGTGAACGCACTCATCGACACGCACTTCCTGATCTGGGTTGTGCTTGGCTCGCAGAGGCTTGCGGAGTTTCCCTGGCTTGGGCGCTATCGACCGTGGGGGGTCTCTCCGGTGTCGCTCTTGGAGATCCAATACCTGGCAGAGGTTGGACGACTCGAGGTGCAGAATCCCGAACTGACGGACTCGGTGCTCAACGACCCGCGATTCATCGTCGACGAAGTTCCGCTCCTGGCCTTGATCCAGCATGCGATCCCCCTGACGTGGACCCGCGACCCCTTCGACCGGCTCCTGGTGGCGCACAGCCGGGCCAGGCGTGTGCCTTTGTGTACCGTCGATCGCAGCATTCTAGCGAATCATCCCCTGCTTCCCGACGAACTCCGCTGACTCGCCGACGTCGCATCGACGCTATGGCAACGGGCATTTGAGGCTTCTGCTCGACGATTTGTGTTCAACCGATTCGCAGCAGATAGTACGAAAAGAGAAAGAAAAGGTCCAGGCAAAACATCGTGCGGGATCGCGGGATTCCACTCCCTGCGCACCGAGGCCGACTTCCCCCTGCACGGCCACGAGCAAGCCGGCCTGCTGGAACAGAGTTCTGACTTCATTTTTTAGTTGACCAACAAGCACTTATAAACCAATATTTTCGCCCAAGAGTAAGTGGATTTCTGTCGATGACCGCACCCGCTTTGACGGTCAGGCCAAGGCCGGGCGCCAAAGACTGGGAAGGAGGGTTGGCGGCATGGCTGTTCATGCGTGGACCTTGGAGCAAATATTGAAACTCAGGCGGTATCAGCCAGAGATGGTCGACCAGGCACTCGAAGAGATGCTCGAGAGACGGACAGATTTGCGCTGGTCAGTCGTCACTGGAGCATATCTGGACGAGGAGATAAATCTGGGCAAGGCTGCTGAACTGCTGGGGATGCACCGCCTGGAGCTGCAGGAGCGGTTTGTCAGTTAAGGTATCCCTCTGCGAATTGGTCCAGATACCGTCGAAGAAGCCAGGGCTGAAATGGACGCTGTTGAGGCCTGGAACCTGGAGGCAGAAAAGAAGAGTCAGCCGTTACCATACTGCTGGATAACACGATCCTGTCCAATTTCTCGACAGTCCAACAACCCGATCTGGTGCGCCAGGCTTTCCTTGACGATGTGGTTACAACCGACCAGGTATTTCGCGAAATGCAGGCCGGCGTGACTATCGGCAAGATCCCCCCTTGCAATTGGGAATGGCTGAAGAACGTGGCTATGGCACCGCCTGAACTGGTAAATAGCAACAAAAAAAGTTAAAAAGTTGAAACCGTCCCCCTCCGCACAATTAGGCAACCGCTGGATTGCGAGAACAGGGCGCTATTGCCCAGTATTTCAAATCACTATGCATTAAATCGGGGGCGCCTTACACTGCCATTAAGGTGGAGCTTTTCATCGGCGTTCGCACTTCGACAACAGGCTGCCCACCTGACACGTCCGACTCGACGACAATATGAGGATATTTCTGTTCTCGGGCAAGAATGCTCATGGTGTCCTCCTTTGCTATCAACGGATAGCACGGAACGCCGGAGTTGACAAGCAAGCAATCGCGGGATTCGGTGGGATTCCACTCCCTGCGCACCGAGGCCGGCTTCCCCCTGCACGGCCACGAGCTCGCCGGCCCGCTCCCCGCTGGAGATGACCTCCGGCGACTGGATGACCGTCCCCGCCAGTCCACCATCCTTCCCCGCTTCATGGCGCCCGGCGAGCAACCGCTGTCCGGACAGGCCGACGGAGGGGCATGCAACTGGCCGGCACCTTGCAAGGCGGAAAGTACTGCTTCGAGGAGTTGCGCACGGATCTGGGGCTGAACCGGAGCGGTTGAGGCCGCGTGCGGCCGGTGCCGATATGGACAATCCCGGCGGTCGTCATTCGTTCGCGAAAGAGGCTTTCTCAGCTCCTGAAGGAGCAACAGAATAACGAAGACATCCATCGAGATCCGAGCCCGTCGGTTTCTTTTCTCCTGCAAAGGTCTCCCAATGTCGAGGAGCTTCTGTCCGGAAAACATGTATTCGAGAACCGACCTGGAAACCGGTGACCTGGTGCAATCGCCGTTGCCGCTCCAAAACACCAGGAAACCGGTGACGGTTATTATAATGTTAAACCTGTACCGGCCGGAAGCAGGTCAAGTATTAACATTTTAATAACCGTCACCGTTCCCACAGTGTTCGAGGATGGTGCCCTGCGCGTTCGGGTAGTGATCAAGAGAGTTTGTGACATAGTGACAACCGTCGTCGTCGCTACGCCACATAGTCCACTTCGCCACATAACGCACAGAATGTTGTTAGCAACATTCTGTGCGTTAGCAGCGCTCGCTGGGATCTGTGCGGGGGGCGCCCTTAAGGGGTGTCCCTACCGCGACCCACACTCTTGGAATTGTAATCAGTTTAAAATGTCGTGAAAAGTTATTGACTCTGTGAGGAACATCCCCGGTTTCAGTCCAAAGCAGGCCAATCAAAATCCACTTCTTACACACCGTGCACCAGCTACGTTATCAACTGAGGAAGATTGGTATACGATACCTGACTTGAAGCTCACAGCCCATACAAGATCTAGATAATCTATTATAGGTGAAGATGACCAATAAGGGCTTTCTCCAGAGTCAGGGTCATTCCAAACTCCAGCCTCCCAATAACAACCTCCCTCTCCAGGTCCACCTGATAATACGCATTTGCAATCAGTGTCCAGGACCCAACAAGAAATTCCACCGCCACCACAACAGGCCATTTCGAGGCAGGCTGGGTCAATAACACCACAGATACCACCTGTCACGGTTTCTAGACATCCTTTGATGATCGTACGAAGTTCGTTGATGTTAGGCAAGCGCCAACCAAATCCAAGACCACTGCAGTAATCTGTTGCATCTTGCCACGAAATACAGATACCCCAGGGCCAACCAAGCGGGTTTTCAGGTGGAGTCCTTCTCCAACTTAGGTTGTTTAACACATCATAAACTTCGCCAGGATTGCAAAGCGCCCAACGTCCAGCAACTCGAGTGTCAGCGCAAACATCATTATTGCTATCGCATGACTCCCAATTCTCACAATTTATGTAAAAACTCCAGCTTGACCAAGAACCCAGGCTGCCGTCGCAGACAGAGGAGTTACCCGAGCAGTACCGGTCTCTAGTGCGCTTTTTTAGATCCCTTCCACACCCGGTGCCATCGGGGCATGCAATGTCCACCTCTGCTTCGTACTGACAGATGACACTGCTGCTCTTGTACTGCGGCACGCAATTTCCTGTCGGTGGGTCACACATCTTTGACAGGACACAAGGCTCGTCACCTGTTATGGTGCAAGTCACAGGGTTGCTGCCAACACATGCTCCATTCTGGCAGGCATCTGTCTGTGTACAGAGATCGCCGTCGTTGCATGAGGTTCCATTAGTCTTTTGAGGATTAGAACAGCTTCCGGTTGCAGGATCGCAGGTGCCTGCAAGGTGGCATTGATCCATCGGTGTGCAGACCACCGGGTTGGAACCCACGCAGCTTCCCGATTGGCAGGTGTCGGTCTGGGTGCACTCGTCGCCGTCCACGCAGGAGGTACCATTAGGCGTTTGAGGATTCGAACAGTTTCCAGTTGCCGGATCGCAAGTGCCTGCAAGGTGGCATTGATCCACTGGTGTGCATACAACAGGGTTGAAACCAACGCAGCTTCCCGACTGGCAGGTGTCGGTCTGGGTGCAGAGATCCCCGTCGCTACAGGAGGTACCATCAGGCTCTTGAGGGTTAGAACAGTTACCAGTTGCCGGGTCGCAGGTGCCTGCGAGGTGGCATTGATCCATCGGTGTGCAGACAACCGGGTTGGAACCCACACAGCTTCCTGACTGGCAGGAGTCGGTTTGCGTGCATAAATCGCCGTCGCTGCAGGAGACCCCGTCACGGTAGCTTACCCGACAGACATATCCATCACAGACGCCCTCAGTGCAGGGAAGATCGTCGAGATGCGAGCATTGAGCGTTGGTGGCGCACTCGCCAGTCAAACAATGACCGTCCGCATCGCAGAAGTAGTGCGGCAATCCGCTTATCGTCTGGCACTCGGAGTCGCTGCTACAACCGCGCCATCGGTTATCATCGCCGCAGACCATGCCCTCATCGTTCAGGGTGTCCGGCACGCAACCCACCTCGCATGTGCCAGCCGTGCAGATCTGGCGGCTGTCCCCGTATGCCTCCTTGCACTCGTTGTCGTCGTTGCAGGACGAACAACGATTATTCCGGCAGACCTGTCCCTGCGTGCAGCCGAAGGCATTCTGACACCCGAGTATGCAATGGCCTTCCTCACAGATGAATCGTTCGACCCCGCCGTTTGCCGCCACGCACTCGGCGTCATCTTGACACGCGCGGCAGCCGTATTCGTCGGAACAGACAAGGTCTCCCGCCGCACCGCATGCCGATCCAGGGGGATGGCAGTCACCAGCATGACACAACCCTGTATCCCAATCACACACGAATCCATCAGCATCGCCTTCGCGCTCCAGGCACTCACCATGATGCTGGCAGCCGCGGCACCGGTAGTCGTCCCCACAGATGGGGCTGTCGGGCGGGCAGTCGGAGCTTTGGATGCACTCGCCCTCAACGCAAACCCCCTCGATGCACAGTGTACCAGCCGGATACCCGCCCATCTGGTCGTCTAGGCAGTCGTATGTGTCCTCGCAGTCAACGCACCGTCCCTCGGCGGAGCAGACCTGACCGTTGAGCTGACAGTCCACTCCAGCAGTACAGCGATCCGGCGCGCAGTTGCCGTCATCCTGGCAGGAGTAATCCGGATCGCCGTATTCGTCCCGACAGAGCTGGTCGTCGTCCGGCGACTGGCAGGGCATGCATTGGCCGTCGTCGCACAGCTCTCCGTTGCAATCCGTGGAAGCCTGGCACCCTCCGCACACGCCGTCGATGCAGGCTTCTCCCTCGCGGCACTCGCCCGCCGCGCGGCAGGTTCCACACACGCCCTCGGCGGCAAGACATCCCTCGCCCACCGGGCAGTCATCGGCCGTGGTGCAGGTGATGTCGTCGTCATCCCCTCCCCCGCCGTCTTGCCTGGCGACGCACTGACCGTTCTGGCAGACCTCATCGGCCTGGCAGTCGTTGTCGCTGGTGCATTGGTCCTCCTGCCTGTCGCCGCATCCCGGCGCGGCCAGGGAAAGGACCAGACAGGAAAGAACGGAAACGAACAGGATCCGGAGTGTCATGGGGCCAGCCCTCCATCGGGAATCATGAGTCGTTCTGACACGTGAGGACCGATCGTAGCACAGAACGGAAGTCAAGTGGGGAATTTGTGAAATTCCGGACGTGATTTTCAATACGC
>SDBT01005851.1_pt1 | contig 20569 bp, 20 predicted proteins | sample 2277101 | NCBI WGS metagenome assembly SDBT01 (sample SAMN10404973, study PRJNA504765) | marine sediment metagenome | isolation source: marine sediment core GS10_PC15, 103 cmbsf | place: Arctic Ocean: Southern Knipovich Ridge | collected 2010 | reverse complement strand
TGGATAACGGCACTCCTATTACCGGTATAGTTGTCCAGCTTGCCAGAACTCCGGGTAAATGTGCGGCTCCACCGGCGGCGGCAATAATTACCTCAATACCGTTCTCCCGGGCGGCAACTCCATACTTTCTGGCTTTTTCCGGTGTCCTGTGGGCGGATATAACATTGACCTCGTAATCAATACCAAGCCGGGTTAATATTTCCAGGGTTGGCTCAAGCGACTTCGTGTCTGACTTGGAGCCCATTACTACCGCTACAAGTGGCATTCTTTTCCACCTCACTCTTTAGATAATTATCCTAGTCCCGACGGCTCCTCATTGTCAAAGGAATGATAAAGACAACACAGCCTACCAGGAAAATAATGCTTCCGGCAAGCCCGAACATATCATTAGCTTTAATACTTGAAGCTATGAAAAAACCGGCACAGACAATAAAAAGAATCCAGCCCCAGAGGTGCAACTTCTTTTCCCGGTTCCCGTTACGAGCGGACATTCTGTTTGCCTCCATTGGTCAACACCTGCCCGGACGCCATTGCCACCCCAACACAGGCATTTGACCTGGAGCCCATTACTACCGCTACCAGTGGCATAGTATTGTTAACCTCACTTTCTGAGTCCCCCTTCTCCTTTCAAGAAGGAGGGGGATTTTCTGAAAGGGCTCAGCCCCTCTCAGACTCCCTACTGTAATACACTACTATAAAACGCTATCCAGAGCATAGCTAGTATTATGGAGACTCCGGCACCTAGCAATAGCTTAGCCTTTTTGTTTACAATGGCTCTATATACTGAGACACAAATTAGACCACCAAACCCCCATAAAGGCACCATCGCCAGACTTGTATAACGCAACGGGGAGTCGGGATATGTCCAAGGGGCAGTCCCCACCATATCCCAAAAGGCACCGTAACCCCACTCAAGACCAGCACCAATTATACAGAATAAAATATACAAGATTAGATGATGCAAGAGTTAGCCTCCTCAGTCATCCCTTACATAAGCAATATCCTTACGATAGTAGCAACTCTCAAAATGAATCCGCGGCAGGTTGGAGTATACCTTTTTTCTGGCTTCGTCAACAGTCTTTCCGGTAGAAACGACGGTAAGCACCCTGCCTCCATTGGTCAACACCTGCCCGGATGCCGCATCTTTTTTAGTCCCGGCGTGGAATACCAAAATATCTTTATCCAGGTCATCCAACCCGGTAATGGGGAAGCCGGTGCGGTAACTGTCGGGATAACCGCCGGATGCCATTACCACCCCGACGCAGGCATCTTCGCCCCATTCTATATTCATCTCATCCAGGTTCCTGTTTGATATCGACTGCATAATGTCCACCAGGTCCGTTTTAAGTCGGGGCAAAATAACCTGCGTCTCCGGGTCACCGAACCGGGCATTAAATTCTAGCACTTTTAGTCCATTATTGGTAATCATCAATCCACCGTAAAGGACGCCCTTATACGGTCTTCCTTCATCGTGTAACGCCTTTACCGTGGGCGCCATAATGGTCTCCATTATCGTCTCCGCCATTGCCGGATTATGAAAGGCAGGCGGGCTGTAACTCCCCATACCGCCCGTATTCGGGCCCCGGTTTCCATCGTATATCCGCTTGTAGTCACAGGCAGGCACAATGGGGACCACCGCGTGAGCGTCAGTAAAAGCAAAGGCGCTCATTTCTTTTCCCGTTAAGCACTCCTCGATGATTACCATTTCTCCGGCGGCACCCAGCGCTTTTGTCTCCATGAAGTTATAAAGTGCGTCAATAGCTTCCGGAATTGACCCGGCAACGATTACGCCTTTGCCCGCTGCCAAGCCATCGGCTTTAATGACAACCGGCATTTTCTGCTGCTGAACATACTCTTTTGCCTGTTTAAAGTCGGAAAAGCTGGCGCTCTGCGCGCAGGGAATGTTATATCTCTGCATCAGCTCCTTGGCGAACACCTTGCTCGACTCTATTTCGGTGGCTGCCCGGGTAGAGCCAAAGACCGGCATTCCCCTTACCAGAAACTGGTCGGCAATGCCGTTGGCAAGCGGCGCTTCCGGCCCGATGACCGTCAGGTCGATATTATTTTCCCGGGCGAAGCGGACAAGCGCCTCAATGTCAGTGGCTTTGATGTCAATGTTTTGAGCCAGTTGCGCCGTGCCGGCGTTGCCAGGTGCCGCGTAAATCTCTTTAACTTTAGGGCTTTGAGCCAGCTTCCATACCAGGGTGTGTTCTCTGGCACCGCCCCCAACTACCAGTATCTTCAGGGTTTATCCTCCTGATATTACGGTTTTTATCTACCTCACCCCCTGTGTCCCCCTCTCCTTGATAGGAGAGGGGGAGGAATTTATAATGAAGGGGTAAACCCCTTCAAACTACTCTGTCAGTATGAGCTTTCTTATTCTCTATAAACAACCTCGTCTGGGTAGTCCATTTTCTGATATTTATCCCATGAGTAGTGTATTCCATAACTCGACCAGTCTTCATGATGGGCAAAAGCAATGTCCTCATAATTTTGGTATGGCCCTTCCATTCGACCGTTATTAATAACATAAAGTGAACCATCAGAGCGGTATACACATACCACGTGGTTCATGCTCTCGTCAGATTCCACCTTGATACTTAGTATCTCTGCCTCGTAGTCGTGATACTGAAGGATGTAGCACGCAAATACGGCAAATACGCGGCAGTTCCCACTTCTTGCTTCGAAAGTCTCCTGAGGGGTAGGTGTATAACTGGTTCCGCTCTCTTTCTCCCGTTCGTAATATGACTCACTTTTAATATTCTCAATCATCCACTGAGATAGCTTTTGCGGGCTGTCCAGTAAGTTTATGGTTTCTTGAAACTCTGCGCTGACCTCAATGGTTTGGGCTGGAGAAGTGGGTGGAGAAGTGACAGGCGTACCTTCCTCAGCGGGAGTTCCCTTAACCCTTATCATCCAGTTGACTAATTCTTTAGGTACTTTCGGATACCAATCTGCGATATGGTGAGCTTCAGTGACTTCTGAATGTTTATTTACTACACTTGAGTCGAAGTGTATGGAAACGCCGCCTTCTCTTGGGGAACCGGTGCTGATAAAAATATAAAAATCACCGCCTACGACGATATCCGGAATTGCTATCTCTACCCATGGTGCCAAGCTAAAGCTATTGTGGTGCCCCAGAAAGTTATATATTGTATCGAAGTCTTCATCCCAGACTTCAATTTGAAACGTTAGTTCCTCATATCCAGTCCCGTAAAGCGACCCGTATATCTTAACTTCGTTGATTGCAAATGGAACGACTGGTGGTGAGAAATGAACAATATGTCCCCGTCCCGGGTCACGACCTATGGCAAAAGACCCATCACTTGTTCCATCATCATACTTAAGCTCTATCTCGTCTGGAATTGGTGTTGGCTTCGGTTCTGGTGTCGGTGCAGGTGCGGGTGCTGGCGCAGGAGTGGGAGCAGGAGTTTCCTGAGGTGCTGGAGCAGGCGCTGGAGCCGGTGCCGGTGTTGGTGTTGGAGCGCAAGCTCCAAGAACAAGCAGGATTGCTACGAGTAAAGCTCCTACAATAATCAGTGTCTTGCGCATTACATAACCCTCCTTTCCCTTCTCACTCCCACTCAATCGTTGAGGGGGGTTTGGAGGTTATATCATAGACCACGCGGTTGACGCCGGGCACCTCGTTGACGATGCGGTTGGAAATTCTTGCCATAAGGTCGTAGGGGAGACGCGCCCAGTCGGCGGTCATGGCGTCCTCGCTGGTTACGGCACGGATGGCGATAAGATAATTGTATGTCCGGTAATCTCCCATGACTCCCACAGACTTAACATCAGTCAGGATGGCAAAACTCTGCCACAATTGGTGATACATCTTTGCTTTCTTAATTTCGTTCATAACAATCCAGTCGGCGCCGCGCAGTATCTCCAGCTTCTCCTCGGTCACTTCGCCGATAATCCGAATTGCCAGACCCGGTCCCGGAAAAGGCTGTCTCCACACCATTTCTTCGGGAAGATCCAGTTCCAGTCCCACCAGCCGCACTTCATCCTTGAACAGGTGACGCAGGGGTTCAAGCAAACTGAGTCTCATCGTTGCCGGAAGCCCCCCGACATTATGGTGGGTCTTAATCTTGGCGGAGGCAGAGCTTACCGATGAAACACTCTCAATTACATCAGGGTAAAGGGTGCCTTGCGCCAGAAAATCAATCTTGCCTATTTTATTCGCCTCTTCCTCAAAAACGGCGATAAACTCTTTGCCGATAATCTTACGTTTTGTTTCAGGGTCTGTTACGCCCTTCAGGCAGTCGAGGAATCTGTCACTGGCATCAACATAAACAATATTCATACCTAAATTGAGCCGGAATACGTTTAAGGTTCTTTCGGCTTCCTCACGCCGTAACAGACCATTATTAACAAAGATACAGGTAAGCTGGTCGCCAATTGCCCGGTGGATAAGGGTGGCGACAACTGAAGAATCGACACCCCCGGAAAGGGCATTAATGACCTTTCCATCGTTAACCTGCTCCCTGATTCTGGATATGCTCTCGCTGACAAAGTTGCCCATTGTCCAGTTTCCCTTACAGCCGCATACCTTATAGACGAAATTTCGCAGGATGGTTTTTCCTTCGGGGGTATGGACTACTTCCGGGTGAAACTGAAGACCGAAGATACCGCTACTATTCCCCATAACAGCAAACGGTGAGTTCTCCGTACCGGCAAGCGCTGAAAAACCGGGGGGCATTTCCTCAATTTTATCGGCATGGCTCATCCAGACCGGTGTCGAGGTTGGTAAATCAGCAAATAGAGGGGAGTCTATATTATTCAGATGCAGAATGGCGTGTCCGTATTCACGTTTTGTCCCCGGCGCAACCCGTCCGCCGAGCTGTTTGGTAATAACCTGCATGCCGTAGCAAATACCCAGTATCGGCAGTCGCCTTTCATAGATATATGCCGGCGCCTGAGGAGCGTCCGGTTCATAGACGCTGGCGGGACCACCGGAGAGAATAATTCCTCTGGGATTAAGCGGCGCTATCTTCTCCCAGGGGGTGTCATGCGGCAGCAGCTCGCAATACACATGGCATTCCCGCACTCTACGGGCAATCAGCATACTGTACTGCGAACCGAAATCAAGTACGACTATGGTTTCGCGTTCCGCGCCGGATACGGCTTCTTCCGGTGCCGCCGGTTGTTCACCACCAATCTCCTTGGCAATTTCCAAATAGGTTGATATTTCAATATCACCGGTAGTAGCTACGCGGTGACTAGCGCCCGGGATATTTTTTGATTTATTTTTTGACATATTTATAGAACAAAGATTACCATTATGCCGGTTTTTCTGCAACCTTATATGTGACCGGTTCTGCTGGTTTTGGTTTATTGCTTTTTTCTGCCTTTAACTCATCCCTTTAATCCCCGGTCACTGTAGTCATTGCGAGCCAAGCGAAGCAATCTCTTTCTTAAATCCCCCTTTTTCCCCCTTTTGTAAAGGGGGAAACTAATCATCTCCCTTTGGTAAAGGGAGACAGAGAGGGATTTCCGAAGGAGAGGGGGAATCCTTTAAAGGAGGGGCTGGGTGCCACTCTTAGACGCCCTCAGTGGTGGATATCCTCTTCCACTGAAACGGTGGGAGAGATTATAAGAGGGGGCGAAGCCCCCTCTATTCTTTACACCCCTCTCCTGCCAGCAAAAACTGTGATTTGTACTGATGATTCAGGCAGGAGAGGGGCAGGGGAGAGGTCAGCAGAGACCAAATGCAAATAAAACTGCCGTCAGGGACACTAGCTTTGTTGTTATGATATACTATCACCTGGAAGGAACTAAATCAGTAAATACAGCCTGAGGAAGTTTCCTTCCAGGCGTAATGACACGTAACCTGTCCCAGGCAGTGAGTGGTTGCCTTTTCACGATAGATGATAGGTATAGTTCTGGATGGATAAACACGTTTTTCTGAGCAATAGTCCCACGGCTACTTTCAACTTTGGCCGGCGACTGGGGGAAAAACTGCCAGCCGGAAGTACTATTGCCCTGATTGGGGAGCTTGGTTCCGGCAAAACTCTATTTACCAGGGGTATTTGTTCCGGGCTGGATGTAGCCACCAGATATGTAAGCAGTCCAACATTTGTCCTGGTGAATGAATACCGGGGTAAATATCCGGTCTTTCATATGGACCTGTATCGACTTGGAAATATGGTCGATGGTTTTGAGATTGGAATACTGGATTATCTGGACAAGGCGGATACCGGAGTTATCATAGTAGAATGGGCGGAAAAAATCCTTCCCCTTTTGTCTGACAGCTACCTGCAAGTGCAATTTTACGTTCTCTCCACCAGGCGACGCCGGATTATTCTCACTGGAATAGGGGAAAAATATAGCAGCTTGCTCAGGGAGATTGGCGAGTAATGAAAATACTGGGTATAGATACATCCAGCTATATTAATGCGATAGGTATCACCGACGGCGACCGTATTCTTGCGGATTATTCATTCGAGGCAAGGGCGGACTCGCTTGAGAAAATTGTGTCAAATATTGATTTCGCATTAAAAAGTGCCGGCCTCACCCTGGATGATATTCAAGGATTCGGGGTTGGATTGGGGCCGGGGTCATGGACGGGAATAAGAATTGGGGTAACGGCAGGTAAAATCCTTGCCTACAGTACGGACAAGCCTGTTTTTGGCATACCCACACTTGAAGCACTTGCTTTCAGTGCTGGAAACGTGCCGGAAATAATTTGTGCCATTATTAACGTCGGTGTAAGAGATAATATCTATGCGGCGTTTTACCGTATGGAGAACAATGGAATTACCAGGATTGGGGATTACCACGTTGGTGATATGCAAAGCGTTTTGAAAATGGTCAGGGAGCCGGTAGTCTTAATCGGTCCGTCTGCAAAATCCTGTGGCAAATCAATGAATCAGGAGCAGGGTTCTTCAAAAGCCATTGTCAAAACCGTAGAAGAATTGCCCGGCGGGTCGGCGGTCGCATTACTTGCCGCAAAGCGTTATCAGCACGGAAAGAGTGACGACGTCCTTTCTTTGACACCATTATATCTTAAGGAATCAACTGCCCGGGCTTTCATGAGCAAATATACGCGTAATGCGCGGGCAACGGGTCAGGAGTTATAGAGTTGTTGATTTTAGGTATTGAAACCTCCTGTGATGAAACAGCAGCGGCTCTGGTAGCCGACGGCGAAATAATTTTATCCAATATTATTGCCACTCAGCTTGACCTGCTCCAGAAGTTCGGTGGCGTCGTTCCGGAAATTGCCGCCAGAAGGCACACGGAACTAATTGGTTATGTTATTAAAGAAGCCATTGATTCCGCCGGCAAAACTCTAGCCGATATTGACGCTGTTGCCGTCACTTCAAGGCAGGGGCTGGTTGGGTGTCTCCTGGTGGGAGCGGCCGCCGCAAAATCGCTTAGCTATTCTTTGCGTGTCCCGCTAATAGGTGTCCATCACATTGAAGGGCATATTTTTGCCAATCTTCTCAGCAACCCCCAAATACCGATGCCCCACGTGTGTTTGACTGTTTCCGGCGGGCATACCATGCTGTTATATGTTCAGGACTATTGCCGGTATGAGTTACTCGGGAGTACTCTTGACGATGCCGCTGGCGAGGCTTTCGATAAGATTGCCAAATTCCTCGGTCTCGGCTTTCCCGGGGGGCCGGCAATCGATAATCTGTCTCAACAGGGTGACAAAAAAGCGTTCAGTTTCCCACGGCCGCTAATAAGGGCTAAAGGATTGGATTTCAGTTTCAGCGGATTAAAAACGTCGATCATTAACGCATTTAAGGACAGGATTGCCAGCAATGATAATTTACCGCTGGAGGATATCGCCGCCAGTTTCCAGGAGGCAATAGTGGATGTTCTGGTTTCAAAGACATTAAGCGCCGCCCTGGAGCGGGAGGTATCCGCTATCAGTGTTACCGGCGGAGTTTCCGCCAATAGACGACTGCGAGAGGCTTTCAAAAAAGCCTGCCAGCGTGAGGTGATTGAGGTGTATTTCCCCCAGTTGAGTTTATGTACGGATAACGCGGCGATGATAGCCGCTGCCGGCTATGCCCGGCTAAAAAGAGGCGAGACATCCGACTTAAATCTCGATGTGCTTCCTAACGCTCCGTTTGAGGTAAAAAATGGCGGTTAATATTGAAATGATTGATGCCAATAAACCGGATGAGCAGATACTTAAACGTGCGTCTGAGCTGATATTGCAGGGTGAAGTAATAGTTTGTCCGACAGATACCGGCTATGCTTTCTCAGCTAACGCCCTTGACCCCGGGGCAATAACAAAGGTCTTTAATCTTAAAGGTCGCTCATTTTCAAATCCGATACATGTGGCGGTAAGCTCCATAGAAGAGACTGTAAAATATGTACAATTAAACGAAACAGCTCAGCGTCTCGCTCACTATTTCCTCCCCGGGGCGCTTACCCTGGTGCTGCCCCGGAAGCAGGTTATACCGGCGATGCTGGTCGGTGGACGGGATACTATTGGCATCAGAATCCCGGATAATAAAATCATGCTGGGATTGACCGCGATGTGTGGCCTTCCCCTCACCACCACCAGCGCCAATGTCAGCGGAGAACCAACACCCTACTCCGTCAAAGAAATTTTAGGGCAGCTGGGCGAAAATATTGAGAAGGTTGCCTTAATTCTTGACCAGGGGACATTGGAGTCGTCGGGATTATCCACCATAATTGACTTAACAGTCGACCCGCCACATATTATCCGGCAGGGGCTTATCGGCCGTGAAGAAATTTTGGATGTTTTAAACTTACTTGAAAATTCAAATAATACCAGTGATTAATAATCAAGAAAAAGCAATATTAAGAAAAGGAGATTCTGCTAATGCGGTTAGCTATTGGCAGCGACCACAGAGGTTTTAGCCTCAAGAAGTTGGTTACCGGGATACTGACCGAACGAGGGCACAGTTATGAAGATTTTGGCTGTTATAATACTGATTCGGTTGACTACCCTGATATTGCCGGAAAGGTGGCGGCAGTGGTGGCCGGGGGTCAATATGAATCCGGTATTCTAATCTGTGGCTCCGGCATCGGTATGAGTATTGCCGCCAACAAGGTGAAAGGAATAAGGGCGGCTCTGTGCCACAATGCGTTCACGGCTTACCGCGCTCGCCGGCATAATAATGCTAATATCCTGTGTCTGGGAGCAGAAGAAGGCAAAGTAATGGTACCCGCTATTATCGATAAGTTTCTCTCTACGGAATTCGAAGGGGGAAGGCACCAGAGGCGGCTGGATAAGATGAGCGCCATTGAGGGCGGTTAGCATGTTTTCAATCTTGACAATAAAATGGCGTCTGTGTTAACTTGTGATACGGGCTGAAGTTGAGAATCTGGCGTACCCGGTCCGTCCGCAGTCGTGGGACGGCTATTTTTTTAGTTGCGCTGTTCCGAGGCATAAGACATGAAAAGCGATTTAGTTAAAAAAGGAGTGGAGAGAGCACCGCATCGGTCGTTGCTGTATGCCCTTGGCTGCAGTCGTGCCGAAATGGACAAACCATTTATCGGTGTTATCAATAGCTTCAGCGAGATTGTGCCCGGTCATATGCATCTGCGGGGCATTGCCGGGGCGGTAAAGGAAGGCGTGCGTGAAGGCGGAGGTGTGCCCTTTGAGACCAATACCATCGCCGTATGCGACGGTATTGCCATGAACCATTCCGGAATGAGGTACAGTCTTCCCAGTCGGGAGCTGATTGCTGATTCAGTGGAGATAATTGCTGAAGCCCACGCCTTTGATGCCCTGGTTTTTATCCCGAATTGCGACAAGATAATCCCGGGGATGCTGATGGCAGCCGTAAGACTAAATCTGCCGGCAATATTCGTCAGCGGCGGCCCCATGCTGGCGGGGCGTATGGGTGGTGACAGCACCAGAGTCGACCTGAGCACTGTCTTTGAAGCGGTCGGTAAAGTTAGCGGTGGTAAGATGAGCCGGGAAGAACTGCAAAGGTTAGAGGAGGTGGCGTGTCCCGGCTGCGGCAGCTGTGCCGGAATGTTTACTGCCAATACGATGAATTGCCTGACAGAAGTTCTGGGAATGGGACTGCCGGGTAACGGCACTATACCGGCAGTTGATGGCAGGCGGCAGGTTTTAGCCAGGGAAGCCGGTCGGCAAATTATGAAGCTCCTGGATAGCGATATTCGTCCGCGTAAAATCTTAAATGCTGATTCGGTTACTAACGCCTTAACAATTGACATGGCACTGGGTGGGAGCACCAATTCAGTCCTGCATCTTATGGCAATAGCGCATGAGGCAGAGGTTGATTTTCCCCTGTCAATGGTAAATGAGATAAGCGAACGCACCCCCTATTTGAGTAAATTGAGACCAACCGGCCCATATCACATTGAGGACCTTGACCTGGCCGGTGGTATCCCGGCGGTGATGAACGAGATAAAGGGACTATTAAAAACGGATGTAATAACGGCCACCGGAAAAACGGTAGCCGAGAATATTAATGGAAGTAAAATTCTGGATGAAGAGGTAATCCGCCCGGTTGCCAGAGCCCATTCAATTTCCGGGGGTCTGGCGATACTTTTTGGTAATCTGGCACCCGATGGCGCTGTGGTAAAAAGGGCGGCAGTGGCTCCTGAGATGATGGTTCATCAGGGGCCTGCCAGGGTATTCGACTCTGAAGAGGAAGCTACCACTGCAATAATGGGCGGAAATATAAGGTCGGGCGACGTACTGGTCATCCGCTACGAGGGACCCAAGGGTGGACCTGGTATGAGAGAGATGCTGACTCCTACATCCCTCCTGAGCGGCATCGGTATGGATAAAGAGGTTGCCCTTATTACGGACGGGCGTTTTTCGGGGGCGACACGTGGTGCCGCTATCGGGCATGTATCTCCGGAAGCAGCCGGTAAAGGGCCTATCGCTGCTTTGAGGAATGGTGATATAATTAGCATTGATATTCCAAATTTTAAGCTCGAGGTGGAACTAACTGACGAAGAGATGGCTAATCGCCTGAGCCATCTTGCTGATTTTGAGTCTAAAGTGAAAACAGGATATCTCAGATACTATGCGTAGAAGGTATGCTCCGCCAGTACTGGAGCAGTGTTTAGCCGATAAAGGGGGCTATTATGAAGATGACAGGTGCCCAGATTCTATGCGAGAGCCTGGTAAAAGAAGGTGTTGAGGTTATTTTTGGATTTCCTGGTGGTTCTGTTTTACCATTGTACGATGCTTTACCCCATTATCCTCAACTTCGCCATATTCTGGTACGTCATGAGCAGGGTGCAGCTCATGCCGCTGATGGTTATGCCCGGGCCACCGGAAAGGTTGGGGTATGTTTGGCAACCTCCGGTCCCGGTGCTACCAATCTGGTCACCGGAATTGCTACTGCCTACCTCGATTCTGTGCCGCTAGTGGCGATTACAGGGCAGGTCGGCCGGCCTTTTATCGGCAAAGATGCCTTTCAGGAGATAGATATCACCGGTATAACGTTGCCTATTACCAAGCATAATTACCTGGTTCTTGACGTGAATTCTCTTGCCAGAATAGTAAAGGAAGCATTTCACCTCGCCAGGACGGGACGTACCGGTCCGGTGCTCATTGATATACCGAAAGATGTATTCATAGAGCAAACGGAATTTCACTATCCGGGTAAGGTAGATTTGCCGGGTTATAAACCGACACTCGAAGGACATCCGGCTCAGATAAAGAAAGCGGTTAATGTTATTACTGAAGCGAAACGCCCCGTCATTATTGCCGGCAGAGGCGTTATTATATCCGGGGCTCATGCCGAACTAAAGCAGTTGGCGGAAACAGCGCAAATACCGGTGGTCACCACCTTGTTGGGCATTGGTTGTTTCCCTGAGAGCCACGTCTTGAGTTATGGAATGCTGGGTATGCACGGCATGGCCTATGCCAATAAGGCAGTTGATGGCGCTGATCTGCTTATTGCGATTGGAATGCGATTCGCTGAAAGGATTACCGGTAGAATAAACGCCTTTGCGCCACATGCCAATATTATCCATATAGATATAGACCCTGCCGAAATTGGCAAAAATGTACGTGTCGATGTGCCGATAGTGGGCGATGTTAAGAGGGTGCTCAAGGCATTAAATAAGCTAGTAAATAAAGCTGAACATATAGAATGGATTCAGCAGCTGGATGATTGGCGCATAAAACATCCGTCAATGGATATCAGAGATAGCGAAAATATCCTGCCGCAGTATGTCGTCAGTAAAATATATGAGGTAACCAAAGGTGACGCCATTATTGTCACCGGGGTAGGGCAGCACCAGATGTGGGCGGCTCAGCATTATCATTATAATAAGCCAAACCGGCTGGTTTCGTCCGGCGGTCTTGGCACAATGGGCTTTGGGCTGCCAGCCGCTATGGGAGCTAAAGTAGGTTGTCCGGATACGGCTGTCTGGTGTATTGACGGTGATGGCAGCCTTCAGATGACAATACAGGAGTTAGCTACCTTGGTTCAGGATAATATTGCGGTTAAGATAGCTGTTCTGAATAATGGATATCTGGGTATGGTACGGCAATGGCAGGAACTATTTTACGAAAAACGATACGTGGCGACGCCGCTATCCTGCCCTGACTTTGTCAAGATTGCTGAAGGATATTGTCTTGCCGGGTTAAGGGTTACCCGAAAAGAAGATGTGGTTCCAGCCATTGAGCAAGCCATGGAGCATCAAGGTCCTTTTCTCATTGACTTTATGATAGAACCAGAAGAAAATGTTTATCCGATGATAGTGCCAGGGGCTTCATTAGCCGAAGTGCTGGAAGCACCCAGAAAAAGGGTGAAAAGTATCTCCGATTCTGCTAAGCTTCCAGCAAGCAATATCTGAGCTTGGAAGAGAGGTGTCAACATGGCCACAACACGGCATACTTTAGTTGCCCTGGTACAGGACGAACCCGGAGTGCTTAACCGGATGGCGAGCCTTTTTCGCAGGCGTGGCTTCAATATTGAAAGCACTACCGTGGGACACTGCGAAACTCCCGGACTATCACGCATGACCATAGTTGTTAACGGGTCAGCGGCAACGGTGGAGCAGGTTAGAAAGCAACTGGATAAGGTTGCTAATATTATCAAAGTGGTTGATATTACCGGGAATAAAATTATGGCCAGGGAACTGGCATTGATAAAGGTTAAAGCTGCTTCGTCAACCCGTAGTGAGATAATCGAGATTGTAGACATATTTAGAGCCAAGATATTAGACGTCGCCTCTGATTCGCTGACAATTGAGATTACCGGAGATGAAGATAAAATTAATTCCTTGCTGAATTTGCTTCGCGTTTTTGGCATTAAAGAGATAACCAGGACAGGCCGGATTGCCATGGTACGCGGCACCACTGGTTTATTGGCTGCGGAGGGAAAGACAAAGGTTCACGACAGGAAATAGAAAGACCCACCGGTTCATTTACCATAGAAAGAGATAAACTGGAAACCAGGTGATTAATAAAGGAGAGAAGACATCATGGCTAAGATATATTATGACAAAGATTGTGACCTGAACTTGCTAAAGGAGAAAGCAATCGGCATTATCGGCTATGGCAGCCAGGGACATGCCCATGCGCTAAACCTTAGAGACAGTGGTTGTAACGTGGTGGTAGCTGAGGCTGAGGGTACTCCGGGCTGGAAGAGTGCCAGGGAAGCCGGCTTTAGAGTAACGAATGCTGCGGAGATGGCAAAAGAAGCCGATATTATCGTAATGCTGGCTCAAGACCACCTTCAGAAGGATATCTACTATCAAGCTATTGAAAAAGGGCTATCTAAAGGGAATATGCTGATGTTTGCTCACGGTTTTAACATACATTACGGGCAAATAACACCATCGCCGGATATTGATGTTGCCATGATAGCTCCCAAATGCCCCGGCCATATGTTAAGACAGCTTTATACCGAGGAGACAGGGCCGCCGGCGATTGTTGCCATTCATCAGGATGCTACCGGCAAGGCAATAGACATAGCTCTGGCTTATGCCAGGGGAATCGGCTGCAGCCGGGCGGGGGTAATAGAGACATCCTTTGCTGAAGAAACCGAAACCGACCTCTTCGGCGAGCAAACGGTGCTGTGCGGTGGAGTCTCCAATCTAATAAAAGCCGGTTTTGAAACGCTGGTTGAAGCCGGCTATCAGCCGGAAATAGCCTACTTTGAAATTCTTCACGAACTCAAACTTATTATTGACCTTATCTACCGCGGTGGCTTAACATTTATGCGGTACTCCGTTAGTGACACTGCGGAATATGGCGATTACGCCAGGGGTTCACGTGTTATCGATGAGATGGTTAAAGATGAAATGAGAGAAATTCTGGCAGAGATTCAGGACGGAAGCTTTGCCAAAGAGTGGATTCTGGAAAACCAGGCCGGCAGGCCGGTTTATAATGCTTTAAAGCGCATGGAAGCGGAGCATCCCATAGAGGTGGTAGGTAAAGAACTGCGCAAGATGATGCCGTGGCTGAAGTGATGGAAATAATATGGACAAGGTAATTATTTTTGATACCACATTGCGGGACGGGGAGCAGGCGGCGGGGGGTATGCTCAATGTTCAGGAGAAGCTGGAGATTGCCCGGCAGCTGGAAAAACTGGGCGCAGATGTCATTGAGGCAGGATTTCCGGCTAGCTCCCCCGGTGATTTTGAATCGGTAAAGCTGATTGCCGGTGAAATCCGCAAGCCCATAATTTGTGCCCTGGCCCGCGCTCACCCTCATGATATTGACCGTGCGTGGGAAGCCGTCAAAGAAGCGAAACACCCGCGAATTCACGTGTTCCTTTCTGCTTCCGATATACACCTATCATATCAACTGAAGAAAAGCCGTGATGAAATTTTACAGACATCTCGCGACATGGTGGAGCGGGCAAAAAAATATACCGATGATATTGAATTTTCACCGATGGATGCCAGCCGGACTGAGCCTGAGTATATCTACCAAATCCTGAGAGCCGTCATTGATGCCGGTGCCAATACGGTGAACATACCTGATACCGTCGGTTACGCCATTCCCGGGGAATTCGGTAAGTTAATTGAAGGAATTATCCGGAATGTACCCAATATCAGCAAGGCGGTGATAAGTGTTCATTGTCACAATGACCTGGGACTGGCGGTGGCTAACAGCCTGGAGTCGGTAAAACGGGGCGCCAGACAGGTGGAATGCACCGTAAATGGAATCGGGGAAAGGGCCGGGAATGCCTCACTCGAGGAAATCGTAATGGCGATAAAGACCCGCCAGGACTTTTTTGGCCTGACAACTGATATTGATACCAGGCAACTTTATAAAGTCAGTCGGCAGGTAAGTGACTTAACCGGTTTTATGGTTCAATCCAACAAAGCCATTGTTGGCGCTAACGCTTTTCGGCATGAATCCGGGATACATCAGGATGGCGTTATTAAAATGCCGATAACCTATGAGATAATGGATCCACGGACAGTGGGCATACCTTCCAGTAGTCTGGTGCTGGGCAAGCTTAGCGGGCGGCATGCCTTTAAAGAGAGGCTGGCTGAGCTGGGCTATGGCTTAAGTGAAGAAGACTTCAACCGGGCTTTTACCGCCTTTAAAGAGCTGGCGGATAAAAAGAAGGAAGTAACCGACCGTGATATCGAATCGCTGGTTGCCGAAGAGCAGCGTGCTATCTCAGAGGTTTATCACCTTGACCGTATCCAGGTAACTTGTGGTGACAGGGGAATCCCGACAGCTTCCGTAAGGCTCAAGAGCCCTGGAGGTAAGATGCTGGCTGATGCCGCACTGGGCACCGGGCCGATTGATGCGGTTTGCAAAGCCATTAACCGGCTGGTAAAAATTCCCAATTCCCTTACCGAATTTACGCTTAAATCAGAGACTGAGGGTATAGATGCAATTGGTGAAGTGCTGATAAGGATAGAAAGTGACGGTATAACCTACACCGGGCGTGGCGCCGATACCGTTATCATTGTTCCCAGTGGTAAAGCTTACATAAATGCACTTAATCGATTAATATCCGCCCGAAAAGAGACATAGTTACCGGGAAATAGTTGGTATCAAAGTGCATATCTGTTTTGCTGATATTAATCTTAATTCTAAAAAGCGTTATTTAAAGGAAATAGTAAAAGAGCCAGCCTGATAATACTATGCTGCTTTATGGAGAAAAGGTCTTCCCTGAAATCAATAGCGTTCTGCTGAGTGAGGCGATTTAATTGACTTTATCCGAGAAAATACTGACGGCCCATACAGATAATAATAAGATAAGCCCCGGTGATTTTGTAAACGTACGGGTGGACGTAATATTAGCTAATGATATTACCGCCCCCATTGCCATCAGTGAGTTCCGTCGCCTTGGGGTAAGCAAGGTCTTCGACCCGTCAAAGATTGTGATGGTAGCCGACCATTTCGTTCCGAATAAAGATATTGCTTCTGCCGAGCAGGTTAAGATAATGAGAGATTTCTGTTACGAGCAGCAGATTCGATATTTTGAAGTGGGGCAAATGGGTATAGAACATGTGCTTCTGCCGGAGCAGGGACTGGTTCTGCCCGGGGATGTAGTTATTGGGGCTGATTCACACACCTGTACTTATGGCGCACTCGGTGTCTTTGCTACGGGAATGGGGTCAACTGATATCGCCACTGCCATGGCAACCGGCGACATATGGATGAAAGTACCATCGACTATCAAGCTGACTTATCATGGCAAATTAAAGAAGTGGGTAGGCGGTAAGGACCTTATTCTGCATACTATCAATGATATCGGCGTGGATGGGGCGCTTTATTCCGCGATTGAATTTGTCGGTGAAGCCATAGATGAATTATCCATGGAAGGGCGCTTTACAATGGCGAATATGGCTATTGAAGCCGGGGCTAAAGTCGGTCTGTTCCGGGTGGACAACAAAACCCAGCTTTACATAAAGTCGAGAGCCAAACGTTCTTATCTGGTTTACGAATCGGACAATGATGCCGAATATACTCAGATTATCGAGTATGATGTCTCTAATATTGAGCCACAGGTTGCCTTGCCTCATTCACCGGCTAACGTAAAACCAGTCAGCGAGATAGGGGAAATCGAAATAAACCAGGCGATAATCGGCAGCTGCACCAATGGCCGCCTTGAGGACCTGCGGGTTGCCGCCCAGATATTGAAAGGGAAAAGGGTACACCCGAAGGTGCGCTGTATTATTATCCCGGGGTCGCAGCAGACATACCTGGACGCTTTAACGGAAGGATTTATTGAGATATTCATCAAGGCAGGCGCCGCCGTCAGTACGCCGACCTGTGGCCCCTGTCTGGGTGGGCATATGGGAGTTCTGGCTGGCGGCGAACGCTGTATTTCGACAACCAACCGGAACTTTGTCGGCCGGATGGGTAGCGCCCAGTCAGAAGTGTACCTGGCCGGCCCTGCGGTTGCTGCTGCCAGCGCCATCGCTGGCAGAATTATAAGCCCGGAGAATTTGAAACAATGAAAATCGGCATTGTTATTTATTCAGACGACTCGGAAACGGTCTGGCACGCCTTCCGATACGGAAATTTTTGCATCGCAATGGGTGACGAAGTAAAGGTATTCTTGCTTGGAAAAGGTGTCGAGGTGGAGTCGGTTGACCGGGATGTTTTTAACGTAAACGAGTACATACAAACTTTCATTAATAGCGGCGGAAAGATGTTTGCCTGCGGAACCTGTCTTGAGATTCACGGGTTAAAAGCCTCAGAAATTTATCAAGTGGCAACAATGGAAGATATATACAGGATAGTAAAGGAAAGTGAACGGGTGCTGACCTTTTAAATAGGAACGAATCTCTGGAACACTCACTTATGCATGTAATTAGGGATTATGCGGAAGATTATGGGGGGCAGTAAAAGTAAAGAACCAGGCAAAGTCCATAAATATGGCGCCAGGGGTTAAAAGGGTGAGGGGTTATCAAACAACCTAAAATAAGGAGACAATGTGAAACTAAAAGGTAAAGTCCACAAATACGGCGCTGACGTGAATACGGACGTGATAATTCCGGCGCGTTACCTGAATCTGTCTGACCCGGCAGGGCTGGCGAAGCACTGTATGGAGGATATCGATAAGAACTTTGTAAAGAAGGTAAAGCGCGGAGATGTAATTGTAGCGACAACTAACTTCGGCTGCGGCTCTTCACGTGAACATGCCCCGCTGGCGATTAAGGCGTCCGGTATTTCCTGTATCATCGCCAAGAGCTTCGCCCGTATCTTCTTCCGCAATGCGATAAACATCGGCTTGCCGCTTCTTGAATGCGAGGAGGCGGTAGATAACGCGGACGCCGGCGACTCCGTGGAGGTTGATTTATCATGCGGTGAAATAAAAAACCGAAGCAAAGGTATGACCTTTAATGCCAGGCCATATCCTGATTTTATGGCGGAACTGATTTCAGATGGTGGACTTATTGAGCACACCATGAAAAGATTGGCGGGGAGGAGAAAATAAAGTGCAATTTAACCTGGCGGTATTGCCCGGCGACGGTGTTGGGCCAGAGGTGACTGCTGAGGCAGTCAAAGTGTTGCAGGCAATCGGTAAAAGATTCGGGCATACGTTTAATTTGCAGTATGGCCTGATTGGAGGCGCCGCTATCGATGAGAGTGGGGTGGCTCTAACGCCGCAGACGCTGAAGATGTGCCGGGGTTGTGACGCCGTGCTATTGGGAGCGGTGGGTGGTCCCAAATGGGACGACCCTGCCGGCAAGGTGCGTCCGGAAGATGGACTTCTGGCACTGAGGAAAGAGCTTGGGCTATTTGCTAACCTGCGGCCGGTAAATGTCTTTCCGGTGCTGGTCAACTCAACCAATCTCAAACCTGAAGTTATTGACGGGGTGGATTTTATATTTGTCCGCGAGCTTACCGGTGGCCTTTATTTTGGACGACCTAAAAGGCAGTGGAGAACATCCCGGGGAAGGCGGGCAACCGATTCAATGACCTACTCCGAGCAGGAAATCGAGCGCATTATGAGGGTCGGTTTCGAGCTGGCTCAAAGTCGGCAGAAGAAACTTATATCAGTGGACAAGGCGAATGTGCTTGAATCGTCCCGGCTGTGGCGACAGGTGGCGATGGAAGTGGCGAATAACTACCCGGATGTGGCGCTGGAGCACATGCTGGTCGATGCCTGCGCAATGCGAATCATACAGAATCCGGCATATTTTGATGTGCTGGTAACCGAGAATACCTTTGGCGATATTCTTACGGATGAGGCTTCAATGCTGGCCGGTTCCATGGGGATGCTTCCTTCCGCCAGTCTTGCCGGTGTGCCGCGGGAAGGGGTCAGTATATTCGGCATGTACGAACCGATTCACGGCAGTGCGCCGCGCCGTGCCGGACTCGACATGGTAAATCCCATCGCTATAATTCTCAGTGTCGCTATGATGCTGCGCTATTCCTCAGGTTTGACTCAGGAAGCGCAGGTTGTCGAAGCCGCTGTGGAGGGGGTATTGCAACAGGGCTATCGTACCTATGATATAATGGACGAAGGTAAAACAAAGGTGGGGACGAAGAAGATGGGAGACTTGATTGCCGGAAACGCAGGAGGTTAAAGTTGACTTCAGTACAGCTTTATGATACTACGTTGCGGGATGGAGCCCAGCGGGAAGGCATTTCCTTCTCGGCGGTGGATAAGCTGCATATCGCCCAAAAGCTTGATGAGTTGGGTATACACTTTATTGAAGGCGGATGGCCCGGTTCTAATCCCAAGGATGTCGAGTTTTTTAATAAGGCCCGGAAAATTAAATTTACTAATTCCTCACTGGTTGCCTTCGGCAGCACGCGTCATTCCAGGGCAAAGGCGGAAACGGATGCCAACCTCAAGGCGCTGGAAAACTCCGGCGCAAAGATAGTTACCATCGTCGGTAAAAGTTCTGAGTTGCAGGTTACCCAGGTACTGGAGACCACTTTAGACAATAACCTAGAAATGATTGCCGATTCTATACGCTATCTCAAGTCGAAGGGGCTTACGGTGTTCTTTGACGCCGAGCACTTCTTCGACGGTTTCAAAGCGAATTCTACTTATACCTTACGCGTCCTTAAGATAGCCGCTGAAGCCGGGGCTGACTGCCTGGTGCTCTGCGACACTAACGGCGGAACACTGCCTGATGAAATAAAGACCGCGGTTGACGCAGCTGTAAAATCAACGACAGTGCCTCTGGGAATTCATGCGCATAATGACAGCGAATTTGCGGTAGCCAACAGCCTGGCGGCGGTTCAAGCCGGGGTTACTCAAATTCAAGGTACTATTAACGGCTATGGCGAGCGTTGCGGCAATGCTAACCTTTGTTCTATTATTGCAACGCTGAAACTGAAAATGGGGATTGACTGTATCACGGATAAGCAGCTTGCCAGGTTAAGCGAAGTATCACACTATGTCAGCGAGGTAGCAAACCTGGCCCCCGACCCATTTTTACCCTATGTCGGAGCAAGTGCCTTCAGCCATAAGGGCGGACTTCATGTATCGGCTTTAAGCAAGTGGGCGGAAAGCTACCAGCACCTGGACCCCGCCAGAGTGGGCAATCAGCAAAGGGTGGTAATATCCGAGCTATCAGGTAAAAAGAATATCATGTATAAAGCCAGAGAATTAGGATTGGATTTATCTTCGCAGGGAAAAGAAGCGCAAAAACTGCTGGAACACGTAAAACTGCTGGAGAGTCGTGGCTTCCAGTATGATAATGC